>Ga0210064_1001125_pt1 | contig 11797 bp, 11 predicted proteins | sample Muzzi_CordC_D2_FD_185531 | JGI IMG/M metagenome (GOLD analysis project Ga0210064, IMG submission 185531) | Wetland microbial communities from San Francisco Bay, California, USA, that impact long-term carbon sequestration - Muzzi_CordC_D2 (SPAdes) | ecosystem: Environmental > Aquatic > Marine >...
GTACCGCCATTTCCAGTCCGCCGAGTATACTGTCCCCGATCCAGGCGGCGGAGAATACGAGGGGGCCAGCAAGCATGATCACTGCAATAATCGGTGCTGCCGTTCTGGTGATTTCTCTTATTGGTGGCATCTTGCTGGCTGGTCATAATGCAGTAGATCGGCCACGGCAGACCAGGGTGCTGCTTTTCGTCTTGTATTTCTGGCTGCTAACTTTTGCCCAGCTGATTGTTGTTGCGATTGGCTACTCGCTGCTGGCCGGGTAGTGACAGTTAATCATGCGTTTTTCCATTATTTCCTGTGGGCAGCACCGGACGAAGGACAACAGTAACAGGCAGTGCCACACACGATGTGTCCCACATTCCTGCGCGACCGGCTATCCAGCCTGCCCGTAGCATCAATAACCGGTGTCCAACAGCACAACACACGTGGGATGAATAGCGTATTTTACGCATTCATTCGGCCTGGCACTTCCGGTGGAGAAAAGAAATTCGATTGCAGGCTATGAATGTCTATCGTTGCATCCCGGCAGCGCATCGTAAGTCTACGAAATGGCGAATCAGTACGTCGCATGGACCGGGCAACCAGAATCAGGCCTGGACTAAGTAGTTTCACGAATAGAGGCCATTCCGGAATTTTGTTAACGTCTCTGCTGCGATAGGGATTTCGCACCAAGGAATGGGTTTTTCATAAGGACACCAGCGGCGGCCTTCGGGCCGCCGCTGTTATTATGTGCTGAACGTCCGGGCAACCGGATCTTGCCGCCCCACAGATTGGCGATCCCTGATTCATGTTGCGTGCAGCCGCTTGGCCACGCATGAAATCGTTCCGCAATTCCCCGCCAAGACACCACAAGGTATGAATTTTACGGGAGATGGCGGGCTCGCCAGGACTTGAGCCCGGGACCAGGGAAGTATTCAGGATGTTCTCAAACCATCATCCCAATAGGGGTGGTCACCATAACGTGCGGCAAGAAAGTCCGAGAAGACCTGAATTCGCCTGGGTATGAAGCGTCCCGGCGGATAAACGGCATAGATACCCACCGCAGCGCGCTGGTATTCATTCAGAATAGCAACCAGGCTGCCTTCTTTCAGGTAACGGCCAAGGATAAAGGTGGGGCCTCTGGTGATTCCCAAACCGGCACTGGCGGCCGCCGCCAGTGCTTCGCCATTGTTGGCACGGATGCGAATCTGTGGCTGTGCATGGATTGTCTTGCCTTCTGGCGCCTGATAATGCCACTGCTGCCTGTAACTGATATTGCTGTATTGCAGGCCCGTATGTTGATGCAGTTCATCCGGGTTCAGGGGTTCACCATATCGTTCCAGATAGGCACGACTGGCGCACGTGATATCGCGCACAGTCCCCAAACGTCTGGCTACCAGTGTGGAGTCCTGCAGTTCCCCGATCCTGACCGCCATGTCAAATCCTTCCTCAACCAGGTTGATCCTGCGATCGTTCAGGTCGAGGTTTAACTCAATGGCGGGATGTTCTCGGAGAAAACCAGTAATAGCATCTGACAGATGCATTAGCCCAAAGGATTGCGGGGCAGCCAGTTTGATTGAGCCACGCAATTCTGTTGTCTCTTCAGTAACGCTCAGTTCCGCGTCATCAAGGTCTGCAAGAATCTGCACTGCCCGCTGGTAATAATTTTTGCCCGTATCCGTCAGTGATAACCGCCGGGTAGTGCGATGCAACAGACGGCAACCCAGGCGCCTTTCCAGTTGGCTGATACGCCGACTGACGACCGATTTCGCAATCCCGAGCCGCTCGCCAGCCGCACTGAAGCTCCCGGCTTCCACCACGGCTGTAAGTGCTTCTATATCTGCGAATCTGCCCATAATGTTGCATATTATAGAACAGTAAATTCTATTTAATCCTGTTTATTGTCAAATATAGAACGAGTATTGTTTTGATCAACATGACGCGTCGTATCCAAATGAAATCAACGGGGAGAAAACCATGAATCAGTCCTTGATAAATGCAGGCATCCAACTGACCGGCCGGGTGCTGATGTCAGCTATTTTCATCATGGCCGGTATCAACAAGATGACTGCATATGCCGGAACACAGGGATACATGGAGGGCATGGGTGTTCCGGGCGCATTGTTGCCCCTGGTGATCCTGCTCGAGGTTGGCGGTGGACTGGCCGTTTTGCTGGGTTGGCAGACCCGTCTTGCCGCCTTCCTGCTGGCAGGTTTCAGCGTGCTCAGTGCACTGATATTTCACGCCAATTTTGGTGACCAGACACAGACCATTCTTTTTATGAAGAACCTGGCAATGGCCGGCGGCCTGCTGTTTCTGGTTGCGGGTCCGGCGCATGACTGGTCGATTGACGCCAAACGAGATGCGAAGGCTTGAGGAGATATCGATGATCAGCAATCAAATTAACAGCATTTTGCGTATCGATAGCAGTTCGATTCATGACCAGTCGATTACCCGGCGGTTGGGTGATGAAGTCGTGCGGCGTATAAAGCACAGACATCCAGACGCTGATGTAACCGAGCGGGATCTTGCCAGTGGTATTGGCTTTCTCAGTGAAAACTGGATACAGGCCAACATGACGAGTCCGGCCGAACGCAACCGGGAGCAGCAGGAGATTCTAGCGGGTTCTGATGAGCTGGTACGCGAGCTGGATTCTGCGGATGTGATTCTGGTCACTGCGCCCGTGTACAACTTTTCGGTACCCGCAGTACTTAAAGCATGGATCGATATGGTCTGCCGCTCACAGCGAACCTTCCGTTACACGAAAAATGGTCCCGTGGGACTCTTGAAGGATAGACCTGTATACCTTGTGATGGCTTCGGGGGGTGTGCCGTTCGGCAGTCCAGCCGATTTCGCAAGCGGTTATCTGCGCCATATCCTGGGTTTCATCGGTATCCAGGATGTGCGGCCTGTCTATGCGGAAGCAACCAACAGCAATTCATCTGGGAGTGAAAAAGCTGCGCTTGACATGCTGGGTCAATGGTTGCCGCTGGAAGCAACAACAACCGCAGTTGCCTGATGTGACGTTAGCAAACCCGGGAGATGGCATGGCTGGCTTGCAAAGGGTATCCCGCATCATCAATGAGATGCCATCACTGGCGGGACCGTCAGGACTCGATCCTGAGCCAGGTGGTGCTAGCCTGGAGCGGCATCGGCACCTTTCCGGTTACCCAGAAAAGCGCCCAGCGGCTTGTCTGACTTCTCGATATGAACCACGGCCCAGCCCTTGAGTTCGAGCATGACGGCGAATGAGAGCAGAAGGTCACCATTTGTATATCGCCCGGCAAGATCTTCCAGGTGCTGCAAGAGCCTGTTGTGTTCCGACTTGTGCGCCTCGTATCCCGGATAGCCGTGCTGCGACATCAGCTGTTCTTCATAGGCAAAGTGGGTTCGTGTGTGCTCCAGCAATTGCGACAGGAGTCCATCCAGGGTGGCTTTGTCCGCTCCCTGCAGCATGGTTTGATGGAGCTGGTTAATCAACCCAATCAATGCCTTGTGCTGGGAATCAATTTCCGGAATATCCAGCTTCAGGTTCTCTTCCAGTTTGACCAGTGTCATGAGGAACGCCGCTCCCGCTTGCAGTACACAGACGAGTATAGCAAGAAGATCTCAGTGCTTGCCGGCATGGCTGGTAGACCAACCGCGCGGATGCGGTATGGACCTGTTGCGCGGGAAGGGCAACAGGTTATGACTATGAGCGGTGGCGTCCCATGATGCCCTGATCCCGCGGCTCCCGTCATGTTGTCCTACCCTGGTCCACATATCTCACCCGCCCGGAATCGGTCGGCCTCCGGAATTCGCCGCGAACTTGTTCCAAAGTGTTGACTATGATCAAGCAACTGGCAAAAAGGCGTGTCCGTGGCTTTCGATTTTGTGCTGCAACATCTATACAGAGTGGGTGAAGAGTTGTTATGTGATTTCCATATCACGGTGATGCGAGGATTGTGGGTAGCCGGTGAAATGGGCCAGCAAGGAGTTTGTCATGGGAAACATTCATCAGGTCGAGGTCGTGCTGCATGTCGGTGATGCACTGATTGGCAGCCAAAGGTCAGATCTGTCGATTTTCTGTAGGGTTGTGACAGTTCGAGGGTGCACGTTACATATCGGGCCACAATCGCCTGACATTAACTGACTATGACAGTGACAGTGACCAGTTGCATTCTAAGGATTTACCTGGCCATGCCAGAGGTACCCACACGGCGGCGGGCTGGTTGCGCCGTAATGAATACACAGCTAATTGGAGGATATGGCTGTGGCTGTGGGCTGTCGTCATTCATTCAGGGATGTAACTATGAGCAAGCTGCGGATAGCCGGACTATTTCGTAGAAACATACTTGCTGCCGTCCTCGGGTTGGCGGGTTGCATCTGTAGCATGAGTACTGCGCTGGCCTCCGGGGATTTGCTTGAGCATGGCAAGTATGTTTTTTATGCGGCAGGTTGCATTTCCTGTCACACCCGGGATGAACTGATGGCCGGAGGCCGGCCGCTTGATACACCCTTCGGGACATTTTATCCACCCAATATTACACCGCAGAAGGAGTATGGTATCGGTGCCTGGACGGAGAAGGATTTCGTGCGTGCATTACGTGAAGGCATGAGCCCGCAGGGCGAGCACTATTACCCTGCTTTCCCCTATCCGTCCTACACCAGGATGACGAGCCAGGATATGCAGGCCCTGTATGCCTATCTGATGACGCTACCGGCATCCTCCAGGGAAATCCGGCCTCATGATCTTCGCTGGCCCTTCTCCTCCCGGTCAATGATCTCGTATTGGAAGGCGGGTCGGTTTACACCGGGAGAGTTTTCTGCAGATCTGGAAAAATCCCTGCAATGGAACCGTGGGGCGTATCTTGCCGGGGCCCTTGGGCATTGCAGTGAATGCCATACGCCGCGGGACTATCTGGGTGCCCCCCGAAGCGACCGCTGCCTGGCTGGCACCTGCATGGGGCCGGACGGGAGGCAGGTACCCAATATAACGCCGGACAGAGAAACAGGCATCGGTGGCTGGACATACGAGGATCTGAGGACATTCCTTAAGTCAGGGAGGAAGCCCGATGGCGGTTACACCGACAGCCTCATGGCAGAGGTGCTGGGCACCAGTTGCATGCGCCTGAATGATTATGATCTGGATTCACTGGCAATCTACCTGCAGTCATTACCACCGGTTCACAACGATCTGGATAGCCTGTGTGCACCATTTGACGATGCTTTCATGTATGAATAATGGAATTGGCACATGGTGTTGGCATCGCTGACTGATATCCCGGGAGATTGGTATTCAGGGCCACTTTCATGTCTCGTACGCGTAACCAATAACAGCACATTTGCGGTCGGCGGTGAGCTGCCAAGTTGAGTCAATGAACTGTGATGATGGCGCCCCCCAGGGTCCCAACAAGGGCCACCGTGCACGCAACCCGGCTTCACCCGGGTTTCTGTGCCTCGCCGCCCCGGGTTGGACGCCACCCGGAATCCGCCGCCAACGCACCTCGCTATGGCATACACCAGGGGATTCCGGTCCTTTGGCACGAATGCTGTAACGCAATATATTATATGGGAGGTGATGGGCTCGCCAGGAAGCTAACCTGGCGGCGTCGGATATCAAAAGCCTGCCCTGGGAGCCAGGGTCATTACCCGCTAAGCCGAACGGCCCGGGGGCCTATTAATTGAACGACATGTAGACCTCATCTTCGTCCTTGCCATTACCATGATAAACCGTGAAGCTGTGCTTGCGCAGATCGGCCTTCAAGGTCGCCGTCGCTTCCGGATGTTGCCATGTGATGTGTAACCGATGCCGCTTGCTCTTTAGTATCTTCATCTCACCGTCGAATGCCGGTGAAGTGTTGCGCAGCCGGATCAGGGCGAGCTGGTCCCGCACGATGGGGCGTTTCAGCCCTAGTTCGATATCAATTATTTCGAGAGTCGTGCGGTTAATCTCCTTGTGACCCGCGGTACGCCCACGTTTTGCCGCAGCATAGTCGTTTGTGCCTGCAAAAAGATCCAGATACCATACCTGCGGAAGTCCTGGCATGAACATCTGGATGGCCCGGGCCAGTCGCAACTTGCGCTCGTCCTCACCCAGGGCGCTGAAAAAAGTCGCGTTAACCTGGTAGTAGTCGATTTTCTTGCCATCAGCACTGTAGAGATTCTTTGTCATCCCGCCCCGGTCGGTAATACATTTGATCGTGGTTTCAATACGTTTGTCACCCAGCAGGCCTTTCCGATAGGTGCCGTTGACCTTCTTGCCGCGCAGGTCGAGCACAGGGATCCCGTCATGGCATCCGAGCATGTTGATGGTCTGGTATCCGTTGGCCCTGATATCCTTGATCCAGCGCAACAGGGATTTCTTGTTGCCGCGTTCCAGCGCGTCGATCACGAGTCCAGGAAAGAAAAAGTCGTATACGGGATAGCCTTCCTGTGCGATTTCCTCATGAATACCGGCTCCGTATTCAGCATGGATCTCGGGGAAGATCGTCAGATTATATTTTCGGGCAATGTTTCGCAGAAGTTTCAGGTAATCCCAGGTGCCGGGTCTGTTAAAGAAATTAGACTGGCCTGGTTCTTTGTGCAGGTACGCGAATGCATCCAGGCGAATAATTTTTGCTCCGTACTCGCTGAGTTTGCGAAGGGTTTCATCGTAGAACTCCCAGACCAGTTTTGAACGCGCATTGAGATCCATCTGACCCAGAAATTCACGCTTGCAGCAGACTATCGAGATCAACTCATCCCGGGTCAGTTTGCCATTGCATTGTGAAATTTCTTCCATGTCAACGGATTCAAGCTGCCCCTTGTTCTCGATGACCACCTTGATTGTCTGGGCAATGTTAGATGCCTCCTGTGGGTCGAGCGCCTTGATGTGTTTGAAGTCCTCTGCCGTGATCTCATCGAACTCTACCTTTTGATAAAAGGTATTCCAGTACGACTGGAGGGATCCGTCCGGGAAACGCATTTTCAGGATAGGCAGATCGGGTTTTCGCATAAACAACTTGTCCAGATGTTCCTTGTGCGGTACGACATGGTCGTTCTTTCCCATGGTGCCGTGTGCCTTCCAGAACTCGTTCCAGTTGATGAAAAAATCCCGGTAGTCTGAATCGTTTCCGTTCTTCAATAAATCAATGAACTGTGGCGAGCGCACAGATAGATGATTGAGGACCATGTCGAGCTTGATCTGGATTCCAAGCTCGTTCAGTTCACGCAGATCTTCAGGCTTCACCAGATCCCCGTTGATGTTGTAGTCAATGATTGAAAAGCCGCGATCCAGGTCGCTGTTGAAAAAGGTGGGAAGGATATAGAACAGTGAGAAGGTATTCTTGAGTTCTGGCCTTTTGAGTAATTCCACTGTGTCTGACAGGCTCTTGCCAATGCTGTCAGGATAGGCGTTTAGCATTACCCCTCGGGGAAGGGTTTGTGCCTTGAACTCTGAATCATTATTCACGACGTAGCCTTATTGGTTGGCATTACTACTTAAGATACATTCATCACCTTCGAAACGATCGGGGGCCACGAAGGCAGCATTTTAATACATAAAGTCTAACATACTGATAGTTCAAGCTAATATATATGTCAAGAGGAACAAGCTTTATAGTGGAAGTGCCTGTTATTGTTGTTGAGCTGTCAGTGTTTGTTTTCTTTCACTGCCTCGCTCTGCATGGGTAGGCGAGGACAAATCAGGCGATCTGAAACACATACCCGTAAAGATGAAATGCAGACGTAGCAAACGTTATTTGTTCAGTGTTTCCTTAAGCATTGCTCGCTTTCAACATTTTGGGTTGCTTGACCTGGTAACATAGTTCCGGTTTTCCCTGCAGTAAGTCGCCAATTTCGCCACGCAATATTTTCGGCAGTTAATGCGAAAATAGCCGTTTGTAGACAAGCCATCCGGTATAAAGAGTTAAACTCTCGCTTCGACACCGCTGGAAAATGCTCGCAGGTCCGGCCGGAATGTGACATTCACCGGGTTATTGTCTATGACTCAGATTCAGCAGAAGGTCCCCCTCGGGTTATCTGTTCTACCGAGAACGGTAAATCTCTGACATCTAATCCAGTACGAGAATGGCTTTCGAAGCAACTGTCTCTGGAAAAAACAGTTAAGCCGCTGTATTTCATCTGGCTATTCCTGCTAGTACCAGCATGCCGGAGGCGAAGAGCCATGCGGTGGCGGGGATAGATGTTGCGAGGGATGTGTACTCGACTGAAACCCTGACTTGTGACTGGCCCCGTCGGTCCTGTCCATACCGGCGCGTCAGAATTCGACTTGTATCCCAAACCTGTTCCACCATTAAGTCCGCCGGTTTGTGCCAAAAGGCACGGTACGGGCTCGCTCTTGCGGCCAAGCAGTACAATTCAGATTGCTATGTCAGAATGGCTTGCCTCTCGATTGTGACTTGATAATGAACGGTTCCATGGCCTTCTTCCTCTCCCTCTGTGCCTTCCGGTAAGCCCACGGCGGGACCGGGTCGGGGGCTCTCCACAGCCCGCGTCCATGCCGTCTGGCGTCTGTTTCGGCATCTGAGTATTTCACCCGGTCGGTGACGGTCTGCTCCACCATGTACTTCCTGGAGTGCCACGCCAGACCGGACCTGACTTGCTCCAGATTCATGTCTTCACCGCCGAGTGACACGATCCCGAGAATCTGCTCGTAGCTATCGCGCTTGTCGTACTCCACGACCACGAACTTGCCGGCGACGGAATCGGATAGATGTTCCATCGACTTGATGCCGTATGCCTGTCCACGTTCCGGGGCATCGATGCCCTGGAGGCGGATATTGTGCCGGGTTTCTTCGGAGTCGAGCACCACGATGGTATCGCCGCCAGTGACCTGCACCACGCGGCCGGTGAGGGTGTCCGCATATGACTGTATGCTGAGTCCCCAGAGAAGGGCAATGAGGATTGTATGTTTCACTGAAGCACAGCCTTCATATAACCTTTGTGGTTGACTGCTGTTTTATCATGTTCTGGGTGAATATGAGCAGCACACTCGCGACGATGTCGATGGCCATCCACAGTTCCTGTGATAGCGGGACCTTCAATATCGGGTTGAAGACGACAGCAAACAATAGGTATATCCAGGGTAACAATGCCCCATTTCTATTGAACGAAACAAGGAAAGCCCAGATGAACGTGCCAGTGGCGACAATTCTGAGCACTGTGTAGTACCCATACGGCAGGTACTCTTGCGCCACGCCCAGGAATAATATTCCGGCAGCTATGTATATGACTGCGATCGGCATTGATGTGGTCCCCCCAATGGTGGTGGATGAGAATGATAGCGGCAGGGGACGCCGGGATCGTACCTTACTCCTCGTGGGGGAAGATCTTCCATCTGCTGAGCCGGTCGAAGATGCCGACCTCGGAATTCCAACTCCAACCACTCATTTATGCCATCCACCTCTTCCGATCCTTCGGTCCCAATGCCATAACGCCATGAAATTTATGGGGAGTGCTGAGCCCGCCAGGACTCGAACCCGGGTGCAGCGGATTAGGATCTCTGGTACAGACCCTGGGGCGCACCGTCCTGAGAAGAAACCTGTCTGCGGCCTATGGGTTACCGTCTTGGTTCCGTGCTTGATGGCCCCGGGAACCGGACATTGGGTGCAACTGGTTAATTCACTCTCCCGGCATTGCCAAATCGCTGACAAACCTTCTCTTTCCTGCCGATAAACCAGACGGAGATAGACGCACACCCCCGGAGTTGGAAGGGTGTGCGAGTGACTTTAGGGGAATTCTTATTAGCAGCTAGTCACTGGGTATCAGGTTATCGCCGGGCTATGAAGTTGCATATTGGCCTTTGGTGCAATGGGTCAGTCAAACAAGCAATGATAATCTGGGGAAGCTGTGACTAATTCGTCATTGCGACGACTACAGGGAGAAGGTGAGACCGGGCACCGGTCGAGAGGTTGGCCTGGGCCATGCAGGAGGTAGATAACGCATGGAGCAGCATTCGAGGAATGCAGTGACGAAGCAATCTCTAACTGCCTGATTACATAGCAGGAGATTGCTTCGCTGGCCGCTTCGGGCATCCTGTCCTCCCGCGGCACTCGCACTTCCCTGTGCATCGCGCTCGCAATGACGGGAAACATGAATTGATCAGAGTTTTACTAGTAAACAGGTCGATCAGGGATAGCCGCTATACCCGTGATACAAGGATCTTTTGGGGAGGGCGCATATGATTCGTACAGTAACAATTGCATCAGCCATCCTCTTGGCAACAAGTTCAGTAGTCCATTCCGGAGACAGGGATGCCTCAACACTAAACCTCGTAATAAAACAGCGGAACCTGCAACAGATCGACATGAGTCTGTCGCCGCGGGAGTACGAGAAGATATCCGGTCGCAACCGGAGAATGGCACTGAAGAATCTGAGATTATTTTCCGGCAATGCGCTCGAATCGATCGGGATACCCAGGCAGGGTATAAACATTGTGGGCACAACACTGGGCGTGGTTTATAACAATGGTGCCAGGCTGAACCTGAACAAAGGAAAGACACTCGCCCTGGAGGTAAAGGATATGATGGATTCCGATCGTGCCTTGTTCCTGGGAGTCAATCTGGACTGGTAGTGAGCAAGGGAGTTGAATGAAAACTCCACAGTATATGCGGGATTTCACTCTCTCCCGGTCTGGCTGTTCAGCGTAAGTACATTCCCGAATACAAATATCCAGGACAGCTACTGCTCTGGGATTGTGTCCGTTCGAATACACCACAGTGGAGGCTTCTATGAGTCACCGAGGGACAACCTTCGGTTCACCATGCTGTAGGCCGTCTATATTTACGCATGGTCTAATGCACCCTCTCCCGGCCTCGCTGCCAGATCGCAGAAGGTTATCGCTACATTAGCCAATTGGAAGTCTGTCAAACAATAGTTATTTTGTGACATATGTCACGTACCCACCCCAACAGAGAGCATATGTTGAATGTGATGCTGTTCACAGTGGAGTGTAATGTATCTCGACGTATGGACCCGCGATTATGGACAAATCAGCATTCAATGGAGAATCAAACTTTCCGTTAGAAATTTGCGGATTTGAAGTGAATACTGCACAGGATGTGTTTGTATTAACCAGAGCATTAGATGAAATTCTGAAGTTGTCGCTAGAAGCTGATGGATATATTCAGCGAACAAATATTGTTTTGTCTGATGGCAAGATTGTTGATGGATGGGTGAAGTTATAACTGGCCTCATTAAAACCTCGTCCCGGTGATGGGACTGCACCTTCTCGATAGTTCGGATCGCTTACTACCCGGCTCTTGCCTTGCCCGCTTCGGCTGCGGCTACTACCTGCCCTCATAAATTAGCTTATACTTGAAGTTGTAAAGCCCGGTCAGCTTGATGAGGACATCCTCAATGAGTAGACAGGTAACGCCCTCGTGACATGACCGGCATTTTCCGGCACAGCCATTGTGAGAGACGTTGATTCTCAACGCACAGGAGTTGGATATGCCAGGAAAGGCATTCTGTCCGGAACAGATCAACGCACTTTTCAAGGCGCAATAGTTGAAAGATTAGGGAGGGCCAGTCAGCCGAACCTATGCCGGCTCCCCCCTCCCTCGTAACCGAGTCCCAGGAATCCCCCTGCATCCACCCACCTATGGTTGACGCCAAGTGACTCCGATCCCTTGATCTCAACGACATAACGCCCTGATTTTTATGAGAGGTGGTGGGCCCGCCCGGACTCGAACCTGGGACCAGGGGATGATGAGGACCACTAACTCGCTATTATCGCGTTGGAAAGTCGAGGAATGTCGACGGCTCTTTTGCCGCTTCCACCGAACCCCGAACCCGACCGACCCCATGCCGAACTCGGTTGTGCCGAGGTCCCGGT
>Ga0210064_1001126_pt1 | contig 11789 bp, 5 predicted proteins | sample Muzzi_CordC_D2_FD_185531 | JGI IMG/M metagenome (GOLD analysis project Ga0210064, IMG submission 185531) | Wetland microbial communities from San Francisco Bay, California, USA, that impact long-term carbon sequestration - Muzzi_CordC_D2 (SPAdes) | ecosystem: Environmental > Aquatic > Marine >...
CCTACAAGGACTTCTGGGTCAGTTACATCGGGGGACGTGAAAACGGCTTCCTGCTTTCCGACGGCGGCGAGGTGATCTGGTTCCTGCTGACGGTCTTCGTGGTGAACTTCATTATCATTTTCCGCGGTCTGGCCAGGGGCATCGAACTGTTCTGCCGCTGGGCGATGCCCGCACTGGTCCTGCTGGCGCTGGTCGTACTGGTGCGCGTGCTGACGCTGGGCACACCCAATCCCGACCTGCCGGAGCAGAGCCTGATCAACGGCCTCGGCTTCATGTGGAACCCGGGCAACGTGAGCGAACAGCTGATGAATCCGGAGCTCTGGCTGGCGGCAGCAGGACAGATCTTCTTCTCGCTGTCCGTGGGCTTCGGCATCATCATCACCTACTCCAGCTACCTGACGGAGAAAGACGACGTGGTGTTGAGCGGACTCACGGCGTCCTCGGCCAATGAATTTTGCGAGGTGGCGCTGGGCGGAATGATCACCGTGCCGGCGGCGTTCGTTTTCCTGGGCGCGGCGGGAATCGCGGGGCAGGGCACCTTCGGACTGGGCTTCCAGGTGCTGCCGCTGGTGTTCTCCCAGATGCCGGTCGGCTGGCTGTTCGGAGGTATCTTCTTCTTCCTGCTGTTCCTGGCGGCGATCACCAGTTCGCTCTCCATGCTCCAGCCCGGCATCGCCTTCATGGAGGAGGGACTCGGTCTGACTCGCAAGCAGGCTGTCACCCTGCTCGGCCTGCTGACTTCGATCGGCTGTCTGTTCGTGGTGTATTTCAGCAAGGACATCAAGGCGCTCGATACGATTGATTTCTGGGTTGGTACGGTCTTCATCTTCCTGATGGCGACCTTCATCATTGTCTATTTTGGCTGGGTCATGGGCATCGAGCGCGGCTGGCAGGAGGCGCACAAGGGAGCCGAACTTCGCATCCCGGGATTTTTCAAAGTCATCATGCGTTATCTTTCCCCGGTGTACCTGATTACCATCTTCGTCCTGTTTCTGCTTTTCAACGTGTTTGGCTGGAACCCCGAGACGGGCGTGTTTACGCCCACGGGTTACGCCAGCGATCTGGTGGGCGAGCATCCCAGCGATGTGGCCCGCATGAGCGTTGCGCTTATCCTCATGATCATCGTGTTTTTCATGATACTCATCGCGCAGGCGGGCAAACGCTGGGACGGACAGGTCGCAGACCAGGCAAAAGGAGAGGGCGCATGACCACAGGCGGGTGGATTACCCTGATTTTATCCGTGGGTTTTGTTGTCACCATGTTCGGCTGGAGCATGGGCAAGGTGCTTTTTGGCAAGGAACCCTCCGAGAAGCTGCACAGCCTGGACGGCATCGATACCCACGATACCAACGGGGATTGAGTCCCCGCCGGAGCACCCTTCTGGCGGTGCCCTGTAATTTGTCTCACCGCAAAGGCGCAAAGGACGCAAAGTCACAAGTAGTGTTAAGGAATCGCTTTCTGTATAGAGGCGAATGCCGGAACGAGTCCGGCATGACAACTTGATCAGACCTGCCTTAATACGTTTCTTCGCGAACTTTGCGTCTTTGCGGTGAAAATGGTGTCTTTGGGCGAACCCTGCCAGACGAGAATCAGCCAATGCAGCATGAACCCGAAATATCCCGCAAACGCCGCAGTGGCATTTTACTGGTTGGAGTGCTGTCACTGCTGCTCGCGGGCTGCAGCCAACCTGCGGTGGAACCCGAAAAACCGTTCATCCGGCCGGTATCGCCGACGCAGACCTGGTCCTACCGCCGTGATATCAAACCCATCCTGGAAGAAAAATGTATCGCCTGCCACGCCTGTTATGACGCTCCTTGCCAGCTGAAACTGACATCCAGCGAAGGTCTGCTCCGGGGGGCGAACAAAAAGGCGGTTTACGACGCCGCGCGTCTGACCCCGGCGGCGCCGACGCGACTGTTCGTTGATGCCACGACCACCGCACAATGGCGTGGAAAGGGCTTCACTTCGGTATTCAACGAACAGGGAAGCCGGCTCGAGGACAATCTCGAGTATTCACTGCTCTACAATATGATCACGCTGGGAAAGGAGCATCCGCTCACGCCCAACTCACCGGTTCCGGAGAGCATAGAACTCGGGCTAAGACGCAGGAATGAGTGCCCGCTTCCCGCTGAATTCCAGGACTACGCCCAGAAGAAGCCGGAGCAGGGAATGCCGCTTGCTATCACCGGGTTGAGCGAGCGCGAGTATGCGACCCTGCGAGGATGGATTCGGGAAGGGGGGATCATCGATGAGCAGCCCGCCGTTCCCACGGCGGAGGAGCAACAGCGGATCGATGAATGGGAACGCTTTTTCAACCGGACCCCGTTGCGGAACCGGTTGGTGTCCCGCTACCTGTATGAGCATTATTTCCTCGCGCATTTCTATTTCGAGGGCCAGGAGGGCGGGAATTTCTTCGAGCTGGTACGCTCCAGCACCGCACCGGGCGAACCCGTACGTATCATTCCAACGCGACGACCCGACGATGATCCCGGAGAGCCTTTCTATTACCGGATGCGTCCGATACAGGGCACGATCGTCCACAAGACCCATATCACCTATGCCCTGAGCCCGGCGAGAATGCGCAGGCTCGAGGCGCTGTTTCTCGCGCCGAAATGGGATATCGTGACGCTGCCCGGGTATACACGCGCGAACGAGTTCAACCCCTTTGAAACCTTTGCCGCGATACCGGCGCGTGGACGTTACCAGTTCCTGCTCGACACGGCGCACTACACCGTCATGACCTTCATACGTGGACCGGTGTGTCGCGGCCAGGCCGCCACCAATGTCATCGACGACCAGTTCTACGTCCTGTTTCAGGACCCGGATTCCGATCTGTCGGTTACCGACCCGGGCTATATGTCCCGTATTACGCCTTACCTGGCGCTGACCGGTGCGTCGGATGGCGCCATTGCCGCGCTAAGAAACTGGGTAAAGCATAAGGATGACCGCAATAAATACATCCGCCTCCGGGGTGAGTATTACCGGGAACAACAACCCCGGGGCCCCGGACTGGATGATATCTGGGATGGCGACGGCACGAATACCAACGCGGCGCTGACCGTGTTCCGGAATTTCGATAATGCGATGGTGGTGAAGGGGTTTGTCGGCGCCGTTTCCAAAACCATCTGGGTGATGGACTATCCGATGCTCGAGCGGACCTATTATGAACTGGTGGTGAATTACGATGTCTTCGGCTCTGCCGGCCATCAGGCCGAGACCCGACTGTATTTCGACCTGATCCGCAGCGGCGCGGAAAATAATTTCCTGCATTTTATGCCACCCGGCGTGCGCACGGCAATGCGCAAGTCCTGGTACCAGGGAACCCTGGCGCAATTGAAGATCAACTCTATCTATGAAGTCGTCAATGAGAATCTGCCGGTTCAGATCGCCTATCGAACAGCTGATCCGAAAACCGAGTTTGTCGATCTTGTCAGCGCACGCTTAAAGTCACTGGTCGGACCTGACGACGTGCTGAATCGCTGTTCAAATCAGCCCTGTTATCGGGAAGGAGCACACGCGGCGGAACGGCAGGCGGACGCCGCCCTGCAAACCCTGACCTCGACGCCGGCCTCGCGCAAGTTCATGCATTTCGTCGATTTCATGCCGGATGTCGCCTTCCTGCGAATATCGACCGGTCGCCCGCCGGAGGATCTGGCGTATACCCTGATCCGCAACAAGGACCATACGAATGTGGCCTTTATGCTGGCGGAAGAAAAACGGCGGGAGCCGGGCAAGGACACGCTCACCGCCTATCGCGGCCTGCTGGGCAGTTATCCCAATTTTATGTTTAACGTTCCCCTGAATGAGATAGCTGCCTTTGCCACTGCCTTGCATGCCGCGAACACGCGCGAACAGTTCCTCGCCGTGGTCGACACCTATGGCGTGTCCCGGACCCATCCGCAGGTCTGGGATAACTTTCACTGGTTCGTTGATTTCATGCGGCGGCGCCACCCGATTCAGGCGGGGGTTTACGATCTCAACCGTTTCAGGAAGGTGAGCAATCTGCCGTCCGATGAAAACGGGTAGGACGTTCCTTAACAATACCGGATACCATTAACTCTTCTATAATATTAAAGTGTGCTAACCGACCTGCAGAAGGAGATTACGCGACATGAAGAACATGGTTTACGGAATAATCATGGCGGCCGGTTTCGGCGCCGCGCAGGCGGATTTCGTTCCCGATAAATACAAAATGGAGCAGGCCTCGGACCTGCTGGACATCTGTACCGTCGACACATCCAATCCCGTCAATGCGGAGGCCTATGGCTTTTGCGTCGGCTACTTCACGGGCGCCATGCACTATCACCGCGCGCTGGCGAAAGGGCCGGATCACAAGGCGATTGCCTGCCCTGAACATACGGTCACGCGTGCCGAGGCCATTTCGGTATTCGTCGCATGGGCGCACAACAACCCGCAATACCTTACCGAGGAACCCATCGAGGCCCTCATGAGAGCTGCCGTGGCCAAGTGGCCGTGCAAACCCGGCAATCAGGCGGCAACCGAGGGTATGCGGAACTAAACCATCGCAGCATTTGAGGAGATGACAACATGAAGAAGTGGATACTGGCGGGTGTGAGTGCCTTGATGCTCGCGACAGGCGGATGCGCCGACATGAGTACCACCCAACAGCGGACTCTGAGCGGGGCCGCAATCGGTACGGCGGCCGGTTATGCCCTGGGCGCCATGACGGGTATGTCGAAGGGAACCGGTTTGGCGGTAGGTGCGGCGACCGGTGCAGCCAGCGGTTTCATCTACGACAAGTACAAGGAGAATCAGTAGGCACAGGCAGCCGCAAGCGCCACGACCCTAATATACAGTATCCATAAATAGCAACAAAATAGCCACTAAACCTGATACTGGTTGTCAGCAATTAGCCGGGTATCGCTGCGTATCCCTGGGTTGCGTTAGCGTTCCGATGTTGAGGGTTTACTCCAGGCTAAGGCTGATTCTCAAACGGCGTATTCTGAAAACCGGGGAAATTCCCGTCCGTGATGGTCAACACCGCGCCACCACCGAAGGTCACGATTTTGGACAGCGAACCTTCAAACTGATAAGTCCACTGATCACCGTTGCGGGAAGTTGGCTCGCCGCAGTTTTCCAATACTGTCGACTGGGAATCGCCAGAGGAAACCAGGTTGCCGTTGCATTCCATGGAGTCGGCAGTTGCGGCTGTTGCTGCAGTCAGCAATAGTGTGACGGTGATTAGTGTCCCGATCTGTTGTGTGTGTTTCATGCGATTTATCCCGTTGAAGCTCACTGCTGTCCCGTCCACTCCCTCTCCCGCCGGGAGAAAAGCCTATGACACTCGTCGTGACAGCGCAAATATCATAATAGATGAGACCTGGAAGTGTCGAAGGAGTTCTAGCCAGGGGTCAAGCAGTTTTTACTGCCATCAAGGGTGGAATTTTTCGGGAATGGTTGCGCATCAACGGCAAATGTCTATACTAAACCGCGTAGGACGTATTTAGAAAACGCTAGTGGCTGGCCGGGGTAGGGTACGCTGGCTGTCCATTTTCACTAAAATACGCTACGTGAATGCCCGGGGGTAGAACGCATTGCCTCCCAACACTAAACGAAAATAACTAATCCGCTACCGTTGCGGTGTTGAGAGGAGGCGTTATGGCCTGGCCATTCGTGCGGTTTAATCATGTGCCAATAACCAAACGGAATCGGCACAGAGTCAGAGAAACTCTGGGCCAGCGATTCCGGCGGCTTTTCAGTCGACGAATTGCGGCATCAGAACATCGTTGTAATTTCCATTTTGAAGCACTCGAACCGCGCCTGCTGCTCAACGCGGATCCCCTCGGCAGTACGGCACAGATCCTGCTTCAGGGCCTGGATCAACTCGATGACTGGGCGCGCGAGCATGAGACGCTGAACCTCTCCTCCGAGTCGTTTGCCGAACTCAATCCGTCGCTGGGTCAGCCCGCCGAAATCGACAACGCACTGGCCAGGCAACTGACGGAACCGCCGTCAGGGTACCTGCAATCCCGGGCCGAACAGGCAAACAACGACGGTGCGTTGCTGGTGCTCGGCCAGACACTGGATGAGATGAGGGCCAGGTCGGCAGCGGATAACTGGCAGCTTGGTCCTCTACCTGGCGGTGGCAAACAGTGGCGGACGGGCGAGATCGAGGAGTTCATTGATCCGGATGCCAATGACCAGATCATCCTCACCGGCTCGCAAATGTCTCAACAGCCTGAGGTGATCACAGGGGTGGCAACGGAAGGAACCGGAATCGACCAGCCGGCGGCGATGGAATGCGGGACTGTTGAGCCGGCGCTGGCACAGGCCGTGCTGGAGACAGAACCCACGCTGGCAGGATGGATCATTGAGGAACCCGGAGCTGTTGTGACATCCGACAGCCAGCAGACCGGGCTGCAAATCGTATTCGTGGATCCGGCGGTGCAGGACTACGAACGCCTTTACGCCAGTATTTTCGCCGACGATCACTATGACGCCGATCCGGATACCGCGGCATCCGGGACGGATGATATTCTGGTGGTTATTCTGGATGCGGACCGTGACGGCATCGAACAGATCACCGAAACTCTCGCGGGCCACACCAATGTGTCAGGTATCCATATCCTTTCCCACGGCAGTAGTGGCGGCTTGCAACTCGGCAGCACCGTCCTCAGCAATGACAATCTCGATGAATATAAGCAACAACTGAGCAGCTGGCACGGTGCGCTCGACAGCGAGGCCGATATCCTGCTGTACGGCTGCAACGTGGCCAGTGGCGCGTGGGGCGTGGAGTTCGTCCATGACCTGAGCGCGTTGACGGGGGCCGATGTGGCGGCCTCTGACGATTTCACCGGCAACGCCGCACTGGGCGGTGACTGGGACCTCGAGTACACCGTCGGCGCCATCCAGACCGCACCCCTTATCCAGGCGGCAGCTGACTATCAGCATGTCCTCGCCATGATCTCGACCGGGTTGGCCGATCCCGATACCGCCATCTTCGCCGGCAGCGCCGGCAGCGACAGTCTCTGGCTGCGAGTCAACGACAGCGGCGTGCTGGAATACAGCACCGACGGCGAGGCGTTCAACACCGACCTCGATCTCGTAGCAACGCAGACTCAGGAGCTGGTGCTTTCGACGAACAGCCTGATCACGGTGGACCTGGGCGATGCCGATGACACCCTGTTTATCGACGCGCTGCTGAGCGAGGCCCTGAACAGTTTCGAGGCCACGCTGGCATTCTTCGGCGGGGCCGGCAGCGGTGACACCCTGATGGGGCCCACACTCGACAGTATCTGGGATATCAACGCCAGCGACGCGGGCACGCTCAACACACGTATTGTCTTTAGTGATGTGGAGAACCTCACCGGTGCCGCGGGCAATGAGGATACCTTTGTCCTCAAGGCGGGCGGTAGCCTGAGTGGCGTGATAGACGGCGGTGAAGGGGGCTTCGACAGTCTGATGATCGAAGGGGATTCCTACGACACCGTCGCCTTTTCGGCGACCGGCCCCCAATCCGGCAGTGTCAACCTGGACGGGAATGCCATCACCTATGCAGGGCTGGAGCCCATCGATCTGCTGTTTCTGAATCCGCTTGGCACGGTGGGCAGCATCATTGTCGAAGCCAATCCCTTTCTGGGTGACAATCTGGTGCTGGAGAACCATACCAGCACCGGGACAATGCAGGTGCGCAGCCTGAACGGCACGATGGAAAGTGTGTCCTTTGCCAATCCGACCGAGTCCCTCACTATCAATCTCGGCGACGGTGTGTATGACCTTCCGGGGACCGCTGACGATATCCTGTCCCTTATGAGTTTCGATGCCGCCTTCGATGCGGCACTGATCATCAATGGCGGTGACGGCGCTGATCAGGTGTTTGTCTCCCAGGATATCATCCTTCCGGGTACGGATATCGACATCAAGGCCGATTCCGCGAACCTTGCGGTCAATGATGGTGTGACGCTGTCCACCCGCACCATCGGCGCCAGTACCGATTATGCCAATGCCGCCTCTACCGGCGACTCCGGTAATATCCGTCTGGAGGCAGAAATTATCACCGTGGGAAGCGGCGCCATGCTGCTGGCCCATGATGACAGGATCACGGGTCAGACCGCCCAGGCGACGTCGGCCGGAGACATCACCCTGTTGGCGAAGAGTACGGGCATAAAGGAACTTGAAGACCTCGGGCCACTGAATTTCCAGGAAAAGGTCGCCACGATTGACATTGGGACGGGTGCGCAGATCAGCGGCACAAATCTCATTATCAGGGCGGAAGCCGCAGACAAGTCTTTCACGTCTTTGCTGGGCACCTCCGAGCTGTTCAACGAATTCGTGATCGATCCGCTGATCAACGACATCAGTGGCTTGCTGGATTTACCCTTCAAGGTCCTGTTAAAAGAATCGGATGCGCACGTTACCGTTAACGAAAATGTGATGTTGACCGGTACCGCCGGAGTCACGATCGAAGCTGATTCCATTGCCGATGCCAGCCAGGGCGGTGCTGCTGACACAGCGACTGCCAGTCGCTTTCCTGTCAAGGCGACCAGCAAGCTGTTCAGTATCGGCTACGTCGAGGCAACTTCCACAGCCATCGTTGACATAAAAAACGGCGTCATCATCGACGCAGGCGACGCCGTCGCCATCAATGCCGACGGCACGGCGGTGGCGCTGCTGAAAACAGAGACCAGCCGCGAACTTGGCGATTTCCCCAGTGATCCACTGAAAGCGTCGCTCTCCCTGGCGATCACCAAAACCGACATCACCTCGCAAGCGCTGGTGGCGGACGGGGTGATTATCACGGCGGGCAAGACGGTCAACATCACGGCCGAAGGACTGGAAGATTCCGAGGCGGAAGCCGAATCGGGACTCTACACCGACGGCCGTGCCGGACTGGCGTTTGGGCTCAGTTTTTCCGATGCCAATATCAATGCCGTCGTGAACGGTACGGTGATAGCGCACATGGATGCCGGATCGGTGGTCAAGCTCGAGTTTGATCCCACTGAAACTGATCCGAACAAGCCGGGCTTTGTTGATACAACAGCGAATACGATAACTGTCGGCGAGCACGCGCTGGCTACCGGCGACAAGGTCGAATACAGCAACCGGCGTGGCACCAGTATCGGCCCGGTGGTAGGCGGTTTGACGGACGGAGACGTGTTCTTTGTCATCACCACGGATGATCCCACAAAGATCCAGCTGGCCGAAACGCGCGACAAGGCGATTGCGGGCGATGAGATTTCACTGGCCGGTGGAGCTGACGTCAACACCAAGAGCTTCAGTGCCGCCTCGGCAGTGGATAGCAACACGGATACGATTACGCTCGACAACCCGGCATTCACCGTATCCGGAACCGATTTCTCACTGCTGGGGTCAACCTTCGAACTTGGCCAGGCGGTTCGCTACGATGCCAACGGTGCAACACCGATCGAAGGGCTGGTCGACGGCAAGACCTACTACGTAATCACCGGGACGAATGAATTCAATCTGCAAGGGGATTTGCGCTTCGTCGACAAGCAGGTCATTCAGCTCGCCGAAACGGAAAACGAGGCTCGGGCGGGCGTGGCAATCAATCTCGACGCGACCGGCGTCACCGGAGACCACACCCTGACCGCGTTGCATGTGCTTGATTCGGGGCTGGCGACCGGCATTGGTGTGCTGGCATCGCTGGATAGCACCACCAAGGGTATCGCGAGTTCGGGCATCGCGGACAAGGCCCAGGAAACCGAGGTTGTCGTGTTCGACTTCCAACCTGACCCTCTATTCGACAAGCTGACACAATCATACGGGGACAACGCGGACAAACCCGGTAGCGGTGCCAGTCCCGGTCTCCAGGTCGCCGGAGCCCTCGGCTTCGTGCAGGCCAATCACACGGTCACGGCGGACGTCGGCGCCAATGCCGTGCTCAAATCAAACGAAGATCTTGAGGTCAAGGCCGGGATCTCTGAAGCCTTGCAGATCAATGCCGAATCCAGCGTGGAAACGGTGAAGGGCGAAGAGGCGGCCGATGCGACGATCAGCGCGGCGGTGATCGTGGGCCTCGTCGACAACACTGCGCAGGCAACAGTCGCGTCCGGCGCCGACCTGGATGCGCTGCGTGCCATGCGTGTACTCTCCGATGTCTCCTATCCCTACCTCACACGGCCCGATGAATTTAGACCGGCCAACCTGGGGGAATTATCCGACTTGCTGAAGAGCGACGGTCTTGATGCTGTCAATGACTATGCCGATGGTACCCTGGGCCTCAAGTCCAAATTGTTCAATACCTGGGCGCGAAGCAGCGGCGAGGCGGGCGGTGTCGCACTTGCCGGCTCGCTCAATTACCTGGATATCAATAATGTCTCCGAGGCCATCGTCCGATCGGGAGTCCAGATAAATCAGGACCTCGATTGGCGAGACAATACGCAGAACCCCCACGTCAATAATACGGACCAGCAAGTCGTTTCGGTCGAGGCGACCAACTACATGCAGATGTTGAACGTCACTGGCGTGTTCGACTTCAAGTTTCCGAGTGGCACACTGGATCCCCTCAGCGTGAAGTATGACCCGAAGCTGGACGTTTCGCCGGTTGCCACGGAGGGTGGCAAGGGCGGTGTCGGCGGCGCCATCTTCATATCACTGCTGGATAATACGACCACGGCTCTGGTCGAGAGCGACGTCGCGCTCTACAGCGGCAGCAGCGGCGGCTTCAACATGAAGGCTGAAGAAGCCATCATGAATCTCAATTTCAGCCAGGCAGGTGCGGAAGCCGGCCAGTACGCCATCGCCGGTACCGTGGCTTATGTTGAACAGGACAGCAGGACACAGGCACGGCTGGCAAGTGGTGCCATCATTACCGGAGGGGTCGATCCGAATGAGAGTGATGTTGCCGGCAGCCCCGTCACCATCTACGCGGGCAGTCTGGAGACCGGCATCAACTGGGCCGGGTCGATTGCCAAAGGCGAAAATCTTGGCTTCGGCATCACCGTCGCGATCAACGATCTTGATCGCGACACCAGTGCGATTATTGGCGCTATTGACCCTGTCGTCGGGACGACACCGGTAACAACCGACATCAATGCCTCCGGAGCATTGAATGTCAACGCCAGGGTAACCGGCAATCTCTGGGCATTCTCCCTGGCAGCGGCCGTCCGTGCCGAGGATGCACCGGATGGCGACGTGAAAGATACGGCAACGGACACGGCAGGCGCGACAGCTGCCACTGACAGCAAGGGTGCCGGTTCGAATGACAAGGGCAACCAGGGTGAGTACGGGCTCGGCATATCGGGTGATGTATCGCTCAATCGCATTAACGACAATACCCGTGCCTTCATCAACGATGCGGGGACCTTCAGGGCCGACCGGATTGCACTGTCGGCCAGCAACGATACCGAGGTACTGGCCGTAGCCGGCGCGGTATTTGTCTCCAGCGAGGCGAAGAGTATCGGCCTGGCGGGTTCCTGGAGCGAGATCACCCTGACCGGCGCCACCGAGGCCTGGATCAACGCCGCGACCCTGCTGCAGGTAAATGGGCTGAGCATTACCGCAAACCGTACCGGGGATATATTCTCGATTACCGCCGGCGGGTCCGGCGCGCCGGCCAAGGGGAGCGTTACAGTGGCGGGTTCGGTGTCCATTAACCGGATAGCGAATACCACGGCGGCTTACCTGGATGCCATCAGCGGGACCGTCAGTGGCGACGTCGCGCTGAGTGCTACTGACCACTCTGACCTGTCAGCCATTGCCGGTGCGGTCAGTTTCGGCGGCAAGGCCGGTGTAGGAGCCGCGGTTGGCATCAACAAAATCAGCAATACCATTACAGCCACCATCAGTGAATCAACCCTGACGCAGAC
>Ga0210064_1001129_pt1 | contig 11772 bp, 10 predicted proteins | sample Muzzi_CordC_D2_FD_185531 | JGI IMG/M metagenome (GOLD analysis project Ga0210064, IMG submission 185531) | Wetland microbial communities from San Francisco Bay, California, USA, that impact long-term carbon sequestration - Muzzi_CordC_D2 (SPAdes) | ecosystem: Environmental > Aquatic > Marine >...
TGCAGCAATGGCTAAGTGCGCGCAGCCGCTCGGCGTCCTCCCCGAGCCAGCGCAAGGTGTGTTTAAAGGACCAGCGGTCGAGCTCCTGCGCGACGTGGTAGCGTTCCGCTGCCGACAGGAAAACGCAGGCTGGGACCTCGCTACCTTGATCGTCCTGCATCCTCAGTTGGAATTCTATGGATTGCTGACCGGATTTTTTGACAGAGTTGAATCGATCGTTCAGCGGAATAATTGGATGCAGCACCAGCGAGAATAGATCTTCCTCGAGGGCGTTGTTGATACGGGTGATCCAGTGTGCTTCCTGGCGGCGTCGGGCAAGCTCGAGATCATTGCTGGAGCAGATATGCACACGGTTGCGCCCGTGTTCTTTTGCGAGATAGCAGGCATTATCAGCCGCCGTAAGAATATCGGCGACGCTCGTCGCGGTGCTTGAAATGGGCATTAAACCGATACTGACGCCTATGTGAAAGCTCGTGCCCCGCCAGTCGAAGCGGAACGCGCAAATTGCTTTGCGCAAACTTTCCGTCAGGCGTTCGGCCTGCTCGAGGCTGCAATGCTCCATGATGACACCGAACTCGTCGCCGCCCAGCCGCGCGAGTGTGTCGCGTTGGCGCATCTTCGTGCGCAGCAGTTTACTTACCTCTTTTAACAGTTCATCGCCCGCGGTATGTCCGCAGGTATCATTGACCACTTTGAACTGATCGAGATCCAGATAGCAAAGTGCATGTTCGCCGTTGCCACTGCGTGCGGTTTCGAGCACCCGGTCCAAGCGTTGCTCGAACTCCCGCCGGTTTACCAGTTCGGTTAAAGAATCATGGCTTGCCTGATGGGCGAGTTGGCGTGACATGCGGTGAGAACCGGTGACGTCGCGACCGGTGCCGCGATATCCCTGGAAGGTGCCATTCTGGTCGAAAACGGGTTTGCCGCTGATGGTGTGCATCCGCAGCTCATTATCGGCGCCGACGATTTCCAGGTTCAGATTCTGGAATTCACTGTCACCCTCCAATCGTTCGATGTGCGCTGCAAATGCATTCTCATTGGGACATATGGTCTGAAACCATTCGGTGTGGGTAAGTCCGAGCAGGTTCTGCGCCGAATTGCCGGTGATGTCATGGTAGCGTTCAGACAGGTAACTCAGTCGCAGATCGGCGTCCAACTCCCAAAACCAATCGGCGGCTGTATCGGCGAAGTCGCGAAATCGCTGTTCACTCCAGCGCAGTCCTTCTTCAGCACGCCGCCGTTCGGTTACATCGATGATGGTGCTTTGAATGGCTTCTTCGCCATCCCACTTCACGACACTGACGACGTTCTGCAGGGTGACGATGGTGCCGTGCTTACGTACAGCATCGAATTCGTACTGGGTAGGTGCGGGCTGTCCGCACATACGGGCCTGCATATAGCGGCGCCGGCGTTCGCGCTCGTAGGGCGCGATGTGATTCTCCACGCTGCCGAGCGCGAGCAATTCCTCAGGGGAGTCGTAACCGAGAATGGCGGCGTAGGCGCGATTGACGAACAGCGGCGTCCAGTTTCGATGGATCAGAATCCCCTGGATTGATCCCTCGATGAGGTTCCGGAAGCGGTCCTCGCTATCCTGGAGTTTTATTCGCAGTTCTGTGTTCGCGGCCATCAACTATTACCGCGATGACAGTGACGCTTGCCTGGGTTAAGCTCTCGGACATTCGGTTGCGGGCGTGTGGACCTGCGCGGACGTCCTGAGTGAGGCAGACAGACATGAGTAAATACCGCATCGCTGTGATCCCGGGAGACGGCATCGGAAACGAAGTGGTGCCCCAGGGTATCGGCGTTCTCGAAGCTGCGGGCCGGCGCTTCGACATCGAGTTTCAGTTCGACGAATTTCCCTGGAGCTGCGAGTATTACGCGCGCACCGGCGCGATGATGCCCGAGGACGGGATCGAACAGATCCGTGGCCACGACGCAATTTATCTCGGCGCGGTAGGCTTTCCCGGGGTGCCCGATCACGTGTCTCTGTGGGGCTTGTTGATCCCGATTCGCCGCAGCTTCCAGCAATACATTAATTTGCGCCCGGTTCGGCTTCTGAACGGAATCGTCTCGCCGCTGCGCAATCGAAGTGCCGCCGATATTGACTTTTATGTCGTGCGTGAAAACGTCGAGGGCGAGTACTCGGAAATCGGTGGGCGCCTCTACGAGGGCACCGAGAACGAAATTGTCATGAAAGAAACTGTTTTCACCCGCCGGGGTGTGGACAGGGTCATGCGCTACGCATTCGAGCTCGCCGGCACGCGGTCGGCCCGGCACGTGACGTCGGCCACCAAATCCAACGGCATCACCCATACCATGCCGTATTGGGACGAGCGCTTTCGCGCCATCTCCGGCGAATACCCCGACATCCGTACCGACCAGTTCCATATCGATATTCTCACTGCCCACTTTGTGCTGCACCCGGACTGGTTCGACGTCGTCGTCGGCAGCAATCTTTTCGGCGACATTCTTTCTGATCTAGGCCCAGCCGTGGCCGGGACTATCGGTATCGCGCCCGGGGCCAACATCAACCCACCTCGGGAATTCCCATCCATGTTCGAGCCCGTTCATGGCTCGGCGCCCGATATTGCCGGGCGCGGCATTGCCAACCCCATCGGCCAGATTTGGTCCGGCGCCATGATGCTCGAACATCTTGGCCACCCCGAGGCTGCTAAGGCTGTGGAGCAGGCCATCGAGACCGTTCTCGCCGAACCGTCGCTGCACACTCCCGATCTGGGAGGTAAAGCGAGTACCGCCGACCTGGGCGGTGCCATTGCCGAGGCACTCGGCTGACGGTCCGTATCTTCACGCTCCCGATGGTGAAGAGAGGTTGGACGCCGCTACCGTCAATGCATGCGTCGGCCGCCTCCGACGTGGTGCCAAAGCAGCGGCGTCCGCTTGAAATATCGGTCACCGGGGGGTGATCTTGAGCGAATTTGCCGGTGACGGCTGTGGTAGGACTTACAATGGGCCACGAATCGAGAAATCCGTCACGTGGCCGGGATATTTCTCCTTGGATGGGCAGCAGCGGCACGGAATTCCGCCCTTCCGTGATCTTGTGACGCGTCTTTCCTGTCTGGCGCTTTGTTTTCGAGCTGGGGAGGGCGAAATTCCCTGTTACGGCGAATAAGTGGCGATTTCGCTCCAGCGCCGGCCATTGGCCGGGAGGCCGTGACCCATGACCCTGCCGTTTGAAGCGGTTGCCCTGGTGCTGTTTGCGGCCTTCTTGCATGCGAGCTGGAATGCGCTGGTCAAGGCCGGCACCGATCGCCTGGTGGTACTGGCCATCGCCAATGGCATGGGCGTCCTCATCTCATTAATGATGGCGCCCCTCGTGCCCCTGCCTTTGCCTGCCAGCTGGTTGTTTTTGCTGGCCTCGGTGCTACTGCACACCGGCTATTACTTTTTCCTCATTCACGCTTACCGGGTCGGCGATCTAAGCCACGTGTACCCAATGGCCCGCGGACTCTCACCGATGCTGGTGGCTTTGCTGGCGGCCGTATTTGCCCATGAAGTGCCATCCTACTGGGCTATGGCGGGAGTGGTGCTGGCCTGCGCAGGTATTATCAGTCTTGCTTTCGAGTCGGGGCCACCTTGGCGCGGCGACCGCCGCCCGCTCGCCTATGCCGCCGGCACCGCGGTTTTCATCGCCACCTACACCCTGGCGGACGGCATGGGCGTGCGGCGGGCCGGACATCCGCTGTCCTATATCGTATGGCTGATGATCATCGATGGATTTCCCATCATGCTGTTCACCACCTATATGCGGCGCCACCAGCTGGTCGCCGCGCTCGGCGGCAACTGGCGCGCCGGCTGCACCAGTGGATGTTTGCAGTTTGGTGCCTACGCCCTGGTTATCTGGGCCATGAGTCTTGGCTCCATGGCTTCCGTTTCGGCTTTGCGGGAGACCAGTGTCATATTTGCGGCATTCATTGCGGCTGTTGTTCTGAAAGAGCGCGTCGGTGCTTTGCGCATCGCCGCCGCCTTTCTGGTTGCCTCGGGCATCGTTATGATGCGCATTGCGGACGGATAATCGGCCGGCAGGAGCGAGCAACGGGAAGCGCTCGCGCTATCCCGCGCAGATGGCAAATATATTCATAAGGAGAGATCACATGGCCAAGCCCATTTTATACGGTCCCGGTTACAGCACTTACACACGCACAGCCCGTCTGGCGATGGAAGAGAAGGGTGTCGAGTACGATCTGGTCGAGGTCGATTTCATCGCCGGCGGCATGCCCGACGAGCAGCTGGCGCGCCATCCCTTCGGAAAGGTGCCTGCCTTCGAGCACGACGGATTGATGCTCTACGAGGTCGTCTCTATTACGCGATACATCGACGAAGCCTTCGATGGTCCCTCGCTGCAACCCCGGGAGGCGGCCGCCCGCGCGCGCATGACCCAGATCATGTCCATCATCGACGCCTATACCTATTCGTGTACGGTGGGCGATTTGGTGATTCAGCGCCTGGTGACACCACTGTTGGGCGGCACTGCGGACGAAACCGTCATCGAGCGGGCTCTTCCGAGAGTGGAGCAGTGCATGCGGGAATTAGAGAAGCTGCTAGGCGATCAGCAATATCTCACCGGTAGCGCACTGAGTCTGGCGGACCTGCACCTGGCACCCGTATTCGCGTATTTTGTCGATACGCCGGAAAGCAAAGCAATTCTCGAGAGCAAAGCCGGGTTGAGCGCCTGGTGGCAACGCATGGCCGCACGCGATAGCATGGCGAATACCCAACCTCAGCTCGGCTAGTCGCAGAAAAAGCATCGAAAGATGTGACTGTTCGGCGATTGAGTTAGTCTAATAATAATATGAACGCAAAAACCGCAGGCCATTGCCTGCGGTTGCCCCTTGCGCACTGCATTCGGATCCGGTCGAACTCGGATTCCAGGAGGATAATGTTGAAGATCGCCATACTGTCCCAAGGTCCTAAGCTCTACTCGACAAAACGCCTGGTCGAGGCCGCGGAGGAACGCGGTCACGAAGTGCAAGTGTTGGCTACGAAAAAATGCTACATGGACATCGCCTCCCATGATCCGAGCGTGCACTACAAAGGCAAGGAGTTGGAGCCTTTTGACGCCGTCATTCCACGCATCGGCGCGTCGTTGACCTTCTATGGTGCGGCGGTTCTTCGGCAATTCGAAATGATGGGCGCCTATCCGCTGAACGAATCGGTGGCGATTACGCGTTCAAGAGATAAGCTGCGATCACTCCAGATTTTGGCCAGGGCCGGCATCGGCCTGCCGCTGACGGGTTTCGCCAATTCACCGGACAGCACCCAGGACCTGATCAAGATTGTCAACGGCGCGCCCCTGGTGGTGAAGCTTCTCGAGAGCACGCAGGGTAAAGGCGTGGTCCTGGCGGAAACACATCAGGCAGCGGAGAGCTTGATCGAAGCGTTTCGCGGCCTGAACGCCAACTTTCTCGTGCAGGAGTTCATCAAGGAGGCGGGCGGCGCAGACTTCCGCTGTTTTATCATTGGCGACAAGGTAGTCGCGGCGATGAAAAGACAGGGCAAAGAAGGTGAGTTTCGTTCGAATCTTCATCGTGGCGGCTCGGCCAGTCTCATAAGGCTGACTCCGGAAGAGCGATCCACGGCGGTGCGTGCCGCAAAAAAGATGGGGCTTAATGTCTCGGGCGTGGACCTGCTGCGTTCTAACCACGGGCCGGTTGTCCTGGAAGTGAACTCATCCCCGGGGTTGGAAGGCATCGAGGCGGCAACTCAGAAGAATATCGCGGGACTGTGCATCGAATTCATCGAGAAGAATGCAAAGAAGGGTAAAACGAAAACTCGCGGCAGCGGATGAGTTCTGCGCGTTTTCGCCGCCCTCGATCCGGCGGCGTGCTTTGACTACGCCGAGTGGCGGCGTTCAACGATTCGCGGTGGTTCGGTTCTGTTGGCGTAGAGCCGCGCATTGAACGCGCCACCAGGTTTTTGTTGCCCTTCGCGGGCTTGTAATTTCTGCTCACAAGGCATGTCGGCTGCGCGGGTGCTCATCGCGCTCATCAAGTCCTGGCCAGTGGCGAGCGCTCGATACAGGCGCATTTTCGTTGCGCTGAGACTCATCCCGAGGAGCGTGGCGATTCGGGGAAGTGGCAGCTCTCTGAAGAAGCGAAGCTGCAAAATCTCCCTGACCTGAACGGGCATATCGGCAAGCATTCTGGGCAGTTGCTTGTCGGAAATCAGCTCTGAATGGCTGTCGCTGCCGGCACTGAGATGCAACTCAATCTTGGCTCGCACGTCTTGCGGTATCGATTGCCGCGTTCGTCTCGCGCTGAATGTCCAGCATTGATGCTGGATGATGGTGTGCAACCAGGTTCGAAAGCTGGCTCGCCCCTCATAGCCGTCGAGCCCACGCAATACGCGTACCAGGATCTCCTGGGTAACATCTTCCGCGTCGTGGTGGTCACCGGTTATTGAAAGACAGCGCCGGTATATCGACGGCCGATGGCGCTTCAGTAATTGTGCCAGATGGCCATCGGCTTCAGCGTGGTCCGCGAGAGCCTTGGAAACGAGCTCCTCATCGGGAATGTGCCCGTCGTCTCGAATGGAATCTGTCATGCCTGCCTCCCCTTGACCGGCCACCCTAGGGGAGGCAATTTGACAAATAAAACTAAAAATATTTGTCAATATTTAAAATTATGTTTTAATACGCCATGAACTTGGAACTGCTCCGGACCTTTCTGGAGCTCAACCATACGCGCCACTTCGGCAAAGCCGCCGAGGCCTTGCACCTCACCCAGGCAGCCGTCAGCGCCAGGATCAAGCATCTCGAGGCTCTTCTAGGAGTCAGGCTCTTCCACCGCGTGCGGCGCGATATCCGGCTGACGCCCGAAGGCACGCGGCTGTTAAGACATGCCGATGGACTTCTGGCCGGTTGGCGCCAGGCGCGCCAGGATGTGAGCACGGACCGCTTCGACGAGCAGCTTTCCCTGGGGGGAAGTCTGCGTCTCTGGGACGTTCTGCTGCAGGACTGGTTGCATGCGCTGCACGACCACTACCCCAGTCTTGCCATTATTGCCGAATCCCACACCCCGGAAGTGCTCACCCGGCGGTTGCTGGACGGCATGCTGGATATCGCCATCATGCTCGAGCCGGCCCAGTTGGAAGTTCTCAGAATTGAAGAGATTGCTTCGGTCAAGCTGGTGATGGTGGCGACCCAACCGGGCCTTCGCGCAGAGAACGCTATATCGGACGGCTATGTGATGGTCGACTGGGGCTTGGGGCACGCCCTGCAGCATCGGCGCATGTTTCCGGATGCTCCGGAACCTCAGATTCGCGTGGGCCTGGCGAAGATGGCGTTCACTTTCATGCTGCAGTGGGGCGGGGCGGCATACCTGCCGGCGCGAATGGCGGCGGCGGCGCTCGGCGCGGGAACGCTGCATCTCGTAGGCGACGCGCCGCAGCTCGACTACCGCGCGTACGCCGTGTACCCGGTGCGCGCGGCTAAAGAAGCCCTCATCGAGAAAACACTGGAGCTTATCGAGCGCGAGTTCCCCCTCGAAGACGCCTTGCCATGAGTGGGCGCGTGTTACCGGTCGTCTCCCGGAGTTGCAGATCCGGCACGCGGGAATGAAGAACAAACGTTCAAGCAGCGCCGGCCACACAACAATACGAACCGCATCGACGATCCCCCTCCCAGGGCGTTGGCCGCCGGGAGACGCCCTGTGCAAAGCGACTCGAGCGGCGCAAAATGCCACACACAGCACATCAAAGGTGAACATTGGATGGAATCCACGACAATCAGTTTAATCGGCGTCCTAGCGTTGTTGATCGCCAACGCCTTTTTCGTGGCCGCCGAATTCGCCTTGGTGAAGGTTCGTGGCTCGAGGATCGAAGCGCTCGCCGCCCAGGGCAGCTCCGCCGCTCATTTGACGGTACGAATACGGGCGAACATGGAAGCCTACCTGGCGGCCTGTCAGCTGGGAATCACCATGGCGTCATTGGGGCTTGGCTGGATCGGAGAGCCGGCCGTGGCGGCGTTGCTGAGTCCGCTATTCGAGTGGGCGGGTATCGGTGAGCGCATGCTGCATACGGTCTCGTTCCTCGTGGGCTTTCTCGTCTTTTCGTCGTTGCATATCGTGGTTGGCGAACAAGTTCCCAAAACCTTCGCCATTCGCAAAGCGGAGCTCGTGGCCCTGTTGACCGCCTATCCGTTGCACGGTTTTTACCGGCTTTGCTACCCGCTGAACTGGCTGCTGCACTTCGCATCGACGGGCATTTTGAGATTGTTTCGGGTAAAGGAGGCCACTCACACCGAAGTGTTTTCAACCGATGAGCTGCGCGGGTTGGTGGAGGTCTCCCACGAGCACGGCGAGCTCGAGTCCGAGAAGGCGCAGATGTTGGCCAATCTCCTCGCCTTCGACCAGCGCCCTCTCCAGCGCATCATGATTCCCCGCAACGATGTGGTGATGCTGAGTCTGGATAAGTCCGCGAAGGCAAACGCGCAAATTATGCTCGAGAGCAATCATTCCAGATACCCGGTGATTGAAGGAGAACCAGGCAAGATAGTCGGCCTCGTTTTGGTCAAGGATCTCTACAATGCCGCCTTGGAAGGGCAATCAGAGCCCTGGCAGAATTTAAAAACTTACTGCCGTCAGCCGATCATGGTCCCGGAATCTCTGAAAGTATCACGAGTGTTCGAAATAATGCGCACAGAACGCGCTCACATGGCCTTCGCCATGGACGAGTATGGCGCATTTGCTGGGCTTGTCACACTCGAAGACTTGCTGGAGGAAATCGTCGGTGAGATCGCCGATGAAAGCGACGATGTGGAAGCACGATATGGAATCGCGAAGACCGAGCGCGGTTGGGTCGCGCACGGATTAGTGCCGCTCGCCGATGTGGAGCGCGTTATCGGAATCGCAGTTGAAGACGATCTTGATGCAAATACGCTCTCAGGATTATTCATGCAGCGGCTGGAGCGAATGAGCAAAGTCGGTGACACACTGGAAGAAGGTGACTATCTGCTGCGTGTTGCCGAAATTGAGGACAACTACGTGGCCAAGGTGGTGATCGAAAAGATCCCGGCCGCGGAGAAGCCCTCGAAGAAGCCCTCGAAGAAGCCTGCGGAGAAACTTGCTGACGCAAGCGAGCCTCCATCAACCCAATAATTAATTGGACGTTTGTACTGGGAGTCGAAACCATGAAATGCCCCAAATGTGGTGACCAGTTTGAAGTCGTCAAATATGCAGCAATAAAAGTCGACCGATGTCTTGGTTGTAAAGGAATTTGGTTCGATATGCTGGAGCACGAGCATCTGAAAATGATCGAAGGATCCGAGTCTATCGATATTGGCGATGCCGCCGTAGGAAGAAAGTATCGAGATATGGATCGCGTCGATTGTCCCATTTGTCATACGCGCATGATTCCGATGGTGGATCGCGACCAGCCCCATATCTGGTATGAGGCGTGTACTTCGTGCTACGGCGTATTTTTCGATGCCGGCGAATTTTCGGATTACAAAGAAAAAACAGTATTGGATTTTTTCAGGGATATATTCGCACAAGAACGTTCTTGAAACATTTTCGAGGGAAAATTAGCTGACACGGCCAGTTTTCGAGTCGTGCAGGAGGAATCGTGGGAAACGTGCAAGACTGGACGAAAGCGCTCACCGCCGCGGTGACGCAAGTAGCGGAGACTATTTTCGCATTTCTACCGAGTGTGCTCGGCTCGATCACCTTGCTGATCGTCGGTTGGTTGCTCGCCCGAGTTCTACGCAGTGTTACTCGCAAATTGGTTGCCCATGTGCTCGAACGCCTGTCTCGCCAACGAGTTGCGCGCACCAATGCTATTGATGCCCGCATGCGGCAAACTCAAACCTATCAATCGGCGCCCGCTGTCGCAGGTGCGCTGGTTTACTTTATGGTGCTCGTATTCTTTTTTGCCGCGGCCATCGAGGCGCTGGGGCTTCCGACCATATCCAATGTTTTGTCTCTCGTGACCGCCTACCTGCCCCGGGTACTGGCAGCCGCTCTGGTGGTCTTTGTCGGATTATGGGCTGGTGATTTTGTGAATTCCATGATGCAACGGGCCACCGGGGTCAAAAGTCTGGGCTATGCGCCGTTGGCGGGCCGGTCTTTGCAGGTGTTAATAGGTATCGTGTTCCTCATTATTGCGGTCGGTCAACTCGGCATCGACAGCCTGGTTCTGGTTATTACGCTCGCGATTGTTTTCGCCTCGACCTTTGGAGCTGCGGCCCTTGCCTTTGGCCTGGGTGCGCGAACAACAGTGGGAAACATTATTTCAGCTCGATATGTTAAACGCGGTTATAGCCCAGGCGATACGGTGAAAATCGGCGAGTTTCAAGGGCAGGTGCTCGAGATTACCGACACCGCGGTGATGCTCGAATCGCCGGACGGCCGCGTCATGGTTCCGGCGGCGCGTTTTGCCGAGGATGCCTCGATGTTGATCAAGCGGGTTGCATGACATGCAAGCATTCAACGTACTTAGCGAAGCTTTTCTCGAAACGCATCCCACCGAGGCAGCAATCACGCTGGAGGGCGTGGAACAAAAACGGCTTGCGCGTTTTTTGAGCCGCCTCACTCCTAAGGCGGCGGCGAAAGTGTTCGAGCATATCGACCCGGAGATCGCCGCGGAGTGCCTGGGGCGTATGACACCGCGGGCCGCCGCGCTGATCGTCGAAGAACTCGGCGCCCATGTGCGCGTGGCCATATTCCGCCTGATGGCGAGCCGCCGCCAGGATCGGCTTCTGGCGGTACTCGAAGAACCGACCGCCGAACAAATGCGCCGGATGCTGCGTTTCGCGGATGCATCCGCCGCCGCACTCATGGAAACCGACGTGCTGACGCTACAGGAGGACATGAGAACGGACGAGGCCATGCGGCGCATTCGCCGCAGCCGTCTACAGTTCGAAGGCGAGCTTTATGTACTTGACAGGAAGCATGCGTTGGTCGGGGTGACCACCTTGCACGCATTGCTCAAGGCCCGGCCCGACCAGCCGGTGTCGGTGAAAATGAGCACCGATTGCGTGCGGATACTCGCCAGTACCCCGCAGCGTGACCTCCTAATCCATCCGCTATGGGTCGAACACAACAGCGTGGCGGTGATAGACGACGACAATGTGTTTCTTGGCGTGGTTGACCATCGTACCGTGGCCAAGGCGGCTGAACAGCTCCAGTCGGGAAATAGCAGCGACGGCGGGCTGGAAGCCGCACTCGCGCTGGGAGAGCTTTATTGGGTCGGTCTCTCTGGGGTGTTGGATGGATTGGCAGGACGGGCTCTCGCAAAGACAAAAAGGGAGGACCCCGACGATGGCGCAAGCGTCAAGAGTTGAGGAGGTGAGTCCGGGCGAAGTGCTCGTCAAGCGGTACCTGGACCGCTTTCCCAGTGAGGCCGTTGAGGTACTGAGCAAGCTGTCGGTTGAGGATCTCACTGAATTTCTCGAGAATCTGGACCCGGTGCGCGCGGCGGCCATATTGGAGAAGCTATCCGAGCTGGTGGCATCAGACTGCCTGGTCAAGTTGAGTGAAAGCGCTTGGCAGAGAATTGCATCGAAACTCGATCCCTACCGTACCGCCTTGTTGATTAGCCGATTGGCCGGCGAACAACGCGAATTGCTGTTGAAGAGCCTGGATACGGGTCTGTCCGCGGAGATTCGTGAGCTCATGAGTTACCCTGCCGACACGGCGGGTTCGCTCATGGACACGCGCGTGCTCAGCTTCCGTCCACGCGATACCGTCAAGGACGCGCTTGCCCGCCTTGCAACCTGGCATCGACGGGACACGCGGTACGTGTTGGTAACCGGCGCGA
>Ga0210064_1001130_pt1 | contig 11756 bp, 12 predicted proteins | sample Muzzi_CordC_D2_FD_185531 | JGI IMG/M metagenome (GOLD analysis project Ga0210064, IMG submission 185531) | Wetland microbial communities from San Francisco Bay, California, USA, that impact long-term carbon sequestration - Muzzi_CordC_D2 (SPAdes) | ecosystem: Environmental > Aquatic > Marine >...
TTTCTTGAATAAAACCGCCTTGCCCTCCATGACCGGCTTGGCCGCCAGGGGGCCGATGGCGCCGAGACCCAGCACCGCCGTGCCATTACTGATGACGCCGACGAGATTGCTCCTGGCCGTCAAATTGGAAGCTTCGGCCGGATCCGCGACAATTGCGTCGCAGGCGGCCGCCACCCCTGGGGAGTAGGCGAGAGCCAGATCCTGCTGAGTTGCCAGCGGCTTGGTGGCGGTAATGGCCAGCTTGCCCGGTACCGGGTAGCGGTGATAGTGGAGGGCGCGTTCGTCGAAATTTTCTGTCATGATCATTTTCCCGGCGCTCGCCGGTAGTTATTTCGAGCGCAGTTGGGATTATCCAGCAGGCGGGCAAAAAAATCTCTTTGGTGATTGAATTTTCCACGCATACACACTCTCGACGCAGATATGAACAGTTCCACTGACGCGCAACTGTTGCGCGAAACCCCGGGTTTTCGCGATATCGATGCATCCGTGCTGGAAACGCTGCTGGCCAAGACCACGACCCGGCGGATCGACGCCGGGAAGGCCCTGTTCGGGGCTGGGCAAGCCTTCCTCGGCGAGGTTTATATCGTACGCCGCGGCGAAATCGAGCTTCGGCGCGCCAGTGGCATCGTCGAGAAGGCCACCCCGGGCTACCTCCTCGGCCTGTCCAGTTATCTCGGCGATTCACCATACGCATCCAGTGCGCGCGCCCTGAAAGCGACGGAGCTGCTGGTGCTGACGGCTATCGATTTGCGCGAAGCCGAGCAAAGGGAGCCCGCGCTGTTCGACGCCATCAACCGGCTCATCGGCACCGGGCTGCGCGCGCGCAGCATCAGCCCGAATCTCGCCACCGGTGGCCTTACTCAATCGGCGGCCAGCATGATGAGCGCGCCGCTGAGCACCTGCTCAACGGACACCGGCATACGCGATGCCCTGCAAATCATGCTGCAGGACAATGTGGGCAGTGTGGTCGTCATTGATACCAAGGAACGTGCGCGCGGCATCGTGACATTTCGAACGCTTGCGCAGCGGCTCGCGGAGCCGGGAATCGACGCTTCGGTGGAACCCGTCGCAAATGCCATGCAGCCAGCCACAACCGTCGCCGACGACACGCCCTTGTGGCGGGCCCAGGACATCCAGGAACGCGAGCGCTGCAAGTACCTGGTGATAACCGACGACGGTAAGGCCGTAGGCATGCTCTCCCAGACCGATATCATCCACGAGTTGAGAGCTTGTCAACGCGACCCTTATTCGCTCATCGAGCGAACTCAAAGCTTCAAAGCGCTTGCCGGGTACTTTCAAGACATCGGCAGCATCGCCACGCGGGCGCTGGAGACAAACCGGCGCGCGCGGGTCGCGGTGAGGGTTCTCAGTGAGACACACCTCGCGATTCAACGGCGTTGCGTGGAGCTCACTGTGGCTGAGCATGAAGCGCAAGGCCACGGTCGGCCTCCCGTATCTTACGCACTCATAATCATGGGCTCGGGCGGGCGCAAGGAGATGATGCTCGATCCGGATCAGGACAACGGTTTAATTCTTGCTGACCACCCGGCTTCGGAAGCGAAAGATGTTGACGCCTGGTTTGCACGATTCAGTGATCGGCTCAACATCAATCTCGATCGTGTCGGCTATATTCTGTGCCCGGGCGACATCATGGCCCGCAATCCTATGTACAGGATGCCATTGTCGGATTGGAAGGGACAGATCACGAAAATGACTCAACAGCCGAATGAGAAGGCTGCTCGCTGGTCGAACATCGTCTTCGATTTCAACACTCAATACGGTGATGATGAATTGGTGCAAGAACTTCGATCTCATTTAAACGGTGAGCTTAGTAAAAATCCGGGCCTGCTAAAATCCATGATGGAGGATGATGCCCAGGGACGCGCACCGATTAACTGGTTCAATAAACTGGTGACCACCGACAGGCCGGACGGTATGGAAGTCGTCGACGTGAAACGCAACGGCATGCGCATTGTCGCCAATGGTGCGCGCATTCTCGCCTTGAAATCAGGCATCGGTGCATGCAATACGACGGACCGTATCGATGCGCTCGTGCGTGAGGGAACGCTCAGCAAGGATTTCGGAGCTACCGTGTCGGCGGCCTATGACGAGCTGCTGGACATACTTCTGGTGCACCAACTGGCGCAACGACGCGCAAATGTACCACTCGACAAACAGGTGGCACCTCAAGACCTGACTGCGCCGGCCCGCGAAGCGCTGCGGGTTTCCATGCGCGCAGTAAAGCGGTTTCAGGAGAGATTGCAGAGCGAACTTGGCGGTGAACCTTTTTGATGAAGCGAATCTGCGACTCTTATCCCTACTGTTTACAGGCACTGACGATGTGCAAATACGCTGGATACACAACGGTTCGGCTCTCCGCTGTCCCTTCTCGACGCAAAGCCGCAGGGCGGGGGCCTGGATTGGAAACGTCGGATGAGGCTGAGCGGTAGCGATTTCCTGCGCATTTTGTTCAATTCAACGGGAACTTTGCCTTGTCATGGCGGACAAATCTAAAAAACTTCCATCAAAATCCGCTCAGGCAGAAGTGGATGCGTTTCTGGCGAAGGTGGCGAGCACGCCAGCCGCGCGGGCCGACGGCGCGCGCGGGAGATTGATTTTTGCCATGGATGCGACCGCGAGCCGGGAGCCCACCTGGGACCGGGCCTGCCATATTCAATCCGAGATGTTTCTCGAAACCGACGCGCTGGGCGGCCTTGACGTCCAGCTCTGCTATTATCGCGGATTCCGCGAGTTCAACGCGATGCCGTGGCTTGGCAGCTCGGCGGAGCTGCTAAAACAGATGCGGGATGTACACTGCGCGGGCGGAATGACTCAGATAGAGCGAGTTCTCGAGCACGCTGGTGGCGAATCGCGCAAAAAGAAGGTTGATGCACTGGTATTCGTCGGCGACTGCATGGAGGAGAACGTTGACCGGCTTTGTCATCTTGCCGGGGAGCTTGGCATCCTCGGCGTACCTGCGTTCATGTTCCACGAAGGCGATGATGCGGCCGCGGAGCGCACCTTTCACGAGATCGCGCGTTTGAGCGGTGGGGCATACTGCCGATTCGATGCCAGCAGTGCACGGCAACTGCGCGATTTACTGAGTGCCGTAGCAGTGTACGCAGCAGGTGGACGCAAGGCTTTGGAAGACTTCAGTCAACGGCAGGGCGGAATCGCCCGTAGACTCACACAGCAGTTCGATAAAGGCTGACGATCTTGCATCCCGTCATCATTCTGGCGCTGCTTGCAGGCGTTTTGCTATTTATAAGCTGGTACAAGCGGGCGCCGTCTGCGCAGCAAAAACGCATTAGAGGCCGTTCTCTGTTGTTCGGTGGCATCGCCATCGTGTTGCTGCTGCTCGTTACCGGACATCTCAATCCCATTGTCGCTCTAGTCGTCGGCGCCCTTGCCTTCGCTCAGCGGATTCTTGCCCTTGGAAGCCTGGCCAATATGTTCAAGGGTTTCAGGAACTCCATGAAAGGCGCCGCGGGTCCGAGTTCGGGCAATGCCTCCGATGTAGAGACGCGCTTTGTGCGAATGTCGCTGGATCACGACACCGGAGCGATGGACGGTACCGTTCTCGAGGGAACTTATCGAGGCCGCCGACTGGTCGAGCTCACGCTGGACAATCTCATCGACTTGCTGGTTGTCTGCCGCGCCCAGGATTCACAGTCGGCTGCGGTACTGGAGGCTTATCTCGATCGTGTCCACGGCGATATCTGGCGGGATACCTTTAACGGCGAGGGCGGTGATCGCGGAACGGAGACAGCCAACATGACCCCTTCCGAGGCGCGGGAAATACTGGGTGTTGAAAGCAATGCCAGCCGCGAGGAGATTATTGAGGCGCATCGCAGGCTGATGCAAAAAAACCACCCGGACCGCGGTGGGTCCACGTATTTGGCAGCAAAGATCAACCAGGCAAAAGACGCTCTGCTTGCCTGAAGACTCAATTCTGACGGCGGGCAAGATGCCTGATGGACGCCAGAAGGTCGCTGGGCAACGTGAGCCCCTTGTCCATCGCCGCCCGGCGGCGCTCTTGCTCACGCTGACCGGGGAACATCACGGGCTCCTCCGGGTTCACCGCAGGTGTCGTCAGCACGATCTGTTTGAAACGCTCCATCGCGGCCGCGAAGGCGACCGAGCCGATTGTCTTATCGGGATCCAACAGCAGAAAAAAATGGCCGACGCCGGACGGCGCATCGGGATTATCTGACCATGAGGACACATCGGTCAGGAAGCGGGCACCGCTGAGCGCGGCACTGAGTATGTCGACTGCCATGGCCAATCCCGAACCTTTGTGAGCGCCGAAGGGAAGCAGGAACCCTTTCAGCGCCGCGCTCGGGTCGGTGGTGGCACGCCCGGATCCATCAAGGGCCCAGCCTTCCGGAATCGGCGAACCGGCCTTCTGGGCCGCTCGGATTTTTCCGCGTGCCGCCACGCTCATGGCCATGTCGAGAATGAAGTGCATTCCATCCGGGCAAGGGGCGGCGATGCACAAGGGATTGTTGCCTACCCGGGTGTCTTTTCCTCCCCAGGGGGCTATGGTCGTCGAGGCGTTCGTGGCGCCGATGAAGACGTAGCCGGCTTCGCATGCCCGCAGGGCATAAGGCGCCAAGGCGCCGAAATGATTACTGTTCCGGCATCCTGCATAGGCGATCCCGGTGTCGGCGACCATCTCGAAGCACACTTCCAACGCCTTGCCGGCGACAACCGTGCCGAGGCCGTTGTTTCCTTCGACCACTGCCACTGATGGGGCGTTTTTGGCGACCCGGATAGAGGCCTGCCGGTTGACGCCGCCGCTGTGCAAACGCTGAGTATAGACCGGGATGCGTACAGCACCGTGGGTGCTGATCCCCATCAGATCGGCCTCCAGGAGAATGCTGGTGGTGATTTCAGCGTGCTCTGCGGGCAAGCCCGCGTGCTGAAACGCCTCGATGCAGAGCCGGGTCAGAGATGGAATATCGATGAGCTCTGTGCGGGACATGAACAGATCAAAGCTTAAATGGACGTTTGTGATACGAACCAACGAGTCCAGTGGCAATCGAGCGTTTTGCTGGGTTCCCGCCGTGACATCTAAATAGGTGAGCCGAAATCCGCTTCATGTGCGGCTTCGTCTACGCGCTTCTTAGTCTACACCCCCAACCCTGCCCATCCTCCTCGAGAGAAGAGGAAGAGCAAACCAGACTGATACGCTGGAGCAGTGTATTTATGCACTGCTGTTTAGTCTGCAAACTCCAAGTTGACCCGGCGATTGTGCTTACCTTTTTTCTCGATTTTCCTCACCCGCACGCGGCCGATTTCACCGGTCTCGGCGACATGGGTTCCGCCACACGGCTGCAAATCGACTCCCTCCACTTCCAGTACCCTGACCGTTCCCGTGCCCATGGGCGGCGTGACCGACATGGTGCGCACCAATTCCGGATTTGCGGCAAGCTCCTCATCACTGATCCAGCGCGCGCTGACGGAATGGTTCTCTTCAACCAGCCGATTGAGTTCTGCAGTTATCTGTTCTTTATCGAGAGTGCTCTCGGGCAGATCGAAATCGAGCCGGCCACTTCCATCACGGATCGATCCGCCTGTTACCCCTGCGGGGATGACGGCGCACAGCAAATGCATCAGCGTATGCATGCGCATGAGCCGGTGGCGGCGCTCCCAGTCGATGCACGCCTGCACTTGTTGCCCAACGAGATCCATCCCCACCTCGCCTTCGGGCACGTGAACAATATCGCCTGCCGTGGCGTCCTTACGCGTATCACTGATTCGAATCTCATTACCGTCTTGCAAACGCAAGAATCCTGTGTCGCCGGGTTGCCCTCCCCCCATGGGATAGAACACCGTACGGTCGAGACGAATACCGGCCTCGTCGACGGCGGTTACCATCGCTTCGCATTGCGCTGTGTACGCGTCCTGGCGAAATAATTCCTCGGTCATTGCTCATTCTCCTCGCCGGATGCTTCATTCAAAACGTACTGCGCGGCGTTAAAGAGCGTATCGGCCGGCACCGCGCCGGCCACCAGGTAGCGGCCGAACAAAAAAGCCGGCACCCCCTGGACGCCGACCTGGGCTGCGCGCCAGGATTGATCCCGCAATTGCTGTTCGAATGCGGGGGCATTCCAGGCCTTGTCGACCACGTCCGTTGGTATTTCGCATTCTATGGCGATCTTCTGCAAAACATCGCGGGAACCGATATTTTTGGACTCGGCAAAATAAGCCTCGAACAAGCGCTTGTGCAGGCAATCGAAGGCTTGAGGCGCGAGGGATCGCGTCGCCTGCGCCAGTAACAGCGCGTCGTGGGAATTTGTCGTGAAAGTTCTCGGCGCCAACGCAAGACCGTCGTCCGCGGCCATTTGCTCCAAATTGGCCATCATTCGCTGCCATTGCTCCGGCGGATAGCCCAGTTCTGCCACTGGTTTACCTTCGGCGGGGTTGTCTGGATGGATTTCGAAAAAACACCAGTCGATATCCAACTCGTAACCGCCACGCAGCTTGTCGAGGCGTGCGTCACCCACGTAGCAGAACGGGCAAATGTAATCGCTGAATACGGTGACGCTCAAACGTGGCTTCGCCCCGTCCGGGCTGCTCAGTTCGTGTTCCTGTGCCTCTGGCATGGCTTGTCAGACTCCGTTCCTGATTTCGCTGATAATAGTGAGGGAGCATTCACTGTGCATAAAAAACCCCCGTGAGTCGACCCCACAGGGGTTTAGTCGATGCCTGGCAGCGGACATCGAGAGTCGCCGCCGCAATCGCGGCGACTGTTGTGTGCTGACGTCGCGGCGGCGCGCTAGGCGTGCTCCCGCCGGTACTCTTCGATCATGGCTGCCATTTTGTCCTTGGCGAGAAGCTTTTCCCTTTTCATCGTTCCGAGTGTGACGTCATCCATCGGGCGGACGCCACGTTCCGCGCTCTTCACCCTTTCCTTGAGATCGTGATGTTGCTTGTACAATTCCTGGAAGTGCTGGTTGTCGTGTAGAAGTGTGTCAACGATCGCCTTGTCGTACTCGAACATTGAAAGCCCGCCTACCGGTTGATGTCTTGAGATCTTGAGGGCGCGACTGACACGATTTGGTCGCCGCTGCCTATACACTAGCGGAAATCCCCAACAGGGACAACTGGGCAGGGGAACTGTAGCAGCCTTCCAAGAAGCGGCGATTGTGGCGATAAACTGTGCTAAATCAATGAGTAACAATAACAACTTAAATTCTTGTGAGATGCATAAGAGGCCCATGGAGCACGCTGTCCAGTGAGGGCTCTGTGGCTCTGTGATGGTTCTCTGAGCCTGCGCGAGGATCTGGATGTGGGCCTGCCCCCAGAAAACGAGGCGCGGGTGCGCGTGCTGCGCGCTGGAATTTGCGGCACCGATCTCGCCCTGGTTGACGCCTTGTATCCCTTCGAAGGCGTGCCCGGCCACGAATTCGTTGGCGTCGTGGAGGAAGGACCCGACACGTTATTGGGGCGGCGCGTGGTCGGTGAGATTAATGCGGCATGCGGTCATTGCCGGGAATGTCTTGGGGGCATGATGAAACATTGCCGCTCGCGCACTGCGCTTGGCATTCGCGGACGCAATGGCGCCTTCGCCGAGTTCCTGCATCTGCCGGTAACCAACCTGCACCCGGTTCCGGATTCTATTTCCAACGATGCGGCCACTTTCGCCGAACCGTTGGCGGCGGCACTGGACATTGTCGAACGGCTTGGGCCATTGCCCCGCGAGCCGGTGCTGGTCGTGGGCCCCGGCCGGCTGGGGCAGCTGGTATGCCGGGTTCTTCACGCCAGCGGCGCGCGGGTGATTGCAGTGGGTCGCAATGCGCGGACAATGGCGCGGCTCGAAGGCACGGTGGAAAACACGCTGCTTGCCGAGCAAGTCGAGCCTCGCTCTTTCGCGATGGCGGTGGAATGCACGGGTAACCCATCGGGGCTGGCGATTGCCCTCGCCGCCTTGAGGCCTCAGGGCATGCTGGTGCTGAAGAGCACCTACGGGCAGGCCCTGGAATTGGACTTGGGGAGGCTGGTGGTGGACGAGCTTCGCCTGGTTGGGTCACGTTGTGGACCAATGGACGCTGCCCTGCGATGGCTCCATGAGCGCCGTGTGGATGTAGAGCCGCTTATCGACGCGCGATTGCCGTTGTCTGCAGGCATCGAGGCATTTGCTCTCAGCCGCCAACCGGGCGTGCTCAAGGTTGTGCTCGATGTCGGAGTCGGTTGAGCACGGGTCCGGATCGCCACCGACACGGATCCAGATTTTCGTTAGAGGCGGTGAGAGCTGGGCCGCTGCTCCAAGAGTGAACCAGCGGCCGCCCGGTCTCAGGCAGTGAACTGCAAAGCAACGCTGATGATGGCCCACGCACCAATGTACGCAGCCCCGACGCGCACGGCTATCTTGGTCAACATTTTGAATACTCCTAGCTCGGTTTGTCACGAGCGCTCTTATATCGGTTCGACTGGATGACTTTCAAGTGATCGAATGGAGCCACCGCTAAGCATTTTTTGGTGCCAGATTTCAGCATCTCGGCGCCGAAACATTGACAGCTGTTGCCGCGGCGTGTCATACGAGCAGGCATGATGCGAGCAATGATATTTCTGACCATTTGGGTCTTAATGGCGTCCTGCACCTCGAACTCGCGCACCGAGCGAGGCAAGCGGAACGAGCAGGCAATCGATATGCAGCAGGTGCTCGCGGAATCGGGTTTCGTCGAGAGTATGCTGAATACCCCCGAGAAGGTGGCCGATGTGCGCGACCTGCCACAGCGCGAGGTCATCCGCCAGGGAGAGGGCGATAGCGTGCGCTATATATACGTTGACGTCGCCCTGTGCGGATGCGTGTATTCCGGAGATGCGAACGCCTATGAACGATACAGGCAACGCATCGGACGGCAGGCGACCCGCGCCAATAACTATGAGGTCAAGCAGCTTCAGTCAGTGAACAAAAAGGTGATAAGGCCTATTGGCCGCTACGACTAGAGAACAGAACGAACATGGAAAACGCGGTGATTAAGGGCTTCCACGCTCACGTATATTTCGACGGTGAAACTGTAGAGCAGGCGCGTGCGCTGAGGGAGCGTATCAGTGAGGATTTTGACTACGCCGTGGGCCGTTTTCATGAACAGAACGTTGGCCCACACCCGCGCTGGAGTTTTCAAATCGCATTCAAAGCCGATGCGTTCGGCACGATGGTTCCGTGGCTGGCGTTGAATCGGAAAGGCTTAACGGTTTTCGTCCACGGTTTGAGCGGCGACGATCTATACGATCACACCGAGCTCGTCATGTGGCTCGGGGACTCGTTGGCGCTCAATCTGGACGCGCTGTAGAAGCGGGTTGGGCCGCGCATGCACAAAAGGAGTTTTTGCTGGCAAACGCCTGCCCGGAGTACCCGTCCAGTTCTACGCTCCGGGGTCGCCAGACTTTTTGCAGACCACTTCGATGGGAACCAGCCGTGACTCCTTAACACCACGGATGGTATTCGCCATGGCGGCCGCCGCTAGCTCGCCATGTATCAACTGCACCGCACGATGCGGGGGTTTTTCACCCCGCTCGACCAGCACGCGCGAGCGGGCGCTGAATGCCATGGTCTGCGCGGAAGTAGTGCGCGCGTTGACGATACTAAATCCACTGGACTCGAGCCCCGCGAGGGTGTCCTCCAATGACACGAGAAAGCTCGTGTGCGCCGTTTTCGCCCAGGGAGTCGGATAGTCCGGACCATCGCCCGAACCCAGGGCAAGCTCGGAGAGGACCAGCGGCGCGCCGGGGCGCAGTACGCGATGGATCTCCCCATAGAATTTGGTCTTGTCGGCAATATTCATCGATACGTTCATCGAATAGGCGGCATCAAAGCTCGCATCAGCGAAAGGCATCGCGAGCGCGTCGCCCTGTTCGAAGCGAACTAGCGCTTCGAGTCCGATCATCTTCGTGAGGTAGCGCGCCACTTCACAAAACTCCGGCGTCAAATCGAGACCAGTGACATGGCAGCCAAAACGGTTTGCAAGGTAACGCGCCGGTCCGCCAATGCCGCTGCCGATATCCAGGAGATGCCCGGTTGCAGACCCGCTGAGTGCATCGGCCAATTCGTGCGTAGCCTCCAGACCGCGTCCGTGAAAATGGTCGTACGGCGCCAGCCCCTCGATACTTGGGCGAGCCGGATCGACACCGTCTTCGGCCAGCGCGGCCTGCAGCCTGCTCAAAAGATCTCCATGTTCGTAGTGATCGGTGATGTCTGAACGGCCAGGCATGTCAAAAAAGTCCCGGTGTACGCTTCCCTGAACGAAAAAGGCCCCCGACGCACAAAGTATCGAGGGCCTGGAATAAAAACCTGGCAGTGTCCTACTTTCACATGGGGGCGAGCCGGAATCAGAAAATGGTCCAGTGGACCATTTTCCCGGCGAGCGGGTCGACGCTTGCGTCGACCCCGGACCGCACGCGAAGCGCGCGGCCCCACACTGATCCCATGCCGATGATAGTGTGGGGTTTCCCCATACGAAAAAGGCCCCCGACGCACAAAGTATCGAGGGCCTGGAATAAGAACCTGGCAGTGTCCTACTTTCACATGGGGAAACCCCACACTATCATCGGCGCAGAGCGTTTTCACTACCGAGTTCGGGATGGTTTCGGGTGGTTCCCACTCGCTATGGCCGCCAGGTAAACCGGTAATCAATCTGGAAGTTGTAAATTCAGACGCGGGATGTCGCATTTGTCACCCGCGGTTTAAAACCGCTTGGGTGTTATATGATCAAGCCTCACGGTCAATTAGTACTGGTTAGCTACACGCATTACTGCGCTTCCACACCCAGCCTATCAACGTCGTAGTCTCCAACGGACCTTTAGGGACCTCGCGGGTCCAGGGAGATCTAATCTCGAGGGGGGCTTCCCGCTTAGATGCTTTCAGCGGTTATCCCTTCCGTACATAGCTACCCGGCAATGCCACTGGCGTGACAACCGGAACACCAGAGGTACGTCCACTCCGGTCCTCTCGTACTAGGAGCAGCTCCCCTCAAATTTCCAACGCCCACGGCAGATAGGGACCGAACTGTCTCACGACGTTCTAAACCCAGCTCGCGTACCACTTTAAATGGCGAACAGCCATACCCTTGGGACCTGCTACAGCCCCAGGATGTGATGAGCCGACATCGAGGTGCCAAACTCCTCCGTCGATGTGGACTCTTGGGAGGAATCAGCCTGTTATCCCCGGCGTACCTTTTATCCGTTGAGCGATGGCCCTTCCATACAGAACCACCGGATCACTAAGACCGACTTTCGTCCCTGCTCGACTTGTCTGTCTCGCAGTCAAGCACCCTTGTGCCTTTGCACTCAATGCGCGATGTCCGACCGCGCTGAGGGTACCTTTGTGCTCCTCCGTTACTCTTTGGGAGGAGACCGCCCCAGTCAAACTACCCACCATACACTGTCCCCGATCCAGATAATGGACCTAGGTTAGAACCTCAAATATGTCAGGGTGGTATTTCAAGGTTGGCTCCACGAAGACTGGCGTCTCCGCTTCAAAGCCTCCCACCTATCCTACACAAACAGATTCAAAATTCAGTGTAAAGCTATAGTAAAGGTGCACGGGGTCTTTCCGTCTAGCCGCGGGTACACTGCATCTTCACAGCGATTTCAATTTCACTGAGTCTCGGGTGGAGACAGTGTGGCCATCGTTACGCCATTCGTGCAGGTCGGAACTTACCCGACAAGGAATTTCGCTACCTTAGGACCGTTATAGTTACGGCCGCCGTTTACCGGGGCTTCGATCAAGAGCTTCGCCGAAGCTAACC
>Ga0210064_1001133_pt1 | contig 11726 bp, 11 predicted proteins | sample Muzzi_CordC_D2_FD_185531 | JGI IMG/M metagenome (GOLD analysis project Ga0210064, IMG submission 185531) | Wetland microbial communities from San Francisco Bay, California, USA, that impact long-term carbon sequestration - Muzzi_CordC_D2 (SPAdes) | ecosystem: Environmental > Aquatic > Marine >...
CGCGACGGTGAGCCCCTCGTCGGCGCAGGCCGCAAAGAAGGGATCCCACTCTCCGCTGTGAATGCTCGGAGAGCCCATGGCCGGCGGGTCTTCACTGAACGCGATGGCGGTGACGCCTTTGCGCGCGACGCGCCTTGCCTCTTGAGCGGCCAGCTCCGGGTCCCAGATCGCGGGAAGCGCAAGGGGGATGAAGCGCCCCGGATGCCGCCCGCACCATTCGTCGATGTGCCAATCGTTGTAGGCCTGGAGGCAGGCATAGGCGAGATCCTTGTCCTCTGCGCGAGCGAAGAAGTAGCCCGAGAATCCCGGGAACGAGGGAAAGCACATCGACGACACGATCCCATTGGCATCCATGTCCCGCACGCGGAGGTCGACGTCGTACGCGGCGGGCCGGATCTCGTGGAGGGTGCTCGGGTCGTATCCCCATTCCTCCCTCGGCAAGGTCACGACAGCATTCAAGAAGGGGGCAAAGGACGCACCGCCCTCCCAGCGCCATGCCTGGACCTTCGACTTGGGGTTGTAGACGAGCTGCGGCGCCCGGTCGAGCCATTTGGTCGGAATGTGCTTCGCGAACAGATCGGGCGGCTCGATGATGTGGTCGTCCACGCTCACCAGAATCAGATCTTCGAGTTTCACAGGAATTCTCCGGGATGGGTTGAGACCAGTGGTCTCAAAAAACGGTACCCTGGACCGATCTGGATCGCAAGCGTCGAAGTCCCACCGGCTCCACAAGCCACTGCGCGGCCGGAGCCACCTGCGGGTAAACCTGGCGGGTGGGCGAGCGTAAGCGCTTTCGAGTCGGAACCGGGCTGCGCTACAGATCGACCGTAGAGCCGCCGTCTACCAGGACGTCCATTCCCGTCATGAACGAGGCCGCGTCCGAGACGAGGAAGGCTGCGACCTGAGCCACCTCTTCCGGCCGACCCATGCGCCCAAGAGCGCTCATCTCGATCATCTTCGCCATCTCGAGCTGGTTCTCGTTCTCGAGGCGCCCCATTTCGGTGTCGACGATGCCGGGGGAGAGCGAAAGCAGCCGCGCCCCACTCGCTCCCCAAGCTCTTGCGTGTCGGCGCACCAGCCGAAGCACACCTCGCTTCGAATGCAGGTAGGCGAGCGCTGGAACGTCCGGATCGAATCCGAGCTTCGCCAGGCCCTCGTAGTAGCCATCGGAGAGGGGGGCGTCGAGCTCGGCGTTGCAGGGAGCGATATGTTCAGCGATGGAGGCGAAGCAGACTGCCGCCGCGGAGGCGGCGCCGATCACGACGTTCACCTTCTCCGAAGCTGAAATCGGGTACTACTCCACCGTCCAGTTCGGGCTGCGCTTCTCGGAGAACGCCTTCATGCCCTCCAGATAGTCGGGATGGTTCTGCTGGTGGTGGAGGATGTAGCGCCATCCGACGTCGAGCCCAGGCTTGAGTCCGACGTCGAGACTCTTCCAGATCGCTTTGAGGGAGGCCTGCACGGTCGCCGGCGACAGCGTGGTGATGTGCGCCGCCATCTCGAGCGCGCGGGGCATGAGCTCTTCATGCGGCACCACTTCGTTCACCAGACCCACCTGATAGGCGCGCTCGGGACTGATTTCTCCCTTCCGCGTCAACAGCCCGAGCTGCATCACCATGGCGAGCGGCATCTTGCGCGTCAGTCCGATCGCCTCCAGGGCGAAGACATTGCCCACGGCGCAGTGCGTGTCGAGGAAGCGAGCCTTCTCGGAGCAGATCACGAGATCGCTCTCCGCCACGTGGTGGAGGCCACCGCCAGTCACCAGGCCATTCACCGCGCAGATGACGGGCTTGAAGATGTCGTGGTGCGCCCTAGACCCCGGCACCTTGTTGCGTGTCTTGCCCTGGGCTGCGGTCGCCTTGACGTCCTGTCCGGCCGAGAAGGCGCGGTCGCCGGCGCCCGTGATGATCGCCACGCGGATCGCGGGGTCCTCGCGCACGATCGCCCAGGCCTGGCCGAGCTCCGTACGCATCTGGTCGGTGGACGCGTTGAGCCGCTCGGGACGGTTCATGGTGATGACCGCTGTGTGCTCGGCCTCGATCTCGAAGAGGATCGTCTCGAACTCGTTCGAACTGGATGTCATGATTCCTTCTCCACTACCTCAGAATTTCTTCGTCATGAATCGGGCTGGGCACCGGGGACGCTTTCCAGATCGCCGAGGCGCTCGATCAGCTCGATTCGTGTTCCGTCGGGGTCGAGCGCGAAGAGCCCGCGATTCCCCGTCTTGAACACCGAGCGCGTCTCCTCGAGCACGCGTCCGCCGGCCGCTTCGATGGCCCGTCCTACACGGTCGAGATCGTCGACCGCGAAGCTCAGGTGTGTGAGTCCGAGCGCATTCATCGCGCGGCGTTCACCGCTGCCCACGTGGCCCGGCGACGGGTAGTAGAGCAGCTCGATTCGGAAGCCATCGCGCTCGAGGTACACCAGCTCCACTTGAACATCCTCGACCTCGAGGATGTTGTCTGTCGCTTCGTCTCCGGCCGAGAAGCGGCCCACCTCGCGAAAGCGGAGCCCTTCCCGGTAGAAAGCCAGGGAGCGCGACAAGTCCGCCACACAGATTCCGATATGCGTCAGTCGGTCACCGGCCACGATCAGCGACTCATCGCGTAGGCGGCAGCCTGCTTGTAGTCCGCCTTGCCATTGGCGCCGCGAAACATCTTCTCCACGGCGTGGATTCGCTTCGGGGTCTTGTAGCCGGCGAGGGCCTCGCGCACGTGGGCGCGAAGGACCGCCTCGTCGAACGACTCACCGGGAGAAAGACTCACCACTGCCGTCACCGCCTGCCCCCACTTGTCGTCGTCGATCCCGAAGACCAGAGCATCCTCGACGCCCGGGTGCGTCTTGAGAACCTCCTCCACCTCCTCCGGATACACCTTCTCGCCGGCGGTGTTGATGCACGCGCTTCCGCGTCCCAGCAGGTTGAGGGTGCCGTCCGCGTCGACGGTGCACCAGTCGCCGGGGATCGAGTAGCGAACCCCGTTGATGGTCGGGAAGGTGCGGGCGGTCTTCTCCTCGTCCTTGTAGTAGCCGAGTGGTATCGGCCCCGAGCGAGCGATGAAGCCTCGCTCTCCGCTGCCGGGCTCGACCTCGCGGTGGTCCTCGGTGAAGACCTTGCAGCGGTCGCCGATCTTGAAGCGCGCCGTCTGGCTCTCACCCTTGCCCGACGTCACCGAGATACCGAAACCGATGGCCTCGGAAGAGCCGAACATGTCCGCGAGCGACATCGAAGAGTGGTGCTCCAGCAGCCTCCGCTTGACGTCGCTGCTCCACATCACACCGGAAGAGATCAGGATCTTGAGAGACGAGAGGTCCCACCGGCCCGGATTCTCGTCGAGAGCATTCAGCATGGGCTTCGCGAATGCGTCGCCAACGATGATCGCCGAATTCGCGCGCGTGCGTTCCACGGTCTCCCAGAACTCGACCCCGTCGAAGTTCGGTTTCTCCAGCAGAATCGCACAGCCGCCGCCGGCGAGGTTCCCGATGGTGGTGAAGAGACCGGTTCCGTGCATCAGAGGACAGGCCGTGATCTGCCGCGGCCCGGGGCCATGGCGCTGGACGTTCTCGAGGTGCTCCTCTGGCGTCGCGGGTCGGACGCGACGATTCGCGGGGACATTGGTGCCCCCACCGAGGGCCATCCACAGGTCGCCCTGACGCCACATCACCGCCTTCGGCATGCCCGTCGTACCGCCCGTGTACACGAAGAGCAGATCCTCTTCGGAGCGTTCGATATCGAGCGGCGCTCCGTCTCCCGTTTCGGCCAGCTGCTCGAAGTCGACGGCGAAGTCGGCGGTCTCTCCACCGACCTGGATCCATCGGACGCCCGGCAGTCGGTCCCGTACGTGATCGACGCGCTCGACGAACTCGTTGCCGAAGACCACGAAGTTCGCATCCGAGTTGTCGAAGATGTAGTAGAGCTCCTCGTCGAGGTAGCGGAAGTTCACATTGAGCGGAACGAGGCGCGCCTTGAAGCACGCTCCGACGGCCTCGACGTACTCGGCGCAGTTTCGCAGGTAGATCGCAACCTTGTCTCCGGGTCGCGCTCCGAGCGCGTCAAGCCGCGCAGCCACGTTGTTCGTCCGCCGGGTGAAGTCAGCCCAGCTGAGCGTGCAGCTTCCTTGAATCACCGCCGGAGCGTCGCCTGGAAGCCTCGAGGCACAGCCGTCGAGGAGATCGCCGAAGTTCCAGTGCAGGCCTTCTCTCATGCTGGTCTCAACTCCGCCGAATCGGATCGCGTCCGTCCCAGCTTCGACAGCGCGCCTCGAGCATGGCGTAGAACTGCCTCGCCAGCTCAGTCCCTTCGATCACCTCTACGACAGTCCCCGGATGAGCTCCACACTGGCCCTCACTGCCGCCTTCGGTCTCGAAGTAACTGAAGCGCACGCCGTCGATGCTGCCGCTCTGTCCAACGACCCAGCCGCGCTCGACGCAGCCGGCGACCTTCGCCTCGTAGTCGTCCACCAGATATCCGAGATGTTGGAGACCCTCGCGCCCGCCCGCGAGAAAATCGCGATACATCGACGGCTCGTCGTCGATCGGCTGGATCAGCTCGATCTGGAGCGGGCCGGCGTGCGCGAAGGCCATACAGGCCCGGGCCTTCGAGGGCGAACCGCGATAGTGGAAGTCGGCGAAGGAGGCCTCCTCTCGGTAGAGGAAGGGACCGACTCCGAGATCCTCGGTCCAGTGCTCCATAGCCGCCTGGATATCGCGGACCACGAAGCCATTCTGGCGGATATCACCGAGGTGGCGACTCATCGCGCGCGCACGAAGACGGGAAGGTTGCGGCCATCGGACAGTGCCTCCCAGGCCACCGACACCTGCTGGCCGATCTGCACCGACTCCGGATCGCAGTCGACGACGTTCGTCAACATACGCACGCCCTCCTGCAGCTCGACGAGGGCGACCGCGTAGGGGACCCGGTCGTTCATCTCCGCGACTCCCGGCCGGTGGTGAATGCTCACGGCGTACACCGACCCCGCGCCCGCAACATCGGTCCAGCGGAGATCCTCGCCAAGGCAGCCTGTGCACGCGGAGCGCGGGTACCAGATCCAGCGCTCACAGTCGGCGCAGCGCTGGATGGTGAGGCGCTTCTCTCGAGTCGCGTCCCAGAAAGGCGCCGAGACGTCGGTGACCGGCGGCTCGTAGCGCTCGCTCACAGCGTCTCTCCCGTGCCCAAGACGACCGTCGACGTCGCCGAGAGCACGCCGCCGCAGCCATGCGCCACGGCAACCCGAGCGCCTTCGACCTGGCGCGGCCCGCACTCGCCGCGCAGCTGGCGCACCGCCTCCACCAGTAGGAAGATCCCGAACATGCCCGGATGCGTGTAGCAGAGGCCTCCGCCACTCGTCTGCGCGGGGAGCGCTCCTCCAGGGTCGAGCGCGCCGGAGGCGACGAACTCGCCGCCCTCCCCCTTCTTGCAGAACCCCAGATCCTCGAGTGCCAGGAGCACTGTGATGGTGAAGGAGTCGTAGAGCTCCGCCACATCGACGTCCGCCGGCTGGACACCTGCCATGGCGAACGCGCGACTTCCCGACTCCACTCCGCAGGTCTCGGTCAAGTCCGGCATCTGCATGATGGACGAGTGGCTGTGACTCGTGGCGGCACCGAGCACGTAGATCGGTGGCCGGCGCAAATCGCGCGCCCGCTCGGCGCTCGTCATCACGATCGCCCCCGCTCCGTCGGTCACGAGACAACAGTCGATCTTCCGCAGCGGCGATGCGATCACGGGCGACGACATCGCCTCGTCGAGCGTCAGCGGCTTCTGGAGGCGGGCACGGGGGTTCCGCGCGGCCCACTCTCGGGTGCTGACTGCGATCTGCGCCAGGTGCTCGGCTCGAGTTCCGTACTGCGCCATGTGGCGACTCGCCGCCAGCGCGTAGGCGCCCGTTGGAAGCAGGATGCCGTACGGCAGCTCCCACTCGGCCCGAGGACCGGTCACCAGCGCACCGATCCCTCCTCGACTCGAGCGGGGAAGCCCCGCGTAGACCACCAGGGCCACGTCGCAGAGGCCCGCGTGGATCGCCGCTGCGGCGTGCTCCACATGAACCTCGAACGCGGACCCTCCGGTGTTGGTCGAGTCGGTCCAGCGCGGCTGAATTCCCAGGTACTCGGCCAGCTCGACCGAGTGCATCAGCGTCCCGCCCGTGCAGGAGAAGATCCCGTCGACATCCGACAGCGCGAGCCCGGCATCGGCGAGCGCCTCGCGAGCCATGGCGACTTCCCAGCCGCGAACGCTCCCACCGAGCTCGCCGGTGGGCGACACGGCATCTGCGGCGCCGACTATCGCTGCCGACGCGCGCACGCTGGGGGTCGCACCCGGGAGGGAGATCGTTCCGAGGAGTCCATCCAGCGGAGGCTACCACACGGGTGCGACAAAAGACCAGTTTTTGTATAATTGTATTCCACCGCCGACCGCCGCCGATGGCTCGAACGGAGAGCGCTCATGGACTTCAACGACAGCCCCGAAGAGGCGCGCTTCCGAGCCGACTTTCGGAGCTGGCTCGTGGAGAATGCGCCGGGCGAGGTTCCGCACGACTCGGACGAGCGCGAGGCCTTCGAGCGAGCCTGGCACCGAAAGCTCGCAGAGGCGGGCTATGACTGGCTCTCCCTCCCGAAGGCGTATGGCGGACAGGGTCTGCCCGAGTCCTTCGAGGCCATCTTCAACGACGAGCTCGGTCGCTCGGGAGCGCCCTTCCCGCTCGGCCAGGGACATCTCGCCCAGGCGCTGGCGCGCTACGGCAGTGAGGAGCAGAAGGCCACGCATCTTCGCAGCCTGCTCGAGCACACCCGCCGCTGGTGTCAGGGCTTCAGCGAGCCGGGGGCCGGATCCGATCTGGCAGCCCTCTCCACCCGAGCCGAGCGCTACCGCGCAGCAGACGGTAGCGACCGCTACCGGATCAGCGGCCAGAAGATCTGGACCTCCGATGCCCGCTACTCCCAGATGTGCTTCCTGCTGGCGCGCTCGGAGCCGGAGCTCTCGAAGCACCGCGGAATCTCCGTCTTCCTCGTGCCGATGGACCTTCCCGGCATCGAGGTGCAGACGATCGTCACCGCATACGGATCCAACGAGTTCGCGCAGGTCTTCTTCGACGGCGTCGACGTCGCCGCGGACGCCGTGCTCGGCACTCCCGGCCAGGGCTGGGAGATCGCCACATTCCTGCTGGGCTTCGAGCGGGGCCCCGCAGACAACGGCTGGATCGCACGCATGCGTCGCACCATCCGGAGCCTCGAGGAAGGAATCCGCAACGGAGATCTCTCCGCGGACACGTCGGCGCGTATCGCCGTGACCCGGGCCGAGGTGGCTCTGCGCACCCTCGAGATTCAGGCGCAGCGCACACTGTCACGCCGCATGGGGGGCGAGACGCCGGGAGCCCTCGGCTCGATCGACAAGCTGCTGCTCACGCGTGCCGACCGCGCCGTCCACCGCGCCATGCTCGACCTGCTGGGATCGGAGGTGCTCACCCGTCGGACGCCGCGACTCGACGACTACTTCTGGTCGCTCTCCCAGTCGATCTTCGGCGGCACCTCTCAGATCCAGCGCAACATCGTGGCCCAGCGCGTGCTGGGTATGCCGAGGAGCTAGACCGCATTGTCCGACCCCACGCCCTATGAGACGTTGCTCGTCGAGATCCAAGCGAAGGTCGCCACCCTCACGCTGAATCGACCCGAGCGCCGCAACACCCTCGAGCCGGTGATGTTCTCCGAGCTGGCCCGCGCATTCCGCGCCCTCGACGAACGGGACGATGTGGGCGCGATCGTGTTGACGGGTGCCGGAACCGACTTCTGCGCGGGAGCCGATCTGGGAGATGGCACGAAGGTCTTCGGCAAGGAGGCCTTCGAGCAGTTCCAGACCCGCGCGAGCGACGGCGGCGATCCTTCGGCGACAGACCTCGATCCGCAGCGCCTGCTCACCCCGGTCATCGCCGCCGTCAACGGCACAGCCGCGGGTGGCGGTCTCACCCTTGCCCTGCAGTGCGACCTGATGATCGTCGCCGAAGATGCCACCCTCGCGCTTCCCTTCGTACGCCGGGGCCTCGTCGCCGAGCGCAACGCCCATTGGATCCTGCCACGACTGATCGGCGCCCAACACGCATTCGAGCTCCTGCTCACCGGACGCAAGTTCGACGGCCGAGAGGCCGCTCGTCTGGGACTCGCGCTGCAGGCGGTGCCCCGCGAGTCCGTCCTCCCGGAGGCGCTGGCGATCGCCCGAGCGATCGCGGAGAACGCGGCACCAGTCGCGGCCGCGGCAACCAAGCGCCTGCTCCACGCCGCGCTCCGCGAGAGCGACGCCGACGCCGCGCGCCAGCTCGAGCGGGAGGTGTTCCAGGAGCTCGGAGCGGGCAAGGACTGCCGAGAGGGCATCGACGCACACCGCGAGAAGCGCGCACCTCGCTGGCAGCTCAGCAAGCGAGACATTCCAGTAAAGCTGCGAGACGAAGAAGCGGACTCTGACTAGAACACACGGAGGATCAGAAATGGGAGTTCTCGAAGGGCGCACCGCACTCGTCACGGGCGGTGGCCAGGGAATCGGGCGCGCCGTCGCCGAGACGCTCGCGGGCGAAGGGGCGTCCGTCTCGATCGTGGACATCAACGTCCAGGCCGGTGAAGACGCCGTCAAGGCCATCGAGGAACGAGGCGGTCGAGTGCGGTTCAGCCGCTGCAACGTCGCGAAGCCCGAAGACATCGAGCGAAGCGTCGCGGAGACCGTGGAGGCATTCGGCCGAGTCGACGTGCTCGTGAACGCAGCGCAGTACTTCGCTCCCGTGAAGGCTCTCGAGCGGACGTCGCCGAAGGATTGGGAACTCAGCCATGCGACCGGCCCCACCGCAACCCTTCAGTTCATGACGGCCTGTCTTCCGCACATGAAGGAGCGCGGAGGTTCCATCGTCAACTTCACGTCGGGCTCCGCGCTGACGGGCATGAAGTACACCGCGCCCTACTCGGCCGCAAAGGGTGCGATCACGGCCCTCTCCAAGGTGGCGGCGAACGAGTGGGCGTGCCACGGGATCCGCGTCAACATCCTCTGTCCCTTTGCGCTCACCGACGTCCAGCAGCGCATGATCGACACGCCCTATGACAACTACACCCGCACCGCCGCGAGCTGCCCCATGGGCCGCGGCGCGGATCCGAAGGAGGAGATCGCGCCCGTGATCGTCTTCCTGGCGAGCGACGCATCGCGCTTCATGACCGGAACGATCGTGCACGCCGACGGCGGCCTGAACGAACTCTCCCCGGTCGACTACGGAGCAACCCCCGGCGTCTTCACGGACGAGGCCTGACCGTGGACGTCTACTACCACCCGTTGTCCCGCGCGATCTTCGAAGATCCCTATCCCGTCTATCGGAACCTGCGCGACCACGCTCCCGTGTACTTCTGTGAGGAAGTCGGGATGTGGGTGATCTCGCGCTTCGAAGATGTGTGGAACGCGCTGCGCGGCCACGAGACCTACTGCTCGCGCTACGGCCCGGCCATCGAAAACCCCGATGAGAACGGCCGGAAGTACTCCATCGTGTCGATGGATCCTCCCCGTCACGATCACGTCCGGAACATCTTGAGTCGGCTCTTCACGCCCAATCGGATTGCCGCGCTCGAGCCCGCCGTCCGCGAGATCGTCTGCGAGCATCTCGATCCGCTGAAGCAGGGCACCATCGTCGACGCAGCCGTGCAGATCGCAAACCCGATCCCATCCGATGTCATCGGGCTGCTTCTCGCCGTCCCCGCAAAGGATCGCGCCCAGCTGCGCGAGTGGTGGGACACCTTCCTGGCCCGTGAAGAGGGCCAGGTGGAGGTTCCGAAGGCCGCGGTGGCCGCGTCCCGGAAGATCTCGGATTACATCCGAGGACTGATCGAGGAGCGCCGGCGCAATCCCGGGGACGACATGATCAGCCTGATCTGCCACGACGACCACGCGACAAGTGATGGTCAGCGGGTGGAGATGTCGGACAACGACGTGCTGATGTTCTGCAACCTCATGGCCGCGGCCGGCTCCGAGACCACGGTCAAGCTGATCGGAAACGCGCTGTTCGCTCTGTCGAAGCACTCCGAGGAGCGGGATCGCATCTTTGCCAATCCAGCACTGATCGTGCCGGCGGTCGACGAAGCGCTGCGCTACGACACTCCGTCGCACTACGTTGCCCGCGTGACCACCCGCGACGTAGAGCTTCACGGCGTCAAGATTCCGCGCGGCAGCTGGGTGTACCTCCTGCTCGGCTCCGCCAATCGCGACGAGCGCGAGTATCCCAACCCCGACGTCTTCATCGCCGACCGCCGTCCGAAGCAGAGCGTCTTCTTCGGCTCGGGGCGGCACATCTGCCTGGGGCAGTTCCTGGCGAGGCTGGAGCTCCAGATCGTGCTCGAGGAATTCGCGAAACGGTTCCCGCGGTATCGAGTGATCGAAGGCAGCGAGCGGCGCGTGCTGACGGCGACCGTACGAGGGCTGGCCCATTTCGAGGTCGAGCTCTAGGTGCGGGGCTGCGGCTCGGAAAGCGGGGAACATGCAATGTCGAAGGGCGATCGCGAGGCGCTGACGCCGTCGGACCTCAATTGGTGGTACGGCGATCAACCGAGGCAGCGAACCACCATGGCGCTGCTCATGCTGCTAGACCGACGACCGCAACCGGAGCGTCTCCGAATGGCGACGCTGCATGCGGCCAGCACGGTGCCGCGCCTGCGCCAGAGGATCGTCGATGCTCCCTTCGGCCTGGCCCTGCCGCGATGGGAGTTCGACCCCACTTTCGATCTATCCTACCACCTCCGCCACTATTCGCTGCGCGCGGATGTCGAGGTCGGCAGAAGCCTGAACGAGCTCTTTCGTGCCGTAGGGCCCATCTACGAGCGGCCTTTCGATCGCACTCGCCCCCTCTGGGAGATCGTCGCCATCGATCTCCCCGGCGACGAAGCCGCGCTCTTCGTGCGAATGCACCATTCGATCGCGGATGGAGTCGGCGGAAACGCGATCCTCGCGGCCCTTACGGAGGGGACACGTGAAGGGGAGCCACGCCCGCCGCAAGAAGAGTCGCTACCGGGGACCTGGCCGGTGCCTGATTTCGGTCGCAGCATCGCGCAAGGCCTGCGCGATCGCCTGATCGACGAAGTGCATCGTGCGCGCAATGCAAGCGGTCTCATCTGGGATGCGATTCGCGAGCCGAGTCGCATCCTGGATGCAGGCCGAGCGGTAGGATCCATAACGAGCGACCTCATGCGGCGCGAACGTTCTCCCCTCGAGGGCTACGGGCGGGCACGCAGGCTCGCCGGCCTGGCAGTGCCCTTTGCTCCCCTGCGCGAGGCGAGAGGAAAGCTCGAATGTCGCACCATTGACCTCCTGATTGCAGGCGTCGCAGCGGCCATGGGGGAGTGGCTCCGTGCGACCGGCCATGGCGAGGTCGAGACATTGCTCACCGCCGTGCCCATGAATCTGAGGCCTCCCGACGCCCGGGGACTGAATAGCAAGGTGGGCAACGATCTCACTGCAATGCTGATGCATCTACCGATCGGCGAGCGCGATCCCAGACGTCGTTTCGATGCGGTTCGGGAGCTGGTCAACCAGAAGCGAGAGCACCCGGCGGTCGGAATCTTCCCGTTCTTCGCTGGTGCCTTGGCAGTCTTGCCCCGCCCTCTCCACCGGGCTGCGTCCCTCGCCTCTGGGGGCATGCTGGACCTCATCGTGACGAACGTGCCGGGCATTCCGTTCGCGCGCTTCGTGGCGGGAGCAGAGATCCGCTCGGCATACC
>Ga0210064_1001134_pt1 | contig 11712 bp, 7 predicted proteins | sample Muzzi_CordC_D2_FD_185531 | JGI IMG/M metagenome (GOLD analysis project Ga0210064, IMG submission 185531) | Wetland microbial communities from San Francisco Bay, California, USA, that impact long-term carbon sequestration - Muzzi_CordC_D2 (SPAdes) | ecosystem: Environmental > Aquatic > Marine >...
CCGATCATGCGGCCGGGATCTTTCAGGATTGAAGCCATTTCGGTGATCGGCAGGGCCGAAGTGTTGGTGGCAAATATGACATCGGATCTGCAAATTCCTTCGAGCTTTTTCCAGATACCCTGCTTGACTTCCATGTCCTCCAACACGGCTTCGATAATCAGATCGACATCCTTTAAGTCCTCCACCGACGAGGTGGTCGTCAGCTGCTTTTCGAGCATGTTTTCCAGATCAGCCGGCTTCATTTTGCGTTTCTTGATGGGATAATCAAACGTTTTGCGCACCGCACCGACACCCTTTTCCAAAGCCGCATCATTGACATCCCACAGCACGGTCTCGAATCCGCCTTGGAGCAGCAAATTGACGATACCGGATCCCATGACGCCACCGCCCAGCATGGCCACTTTTTTAATCTTAGCCGGCTTGAGGCCTTCGATGCGCGGCAGCCGGCCGGCGGCACGGGTATTCAGAAAGATGCCGATCAGGTTTTTAGCCACATCCGACACGGCACAATCGGCAAACAATTCCGCCTCTCGTTTAAGATCGGCGTCGATATCATAGCTGAGCCCCTTGTCAATCGCTTCAACCGCCTTGAAAGGCGCAATATATCCCTTGGCCTGGGCCGCCGTCATGGCCTTGGTGAAATCCATCATGGCCTTCTTCTCGGCCGCGCTCGGAATCCAGTAATGACGGTTGCGGGTAGCCCGGGCTTTGACGTTCAGCTCACCGGAGACAAAACGTCCGGCTGCTTTAACGGCTGCATCGACCAACGTCTCCGGATCAGTCACCTCATCCACCAATCCCCGCTGATGGGCGACTTCAGCTTTAATGGGCTTGCCGATGGTAATCATTTCCAGGGCATAGCGCAGGCCGACCAGGCGCGGTAAGCGTTGGGTCCCGCCGGCGCCCGGAATAAGGCCGATCTGAACTTCGGGCTGTCCCAGATTAATTCCCTTAACCGCGATTCGATACTGGCAGCACATCGCAATTTCAAGACCGCCGCCCAGGCAGTTGCCGTTGATGGCCGCCACCGCAGCTTTGGGTCCGGTTTCGATGTGGCTCATAAACTTCATGCCGTCCATCATTCCGGAGACCAGCTCTTCTTTGTTCCGGATATGCTGAATTTCGGTGATATCCGCGCCGGCGATAAAATTTTTGCCGGTTCCGGTTAATACAATGGCGCGAACCGCGTCATCCCCATAGGCCTCGCCGAAAGCTTGCGCCAGATCCGCTCGAAACTGGGTCGACAGCTGATTGACCGGTGGATTGTTCATCGTGAACACGGCCACACCATCTTTAATTTCCACCTGAATGGTTTTGTAATCGGTTTTCATGCGTCTATAACCCCCTCCCCTGAGTTCGTTATAAGTTAATTGTTATTAGTTATCTGTTCATGGATGTAAGCTATATTCTTTTAGAAATTATTGACTATCAGCTTTGTGTGTTTGTTGAATGATCGAAATTCAATGCTTTTTAAAAAAGCAAGCCACGGATTTTCGCAAATATGGAACCGTAGAAAATTATATGTGCCAATATGAAAAAAATCCCCCTAAATCCCCCTTTAGCAAAGGGGGACTTGAGAAAAGCATACCACAAACACCAATAACTAATAACCAATAGTTATTAACTATTTTTTTTTGTTTCCTCCTCCCGCAACACCTTCCGCAGAATCTTGCCGACGGCAGATTTAGGCAGTTCTTCTCGAAATTCAACTATTTTGGGTGCTTTGTAGGCGGCAAGTTTCTCTCTGCAAAAGTTGATAACGTCTTCCTCCGTCAGGGCTTGACCTGCTTTGGGGACCACAAAGGCTTTAACCGTTTCGCCCCGGTATTCATCCGCAATCCCGACCGAGACGGCGTCGGCTATCATTGGATGCTGATAGAGCACCTCGTCGATTTCCCGGGGATAAACATTATACCCGCCCGCAATAATCATGTCCTTTTTGCGGTCCACGATGGCAAAATAATCATCCTCATCCTGCACGACTATATCGCCGGTGTACAGCCAGCCGTCTTTCAACTGTCCGGCGGTTTCTGCCGGGTTGTTCCAGTACTCTTTCATCGTCAGCGGGCTGCGAATGATCAATTCTCCCGGTTGACCTCGAGGGATATCCTCCTCACCGGCTTCCAGGTCAACGACCCTGACATCTGTATCCGGAAAGGGAATACCGATGCTGCCCGCTTTTTTCATCCCGAAAAGCGGATTCGCAATTCCAAGGGCGGTGGTTTCGCTCATCCCCCAGCCTTCACTGTAGTTGATGCCCATATCCTGGGTCTGCTCGATTAACTCCAGTGGCAACGGACCGCCGCCGCTGTTAAACAGGCCTAATTTTTTGCCCAATTCGAGCTCTGTGGCTTTGGGATGCCTGATAACGGCATTGATCATGGTTGGAACAGCCGGAAAAAAGGTAATCCTTTCAAAATTCGCCAGCAGTCCCATAAATTCTTCGAGATCAAAACGCGGTACCAGAATTTGAGTGGCACTGTTAAACATACCCCAGTTTAATACCACAATAGTTCCATATACATGAAAGAAAGGCAAGACCGCCATAACATTTCGCTTTTCGTGAGGCGTCAAATCGGTAAGGGCAGATCCCCACAGGGCGCACTGCATCGTCGCCGCTACTATATTCCCGTGAGTGAGAACGGCACCTTTTGGTAAGCCGGTGGTACCACCGGTGAATTGGATCAGGGCCGGGTCGTCCTGCAATATTTCAATTCGAGGTAATGTGGTGCGGGTTGAATTATCCAGTACGAGCGAAAAATGATGCCAGCCTTCCTCCAGTTCCAATTCATCGGTTGTGCTCTGCCCGAATCCTTCGATGTAATCCGTAACCCGCGTCACGATAACCCGGTCAATTTCCACCTCCCGGCAAAGCGGACGGATATTCGGCAGGACCATGTCAAAAGTAAAAAGCGTGGTGACCCCGGTATCGGAAGTGAGGGCCTTTAATTCATCAACCGTATACATGGGGTTCAGGTTGACAACGACGGCACCCAGATTCAATGCGGCATAATAGGCAATGATATACTGAGGACAATTCGGCAGGTGGACCCCGATGCGGTCACCCTTTTTAACCCCCATCTCCCCCAGAGCGTTAGCCATTCGCAGAATCTGCTGCTTGAGTTCCCAGAAGGTCATTTCGGTGCCGTAAAAATTAGTAGCCGGTTTATTGGGAAAATTGGCGGCGGGAATATTTAAAAAATAATGGGCTGGAACACGTGGATAACGGATGCTTAAAGGAACATTGTAGTCATAATGACGCTGCCAGGGTCTGTTGTCCATTTTTCACCTCCTGCTGTTATAGCTCATAGCTGATGGCTCGTAGTCGATAGGAGTATTGGTTGAATAGTTGACTGAGGAATAAGTTGAATAGTTGATTGGTTGATTAGTCGATTGGTAAATGGAATAAGAACGATCTTAATCCACAGTTGTTCACTAACTTAAGAACTTATCAACTTATCAGCTTGATCAGTCCATCTTTGCGACCATTCTCCTTTATCCTTTCACATCACAACTTCCCAACTTCATTTTTTTTATTTTCCGCATTCCGCATTCCGAATTCAATTAGATTCCTCCAAATCCCTCATCCGAGATTTCTATCGCGGCGGCACAACCACCTCTGATGGCCTCCATTTTACCGGCTGTCAGCGGGAGCTCCGTTTTGATAAAAAACTCGGCGGTTTTGATCTGGCCTTCGTAAAAAGCGATATCTTTTGCCTTGGTTTTGCCGGCGAGTTTTTCGCTGGCCACGACGGCCCGCCACAGCAGCATCCAGGCCATGATCGTATCCCCCATGGTGTATAGGAACGGCAGGGCGTGGGCAAAGGCCACTTTAAAGTTTTCCGACATCGCCATTTTCCCGATATGCATGGCAATTTCACCGAGGCGCTTGGTGGTGTTTTCGACTTGCCCGGCAATATCATTTAAACTGTCGAACTCTTTGGCCCGGACGATTACTTTTTGAATTTCTTCCAGGAAAGTCAGAAATACCAATCCTTTTTTCATCCCGATTTTGCGCGCCAACAGATCCATGGCCTGGATTCCGCTGGTGCCTTCGTAAATCGATGTAATTTTACAATCCCGTGCGTATTGTTCAACCAGGTAATCTTTTGTGTAACCGGCCCCGCCGAACACCTGGATGGCCTGAACGCAAACTTGGTGCCCTTTGACAGCCATATAATCCTTAACGATGGGCGTCAGCATCGAGAATAGATCTTCGAAGCGTTCCTGCTCTTGGGCGGAATCGGTGATGAGCGCCTGGGAGCCGCTGCGGGTCATGAAGTAAAAAAAGCTGCGCATGCCTTCGACGTATGATTTCATCCACAATAAATTGCGGCGAACATCCGGATGCCGGATAATGGCCACCGACGGGGCGCCGTGGTCTGCAAAATTCTCAAGATCGCGGCCCTGGATCCGCTCCCGGGCGTAGTTGACGGCCAGCAGATAGGCGGCGGATGCATAGGACATTGCCTGCAACCCGGTGCTCATGCGGGCGTGATTGATCATATTGAACATGATCTTCATGCCCTGCCGTTCCTCGCCCAGCAGATATCCGATGCAATTTCCCTTGCTGCCCAGTGTCATGCTGCAGGTGGCACTGGCATGGATGCCGTGCTTTTCTTCAACTCCCGAGCAGACGATATCATTGCGCTGCCCCAGACTGCCGTCTTCATTGACAAAAAATTTGGGGACCAGAAACAGGGAGATGCCCTTGGTGCCGGAGGGATCGCCTTCGATGCGTGCCAAAACCGGGTTGATGATATTTTCGGCCAGGTCATGCTCGCCGTTGGTTATAAAAATTTTACTGCCGGTCAACGAATAGGTCCCATCGTCGTTTTTGACGGCCGCCGTCGTCAGCGCCCCGACATCGGATCCGGCTTCGGATTCCGTCAGCAGCATCGTGCCGCCCCATTGCGCAGCGGTGAGTTTTTTGACATATTTTTCTTTCTGCTCCGGTGTGCCGTACAGGTTAATGATGTGGGCGGTGCCGTTGCCCATGGTGGCATAACAGTACAAGGCCCAATTGGACCCCAGAAAATATTCGGCGGCCGCCGCCCCGATAAACGCCGGTGCACCCTGCCCGCCCATTTCCTCGGGTACCCCCAGATTATTCCATTCACCTTCCAAAATGAGTTTATAGACCCGATGAAAACTTTCAGGCACCTTGACTGTACCGTTTTCAAGCTTGACCCCCTGCTCGTCGCCTTCCGCCATCAGCGGCAGCAGCTCTTTGAGCGCCAGGGCCCGGGCTTCGGTCAGAATCATATCACAGGTTTTTCGGTTGAATTCTCTGTATATTTCATTTTTCAGGATCTCTTCACACTGCATCTGTTCCCAGATTACAAAGTCCTGGTCCCGTCTGTCTGCTACTTGTTGTGGCATGGTTTTAAACTCCTTACGTTGCGGATTGTGAGTTGTGGGTTAAAGGTTAAATCATCTGCAATACGTGCAATGCATTACATGCATATCGTGCAACTAAATACACACAAATAGTATTTATAATATTGGATATATTTGTCAATAAATATTTTTATAATTTTTCACTTGACATTTTTTGCTAATCTGAATTATTGATTATGATCATATCTTTGCCGCAAATTATTTAGCTTCTCACCCTTCATCCCAACCGAGGAAGCCATGAAGATTAGCGAACTGGTCAAGCGAACCGGAGTTCCCAAAGAGACCATTCATTTTTATATCCGCGAGGGACTGCTGCGAAAACCCCGCAAATCAGGTGTAAATTCAGCCGAGTATAATGAAGGCTATGTTGACCGGATTCAGTTGATCAAAGACCTGCGGGATAATTATTATCTTCCGATTCCTGAAATTAAAAAAGTTGTTAAAGATTTTAACAAACAGTCACCTTCCGACCAGGCGGTCTCGCAATTTTACAGCCGATTCTTTCGGCCGGCCGATCGTCTGGTTGTCAGAGAGGTAATCGGCCGGGAAGCGTTCCGGCAGGCCACCGGACTGGGTCAAAAGTGGTTGAATAAAGCGGAGGAATGGGATGTCATCACGCCGGAAATCCGTAACGGGGATGTGATTTATTCGCCGGATGATCTGGCCGTGGGCAAGTTAATGGTTGATATGGATCACCTTGGATTCGGTCCGCAAAACGGATTTGACCCCGAAGATCTTCGCCACATCGCCGAATTTGTTAAAAATTACGTGGTCACCGTTTTCAGGAAATATTACGAGAACAATCTTGAAAAATTAACTTCAAAGGAATACGCTGAAAGAGCCAGCCAGTATCACGAAGTCATCAGTTTGTTTTTCTACCATCTTTATCGTAAATTTGTCCGGGAAGCTTCCCGGAGCCTGCTTGAATCCCGCGCTGCAAAGGAAGATAATTCCGATCAGCCCTAAACCGGATCCGCCGGAGGCGGAGAATCAACCAGGTTGGACTAACCATTTGGGTTAGAATAAAATACTGATGTACAGGGTACAAGCCTCAAGACTTAAAGAAGTGCATCTATCGCAGAGCTTACAGCGCATGCTGAAACCTTTGCAGACTTAATGAAGCGTATTTCTATCAACATGCAGCATACCAATTGCGTAACCAATCACCCGGCATTGCAACGCTGAAAGGAGGTGAGACGGTCAAAAGGATATTGTCTGCGAAATTCAGAATGGCAAGTTTACCCATTACCCCTACCCCAAAAGGAGGTAACTATGAAACTAAAGAACAGAATATTTTGGCTTCCGATCATTTTTAGCTGCCTGTGCATGTTTGGATTTACTCAAGCAATGGCAGCCGGTGTCACCTTTAATGACCCCGCAAAGATGGCGGATATGTCGGATTTTGATCCCAACAATCCGAAAATCCCCACCGGCGACACCATTAAAGTGGCCATCGTGGCGTCTTTTTCAGGGCCGGCCGCTGTCGTGGGTGAGATTTACTGGATCAGTGCACTATGGGCCGCCCATGACATCAATAAAAGAGGCGGCATTCTCGTGGACGGCAAACGCAAAATGGTCGAGATGATCAAAGCCAATCACGAGTCCCAACCTGCCATAGCCAAGAAGGTTTCTGAGCGGATGGTACTGCAGGAAAAGGTGAATGTACTGTGGGGCACCAACGGCAGTCATCTGATGAAGGTCATCAACCAGGTGGCCGACAAATACAAAGTCATTGCCCAGTGCAGCGCGGCCCTGTCCGACGAGCTTTATGATGCCAAGAACTTCTCCCGGTATTCCTTCATGAGTTCCTTTCAAACCAGCCAGATCGGCCGTGCAGCAGCCTATTACTACAGCCAGCGTAAGAAAGAGAAAAAAGTTTACATCCTCTGCCAGGACTACCTGTTCGGCCATTCAATGGCCCAAGGATTTAAAGATGGTTTGAAACAGTATTATCCCGAAGCCGATATTGTTGGGGAAGACTACCATAAGCTGTTCTTGACGGATTTTGCCCCGTACCTGACCAAAATAAAGGCTTCCGGGGCCGAGGTGATTTATACCGGTGACTGGATCCCGGATGCCGCCAACCTGCTCAAACAGGCACGCCAGATGGGAATTATGCTGCCCATCGCCAACACATTTCTGGACGAACCCAATATGCTGCACGAGGTGGGCGTAGCGGGTACCAACGGATTGGTCAATATTTCTCAGTATGGGGCTGAAAATCCCGCCTTCAAAACCCCGGGCCAGATTAAGGCCTACAAGCAGTGGAACAATCTGTGGAAAACCAAGTGGAGTGCACCCTACAATAGCCGGCTTTATGAACATGGCACCGGAAACATCGGATCGTACACCCAGCAGACCTATTGGCTGCTGAGTGTCATTGCAAGGGCCGGCAGCACGGATCCTGAAAAGATTATCAAAACCTGGGAGGGCGACGCTTTTCGGATGATGAACGGCAAAGTCCTGACCATGCGGGCAACCGATCACAAAGCCATTCAGAATCTGCATGCCGTCGAATATGTGCCGCCGGCGGAGCAAAGGCAGTCCTTCAACATCCCGCCGTATTATTGGTACCAGGGATGTTCAAACGCCGGGCCGTCCTTCACCATCCCGGCCGACAAGATAATGCCCTTGCTGGATCCCAAGTTGAAGAAGATGCGAGAAGGCCAATAAGACCAGATTCGGTTCTATAACCTTCCAAGAAGGTATTTCGTAGATACCTTCAATTGCAATTTCAAAGGGAGAGTTGGAGTAATGGTGTTGGAGTAATGGCTATTGGTTCGATTATTTATATGGCCCAACACCCCATTACTCCAGCTCCAGATAGGCGAATCCCCGGTTTTCTAAATTTTAGGCATTTCAGCGCACTTTAGCTGTTCTCCGGTTAATCCGGTTTTGGAGGTGAAATACATGGATCCTGTAACTGCAATGTATGTTGCCCAGGGCATCCACGGGTTGGCCTACGGGATGGTGCTTTTTCTGGTGGCCTCCGGTCTGACCCTGATATTCGGTATGATGGGAATTCTGAATCTCGCCCATGCCTCATTCTTCATGCTGTCGGCGTATTTCTCCTATACCGTCCTGCAGTTGACCGGAAATTTCTGGCTGGCACTGCTGATTGCCCCGGCGGCGACGGCGGTGCTGGGTGTTATGATGGAGCGGTTTCTGCTTACCAAAATCCACGCCTTCGGCCATATCGGCGAATTGATCTTAACGATCGGAGTCTCCCTGGTTATTTTAGACGGCGTCAAGGTATTCTGGGGCACGGTCAACCTGCCGCTCAGGCCTCCTGAAATTTTGCAGGGCATGGTCAATCTAGGTGGACTGGAGTACCCTGCCTATCGGCTTTTCGTCATCGGGCTGGCGCTCTGCGTCTTGATATTTTTGGCGATCATTCTTTACAAAACCCGTTTGGGCATGGTGGTGCGCGCGGCCGTCTCGGATGCGGATATGGTCAATGCGCTTGGAATTAACGTCCCGCTGGTCTTCATGCTCGTCTTCGGCGTCGGAACCTGGATGGCCGGGATAGCCGGCGTGGCCATTGCGCCCATTCTGACCGTGTTTCCCGGACTGGCCGACCAAATGGGCCTGGATGCTTTCATTGTGGTTGTCGTCGGAGGATTCGGCAGTCTGACCGGCGCTTTCATTGTCTCCATAGTCTGCGGCCTGTTAAACTCCTACGGTGTCCAGTTTATTTCATCACTGGCACCGGTTCTTATGTTTGTTTTCATGGCGATTGTTTTGGGAATTAAGCCGATGGGCTTATTTGGAGAAAGAGAATGATGCGCAAAACCCATCAATGGATTTTAGCGGCGTTTATATTAGCAGCACTGGTTTTCTACCCAAAAATATTCGGTATTTATTACACCAACGTTTTCGTTACCTTTGCCATCTTTGCTCTGTTTGCGACGTCATTTAACCTGCTGCTGGGATACACGGGCCTGCTGAGTTTCGGTCATGCCATGTTTTTCGGCACCGGCGCCTACGGCACCGCCCTCGCCCTGGAGCATATTGAAGGAATGCCTCTGATCGCAGCCCTTTTGGCCGGTTTACTGGCCGCGGCACTGCTCGCCCTGATATTGTGTCCCATAATGGTGCGCGTGAGCGGGACGGCCTTTGCGATGCTGCATCTGGCATTCGGGCAGCTTATGTATGTCCTGGCCTTAAAATTGAGAGGCATCACCGGGGGCGAGGACGGTGTCGGCGGATTTCCCATACCGCCGCTGAAAATAGCGGGCCTTGTTTCGATCGACATGACCGATCCATCCAATTTTTATTATTTTGCAATCACCGTTTTAGGCCTCAGTATTATCATCCTGTGGTTTTTTACCAAAACCCCTTTCGGCAGCATTATGGTCGCCGTCCGTGACAATGCCAAGAGAGTCGATTATTTGGGGTTTAAAGTGCCGCAAACCAAAGCCGTTATTTATATTGTCGCCGGAGCCTTCGCGGGCGTGGCAGGGTCTATTTACGCGCTGTTTCAAAATTTGATTGCCGCAGATGATGGATTCAATGTCATCGTGTCCTTTGCCCCGATCAGTATGACCATAGTGGGCGGCATCGGCAGTTTTTTCGGGCCGCTCATGGGTTCGGCCATTTTTGGTATGATCGGAGAAATGACGAGCCGCTATACGGAACGGGTTGAACTGGTCATGGGTGTGATTCTGATACTGGTAATTTTATACGCACCTTATGGATTTATGGGGTTTATTAGTTTCGTGAGAAAAAAATTGGCAAAAGCAGCCGCCTAAGAAACGCCCTAATCCGGGCCAGATGTTTTCAGAAAGAAAAAATTATTCACGAAAAGATGAAAGCAACTAGTGGCCTATTAACGAAAGAGAAATGGCAATGAACATCCTGGAAACAAAAGGGCTATATCACGATTTCAGCGGGTTAAAGGTCCTTTTTGATGTCAATCTCGAAGTGCGGGAAGGTGAACGGCTTGCCGTCATCGGCCCCAACGGCGCCGGGAAAACCACGCTATTCAACGTCATCACCGGAACCTACCAGCCAAGTCAGGGACGGGTCTATTTTAAGGGCCGGGAAACAACCGGATTCCCGCCGCACAAGTTGGTGCGCCGGGGCATGGGCCGCTCATTTCAGATCACCAGCACCTTTTCCAGGCAGACGGCCTTTCAAAACATCCGCATGGGAATCCTTTCGAGAAGGGGGATTCGTTTTAATATGTTCAGTTTTCTGGACAAAATGGATAATGTCACGAAGGAAACCGATGAAGTACTCAAGCGCATCAATCTGGATGGCGAACGGGACGTCCCTGCCAGCGCATTGTCCTATGGCAAGCATCGCTCGCTGGAAATAAGCATGGCGATGTCAACCGAACCCGACTTGGTCATGCTGGATGAACCAACGGCCGGCATGTCGGTCGATGAAACCCGCACGGCCGTAGAATTAATCAGAAGACTCACAGAGGGCAAAACCGTCGTGATCATCGAGCACGATATGGACGTTGTCTTTTCTCTGGCTGATCGAATTACCGTGCTGCATCTTGGTGCGATTCTGGCAACCGGGTCTCCGGAAGAAATAAGGAACAATCAAGCGGTCAAAGACGCTTACCTGGGTGATTTGGAGGTTTAGGTATGCTCCTGGAAGTCAAAGATCTGAATACCTACTATGGCGACAGTCACGCTCTGCAAAACATGTCGATAATGGTCGATAATGGGGAGATCGTCGCCCTGCTAGGCCGCAACGGTATGGGCAAGAGCACCACGTTAAAATCAATCATGGGGCTTCTTAAGCCAAAATCCGGCTCTGTTACCTTTAAGGGGAAGCAAATTACCGGAAACCCGCCGTATAAGGTGGCGAAAGTCGGCATTGGGTATGTACCGGAAGAACGGCGCATCTTTCCGAATTTAACGGTTATGGATAATTTAAAAATGGGAATAAAGCACAGCAAAAGCGCCAAATCCGAAAACAACAATTTATGGACCTTTGAACGGATTTTCAAACACTTCCCTTTTATGAAGGAGCGATCCCATCAGAAAGGGGCGCTGCTTTCCGGCGGCGAACAACAGATGCTGGCCATCGGACGCACCCTGATGGGCAATCCGGATTTATTAATGGTTGACGAACCTACTGAAGGTCTGGCTCCGGTGATGGTGCAGGAAGTGCGGGATGTGCTGTCCAAAATTAATAAGGCCGGGGTTTCGATTTTGCTGGTCGAACACAATCTTAAAGTGGCCATGTCTCTGGCAGACAGGGTTTATCTGATGGGTAAAGCCCATCTTGGTTTTACCGGTACCAAAGCTGAACTCGAGACCCGGCCGGATATACGCGCCAAGTATCTGGAAGTGT
>Ga0210064_1001136_pt1 | contig 11707 bp, 12 predicted proteins | sample Muzzi_CordC_D2_FD_185531 | JGI IMG/M metagenome (GOLD analysis project Ga0210064, IMG submission 185531) | Wetland microbial communities from San Francisco Bay, California, USA, that impact long-term carbon sequestration - Muzzi_CordC_D2 (SPAdes) | ecosystem: Environmental > Aquatic > Marine >...
TTCCTCCGTATCCCCGGGCACTTTCGGAAAGCGCCCGTCCCGCCAGTCCCGGCGCGCCTGCTCGATGCGCGCCTTGCGGCTGGAGACAAAGTTCCAGTCGATATGACGCTCACCCAGGTGCGCTCCGCCGATGATCGCGCACCCCGCGCGGCGGACGCCGTACGGTCCCTATCCGCAAACCCTCGCCTCCCGCTCTCGGACTGCCGAGTCTTACGATGCTGATCGCCATGGCCATCTCCTGCGGGAAAAGGATTCACAGTATCCTGAGAAAGGATAAGGGCAGTGCCACCTTTTCCGCTACTGCAATGATTCCGGTGCGGTGGCGAAAATGGTCTTGACGACGTCGAGATAGACATTGCTGACCCGCTGGATAATGAAGCCGGCCTTTTCCACGTTCACCACCGTATCGCGATTCATCTCCGGGCCGATCGGCTTCCAGATCGGCGTCATGACATCCAGCATCAGACTGAACGGGAATATATGGCTGCCGGTATGCTCGAACATGTACAGCCCGCCGCCCGGCTTCAACACACGGCGCAGTGCGATGAGCCCGGCGACAGGGTCCGGCACCGAGCAGAAGGTGCAGGAGGTCACGACCTGGTCGAAACTGTGGTCGGGAAATTCAAGCGCGTGGACGTCCATCACCCGCAGTTCCAGTGAACCGGGATATTGCGCGGCGCGCTCCCTGGCCTTCGCCAGCATGCGCGGGCTGATATCTATACCGATGATGTCCCGCCCGGGCGGGAAAAAGCGGATGTCCTGTCCCGTGCCGATGGCAACAAACAGCACCTTGCCGTGCATGTTCCCGAACAGCTCACGCTTGCGAGGCGCCCAGCGACGCTCGGGTCCGCAGGCCAGCAGGTCGTAGAAACCGGCCGAGAAGTCCCACTTTTTCCGCGTCGAATCATCCATCACCACCCCCTGCCGCGCAGGGCCGCATCAACGGCATAGGTCAGCAGCAGGACCAGGATGCCGATCGATCCGCCCCCGAGCAGCAACGTCTGCAGCGCCGCTGCCTGCATGGCACCCGCCATCCCGAACACCATACCGGAGAGCATCGCCGTCAGCATGACGGGCAGCATGACCTCCATTGCACCGAACAGACCCACGAAGGCTGGCATCAGCAGCAGCCCCAGCCCCATACCGGAAAGCATGCCGACAGCCATGCCGGCCAGCATTGGCCAGGAGGTATCGACAAGCAAGACGGCCAGCCAGGCGGCGGCCATGCCCGTGACGGCATTGGACAGGACGTCACCCGCAATAAAGTAAAAGCGTCGTTCCAGCTTCTGCTCCATCAACATAATGGTGAGGATACAAAACCCGGGACAGTCCACGCTTCCCGATGACCAGGGTTGATTAATCGTGGTTTGCCCACAGCACTATCCTCTGACAGCCTTTATCCAGCCTGACTAACCGGTCTCCTCCGATAACGTTGTCAATAGCCGTATAAAGGCATCCACGGATTCCCGGGCGGCAGATTCCTCCATGGTGTGATAGCCGGTGGTTGGTATCTGGATGGTCGTGCCGTCAACCAGCCCGCTGGAGGCCGCGATGATCCTGCCCATTTCCGTGCTGCCCAGTGAATGGGGCCTTTCACCCAGACTCAGCAAGCGCTTGTTATCGGCTTCCACGTATCTGTCCTTGTACAGATAGCTGATCTCATGGTTCCGGCACAAATCCTCGATGAGCTGCGTGGCCTTGTTATTGAAGGCGGCATTGGCGTCCTTTTCCCGCAGCACAAGCAGCTGCCGGTTCGCCGCCTCGATGTCCGGGAAAGGGCTGGTATCCACCACAAACAGTCGATTGGTTGATCCGCCGAATCTGCGAAACCACTCCAGCAAATAGCGCCAGCTTTTCCCCGCTTCTTCCTGGGCCGTAAAGAAGGCAGTGCCCTTGAAACCGAGGCTGAATAAATGCACCAGCACCGCGGCGCTCAGTACATTGTCCAGCTGGCCCTGCAGCCGGCCATTATTGATTTTCAGCTTGTCCTTGAACGCAATAGGAGTTCCTGCAACCACATCATCGAGCCCTTCAATCTCGAAAATCAGGTTATTTCTGAATTCACACACATAGGAATTCCTGATTACGCCGTTTCCCCGGTACACACCGGACCATGGCTCATAGGCAAAAACCTGTTCGCTCCTGAAGCGTTCCGTGACCTTCGTCATCTGCTCTTCAGAAACGGAATTGTTCAACAGGTCGGTCCGGTTGGCAGAGATAAAGGCGGCGTACTGAAATTCATCCGGACCGGTGCAAATCAGGCCATGACGGTCAATGTGCGCAGAAAACATCGTACTGAACGGTTTACTGCCCTGGGCAACCAGCAGTCCCTCGTACCAGGTAACCTTCGCGCCGCGCTCCTCGAGTTCGCGCTGCAGCACCCTGAAAAATGAATGCTCCGCACCTGTGACACTGGGCTGCCGGATGATTGCTTTCAGCAAATCGATGAATTCGTGACTTAGCATGGCTGCATGCCTGCACCCTGGTAATCAGTGAGTCAAACCCGGTTAAGTCTACGCCAAACCTGAAAGGAATGTGATCAATCGAAGTAAGGAAATCAGCCTTAATTACCCGGGCAGCGGTATAAATTCCTTCGTATCCCCGGGCACTTTCGGGAAGCGCCCGTCCCGCCAGTCCCGGCGCGCCTGCTCGATGCGCGCCTTGCGGCTGGAGACAAAGTTCCAGTCGATATGACGCTCACCCAGGTGCGCTCCGCCGATGATCGCGATGCGCGTATCGGAAACGGCCTTGAGCGCAATGCCCTCGCCTGCAGCGAACACCGCCATGGCATGCTCCGGGATGGCCGTGCCCGCCGCTGCGATTCCGCCCTGCACCACGTAGACCGCCCGCTCCTCGGCGTCCGGCAGCACGCTGCACTGGCCGGCCTGCAACTGCGCCTCGACGTACAGGGTGTCGGCGAAGGTTTTCACCGGCGAGGTGACGCCATAGGCCGTGCCGATCAGCACGCGCACGGCGACCCCGGCAACCGTTACAGCGGGAATGTCCCCGGCGGGATAGTGAACAAACGCCGGCTCGGTTTCCTCGTCCGCCTCCGGCAAGGCGAGCCACAGCTGCAGGCCGTGCTGGCGGTGCGGCACGGCGCGCACCGCCTCGCGCTCACGTTCCGAGTGCACGATGCCGCAACCCGCCACCATCAGGTTGATGTCACCGGGGCGGATCGCCTGCAGGCTGCCCAGCGAATCGCGGTGCAGGATCTCGCCCTCGAACAGATAGGTCACCGTCGCCAGGTTCACGTGCGGATGCGGGCGCACGTCGATGCCCTGCCCGGCCGGAAAATCCGCAGGTCCCATATGGTCGAAGAAGATCCACGGCCCGACCATGCGGCGCTGCGCGTTCGGCAGGGCACGGCGCACCGAAAAACCGCCGAGGTCGGTCACCTGCGGCACGATCAGCTGCTCGATCGCACCGCACGGTCGGGTGGTCGCGCACTCCAGTTCAACCTTCGTGAATAGATTGCTCATCGATCAGCCCCCTCAATGTGTCAATCCCCTTTTCCTGCCTGCAGCGGGTTACTTCAGCCTTGCGCCACGGGCTTCGAGCAGTGCCCGGAGGATCGAGCGGTGACAGCGGGATTCGTCCTCGCAGTAACAGCCAATGGCAAAGTCAGCCTGGTGCGACAGTGCCGCCAGCAGGTCCAGGTCCCGGCGTGCCGCTGGCTGCTTCATCTCCGCCATGAATTTACGACTGAAGGCCCGCCACGCGGGTTCGTCCATCGGCGGTGAGACCGACTTCAGCAGCACCTCGCTGGGCGAGAGGTTCGGGAACCACACATCGTAGATATCCTTCGCCGCATAGTCTTCCTTGCGCACCCCGCGCGGCGGACGCCGTACGGTCCCTATCCGCAAACCCTCGCCTCCCGCTCTCGGACTGCCGAGTCTTACGATGCTGATCGCCATGGTTACCTCACTTGAACACAGGATTCACGAAAAAACCGGGGACAGAAACATTACACCGAATATATTATTACCTCTGATTAATTCGTCTTTGCGAGGAACGCAGTGGCGAAGCAATCTCCAAGTGACTGATTCCCAATCATGAGATTGCCGCGCTGCGCTCGCAATGACGAGATATATGAATTATTCAGAGGTCCCTTAAGCAAGTGCCATTCTGGTCTGACACGTTTATCTGCGTGTAATTCTCATCGATTGTGAAATAATTGAACGTTTGACGAAGCAACCGGGTCATATTTATTTGATCCCGATTTATTCAAGCCAGCCGGCAGCAAGCAGTGAAACCGATACCCTTCAACAACACATACGTTAACCTGGGCACGGACTTTTACGTCAGGACCGCGCCCTCGCCCGTTGCGAATCCGGCACTGGTTGTTTTCAATCACGCGCTGAGCGATGCACTCGGGCTGTCGGACACCTGCTTGAGTTCATCGGAGGGCACTGCCATTTTCGCCGGCAATCGTGTCCCTGTGGGAGCCGAGCCCCTGGCGATGGCCTATGCCGGCCATCAATTCGGTAACTTCGTCCCACAACTGGGAGATGGCCGCGCCCTCCTGCTGGGCCAGATTGCGGCTCCGGACGATGTTCACCATGACATACATCTGAAAGGCTCCGGACGCACGGTCTTCTCGCGTGGCGGTGACGGGCGCGCCGCGCTGGGGCCGGTACTGCGTGAATACCTGGTCAGCGAAGCCATGGCAAAACTCGGCGTGCCGACCACGCGCGCACTGGCCGCCGTGACGACCGGCGAACAGGTCGCCAGGCAGGAATTCCTGCCCGGCGGCGTCATTACCCGCACCGCCAGCAGCTTTGTGCGTGTCGGTACCTTCGAGTTTTTTGCGTCGAGAAACGACCAGGCCGCCATAACAAGGCTGGCCGATTACGTCATCGAACAGCATTATCCCGGGTGCCGCAATGCATCCAATCCCTACCTTGCCCTGCTCGAAGCCATCATCCAGCGGCAGGCCGCGCTGATCGCGCAATGGATGCAGATCGGTTTTATCCACGGCGTGATGAATACCGACAACATGTCGATTGCCGGCGAAACCATCGACTATGGCCCCTGTGCATTCATGGATCATTATGCCCATGACCAGGTGTACAGTTCGATCGATCGCCACGGGCGCTATGCTTACAACAACCAGCCATCCATCGGGCTATGGAACCTGACGCGTCTGGCAGAAACACTCCTGCCACTGCTGGCAGACAATCCCGAGGCTGCTGTCGAGACCGCGCAAGAAGCATTGAAAAAATATGCCGGGCACTACGAGCGTGACTGGCTGGAGGGAATGCGCGGGAAACTTGGTCTGACAACCTGCGACGACCATGACAAGGCTCTTATCAACGACCTGTTCGAGATCATGAACTCCAACAGGTCGGACCTCACCCTCACGTTCTATTATTTATCGACGCTGCAGCTCGACTCACCGGAGCAGGACAGCAAGGTGCGGGCCCTGTTCAGCGACCCGGAGGCATTCGACCACTGGTCACAACTTTGGCGCGCGCGCCTGCGCCAGGAAGACAGCATTGATGCCACACGCCAGGCACAGATGCAGGTGGTCAATCCCGTGTACATCCCCAGGAACCACCGGATAGAAGCAGCCATCCGCGCGGCGGAAGATCATGGTGATTTTTCCGTGTTCCATGAGCTGCATACGGTGCTACAAAAACCCTGGCAGCAACAACCGGGGAAGGACATATATATGTTACCCCCCGAACCGGATGAAGTCGTTCGGCAGACATTTTGCGGGACGTAAAGTTAAACCGGGATGAGAAATATGGGGCCTGCCCCGAATGGCACTTACTGAAAGCCTGATTGTGGTGAATGACCACGGAATCGACGGATATTATTAGTGAATATTTCGTATCTTTCCGGTGCGTCAGGCTTATCCTGAAGCACCGGAATCACATGGAAAAACACGAAAGAATAAATTACCGGAAATATTTCCGTGTTCTTCCATGGAAGGGTTCCTTTAGCAAGTGCCATTCGAACTTGACCCTATTGATTCTCTGTCAGCTTTGTTCACGGACTGGGATTGGGATGCGCCTCGTGGACAGCCTGTATCCCCTCCAGCACCGCGGCGGACAGTTCCAGATTGATGCTGGCGATGTTGCTGCGCAGCTGTTCCATGGTTGTTGCCCCGATGATGGTACTGGTAAGAAAGGGACGGCTGTTCGTAAAGGCCAGCGCCATCTGCGCGCAATCGAGGCCGTGGGTGTGAGCCAGTTCGGCGTAATCCGCAGTGGCTTTTTCAGCGGCCGGACTGCTGTAGCGCGTGTAGTCCGGGTACAGGGTCAGTCGCGCCCCCTGCGGGCGAGTACCGTCCAGGTATTTGCCGGACAGAATGCCGAAGCCCAGTGGAGAATAGGCCAGCAGGCCACAGCGTTCACGCCACGACACCTCGGCTGCACCGACTTCATAGGAACGGTTCAGCAGGCTGTAGGGGTTCTGCACCGTGACCACGCGCGGCAGGCCCAGTTGTTCGGCGACCTGCAGAAAGCACATAATGCCCCAGGGGGTCTCGTTGGAAAGGCCGACGTGGCGGATCTTGCCGGCCTGCACAAATTCCTGCAGCACCACCAGCGTCTCGGCAACGGGGGTTAATTCGTCCTCGTCCCCGGGGTCGAATCCCAGCTTGCCGAAGAAATTCGTGTTGCGCTCCGGCCAGTGCAGCTGATACAGGTCAATGCAGTCGACCTGCAGACGCCGCAGGCTTCCATCCAGCGCCGCCTGCAGGTGATCCCGGTTGAAACGCGTCCGGCCTTCGCGGATGTGGTCGATCCAGCCCACCCCGGGTCCTGCAATCTTGCTGGCGAGCACAACCCGTTCGCGGTTGCCGGTCCTTTTCAGCCAGTCGCCGATAATCACCTCGGTCTGTCCGTAGGACTCCGACCGCGGCGGTATCGGGTATAGCTCCGCGGTGTCGAAGAAATTCACGCCCTGCGCGAACGCGTAGTCCATCTGCTCGAAGGCCTCGGCCCGGGTGTTCTGCTCCCCCCAGGTCATGGTACCCAGGCAGATAACGCTGACCTCGATATTGGTGTTGCCGAGTTTGCGATACTGCATTGATCATTCCCCCGCGCGGGTATGCCTGCCGCAAGTGTAGCGGAAAAAGGGTCGGATGCATTTTCTGACCCGAATTCTGGTGACTGACCGATTTCCCGGGCAAGGCAGGTGACGCAGGATGATAAGTCATGCCACGCCCTGCCCGGCTGCATCGGCCAGGAATACCCCGACACATCACCCAGTGGCAATAACCGACAGGCGTGCTTCTTTTCGGATGATGACTACCGGCACCGCCTGGAACTGCTGCAGACTGCCAACCGTACACACGCATGTAAACTCCACACCTGTGTCCTCATGACCAGTCATGTCCGTTTACTCCTGACAGCCGAAAATCCCGACGGCATTTAGCTGTGATCCGCGACCCGGGCCGGGATTATGTCCGCATGGTCAACAGGACCTACCGCAGATCCGGCACCCTCCGGGTAGGCAGATACAAGTCTTCTCTGGTGGATAAGGCGCGCTACTGCCTGGCCTGTTACCGCTACATTGAACTCAACCCGGTGCGAACCGGCATGGTCAGGCACCCCGGAGAGGGTCCGTGGTCCAGCTACCGCAGTTGAGCCACCAGCGAGACCAACCCCCTGATCACTCCACACGACCGCTGGCTGGACCCGGGCGAAGACGACGATGAAAGGACGGCAACCTATCGGGAATTGATCAATTAGCGGACGTTCGATTGACGAATCAATCGAATCTGGCCCCATTGATTCTTCGGGCCCCTTGATTATCCTTGTGTTATTGTCAATCAATCTAGTGCATTATCAACTTGAAAATAACGGATGTTGACAAGTCAAGCCGGGTGTCTGTATTTCTCTAATAGCCACGGAATCCACGGAAGGAAACAAAAATGTTATTAAAATGGGTATTGTTTCATTCCGTGTTTTTCCGTGGGTTCCGTGGCCATAATATCCACCATTATCAGATTGAAACAGTACTAGTCTTCCCCCAGTCAATTCGAGGATCCCTGTCTAAGCTGTGTTATAGACTGGAATCGCATGGAGGATAACGTGCAGCCCATCCTGTTGCGAACGCTGTTGTGTTTTCTGCTGGCCGTTTCTGGAAGCGCTGCGGTGGCCGGAGAGCTGCCCGCCGGGTTTGTCTATGTCGACGAGGTTATCCCGGATATCGTTCTGGAGATCCGCTACTGCTCGGAGGACAACTTCACTGGCCGGCGCGTCAGGGGTTACGAGCGGCCAACAGCCATCCTCACGGAACAGGCGGCGGTGGCATTGCAACACGTTGCGGCGGAACTGGAAGAATTCGGCCTCGGACTGAAAATCTACGATGCCTACCGGCCACGGCGGGCCGTCGACGACTTCGTGCAATGGGCAAAGGACCCCGGCGGCCAGCGCATGAAGTCGCGCTTTTACCCGAATGTCGACAAGGCGAATCTGATCCGGGAAGGCTACATTGCCGAACGGTCCGGCCATACCCGGGGCAGCACGGTTGACCTGACCCTGGTTTCCATGGGACCGGAAGGCCCGCGGGAACTGGACATGGGCACCGGATGGGATTACTTCGGCCCGGAATCCTGGCCCGACAGCAAGTCAGTGATGCCGGTTCAGCGCGCCCACCGCATGCTGTTGCGAGTGCTGATGGAGAAGCACGGTTTCGCGCCTCTGCAGCAGGAATGGTGGCATTTCACACTCCGGAACGAGCCGTTCCCGGACAAGTATTTCGATTTTCCGGTAAGTTAGAAATCCATGGGAAAACAGACCCTGAGCCACGTTTTCCCCCTGCCCGGGATTGCTGGCTTTTTCCTGCTCGCCATGTGCACCGGCTTCGGTGCGGGCGTGGCGGCACCTGCCGGCGATAGCGACACGCTGCTGGACCTTTACCGGCACCTGCACCGGAATCCCGAACTGTCCCTGCAGGAACGGAACACGTCGGCCTACCTGGCCGAACAGCTGGAAGCGACAGGCTTTGATGTGGTGACCGGCGTGGGCGGTTACGGTCTCGTCGCCACGCTGCGTAACGGCGACGGGCCCGTCATCCTGTTTCGCGCCGACATGGACGCACTGCCGGTCGAGGAACAAACCGGACTCCCCTTCAGCAGCACGGCCAGGGGTGTCAACCAGGCCGGCGAGGAAGTACCGGTGATGCATGCCTGCGGCCACGACATCCATATGACGGTCCTGCTCGGCATCGCCCGGGAGATGGCCGCAGACAGGGCCGGGTGGCATGGCACGCTGTTGCTGATCGCCCAGCCGGCCGAGGAAATCGGCGCCGGCGCCAGGGCGATGCTGGACGCCGGGCTCTACGAGCGGTTTCCCGTGCCCGATTACAATCTCGCCTTCCACGTGAGTCCGGATCTGCCCGCAGGATCTGTCGGCTACGTCAGTGGCTATGCACTGGCGAACGTCGACTCCGTGGACATCACGATCCACGGCGTGGGCGGCCACGGTGCCTACCCGCAAAAGACCAAAGACCCGATCGTCATCGCCGCACGTACCGTGATGGCCCTGCAAACCCTCGTGAGCCGCGAACTCCCGCCCCTCGAATCCGCGGTGGTCTCGGTCGGCTCCATCCACGGCGGCACCAAGCACAACATCATCCCCGACTCAGTCAAGCTGCAGCTTACCGTCAGAAGCCACAGTGACGAGACACGCGATTTCCTGCTGCGCCGCATCGGGGAAATCAGCCGGGGCATCGCACGATCCGCAGGCCTGCCCGATGAACGGCTGCCCCGGGTCACCGTGAAGGACGAATACACCCCTGCGGTCTACAACGACCCCGACCTGGTCAGCCGGGTCGTACCGGTCCTGGAATCGACACTCGGCGAAACGGCTGTGACAGCCGTCGACCCCGTCATGGCGGGTGAAGACTTCGCCCGCTACGGGCGCACGGAAGCGCATATTCCCGGTGCGCTGCTTTGGCTGGGCGCCGTCAACCCGATGCAGTATCAGGCGGCCCAACAAAGCGGGGAAAATCTGCCGGGTCTGCACTCGGCCAGGTTCGCACCAGATGCCGAACCGACGATCGCAACGGGTCTGCGGGCGATGCATGCGTTGCTGCTTGAACTATTCCGGGGATGCTAGATGCGACAGGATTGGCGCAGGGCCTGATCGATGGATCGAGCCGCGCGCGAATCAATCGAGTCTGCCCCTTTCGATTGCTTTTTCGGAAAACGTATCCCCTATTACGCATTCAAACAACAGATCAAGAACACGCTCAACCGGCAGACAAGGAAAGATCCAAGGGGCCACCACATAAAGCAAGCGGGACCAGGAAATAATAAGAGAAAAATGTGCTCTGACCCCGTCTATTAACCCCCGCTCCCGCCGCACAAATCGACCTTGCACAGCCGCCCGGTGAAAATCCGGGCTAAACTACACGTGTAGGCCAAAATGACTCAGCGACAATAACCGGGTGTCACTATGTCGGGATGGTATCTGGAAGGCTTTATGGGGGGCGGTGAAACCACCTACCGCATCCCACTGCTCCGTTTCCCCGCACTGGTGGGCAGGCAGATAGACCTGCCTGTATGCCTGCGCTCACACAATGTGTCACGCAAACACGCCGAGTTCACACTGGAGGAGGGGCAGTTGCTGCTGCGCGATCTCGACAGCACCAACGGTACTTTCGTCAACCGTAATCCTGTGCTTGCCGGTCAAACGCTGACTGCGGGCGACGTGGTTCAATTCGCCGACGTGGAATTCCGCCTGCGCCGCGATGCGCCAACCGCGCACGCCGGGCCGTTATCCGACTCAACGCGCACCGCCTTCTTCAGCGCCGACGAACAGGTCAACCGCATACCGGTCGGCGCACAACAGTTCGAGCAGATGCTACAACAGCAATTGATCAAACCCCTGTTTCAGCCGATTGTTGTGGCGAATGATCAAAGCATCGCCGGCCTGGAATTATTGGGTCGCGGCTGCCACCCGGAACTGTCTGAGCTGCCCGGCGCCCTGTTTTTCCTGGCAGATAGTCTCGGCCGCTCGGTAGAGCTCAGCGAAGCGCTGCGCGATGTCGGCGTACACGCATGGGCCGATTCCCGTTTCGGTGACATTCCCCTGTTTGTCAACACACACCCCAGGGAGCTGAAAGACTGCAAGCGGCTGATCGAATCCTTGCGGCGGCTGCGCAGCCGCCACCCTAACAAACCGCTGGTCCTTGAAATACACGAACAGGCTATCGCTGATGAATCGACGTTACGCGATCTCAACCTTGCCCTGGGGCGTCTGAATATCGACCTGGCTTATGACGACTTCGGGGCCGGCCAGGCACGGCTGCTGGAGTTGTTGAGTATCCCGCCGTACGCCGTGAAGTTCGATATCGCACTGATACGCGATCTGGACAAGCTGCCGCACAACCGCCGGAAGATGATCAGCCTGCTGGTCAGAGTTGTCAAACAGGGCCACGCCCTCGCGCTCGCTGAAGGCGTGTCCAATGCGGGTGAACTGGCGGTGTGCCGGCAACTGGGTTTCGACCTGATCCAGGGTTTCGCCTGCGGTAAACCGGCCGCTCTGGAGGAACTGGCGGCAACGCTGTATAGAGATTGAACACTACAAACCATATCAGAGCAAAATGCCACTTACTTAACCCAATCATTGCATAAATTCGGACCGTAGAGTGTTCAAGCAGCGGACTTCAGGACATCCAGGTAATGCAACAACTCGGATTTCACGGCGCAGTTGGCGCTCATGGTGAGCGTCAGTTGCCCCTGGGG
>Ga0210064_1001137_pt1 | contig 11700 bp, 9 predicted proteins | sample Muzzi_CordC_D2_FD_185531 | JGI IMG/M metagenome (GOLD analysis project Ga0210064, IMG submission 185531) | Wetland microbial communities from San Francisco Bay, California, USA, that impact long-term carbon sequestration - Muzzi_CordC_D2 (SPAdes) | ecosystem: Environmental > Aquatic > Marine >...
TTCCATGACCGGCCAGATCACGCGCACAGTCTTCACCACCCGGACCGCCACCAACCACAACCACGTCGTAGTCCCACTCACCTTCCGGTAGCGCCGGGCCACCTGGCCCCATCCAGACCTGCGGTTGCTCGATAAGCGTTTTCAGGCTCTTGAGGTACATGGCCACATCGGCACCATTGACCACGCGGTGATCCGCGGTAATGGTGAACGGGCTGCCCTGCTCGGTGTCGGCGGAAATAGCCAGAATCGCAGCGATGCCCGGTGTCGCAATGGCATCAAAGTGGCTGACACCGAACATACCCATGTTGGAAATCTGGAAGGTGGAACCCGTGTACTCATCCGGTTTCAGACGGCGCTTGCGTGCGCGTTCAACCAGGTCTTTCCAGTCCCTGTTCAGCTCCTCCAGCTCACGGCTTTCACAACCGCGCAGCACCGGCACCACCAGTCCGCCACCGTCGGCAGCGACTGCCATACCGATATCGACACCGCTGCGTTCCACCAGCTTGTCCTGCGGCTGGTAACACCAGTTCATATTGGGAAAGTCCTGCATCGCCAGTGCACAGGCTTTGGCGATGCTCACCGTGACTGAAGCACCCTGTGCCTTGGATGCCCTGATCAAACCACCCAGCTTGATGCTGGTGGTGACGTGGAAGGTCGGCATGCTCAACGAGTCGGTCATGGCTTCGCTGGTGGCTTTTTCCAGTTTGCTCATGAGGCGGCCATCGCCCGGCACATCGACCTGCGGGAATCCCGCAACAGCGGCACGCCCGCTGGCCGGCTGAGCGCCCTGCACATCAGCCGCAACAATCACACCACCCGGGCCAGTACCGCCGACAGTGTTCAGATTGATACCGCGTTGCGTGGCGATACCACGCGCATAAGGCGTTGCACCCCGACCCTGTGGCCGTGGCGCCGGCGTTACTCCGGATACCGAAACTGATGGTGTTGAAGCGGTGGGCACAGCAGGCGTCTCCTCCGCCGCAGCACTTGACGTTTCGGCAAGCCTGGCCTGCGGTGCCGCTTGTTCGTCGATCACCTGCGCCTTGCTGTCGACCAGGTAGGCCATCGCGCCCCCCACCGGTACCGTAGTGTCCACCGCCGCCACTGGACCAGACAGATAACCCTCATGAAATACCTCGACATCCATAATGGCCTTGTCGGTTTCCACCGTGGCCACCACCGTGCCGCGTTTTATTTTGGCGCCGACAGCCTTTTCCCAGCTCACCACCACACCCTCGGTCATGGTGTCGGAAAGCTGGGGCATGGTAATGGTGTAACTCGCATCCGCGGGGCCTGAAGCGGTTTCAGACACGGACACCTGTTGCGATGCTGCAGCAAGACCTGGCTGCGAGGATTCCGCAACCACACCGTCCGCAAGTGGCGCTGTATCCCCGGACTTGACATCGTCTGCACTGCTCACCAGCAGCGCCAGCGCTTCACCAACGGGCACGGTGCTGTCGACTGCCGCGAGCGGACCGGACAGATAGCCGTCACGGAATACTTCGACGTCCATGATGGCCTTGTCGGTTTCCACAGTTGCGACAATATCACCGCGTTCGATCTTGTCGCCAACGGCTTTTTCCCAGCTCACGACCACACCCTCGGTCATGGTATCGGAAAGCTGGGGCATTTTGATTACGTAGGGTTCAGTCATGAATCGTCCCAAACCTGGTAGAGTACTTTCCAGCCACAAAGGACACTAACGCAGACATATCATGAAACCTTCGTGTGCTTCAAGGTGAATTGCGTAGCAAGAGAGGGTGCCCTGGGGTACAAGGTGAATTGCGTAGCAAGAGAGGGTGCCCTGGGGCATGTAGATTAACACTATTTGCCGAACATCTTGCGGACAGCCATTACGACGTCATTGGCGTTGGGAATAGCCGCCTTTTCAAGTGCGTGGTTATAGGGAATAGGCACATGAACCGCTGAAACGCGTTGCGGCGCCGCATCCAGTTCAAAGAAACATTCTTCATTGATAATCGCCATCACTTCCGCACCCACGCCAACAGCCGGTTCAGCTTCTTCAACGATCACGGCACGGTGTGTTTTACGTACTGTAGCGGCAATACCGGCACGGTCCAGCGGGGCTAAAGCATAAAGATCGACTACCTCCACCTCGATACCAAACTGTTTTGACAGAATATCAGCAGCCTGCAGACACCAGTGTACCGAAATATTGTAAGCGAACAGGGTGACGTCACGACCTTGCCGGGTGATTTCAGAACCTTCCAGGGAATGGAAAAATTCTTCGTCCGCCACCTCTCCCTTCATGTTGTACATCAGTTCGTGTTCGTTGATAAACACGGGATCATTACAACGCACCGCTGATTTAAGCAGACCATAGGCCTGTTTTGGGCTGGAAGGCGTCACCACCCGCAAGCCGGCTATACCCATAAAAATCTTTTCCATACGCGCAGAGTGCTGGGCACCCAACTGGTGCGCCGTGCCGCCCGGCGAACGTACCACCACCGGCGCGGTCAGCTGACCGCCGGACATGTAACGCACTTTGGCCGCCGAATTGAACAACTGATCCATTGCCAGCCAGGCGAAATTCACCGACATGATTTCGATGATGGGACGCACGCCCAGAAACGATGCACCGATTCCAAGACCCGTGTATCCGTTTTCAGAAATCGGTGTATCAATGACCCGTTCCGGACCATACTTGTCATACAGGCCCTGCGTAGCCTTGTAGGTACCACCGGCCACAGCGATATCCTCGCCCATGCAGATGACCATCGGATCATTGGCCATTTCTTCATCGTGGGCGCGACGGATCGCTTCCCAGTACATTAATTCCGCCATCAGCGGCCACCTCCATACACCCAGGGGTCATTCTCGGCGAGGGTGTATTTTTGCAGTTCGTCGACGCGTGGTTCCGGTGATGACTCGGCGAACGCGATGATTTCGTCTTCGATCTCGTCCAGAATTTCATTATCCATGGCCTTGTAGTCGGCCTTGCTTATATGGCCCTCTTCAATCAGACGGTCACGTAACATAATGATGGGATCGCGGTTTGACCACATACGCTCTTCACCCTTGGAACGATAAGCGTTGGAATCGGACATGGAGTGCCCCCGATAGCGGTAGGTCATCAGTTCGAGGAAGTAGGGACCCTTGCCGGAACGCACATGGTTAACCGCTTTTTTAGCCGCCTTGAATACCTTTTCGATATCCTGACCATCTTCCTGCGCCGAAGGAATGTTATACCCGGAAACACGTTTGTACTGATCGATCACTGCGGTGGATCGGTCGATACGGGTACCGATACCGTACAGGTTGTTTTCACACACATAGAGCACCGGCAACCCCCACAGCTTGGCCATGTTCAGTGACTCGTGGAAGGTTCCCTGGTTGTTGGCGGCATCACCCAGGAAACAGATACAGATTTCATCACTCCCCTTCATCTTGATGGCTTTGGCGATACCGGTGGCCAGCGGAAATGGGCCGCCGACCAGTGCATAGCCACCCATGAAACGGTGCCCGACATCGAAAATATGCATCGAGCCCCCACGCCCCCTGGAGGAACCGGTCTCTTTGGCGTACAGTTCGGCCATCACCTTCCTCGGGTCCGCACCACATTTGATGGCGTGGATATGATCGCGGTAACTGGTGATCACGTAGTCATGACCCGGTTTTGCGGCGTCCAGCACACCATGGGCACAGGCTTCCTCACCCGGGTACAGGTGCAGAAATCCACCAATTTTTCGCTCGACGTACGCTTCGTAGCAGCGCTCCTCAAAGCGCCGCGCAAACAACATTTCGCGCAGCAGCCGTTTTTTATCGGCAACGTTCATGAGGCTCCTTGCTGTTCCATGGACCTGATACAGGCCCCGCCAATGAATTGATATTATTGAAATTTATCTGATAACTCAGCATGCTGTGATGACATCAGCCGCTCATGCAGCGTTGTCAACCGGCCTGCTAGTGCAACCCGGCTACCGGTCGACAATCAGGCCCGGTATGATCTTTGTTTTGGCTGATCAGGTCAAGATGAAAAACGCCTGAAATTGCTGTAAAAGCATCGAAAAATCAATGGAAAACGATATGAAACTCACCATTCGGCGCCCCGACGACTGGCATCTGCATGTGCGCGACGGTAAAGCCATGCAATCTGTTGTGCCCCATACGGCACGCCAGTTCGGCCGTGCCATCATCATGCCCAACCTTAAACCGGCGGTGACCCATACCGCCGAAGCCCGCGCCTACCGGGAACGCATCCGCGCAGCCATACCGGCAGATACTGGTTTTGAACCTCTGATGACCCTCTACCTCACCGACAACACCGACGCGGCAGAGATACAAAGAGCTCACGCCAGTGGTTTCATCCATGCCGTCAAGTTATACCCGGCCGGCGCAACCACCCATTCCGACGCCGGCGTCACCGACATCGCCAACACCTTTGCGGCGCTGGAAGCCATGCAGGAGATTGGCATGCCACTGCTGGTGCACGGCGAAGTCACCGATCCGGATATCGACGTCTTTGACCGTGAAGCGGTGTTTATCGACCGGATACTGGCGCCTCTGACACAACGTTTCCCGACACTGAGAGTGGTACTTGAGCACGTGACTACCCGACAGGGCATAGCGTTTGTTCTGGACAGCGCGGACAAGGTCGCCGGAACTTTGACCGCGCACCACCTGCTGCTGAACCGTAATGCGATGTTTGCCGGCGGCATCCGCCCGCATCACTACTGCCTGCCGGTTCTGAAACGCGAACAGCATCGCCAAGCCTTGCTGGAAGCGGCCACCAGCGGAAATCCAAAATTTTTCCTCGGCAGCGACAGCGCACCACACGCCCAGGCCACCAAGGAAACCTCCTGTGGCTGTGCAGGTCTGTACACAGCCCATGCGGCTATCGAGCTCTATGCGGAAGCATTTGAACAGGCAGGCGCCCTGGATCAACTTGAAGGGTTCTCCAGTTTCCATGGCGCGGACTTTTATGGTTTGCCCCGCAATGAAGATACTGTCACATTAAGCAAAACCAGCTGGAAGGTTCCGGACAGTTACCCCCTGGGCACAGCAAGAGTTATTCCGATGCGCGCAGGGGAAATCATCGACTGGGAAATGCAAGGCTAGGAGCCTGTCGGACTTAGGTGTTCGTAGCGAGGCGAGTGGGAGAGTGAGAACAAATCGTTCCGATTTTGAGGCGCATAGAGGGACCTACGCAACGAGAAATCGCGACGATTTGGGCCGCTCTCCCACCGCCGCAGCAGAATCAGCCTAAGTCCGACAGACTCCTAGTATATCCGGCTGAGCCGGTAACCACGCTCACTCAACAGCTTGAGCAGCCCTTCCTTACCGGCAAGATGCAAAGCGCCGACTGCAATAAACTGTTGCCCTTCACGAAGGCGTGACTGCATGCGCTCCGCCATACGATGGTTACGTTCGACAATGACCTTGCGGTTAAAGGCCTCTGCCAGTTGCGGATCGCTGTCAAGCATGGATGCTTCGTTTATTTTCAGCAGGCGTTTCAGGTCACGATCCAGGTAGGCGGCCTGTAATTCATCGAGCATCTGACCAATAGTATCCAGGTTATCCAGCGTATCTTTCAAAAGCGTGATCTGATCCTTCCGGGACAAACCGTCAAACAGCCCCATCTGTTCGGCAACCGTCTCCAGTCCGTGAACTTTTTTACCGGCGGCAACAGCACCCTGATACAGCACATGATCCAGAACCAAACCGTTGTTTCCCGGTGGCGTCATCAGGGTCACCGCCACCGCCCACGGCTTCATATTGGCAACCAGCATGTCCGGAATCCCTCTTGCGCTCATAGCGTCAAGGGTACGTTCATAGAGTCTGCGCCCGATCAGCGACTCCAGGCTGCCTCCGTCTGTCATCAACAACGCACTTGTCATGGCCAACAGGGAACCGGGGTCCAGCACCACTTCCAGAGTCACGCTCTGCGCCTGATCAAACGCCCGCTGCACCGGCATTGGCAACTTCACCACGCCAGGGTCGTCACTGTGCATGGTGCCAAACAGATAACTGGGTGCGACGCCGGTACTTTCAACCCTCCATAACAGACCTGAATCAAATGAGTCAGCCGCTTCGGCCGCAAAAGCAACCGCCGTGCAAGCCAGCAGGACAAAAAGATTCCAGATTGAGACGCCGCCTTGCGTTGATGACTTCACGTTCATGAATCGGTTCCGGTATGCTGTGACCATGTCAGACGATACTGCCCGCCCCAAAATAGCCAATCGCTTTCGTGGTTTTCTACCCGTGGTTGTCGACGTCGAAACAGCGGGCTTTAATCCGAGGCGTGACGCGCTGCTGGAAATTGCCGCTGTCATACTCGAATTCGGTGATGATGGCCGCTTGCAGCCGTTAGAGACCCACGCCTGTAATGTGCAGCCTTTCCCGGGTGCCAATCTGGATGAAAAATCGCTGGAATTTACCGGCATCGACCCTTATCACCCGTTCCGCTTCGCCAAACCGGAACACGAAGCACTGTGCCAGATTTTTCAACCGATCCGCCGGGCAGTCAAGGACAGCGCCTGTACACGCGCCATCCTGGTTGGCCACAACCCCTCCTTTGACCTGAGTTTCGTCAATGCCGCTGCCGATCGCTGCAATATCAAGCGCAACCCCTTTCATCCGTTCAGCAGTTTTGACACCGTTACACTGGCAGGACTGGCGTTCGGTCAGACGGTGCTGGCGCGGGCGGCGATTGCCGCCGGTATGGAATGGGACCAGGAACAGGCGCATTCAGCAAAATATGATGCAGAACGCACCGCAGAACTGTTCTGCGCTATTGTCAATCGCTGGGACATATCGACAACAGCCTAAGACACTTTATGATTTATTCCGGGTGGTCGGCGTCAGTTCCGACACTGACGCCGACCACTGCTGCTTAAGTTTCCGGTCAATCCTTAACGCTGCTTATGCTCCAACCCGGCGTTGCCGGCAGCCGGGGTAATACCTGCTCAGGGAACTCACCCGTCAGCCCGTTCAGGAAGGCAACGATATCAGCCACCTGGTCATCGCTCAGATCCTTGTTGAGCTGCACCTTGGCCATGACTCGCACCGCCTCTTCCAGGGTTGGCACCGCGCCATTATGAAAATAGGGCGCCGTCAAGGCGATATTCCGTAATGTTGGAACCTTGAACATGTACTTGTCGGTGTCTTTGCCGGTGGCCTCCAGTCGACCATGGTCTTTCAGGAAGCCGTATTTTGTAACGTACTTACTGTCTTCAAAGGTAGGAAATTTGATAAAAAAGCCGCTACCTGGTGCCATCGCCGGGCCATTGAAAGCCGGCCCTGAATGGCAACTGGTGCAACCAATTTCATGAAAGGCCTTCATGCCACGCTGCTGTTGTTCGTCAAGTGCACCTTTTTCGCCTTTTACGTAGCGATCATAGGGGCTGCCGGGGGTGATCATGGTACGCTCGAACGCAGCCACGGCTTTCGCCGCATTGTCTACGGTCATGGGGTTATCGGCGCCAAATGCGCGTACAAAATAGGGTTCATAGCCGGGGATGGCGCGCACTCGATTCATCGCCTTTTCCAGATCACTCATGCCCATTTCCACAGGATTCACCACCGGCCCCTTGGCTTGCTCTTCGAGACTGGCTGCCCTGCCATCCCAGAACTGGGCAGAGGCAAACGCCGAATTCCACACCGTCGGCGCACTGCGGCCACCGGTCTTGCCGTGCACACCCATCGAAATAGTCCGATTGTCCTCACCGCCCAGCATCAGGTTATGGCAGGAGTTACAGGACACCGTACCGGTTTGCGAAAAACGCGGGTCGAAATACAACATGCGCCCCAGCTCGACTTTTTCAGGTGTGGTGGGATTGCCAGCAGGATCAGGGGCTTTGCTGGGCAAGGCCTGCCAGTCGTAAGCCTGCACCCCATTTGTCGCCACGGCAGTAACAAGAGACAATAGAACAGTTTTCAGCTTCATTACTTCAGCTCCTTAAAAAACAATCAAAAGGGATCCGGAGGTATAGTGATTTAGACCCAGTCCAAGCAAAATACCGAACACAGAAAAGTACCGCTGGAGGTAAACCGATGCCCGATTTTCCCGAAAAAGACCAACAAATCATCGAAGCCCACACCGGACTGATTCATCGGGTTGTGATCGGCTGCCAGAATAGAAATATGGTACCTGATCTGGAGGACATCCTGAAACAGGCGCAACGGAATGGCTGGCTGCAGCTTGTTGCCACTATCCGCAGAATACTCGCCGGTAGCCGCGATGAATCCGTGTTAAACGGCCTCGACGAGGAGGACCGGGTGATTGTACGGTCCATTTTACGCGGACTGCAAGCCCCTGAAACCCTGCCGGACCTGGGTCAGGGTGTAGACGGTGCAATGGCCGCCCCCGGTGTCGCTGCCATGGTTAACGGTGCGCGCAGCGGCAATCTGGAAACCTTGCAATTGCTGGGCGCCATGGCCGGGCAAATGATGCGGGCAGGCGGTAATATGGCCCGCCTCGCCGGCATTCTGCGCCCACTGGTTCAAGGCGAGCGTGATGCCGATAAACTCACCCAGGGCATGGGGCCTGAGGGTGAAAAACTTGTCCTGCTCATTCTGGAGGAACTCGTCAAACTGGACCCACATTGACACCGCATTGCCTGAAAGTTCAACTAAACATACACTGTGGCGCCGATATAATCAGGACTAACAGGATGACACAGCGCCTATCCCTGCAAAAGCGATGCTTCACTCTGGCCGGATTACTGCTTGCAGCACTTCTGCCAGTCGCGGCATTGGCTGCCGAAGACATTCATCCGCAGGATTTCACGGCTCACTGGGCCAGCTGGCTGGCGGTCGGGCTGTTTGTCATTGCTTACAGCTTTGTCATCGCCGAAGAAGCGCTGCATCTGCGCAAGTCAAAGCCCGTGATGGTGGCTGCCGGCCTGATCTGGACCATTGTTGCCCTCATCTATGCCTCAAACGGCGACACGCATACCGCCGGGCAAGCCGTTAAACACAACCTGGAAGAATTCGGTGAACTGTTCCTGTTCCTGCTGGCCGCCATGACTTACATCAACACCATGGATGAACGTGGTGTTTTTGATGCACTGCGCGTCCGGCTGGTCACACGTGGATTTTCACTACGCGGGATTTTCTGGATCACGGGTGCTTTGGCCTTCTTCATATCACCGGTCGCTGATAACCTGACCACAGCCCTGCTGATGTCAACGGTTGCCATGGCAGTCGGCGGCAGCGACCACAAGTTTGTGGGCGTCGCCTGTATCAACATAGTGGTGGCTGCCAATGCGGGAGGCGCATTCAGCCCGTTTGGCGACATCACCACGCTGATGGTCTGGCAGAAAGGCATTGTTCAGTTCCAGGAGTTTTTTGCGCTGTTCATCCCGTCGATGGTGAACTGGCTGGTGCCAGCCGTCATTCTCGGTCTGACGGTTCCAGATACCGCTCCCGAAGCCTGCGAGGAAAAAGCCCAGTTACAACATGGCGCCTGGGTCGTTGTCGGCCTGTTTATCCTGACGATAATCATGGCGGTATCGGCACATAACTTCCTGCACCTGCCACCGGTGCTGGGCATGATGACGGGCCTTGGCTTCCTCAAGCTGTTTGGCTATTACCTGAAACGCCGCTCCCAGTTTTATCCCGAAACACCGGCAAATTCGATAGGCGGCAGCGCCCTGGCACTCGAGAAGCTGTCGCTACCGGCCAAACAGACCCCATTCAACATATTCAAATCGCTGGAGCGCGCCGAGTGGGATACTTTAATGTTCTTTTACGGTGTCATTCTTTGCGTTGGCGGATTGGGAACACTGGGCTATCTTGAGGTGGGCTCAGAACTCATGTATGACGACCTGGGTCCGACCCATGCCAACATACTGGTCGGCTTTCTTTCCGCTATCGTAGACAACATCCCCGTGATGTTTGCCGTACTGGCCATGCAACCGGCGATGGATCAGGGGCAGTGGCTACTCGTGACACTGACCGCCGGTGTCGGGGGCTCCCTGCTGTCGATTGGATCGGCTGCCGGTGTCGCCGTCATGGGACAGGCCCGCGGTATCTACACTTTCTTTTCACACCTCAAATGGAGCTGGGCAATTTTTCTGGGGTATGCCGCCAGCATCTGGGTGCATCTTCTGATTAATTCAGGCCGCTTCACAGCGGGATAGGACGAATGAATAGCCACGGAAGGCACAGAAGATTCTTATCGTTTTTTCCGTGTATTCCGTGGCTGAATTCAACGCTGTTCGACCGGCGTGGTAGCTTACGCCTGCTTTTTTACAGCTTCCTGCAGCATGGGTTTCAGTTCACCCTTCTGAAACATTTCCAGCGTAATGTCATGGCCACCAATCAACTCACCGTTGACGTAAACCTGCGGAAACGTTGGCCAGTTGGCAAAGCGCGGCAGATTCTCGAAAATCTCGGGATCGGCCAGCACATTCACATGGGAAAATTCAACGTCGCAGGCCTGCAATACCTGCGTAGTACGACTGGAGTAACCGCACATCGGCATTTGCGGTGTGCCCTTCATGAAAATCACAACCGGACTGCTGTCAACAGCCTGTTTGATCCGTTCCATTACATCCATTGCTTTCTACCCCTCAAATCAATAAGTTGTTACAAGTTAACAGCAGTTTACCGAGCAAACCGGGCGACAAAAAGTCTTTTTTGGAAGGGTTTTACGATTTACCGGTCTTTGCTCGGAAATCACCGGATTTTGGTGCGGTATTGATATCCAGTCACGCCACATTATCCACGTTGCGCTGCAACCAGAATTCAAGCGCTGCCAGATGCCATAACTTGCTGCCCTGCAGGCGGGTAAGCTGATGCTCAGGATCATCCAGAATTGACTTCACATAGTCCTCGCGGTAAAGCCCGCGTTGCCGGCAGGCCCGGCTGTTGAGCAGATCGCGCATGAACGCCAGAAACTGACCACGTACAAACTTCAATGCGGGAACCGGAAAATAAGCCTTTGGCCGATCGATAACCGTGTCGGGCACCAGGCCACGGGCGATTACTTTAAGTGGATACTTGCCGTTGCTGCGAATTTTGAGTTGCGGCGGCATCCTGATTACGAGTTCCACCAGTTGATGATCGAGAAACGGCACGCGCGCTTCCAGTCCCCACGCCATGGTCATGTTATCCACGCGCTTTACCGGATCATCAACGATCAGCGTGGTCACATCAAAGTGCAGTACACGATTCAGATACTCGTCACTGTTGGCTGCCTTGAGTCGCTCTTCAAGCAACGCCGACGTGTAATCTGGCCCCGCATATCCGGGAGTCATCATGCGCAGATATTCGTCATGATCCCGATCAAAGTAGCGGGATCGGAAACGCTCGACATCGGAACCTTCTGCCTGGTGCATCTGTGGATACCAGAAATAACCGGCGAACACCTCGTCTGCGCCCTGTCCACTTTGCACCACCTTGACATGTTGCGAAACACGTTCAGCGAGCAGATAGAAAGCCACCGCATCCTGTCCTACCATAGGCTCGGCCATATGATCAATGGCTTCCGGCAGCCGCTCCAGCACCTCATGATTTGGAACATGAATCTTATGGTGCCGGGTAGCGTAACGTTCGACGACCTGGTCGGAAAACTCGAACTCATGACCGCGCTCGTGCGGATGATCTTCAAAACCAACGGAAAATGTCAGCAGGTCACTGCCACCGTGTTCAGCCAGTAATGCCACCAGTAGGCTGCTGTCCAAACCGCCTGACAACAGCACCCCTACGGGCACATCGGCAATGACGCGCCGCCGC
>Ga0210064_1001139_pt1 | contig 11667 bp, 9 predicted proteins | sample Muzzi_CordC_D2_FD_185531 | JGI IMG/M metagenome (GOLD analysis project Ga0210064, IMG submission 185531) | Wetland microbial communities from San Francisco Bay, California, USA, that impact long-term carbon sequestration - Muzzi_CordC_D2 (SPAdes) | ecosystem: Environmental > Aquatic > Marine >...
CAATTATACGATAACTCTTTAATACCTCCATTGAGCGTAAACAAAATACTGACCAATATTCCATTCAATTATGAAGAGTTATGCAATTTGATATTGTTTTCCATTGCACCGCAAAGGCGCAGAGAGCGCAAAGAAATAAATCAATCGCTAAGCGATAATTTTTTTGTATTCTAATGGCCCGCAAGCTATGTTTCTTATTGTTTTCCGGCGTCCCTGTCCCGTTTTCGGGGTCAACGGGAAACAATAAAATAAATATCTCTGGGTTTTCTGCGGCTCTAATGAGCGAAGCGAATGGGCGGTGAGTAATTCTAATAGAAGGGAGTCGATTTCAAATCGATATTCTTGTCATCCATCACGGCGCTTTGGGAGATGTTGTCTCCACCTTTCCGGCTCTATTAAGACTTAAACAATTATACGGTTCCATCGCCATCATCTGTCAGAGCAACATCGGACAGCTTGCCCGGGAACTCGATATTGTGGATCAATGGTTTCCTTTAGAGGCCGCAGCCTTTGCAACCTTATATTCAGGTCAAATCGATGCGATTGCAAAAAATATTCTGCTCTCTTATCGTAAAATCATTCTTTTTTCCCGTTCCCGGTCGCTTGAGAAGACACTGTTCTCAATTTTGAAAAATGAAGTTTATCGTATCCCCCCCCGTCCGAAATTGGGTCGCAAGATCCATGTCAATCAACACATTTTGTCGAATCTTGTCAAATTCAGGCTCCTTAAAGATTCGGGAAAAGACTCCCATTTGACGTTACCTTTATCCGTTTATACGGATCGGAGAATCCCTCAATACGACCCGTCAAGAATTATGATTCACCCCGGGTCCGGAAGCTGTAAAAAATGCTGGCCCATTTCCAATTTTGTCAACGTTGCCTCGTCAATGGACGCAAACGGCAAGCAGCCGGAGTTTATACTCGGTCCCGCAGAATATGATTTGTACGACGTTTTGATGTCGAACGAAAGGGCCAACGCAAATGTTCATAAAATAGAAAAATTGACAAAATTGGCCGAACTGCTCAAAACCGGCGGCGGTTTTATTGGAAATGATTCCGGCGTCAGCCATTTGGCTGCATTTATAGGCCTTCCGACTGTTGCCGTTTTCGGACCTTCCAATCCTGAAATATGGAAACCAATGGGCCGCTCTGTAAAGGTTGTTCGGACAGATCTGGAATGCAGTCCCTGCTTTGAAACCGGAACGGTTGGATGTGAAGAAATTGAATGCTTTAACCGGATAACTCCGGAGGAGGTTTTGGCGGCATTTTACGAACTGGTCAGCTGAGGCAGTATTTGTTTTTCCCTGAAAACCCTAATACTTTAAGCCAGAAGTAGGGAAGAGGAAATAGGAAAGAGAAAAGAGGAAAGAAGTTAGGAGAAACTACGGATGGACGCGAATAAACACAAATATTTTGAAAAATAAGAAAGTAATAAGGTGAAATAATCAGAAGATCGGCACATTCTCTTGATTTCAAAACTTCTTATCTTCTAATTACAATTGCGTCCATTTACAATTATCTATTTTCTAATTCCTGATTCCTATTTTCTAAAAAAACGAGACCACTTTCCGGGTATAACCAAAGCCTGGTCCTTTGGGCACGGATTCTTAATGAAAACTCCTTATTGCCTGGTCTTCAGGCAATCGTATACATCTATAATCATTTCTTCTGAAATTTTAGACAGTGCCTGACTCATGGCTTCGGCCACTGCTTTGGGCTTTTTCTTCTGACATATTTCTGCTTTCCGATAGGTTTTCTGATATAAAATCCTGTTTTTGATATCATTTTTGTTTTTCTCGGTTAAGATAATGCTGACGGTAAGGATCGCTTTCCATGCATTTTGAGTATCCCATTCGAAAAATTCATCCACCGTCCCTTCAATCATATACGGAGACGAAAATCGACTGCCAGAGTTTAGCACCGCTTTAAAAAGGCCTGAGTTTTTAATGTCACGTTTTAGCAGTGTGGTTACGATAGCCCCGGGGTTGGTCTGCCATCTATAATAGACATATGCATTTCTTTTAAAAGACTGATCCCTGTAAATGATTTGACTGGTATTATATGACGGTGCCACTGTAAAACGGTCCATTCGGATGACATGGGGTAAAGGATGTAAGGTTTTTATTTGTGGAGGAGGATATTCCAGCGTATAGTACTCGATTTTATTCACCGGTTGTTTCAGACTCACGCAAGCCCCAAAGAGTATCGGAAGGCTGAGAAATAAAAAGAAGAATTTATTGAACCATTTCATAAAATTGTTTTTACCTTTCGCCTTCGATCTGATCCACTTTTCTTGGAGCAGGCGGTTCTCCAAACATAAATTGAGACGGATGATCAGCAACAATTTCGATTAATCTGTTCAGGTTTTCACTGGCTTTTTCCAAATTTTGGGCAATGATTAAAAATTGTCCCTTGAGTTGCGATATTGAATCGTCTGTTTTGTCTGTCAGGAAATTACCTTTCTTTAAAAGTGTGTTGGCATTTTCCATGGATTGTTTAAAATCTTCAATGGCGGTTTTAATACTCTGTTCCTTTTCAACGGTGATCCCTTCCAAACGAAGAATGGTTTTTTCAACATGATTCATGCTGTCGCTGGTTTTATCCATGATATCATTCAGAGATTGACCGGCTTCGTCCGCAGATGCCATGATGCTGTCCCATCTTTTATCATCCAGAATTAGACCGGCACGATCAATTGACTTCCCAATTTTTTCAGAAAGATCTTTTACGTTGGCATTGGCAACTACCTGCTCGATACTGTTGAGCGTCAATTGAACTTTTTCAGAAATTTTTTCTAAATCCATTGCCCTGATCTGGTTAAGTGCGTCATCGATGTTATGTAACATCTTGGAGATATTGGACGGCTTTGATGCAACGATGGGATATTCCGAAGGAAAACTTAAAGGCGGTGAAAGATCCGGTCCACCGTTTTTCTTGCGATCCAGTTCTACAAACATACTTCCGGTAATCCCAACAGATTTCAACTGGGCAACGATATTGTTGTCAAGTTTTTGATCGGGCTCGATTTTCAATACGACTTGTATCAAATTTGCGTCAGGGGCAACCCCAATACGGTCTACCCGGCCAACGGATACACCCCGATATTTTACCGGAGAATCTACATCCAACCCCTGAACGGACTCATTAAAATAGGTTGCGAAATACTGGCCCTTTTTAAAATATCGTGACATGCCCAGCCATATGACGGCAAGAAAAACCATGCCGATACCACAGGTCACAAATAATCCAAGGGCAAATTTAGTTTTTTGAGAAGCCATTAAGATATCCTTTCCCAAACTGATCGTTTCAAATTTTTGAAATGTTTAATTTAAAAATATTTTTAAGGTATTTTGACATTTTGAATTTCAATAATTTGAAACCCTGCGGGATTTCCAACTTCACCGCCTCTATTGTGTCAGATGCCGTTCCGCATAGACGACTATAGCGAAACAGCATCTTCCTTGTAGCTGGGGCAAACTTGAAAATCGCTCAACTTAGGCTTTACAAAAGCTATATTAATCCTTTCAGTTCCTTTTTAATTTTCTGATGTACGGTTGAAAAAGTTTCTAACAAATGGATTTTCGCTATGATCTTTCAGATGCTTGGGATGACCTTCGGCGATGATCCCTTTGGTTTGTTTGTCCAGCATGATTACCCTGTGCGCTACATTAAAAATGCTTTGAAGTTCGTGGGTTACGATGACCATTGTCGTCCCGAGGCTCTTGTTGAGATGTATAATAAGGTTGTCGAGTTCGACAGAGGTTACAGGATCGAGTCCGGCAGAAGGCTCGTCGAAAAATAGAATCTTTGGGTTTAGGGCCATGGCCCTTGCCAGTCCTGCCCGCTTTCTCATCCCGCCACTGATTTCAGACGGTAAATGGTTTTCATACCCTTTTAGATTCACCATATTTAGCTTCATTTTGACCAGTGTATCCACTGATTTTTGAGGCAAGTCGGTGTATTCCTTTATGGGAAGAGACACATTTTCAGCAATTGTCATTGAACCGAAAAGAGCGGAGCTTTGGTATAGGACGCCGATCTTTCTCAAAATATTTTTGAATGTCGCTTCATTGCAGTTGGATATGTCTTCCCCATCAATGCGTATCCGGCCGGACAGGGGGGGGATTAGTCCGATCAGGTGTTTCAGCAATGTGCTTTTTCCGCACCCACTTCCCCCTAAAACAATGAATATTTCTCCTTCCAGAACATCAAATGATATATTTTCAAGGATAATATCTGTTCCATAGCCGACAGTAAGATCATGGACTTGGATTATTTTATGTTTTTCCAAATTGTCATCTCCACTCTATTAAATGCCGATTCTAAAAATACACTGACAGCGTCGCTGAATCAGCTCAAATACCTCAATATAACGGCAAAAATTGAATCAAAAGCGATGATCAAAAAAATACTGCTGACAACGGCAGAGGTTGTCGCCTGGCCCACACCGGCCGCCCCGCCTTTAACGCGAAATCCCCTTAAACAACCAATCCAGGATATAAGCAGCGCAAAAACACCGCTTTTGAAGATTCCCAAAAGGATGTCAAAAAGGCTCAATGTTTTAAGCGTTTGTAAAATGTATGCGTTTGCGGTCAAATCCAGCATGAAGACACCCACCGTCAGCCCTCCCAATATGGCAAAGACATCGGAAAATAAGGTCAGGATGGGAACCACAAACACAGACGCCATGATCTTGGGAACGACCAGATACCGTGTGGGATCAAATCCCATGGTAAAAAGAGCGTCCACTTCTTCAGATATTTTCATTGTACCGATTTCTGAGGCAAATGATGAACCGGATCTTCCGGCGACAACAATTGCCGTCATAATGGGACCTAATTCTCGCGTCATCGCAAGACTTACCAATGACGCCACATAAATATTGGCACCAAACATCTGGAGTTGAATCGATGACATAAAGGCCATGATAAGACCCATCATAAAACTGATCATTCCCACAATCGGAACGGCATCAACCCCTGTTTTTTGCATGTAAAGAAACGTGTCGTCCATCCTCAACGTTTTAGGATGAAGCAAGGAATAAACAAAGGCCAGACAGACAGACCCCACAAATGAAATCTGATATTTAACCTCTGTTCCAAACCTTAGAATAGCATCTCCAAACCTGATAAACATGGAAGGTTGGCGAACTTTGATCAGTGGAGGTGTTTCAGCCAACCCCCCCGAATTGAGAATGAAAAGCACTTCTTCTCTGGCGTTTTTTAGATTAAATTGACCTTTTGCAGCAGTGATCATGTCTCTTAATTCAACAAGAACAAGCGCCCCGAAATCATCCAGGTAAGTCACCTTTTTAAGATCGACGGATAGTGAAACAGGTCTTCGATCTTTTATCAGCGAGCCAAACAATTCTATCATTTCAGATGCATTACTAGAATCGACTCTGCCTTGGAGATAGATCGTAATTGCTCCATCGTCGCTTTCTGAAATTTCATATTGGCAAGACTGAATCTCTTTAAAATCTTCCATGAAAGACGTTGTCCTATCAAACTATTATGTTTCGCCCGCCGTAAATCCGATTCTAAGGTTCCTAAAAGTTAAATTGCTTTACACCTGACACATCCGTACCATAGTCCGTCTTCAATCGACGAAGATCTAATTGAAAAATCAACCAGCCGATTCGACGATTGTTTTTGTTCAACTCAAAGGCGATCTCAATGCTTTTCTGGCCCATGGGATGATCTTTGTTTGCTCGGTAAAGGATGAGTACGCTGTGGGCGGAGTCTTTACCATCTTCAAAATCTATCCCTTTATAACTGCTTTTTATTTTTGGCGAAATATTTGTACCGGTGTTTGTTGAGTATGCATCAAATACGATCTTATTTTTATCCAGTAATACGAGACCGTTATATGGCCTTTTGTCCGGTTTTTGAACGTTAAGAAAATCCTTCATCAACTGGCTTGTTTTTGACCGGTTGCCGGCTTCAAGATGATTTATCAACATTGATTTCAATAAAAGGTAATCGTTGCTTAATCGGTTTTTCAATTCCGACTGATTAACCTCCATTATCTGTGGTTTTTTTGAGAAGTGCGAATGACCCCAAAAAACACCTATAGCCAGAAGAAATGTTAAGATCAGAGATGGGAAAAGCCAGTAACGGGTCTGACGATATTTTTTTTCTAACGTTTTGATCGATGTGACATCACGCCCCAATGAAAGAATTCCCTGAAAGTTATTGTGATCATCATGAAGGAGGGTAGAACTGGTGGATATAAACCTGACGCCATGTTTAGGATGTCTAACACTAAGGATCTTTTCCCTTACAGAGTGTTTTTTCTTCACCTCTTCAAGTAATTTTTTATAAACTCTTGGTTTTTCATAAATTTCTTCCACGGACTTGTTGCACATCTGATCCCAGGGCCTGCCGTATACTTCTTCTGCGGCAGCATTCCATGTGATGATTTTTCCTTCTTTATCGGTGGCAATAACCGCATCAGGCAATTGGTCGCAAAACTCTTTAAGCCCATAAAGAATTCGACTGGTTTCATCAAGACGTTTGGCCAAAAGCTTTGATATTTCTCCGGCCACTTCGGGAAAATCGTGAAGAAAGGTATTGATCTCATCTTTGGGTATTCGGATCGCCTTTACATTCTCCCCCGCTTTTATTGTTGCCGTTCTTTTGGCTTTAAGAAGGAAAGACATTTCTCCAAATAGTGATCCCTTCTCAATGATTTCGGCAATTTTTGTATTTCCCTTGAAGACATTCAATTGGCCGGATACAAGAATAAATAGATCCTGTGAATCATCTCCTTCCAGAAATATCGCCTTTCCTTCCTCAAAAGGGGTGATGTATCGACTTGTTTTTACATTTTTGATAACTTCTTCTAGCATAAATTAGCGCGATGACGAATGACTTGATCTCATATCAGTTTTATTCAAACAACTCAGATTTTACTATGAAACATGAACATCCGATGCAATTGATGTGCCATAGTTTAGATGATCAAGTTAGGTTTAATGAAATGTTAAAAAAGGGTATCATTTCAGGGTGATACCTATATCAAAAACCAAGCTTTTAAAAGTGTGGGAAAGGATGATGAAATGAAAGGGCATCGGGGTGCCAAATTTTTGACAGAAATTGTTTTAAAAGTTTAATTGTTCCGACATAAACTTGAATTGACAGAATCGATAGCCGGGTAGATATACAGCTATCTTATTTAGTTGGAAAAATATTGGATAACATTTGGTCATTTGGAGTCTGAATCATCTTCCTTTTTTGCATGAGAAATGGTTTTGAGATAACCATCGATAATTTTCTGAGGATTTATCTGTAGAATTTTTGCATAGGATTTCAAAAAACTTCTTAAATAGGTATCCGGAGGGAGCTCTTCAAATCGGTTTTCTTCGATAGCCTTTAAAACAGAGGTCCTTATTTTGGTAATATGTTGAATTTCTATTATTTTGACATCAACGGCTTTTCTTAGCTTTTTTAAGTCATCTCCTGAAAGACGCTCTTTTAAAAGAATTTCATCTGTTAGCGATTTAACGTCTTCTGTGAGACGTTTTTCTTTTACCCGGGAATATAATTGGTTTTCATTTACACTTTCATGCGTGGAAGAGAGAGGGATTGATGAGTATTGTTTTTCCCTGGATGGAATCAATGTTTCCACTTGCCCTGAATCGACAAGCATCTGATCGTATGCCGCTCTTTTTTTATCATTGGTTAGCGTCGCAAAAGCATTTTCGATATCCTCTATGATCTTGTCCCTTTCCTTCTTTGAGAATAAAGAATAGGTAACAATAGAGTCTTCGTTATATAACGAAAGTGCATCTTTATATGCCCGCTTTATTTCGAAATAAGATGACGCCATCGGAATTTTCAAGATTTCATAGTAATTCAATCCGTCAAATTTTTTCATAACATATCTTTCGCGAAGGATGCAGATGGTATGTTGCTCATCATCTGGGTGGCGATTTTTTTTAAATCGGCAGCAGATTGTGTATGAGGATATTTATGGATATAAAGTATTTTTGAAAAAATCGCATCATGAATCCGACTGTCATAACTAATATTACCTAGAAATTGAAAAATAGAATAAAAATGCCGATTGCAGATGTTTTCAAATTGATCACCCAGGGTTGCATCTACGTTGTTGCGAAATTGATTGAAAATAAGCTTGAATTTAAATTCGCTTAATGTGTTTCTCAAAAACGCTTCCTTCCCAGGGTCATGTTTTAAAACAGTTTCTATGATATCAGGAGGATTAATTCCAGATCCATTTAAATCTGAAGAAGGGTCTTTGAACACCGAATCAAACGTGGTTTTTTTCATCATTTGTTTTAATTTTCTAAAATATACGGTCTTGATAAACCGAAAAGAATTTTCGATGGAGGTTGGTTCGGGTGTGCAGATCAGGATTCCTTTTTTGGAAGTTAAGAAAAAATCCAGCGTGTTAAAGTTTGTCCCGGGACCCAGATCCAAAAGGACATAATCGAAAGGAAGTTTTTTTATGGAATCAATTATTTTTAGCTTTTGTGCATAAAATAAATTTGCAATTTCCATGTAGCAATGGAAAGAACTGATAAGAAATAAATTGGGGATCATTGTTGGAACCGCCGCGCTTTCAAGATTTTTTACGGTTTTGTTTAAGAAGCTGTTTAAACCGATTTTCGGGCTTTTCATTCCCAGCAAGGTATGAAGGTTTGGAGCGCCCAGATCCAAATCGATAAGCACGACCTTTTTACCCCATTTGGCAATTAATGCGCCGAGACTGGCCGTTATGAAACTTTTTCCAACGCCGCCTTTTCCACCACCGATGGGATATATTTCTGCCATTTAAAATTTTCCAGTTCTGTGACGCTTTATTAACGTTACTGAAAATCAAGAGCGTTAAACTTTAGTCATAATTTTCGGTCATAATTTGAGACACTCAGTTTGGGTTTGTATAACATTTTGAGTTTATAGTATATATTGAGCAGACGCACGGCAACAATTGCCAGAATAAAACGGGGCACCCAGAGCCAGAAGGCACTCAGGCCCAGTGATAAGAACAACGCCGGATCCTCAATCATGGAATGATTAATTCCGATGGAAAGATGCAGTTTTTCAAGTTCTTCTTTTTTAATATGCCCTTCTTTTGCTTCTTCGACAATGACGGCGCCACCGTATGCGACGCCAAAGACAACGGCCGTGAGCCATAACAACCCCACTTTTTGATTGAGTCCCATGGCCTTTAAAAGAGGGTTCAAAACTTTAACGATATGATGAATAATATTAAATATTTTCATTATTTCAAGCAAAATCATGATCACCATGATGATTACAAATATCTTTAGGCTGAGATATAATGTTGCCATAAACCAGCTTTTCATCATGATAAACAGCGGCTGCTGTATTGTAACCGACAGATTTTTTTCGACCAAACGTGCCGGTTCGGATCCAAGGAACCTGGTGACAATGATCACCGTAAAACTGGAAGCTGTCAGGCGGAAAAGTGTGGCTTTAAAGGGGTTCAGCCCGGACTGACCCTGAATAATTCCTTCCTGGATAAGGTTGTGCGAGATAAGAAGAAAGATGGCAATCAGGGTCATTTCATTATTCGTCAGTGGAAGGACCACCATGGAAGCGATGCCGCCGTAAATTCCTGTCAGCATTCCAACGATCAGCGGCAGGGCCGCCATGGGCGGAAGGCTCAGAAGGTTCATGGCAGGTTTTAGAATAAAATCTATATGGTGTATCCAGCCGCTATACTCTAATAGAACGGTAAGAAAAGATATGGGTACGATGATTTTGAGCATCCAGACAAATCCGCGCCATCCTTTTTGAATGCCGGAATTCAAGCCGTATCGGAGTTTATTTTGATCAGGATTCATAATTATTGTTGGTTCTTTTCCAAGTTAGTTGTAGAAGAGGGGCCAAGGATTCAAGGGGTCAAGGTTTGTTTTCTAAAGATTTTATCAGAACATTTAACATTCTTTCGATTTTTGCGATATCTTTTTTAGTAAACACAATTCACCTTTAGCATTTCACTCGGACCCTTGAATCCTTGATCCCTTGTACCCTTTGGGATCACCCCTGTTCAATTGTAGATGCCCCACTTATTTTATCTTAATTAACTGAGGGGTCGGGGAGTTTTTCAAAACACCCGCTCCATGGATAATCTTTTTTTAAACCGCATGAACTCGCGGCAAGGGATTATAAAGAAAAAACAGGAAACTATCTTTTAAATATCAATAGGTTCTCTGAATCATTTTAAAATTCTTTTAAAGCTACAATTTCAGTATGCGCCTGTTTTTTCTAACGATCCCTAAGCCACTCAGACAGCATCCGATTTAAAAAAAGATTATCCATTCCGCTATATTCAAGGATTTAGGAGAAAAACTCCCCGACCCCTCAATTAACTACAACTCAAGAGATGGTCATTATTGTTTAAAATTTTCCGGATTGCAGGCAATACCGTCATAGATGAGGTTTTTTAGTTTCTGTCTCAAGACAGCGTAAGAATAACAGCGTTTTGCAATGTCATAATTTTTTTCGACCATATTTTTGCAAAGCTCCGGGTTTTCAAGAACATCTCTGGTTTTCCGAACAGCATCTTCTGTAACAAATCCGTCAATCTCGATGGTCAAAAATCCTTTGGGTTCAATGTCGTACGTGTAAATTGAATATTTGTTTACCACGATGGGTTTTTTAAAGTAAACCGCCTCTAAAAAAGCATTGCCAAACCCTTCAAAGGTAGATGGATACGTCACCAGATCGGCATGGGGATAGATGTCGTCCAATGTATAAATCTTCCTTCCTTCTTTGGTATACCCTCTTTTTTCATTAATAATATTTGACACAAAACGGGTATTAACATTTAACAGCTTTGAATATTCCTTGACCCTTTGTTCGTAGTCATACCCCTCATCCCCTGAAGCGTGTGAAATAACCAACTTGGCTTTTATCCCCAGTCGATGAACAAGTTCAATGGCATGTTCGATGCCCTTTCGTTTTACGACCCGGGTCGGCTGAAGGATGAAAAGTTCATCATCTTCAATGCCGAGTGACTTTCGCACATCCAAGGCATAATCGTCAATGGGTGGCGGCGGGTTTTCAAAGTCCATAACATTAGGAATGATCGTGCCGGAAATACCCGTTCTAAGGCTTAACTGGTTGTCTCCGGAAGAGTTGATGGTCACATGCTGTATAGAAGACAGATGTGGCGGAAAAGCCATATTTAAGTACTCCCAGACCGCGTTTGTCAGAAATTGCTGTCGTTCCCAGAAAAAGTCGTGATGATGGGCGATGGTCGGGATTTCGGTTTCTGAGATGACCTCAGTGATGGCAAGTCCAAGGGGTATATTCAATGGGATGGTGAGTGAATTTTCAGGCACCAAAAGGTCGATACTGAATTTTTCAATAAAATTGTAAATTTCATCCTTTAATTTTTCCTTTATGGCATGAATTTTTTGTGTGATGTGACGCCCGCGCTTATGAACACCAAAACAATGATTGTAGATATATTTTATATCCGGGTGAGTAAAATTAGCTTCTTCCACCAAATATGAACAATCCGGAGGCCGATCCAGCTCTCCGGCAAAATAGAAACAGGAAAACCCTTCCCTTTGAAAAACATTGGCCCATTTTGTGGTTTCCAGGGATACGCCGTCTGTTCCTGCAAATCGCGTTGATATAAATCCGACATTGTGAGTTAAACCGCAGATTG
>Ga0210064_1001140_pt1 | contig 11666 bp, 7 predicted proteins | sample Muzzi_CordC_D2_FD_185531 | JGI IMG/M metagenome (GOLD analysis project Ga0210064, IMG submission 185531) | Wetland microbial communities from San Francisco Bay, California, USA, that impact long-term carbon sequestration - Muzzi_CordC_D2 (SPAdes) | ecosystem: Environmental > Aquatic > Marine >...
GCTGGGCCAACGAGTGCGGGAAGGGTAACGCCGAAGACACCGTCACCAGCGGCCTGGAAGGCGCCTGGACACCGACCCCGACAAAGTGGACGGCCGCGTTTTTACAAAACCTGCTGAAGTTCGAGTGGGTGCAGACCGAGAGCCCCGCGGGCGCCGTGCAGTGGGTGCCGAAGGATAAGTCGTTGCACGAGATGGTCGCCGATGCCCACATCGAAGGCAAACGCAACCCGATCGTGATGTTGACCACTGACCTGTCGCTGCGCGAGGACCCGGCCTATCGCAAGATTTCCGAGCGCTTCGCTAAGGATCCGGATGCCTTCGATGACGCTTTCGCCCGCGCCTGGTTCAAGCTCACGCACCGAGACATGGGCCCAAGCACGCGCTACGTTGGCGACGCGGTGCCGGCCGAACAGTTGATTTGGCAGGATCCGGTCCCGATCGTCGATCACGAACTGGTTGACGCGGATGACATCAGCGCGCTGAAGTCGGAAATTCTCGACTCCGGTTTAAGCGTTTCCGAGCTGGTCCGCACCGCCTGGGCCTCGGCGGCGTCATTCCGTGGCACTGACATGCGTGGTGGCGCCAACGGTGCACGCGTTCGCCTGGCGCCGCAAAAGGATTGGGAAGCCAATAACCCCGCCGAGCTGGCCAAGGTGTTGCAACACCTCGAGAAAATCCAGCAAGGCTTCAACGAAGCGCAGACCGGCGGCAAGCGCGTGTCTCTGGCCGACCTGATCGTGCTGGGTGGCGCTGCGGCCATCGAGAAGGCTGCCGGCAAGGCCGGGCATGACGTGCGGGTTCCGTTCACTCCGGGGCGCACCGATGCCACGCCCGAGCAGACCGATGTCGAGTCCTTCGAATTGCTCGAGCCGCACGCGGACGGTTTCCGCAATTTCTACGGCAAGGGCAACTATCGGTCACCTGCAGAGATGTTGGTCGAGCGTGCCAGCCTGCTGACGCTGACCATCCCGGAAATGACCGTGCTGGTCGGTGGCATGCGCGCCCTTGACGCCAATAGCGGAGGGGCCGTCCACGGAGTTTTCACCGACCGCCCCGGCACGTTGAGCAACGACTTTTTCGTCAACCTGCTCGACATGTCGACCCGGTGGGCCAAGGCGGACAAGGTCGAGGGCATCTACGAGGGCCGCGACCGCACATCCGGTGAGTTGAAATGGACGGCCACGCCGGTCGACCTCGTATTCGGCTCACACGCTGAACTGCGGGCTGTCGCCGAAGTTTACGCGGCCAATGACGGGCAAGAGAAGTTCACGCAGGACTTTGTCGATGCATGGACCAAGGTCATGACGCTCGACCGTTTTGACCTGAATTGACACCAGAGGCCATGGCGCGCAACGGCCACTGAAGATCGTCGCTGTAGCAAGCGCCAGGCTATACCATCAGCAAATCGGGGCCGGGCCTGTTTTCTTTCTGAAAATGGGCCCGGCCCTTTTACTCGCGACCCTTCTAATTCGGAAATCAGCCTCAGGCGCAGCCAAGGGTTCGTCTGTTACATCGACTACGAACTCGAATAGGCAGCAGAAGAAAGGGCCAAGAATATACTTCAAAGGACATTAGTATGAGACATTAGTATGGACACCCATTAGTATGGACATATATGGACGCCTCTTCTGAATCAAGTGTTATTTCGGGCTTTTCGGGCTCGGATCAGTCTTCTCAGGATGAATAAACCCCTCCTTCTTCCGAAGGCCTTGTCGTTCAAATTGTTGCTGCCAAGCCCGATAAAGAAACAGTCTGCTGACATATATTCGGGTTCTTATTTGGAGCATTTAAACTCCGACCCAGGATGAGTTTCGAGATGCCCCGGGGCCTATACACCCACGCGGTTTATGGACCATGTCCTGATCAGGCTCTCCCGGGGCGTTTAACTTATTGCCTCATCGGTTTGGCAGACTCACGTGGCAGGTTTGAAGGCCTGCTTCATATCAAACGGTTCACCGGTGGTGACGATCACCCAGGAGATACGGGCCAGTTTATTGGCCAACGCCACCACGGCTTTATTAAAACCGCGACGGTCAATGATCGGCTGCACCCATTGCGCCAGTTCAGGACGGTTCTTCAGTCCACGGGTGATCACGGATCTCGCACCATGAATCATCAAGGTACGCAGGTAGCGATCACCATTCTTGCTCATACTCTTGAGTTGTATCTTGCCGCCGGTACCATATTGGCGCGGCACCAGTCCGAGCCAGGCGCTGACTTGTCGTCCGCACTTGAACTGTCGGCCATTGCCGATGGCCGCGATGCAGCAACTGGATATCCTGCTGTTCGATGCTCTTGATCGGCACCGGGTGCAACTCCGGCCGCTGTGCGGCTTCACAGATGGCCAGCGCATCACGGGCATCGCTCTTGCCGCCGCGCACGAATGGCGTGACGTGCTGGGCGGGTACCAACAACACCTGATGACCCATGGCTTCAAAGACCCGGCCCCAATAATGGGCACTGGAGCATGCTTCCATGGCGATGGTGGTGAGTTCGAGCTTCGCAATGGTTGAACGAAACCGCGCGCGGCGAATGCTACGGTTGAAAAGTACTTTGTTAGCCTGGTTCAGAGCGCATAGCTGAAATACATTCTTTGCCAGATCGATACCGAGTAGTTTAATCTTCATGTGGACGCCTCCTTCTTGCGTAGATGACTGAGTGACATGCAGGCCTTATGGTCTGCCAATACCAGTGTGGCGCATTGCGACGCCGGTACGATGGATGGAGGCGTCCATCTCATCACCCACCTTTTTACGAGGAACGATTTATGCGGGAGGGGTGTGGGTGTCCTGACTTCTGTCCTAACTTTTCACAGTGTTAAACACGATGGTAGTACGATGGGGTTGCGATGCAGACCTTGCGGTATCTGGGTTTTGGCAGGGTGGCAATTTGGGCAACAACCCGAGCATGCGGAACAGCCAATGGCGACAATTGGTGTACACCATGGATTAGATTTAGGTGTCCAGGTTTTGTGATAGGTGTCCAGGCTTTTTCAGGCTATTGAGCAGCAGAAGTGACAGTACCATTGTGGAAAGGATGCTGTGCCAGGAGGCCGTGGGGTAAACCGTGGTAGCGTTGGTCCGCGAATTCCAATCTTCGCCGAACAGCATGAGCCGGCGTGAACGCGCCGGCTCATGCATACAGCTGAAGTAGTGCTGTTAGTATCCCCAGGTGTAATGCCGTGGTACGCGCACGACTGGGCAGTTCACGACCACACCGGGCTCCGGGCCGACCGTAACCAAATTAAGCTGTTCCAGTTCGTCGATCTGGGCCGTGGAACGGATCAACGGATAGTTATGCTTGACCTGATCGACGAAAACCACCGGTACCACATCCCACAGCGGACTGTATTGAGGGTCCGTATTGCCGGGGCCGATTGGCATTGGAGCAGAATCCAGAACATTGCGTTGAGCCGGATTGGCATTGCCGAAGACCGGGAAGATATCTGCCTCGGCACCGCTCGCGTGGGTTAACGCCAGTTTTGGCGTGTAGTTGGTGCCGTCCGCAGCAGCAACACCCGGATCCGAGGCTTCGGTATTGATGTAGAAAACCGTCTTGCCGTTCACGAAGCCCTTGGTCAGCGGCAAGGTGATCGTGCTGGTTTCTGCCTCACCGTCCTGGATATTTACTGCGACTGCATTGGGTATTGTTTCGTCTTGCGTAGCCACGACGGGGCAGTTGACGACGATCTGCGTCGGTGTCAAGGTCAGCATGCCGGCGTCCTCGGCGGCCAATATGGCGGCCTCGGAAGTCAGCTCCGTCGGCGTAGATTCCTCCTGCCAGGTAACCAGTGTCACGCGCCATAACGGGCTGTAGTCCGGATCGGTATTGCCCGAGCCCAGCGGATAGGGAATCGAGTCGACGATGTTATGTTGCGCGAAATTGGTCACGACATAAATGTCCGCGGTGGCGCCGACATCGATGGCAATGCTCAGTTGGGGCACGTAGGTCGTGCCGTCGGCGAGCGCGACATTGAGGTCCGATGCCTCGGTATTGACGTAGTAGATTTCCTCGCCGTCGTAAAATCCCGTCACCAGCGGCATCGTGATGTTCGGTGCCGCGTTTGCGATCCCGGCCATAGCGACAAGGGCGGCGCCCAGTAGAGCGGTTTTTAAACGCCATAATTTCATGTCATCGACTCCTTAAAAATGTGTATGAATCGGCCGGGACTGTCTTGCCCATGGCCAGAATTACGCTTTTTGTAAAGCTGCTTCTATCTGTGTGACTGCCGTTTACAGGTGGCGGTGCACCAACCCTCATGGGGTTGGAAGCGGATTCGCAGGGCGCGGAGGAAAAGTTACAAATACGCCGAAAAATTGTATTTCAAGATACCGGCGGGCTTATTCGAGTCTGCGGCTGGCCGGGACTGCCGCGGCGCCGAGACGGCATGTCACGTTGACAAAAGCACTCAAAAGCACGACAAAAACACGGACACCCACCTCTCTCCGAACGGGAATGTGGGCGGAAAGGGTTGTGGGTGTCCAGGCTCTTCCTCCAGGCTCTTTCCAGGCTCTTTGTCCTGATAAAGACGCCGTGATGATGCCGGTCAGAATTGGTTAGCCAGCAGCCTGTATCTGATAGCGAGCAAAACCACCCGTGCGCGATATCTCGCCCCGCGTTTGCACATATACTAGGGGCATGATTTTTATTGTCCCTTCGGATTTGTACAATAATGGCATACCTGCAATTTGTGAGCACAACTATCGCCAGAAGGCCCAACATATCATCGCAGCGAATGTGGAAAGGCCCGCGCCACCGGATTTCACTGTCAGGCACAGAAGAGACAGGTGCATGGGCTGCTGGCACGTGGGCGGTGTGTTCGCAGTTGCATGAGCGCGCAAAAGGCACATCCGAGGATGGTGGATAGCGACTCGGTAGCGGTTCCCTGTACTCCGCACTTGGAGGCCCTGGAGGAACTGGTTTGCCGCCACCCGCGGCTGGTGGCCCTGACCGGGGCAGGGGTTTCCGCCGGTTCCGGCATTCCCACCTATCGCGACGATGATGGTCGCTGGCAGCGCAGTGACCCCATCCAACACCAGGAATTCATCTCCGATCCGTGCAGCCGCAAGCGCTACTGGGCGCGCAGCATGGCCGGTTGGCGCTTTGTCGCCGATGCGGTTCCCAATGCCGCGCACCATGCGCTGGCAGCCATGGAGAAGACTGGCCGTCTTGAGTTGTTGATCACCCAGAACGTCGACCGATTGCACCAGCGCGCCGGTCATCGAAAGGTGGTCGACCTGCACGGACGCCTGGACAAGGTGCTGTGCCTTGAGTGCGGCGCCCGGCTGGATCGCGCGCTCTTCCAACAGAAACTCGAGGCCCTCAACCCCGATTATGCCAACGACGTGCTCGCGGTACGTCCGGATGGTGATGCCGAAGTGACGGACGAGCGCCTGGCCGGCTTCAGGGTGCCGGCCTGCAGCGGCTGCGGCGGTGTGCTGATGCCCGACGTGGTGTTCTTCGGCGGGACGGTGCCGGCGGAACGAGCAGCAGGCGCGGTCGCCGCCGTCGAGGCGGCCGACGCGTTGCTGGTCGCGGGTTCGTCGCTAATGGTTTACTCCGGCTTCCGTTTCTGCCGTCTGGCCGCGCACCTGGGAAAACCCCTGGTCGTAATCAACCGGGGCAGCACGCGTGCCGACGATATCGCCACGCTCAAGGTCGAGGCGGATTGCGGGGCGGTGCTTGGGAAGCTGGCGGCGCGGCTGTCGGACGAGACGAGATGGTGACGTTAAACCAATCCCTGATCAGCCCGCCGTTCAGAACAAAGAGCCAGCGTTAAAACCCAGGCACTATGGCCCTGAACTCATTACTCAGACCGCTTGGCAATGTATCTAGACAAGATCAGGAACATTTCCCGGCCCATTCGGGCCATTTGGTTTTTATCGCCCTGACCTTTGATGGCACCGTGCATTTGTAAGGATGCAATTCTAAGAATTCTAAGAATTCTAAGAATTGTAAGAATTGAAAGGAGACCCACCTCTTTACGAGGAAGGACTTACGTGGGAGGGATGTGGGTGTCCTGCCTTTCTCTACCTTTCTTCTATCTTTTTTCGACCTTTCTTTTCTTCCCTTTCTGCCGAAAGGGCTGACCCCGTGGCTCGGGGTCATCAAAGCGGTAATTCCAGCCCACACTTCACAGACCGCAAAACAACACTGGTCTCAAAACGTGCGACACAATGGTCTTCGATGAATAGGCGGTTCGAAAACGCCTCGTAGGCGTCGATACTGCGAACGGCGACGAGCAATACGAAATCGCTTTCACCGGTGACATGGAAGCATTGCATCACCTCCGCAGTCTGCATCATCAGGTTCCGGAATTTATCGATCGAATTCGCTTTCGTTCGCGTCAGCTGAATGTTTACCAGAAACAGCACGAAGTTGCCCGCGGCTTTAGGCGACAGGACCGCCACTTCGCGGTCGATGATTCCTTCCCGGCGCAGGCGGGTAAGTCGCTTTTGCACCGCTGAAGGGGAGAGTCCGACATCCTGCGCGATATCGGCAGCCGGTCGTCGACAATCAGCCTGTACGAGACGGAGAATTTGCGCGTCAAAGTTATCCAACATGATTAAGTCCATATTCTAAATGGTAATAATGTACGATATTTATCGCTTAGTAACCATATTGATATCAAAAACACTCTACTGATTTGCTAGTATGGTGATTCCGAACAGCGAAGAGGTATCAACATGCGTACTTGCGCGATCATTCTGGCGGCGGGCCTGCTGGGCGTGTCCGTTGCGGTCGGTGGGTGGGCCGCACAGGGGGACGGCGCTCAAGACGTCTCACCGCTCAGCGAGATGGACGCTGCGCTGAAGCGCAATGCGTTCCCGCAGACGACAAGTATCGTCATTGTCGTCAACGATACGACCGTGTTCGAGCGTTATTACAACGGTGGCGGGCCGGCAGTCCTGAACAACACTCGCTCGGCGACGAAGTCGATCACGGCACTCGGCGTCGGCGCTGCCATCGCCGATGGCGCCATCACGTCGGTTGATGTGCGTGCCTTCGATCTTCTCGGTGATCTGGCGCCGTTCAAGAATGACAATCCTGCCAAGCGCGCGATAACGCTGCGCGATCTCCTGACGATGTCGTCAGCACTTGATTGCAACGACAGCGATCCGGAAAGCCCGGGCAATGAAGAAAACATGTATCCACTGGCCCAGTGGGCGCGCTGGGCCGCTGACCTTCCAACCAATGATAGCGTCGCTGGACACTGGCGTTATTGCACCGCCGGCACGGTCATTCTCGGCCGAATTATCCAAAATGCGGTTGGCGAGCCCGTAGACCGTTATATCGATCGCCGCATCCTGGAGCCACTGGGGATATCCGAGCACAAATGGTTTTATTCGGCAGGCGGCGAGGCAATGACCGGCGGCGGGCTTGAACTGACATCACGCGACCTTGCAAAACTTACGGAGCTCGTTCTGCATCGTGGTGTTTGGGGCCGCCAGCAGGTCGTTCCGGCGGAGTTCATGGATGATGCCTTGACGATTCACAAGCAGGCGAACAAAGAGCAGGCCTACGGATATCTTTTCTGGCGGCGCAATTGGAAGACTCGCTGCGGCGTGGTCGAAGGCTGGTACATGGCGGGCAATGGCGGCAATGCGATCGTCATGTTCCGTGATCTGAACGCGGCGATCGTCGTTACACGCACGCGCTACAACACGCGTGGTATGCACCAGGAGACGATCCGGTTGATCGAGGACTATGCCCTGCCGGCTGTTTTGTGCCGGCGATGAGCAAAGACGCCCATGCATTCACCCCCACCCATCCGCAACGACGTGCTTGCCGGCATTTGAAGTTTTTCCGGGAGATGCGTTAGAGAGCGATCACGAGCTTGGCTGGACCCGGCGCGGGACTGGATATGGGTGTCCGCATTTTCGGATATGGGTGTCCGCACTTTCGCTCCCGCCTTTTTTCCCCACTTTTTTGGATATGGGTGTCCGCACTTTCGCTGGACCCGGCGCGGGACTGGATATGGGTGTCCGCACTTTTGTTTGCACTTTTGTTTGCTGCACTTTTGTTCTTTCCTTTTTTACACTTTTTTCCCCGCACTTTTCACTTTCCGCACTTTTGGCAGCACTTTTGTTGGCACTTTTGGCACTTTTGGTTCGCACTATTGGTTTTTAGGCTCTTAGGCTCTTTCCCCAGGCCATTACGGTGCGTTGCCGGAGGCAGGTCCGCAGAGATCGTCGAACAGGTGTTTTATACTTACTTTCCGCGGGGTGCTCCCCTGACCGGTGCGGAGAAACGATGACGATCAATGGACGGGAACGATGCTGATTGACCTCGAGCAAGCGTCGCAGGATCTCAAGCTGGAGGCCGAGGTCTGCATCGTCGGAGCCGGCGCCGCCGGGGTTGCACTGGCGCGGGATCTCATGCAAGGCGGCAGGGAGGTGTGTCTGCTCGAGGCCGGCGGGATGGATTTCGAGGATGCGACCCAAAGTCTTTTCAAGGGCGAGAACGTAGGCGCGCAGTATTACGACCTGGACCATTCCAGGCTGCGTTTTTTTGGCGGCACGACCAATATCTGGGGAGGGCGCAGCGTTCCGCTGGATCCCATCGATTTTGAAAAGCGCGATTGGATTCCATTCAGCGGTTGGCCCATAACGCTGGACGAGCTTGAACCCTATTATCGTCTCGCACACGCCTCACTCGAGCTGGGTGAATACGACTACGGGGCGGGTCTTTGGCAAAAACTGGGGTTGAACCCGCTGGCCTTCGATCCGGCGGAGATCGAAACGCGTTTCTGGCGCTTTGATGATCTGGCCGAGCGGTTCAACAAGCGCCGCTGTGATGACTTGGTCGGGTCGGAGAAGGTGCAGGTTGTGCTGCACGCCAATGTGACGTCCCTTCAGGCCGCCGAGAATGCCGCGGCAATCAGCCACCTGGAAGCGCGGACAATGGCGGGACGCAGATTGCGGGTCAGGGCGCGGCAGTACGTGCTGGCCTGTGGCGCGATCGAAAATTCGCGCCTGTTGCTGTTGTCTGATTCGGTGGAATCCGACGGCATCGGCAATGGTCACGACTTGGTGGGGCGTTTTTTCATGGAACACCCGCACGGCCGGATCGCACGCATCGACACCCCCGACCCAGCCGCTCTCTGGGCCCTGTACCGTAAGCGTTACCCGGCGGATGGGGTGCCGCTGGCGCCGGCGCTGGTATTGCCGCCTTCGCGGCAACGACGATTGGGCGTGCTCAACAGCGCCGCGACGTTCAAGCTGCAGAAAGACCCGAGCCACGGCGCGACCCTGAGCAAGCGTGTTTATCTGAATCTGAAACACGCCCTCTCCCCAACACGTTCGGGGCGGCGCCTGTGGCAAACGTGGCGTGGCGCGCAGGACTGGCTGCAACGGCATGTTTCGATGCCGTTGTTGCGGTTCGGCACGAAGCTGAACCGTATGGGCGTGTACGTGATCGCCAGGGCCGAGCAGGCGCCAAACCCGGATAGCAGGGTCCGCCTCTCGAGTGAACAGGATGCGTTGGGTTGCCGCCGCGCGGACCTCGATTGGCAACTCAGCATGCTGGACAAGGAGACCATGTTGCAATTCGGCCAGGCGCTGAAACGCGAATTTGGCCGGCTCGGCCTGGGCGAGGTCAGCACGTACCAATGGCTGGAAGACGGTTCACCCGTCTGGCCGGTCGATGCCAGTGTCGGCAACCACCCGATCGGCGGATACCACCACATGGGCACCACGCGCATGAGCGACTCCCCCCGCGACGGGGTGGTGGACGCCAATTGCACGGTGCACGGCTACCATAACCTGCACATTGCCGGCAGTTCGGTTTTCACCACCGGCGGCTGGGCCAACCCGACCCTTACGCTGTTGGCGCTCGCGCACCGCCTCGGCGATCACCTGGAACACGTGCTGCAGCGCCGGTGATTTCGAGCAAGGGTTGCTCCGCTTATTGTTGGGTAGTTGTGATATTTGGGGTCAGCCTAAAGACGGTCGTTGGGGGAGACCGGGACAGCTGTATTCTGAAATTCAAAAAGTGATGGGTGTTCTAGCTCTTGGCTAACTCTTGCCGCGGCTTTATCTAACGGTTATTTACCCTGGCCGCAATTATTTGACCCTGGCGCCAAACTCGGCCCCGTGCGTTTGCTGCATGCAGTTTTGTTGTCGATGAGAGGATTTCCTCCAATCTATCACTTATTTGTTCAAGCGGCGGGAGCGTTGCCGTATCTATCGGCTGCTCCTCTCTGACTATATATGGATACGTTCTGAGCGCGTTTTTTCACAGCGGTCAGCCGCGTCCTCATTGGCGTTGCGGCAGAAAGACTAAGGAACTTTGGAGGACGACATGGATAAGTTTTCGAAAACGTTGATACACCCGACATTTGGTGCCTGCGAATTGCTCCCGGAAATTGTTGCAGTGAAGTGGAAAACGCCTGGGGGAAGGCGGGCTGCAAAGTCCAGGTTGTCATCGCATTCATTGGATGTTGCGGATACAAAGATCCAAGAGGGATCGCTAAAAGGCAAGGAAGCGGTCAATAGCTCGAATACACTGACCTGGGCGACCTCGACAAAACTCAATATTGCGAAACTGCAATCCGCCGACAACGACGAGGAAGTGGAGTGGGTGGGTCCTGTTTACCGGGCAAAATCCTCGGACAAGAGCGAACGATCATATTTTGCGATCAACCCGACCGTGCTGCTGCTGAGCGAACAGGCGGATGCTGCCATCGACGTCAAATCGTTTGAAAGCACGGCCTCCGTCAACGAGGTCCGTACAAGCCTCATGAGGGGGTTTGTGGTTTACGATTTCCCCAATGCAAACGCCATAAAGACCGGCCTTCAGATCAGTAAATCCGAGCAAGTGCAAAACCTCGGCAACGCGGTCAGTTTTGAGAACATACCTTATCTCTCACCCATTTGCGGTTGTTGTGGCCAAGGGAAGGAAATCAGAGCTACAGATGGTGTCTGTGCACCCTCTACTGCAGCCTACTTGCCGGACGATCCGTTTTTTGCTGACCAATGGGGCCTGCAACGGGTTAACGCGCCAAGTGCCTGGTCGATTACCAAGGGCAAATCCAACGTCGTGGTTGCAGTACTCGATCAAGGTGTTGAACTGGCCCACCCGGATCTTAATGTCTGGCCAATATCTTACAGCACCATCACGCACACCAATGACGGCAGTCCGGTGGGCAATCACGGCACGGCATGCGCGGGTATCATTTCCAGCCACATGGACAACGCGGTGGGCGTTGCCGGGCTCGCTCCCGAGTGCCCGGTGATGGCGATCGCGACAAATTTTGCCGACACCGAAGTTGCGGAAGGCTTGTATTTTGCCGCCGATAACGGCGCTCGCGCTGTCAGCATGAGTTTTGGTGTTTACCCCTCCTGGGGGGTTTGGAATTTTGCACTTATAGAGGCCGCGCTCCAGTACTGCCATGAGAAGAACGTCGCGCTTATTGCGGCGACCGGCAATGAAAACCAGGCAGTATCGCGCTTCCCGGGAACAGACCCCCGCACGCTCGGCATTGGCGGGTCAAACCGTGAGGACGAACGCAAGAGAGTGGGGGACGCTTCAAGCGAATCCTGGTGGGGTGCTTGTTATGGCCCGGCGGTGGATGTCGTCGCGCCCTGTTACAACATTCCTACCACCGATCGCCTTGGCGCTGCCGGCTATAGCGCCACCGATTACACCATGACGTTTAACGGTAC
>Ga0210064_1001141_pt1 | contig 11660 bp, 10 predicted proteins | sample Muzzi_CordC_D2_FD_185531 | JGI IMG/M metagenome (GOLD analysis project Ga0210064, IMG submission 185531) | Wetland microbial communities from San Francisco Bay, California, USA, that impact long-term carbon sequestration - Muzzi_CordC_D2 (SPAdes) | ecosystem: Environmental > Aquatic > Marine >...
CGGCACTGGATCCGTTGGTGGATCGCTGGTATCTCGCGGGCCTGGAGGTGGAACGCGGCTTGCCGGCAGGTGAGTTACGCCAGCGGATAGCGGAACCCGGAACCCCTGGCAGGGTACATTGTTACCCCGATGCCAGAACGGCCTTCCGCCAGGCGCGACTTGCAGCGACGGCCGGTGACAGAATCGTGGTATGCGGATCATTTTATACCGTAGCGGCGGTCATCGGGTGTGATGTATAGTCAGTTTCCGTGTCAACTATCGGCATGATTGCAATCATTTCAGGACGACAATGGATCAAATGCTCAAGCAAAGACTGGTAGGCGCCATTATCCTCGTTTCCCTCGCGGTAATCTTCATTCCACTCATCCTGGAAGGGCCGGATGACGAACGGTCACCAAGGAGCCAGGACATGCCGCCCCCCCCCCGGATTGATTATCAGGCAGAGGTTGAACTTCCTGTTCCGACCGGGACACCTGAAACCTCCACCACACCGGCAGACGCATTGACTGTGGAAAACCCGACTGCCGAACCGGAACCACCGGCGCAACCGGGAGTCAAGCCGGCCATGCTACCGGACGAACCCATACAGCAGCCGGTTGCGGCAGCGACGCAGCCGCCCCCCGCAGCGGCTCCTCCGGCTACACCCGTCACGTCTGCAATTGACGACGCCTGGGTTATCCAGGTTGGCAGTTTCAGCCAGCAGCTAAATGCACAGGGGCTGCGTGACCGTCTGCGCAAAGCCGGCTACACGGTATTCCTGCGGGATGTAAAAGCCGGAACTGCCCACACCTGGCGGGTGCTGGTCGGACCACTGGATGAGCGCGGCAAGGCGGAACAGCTGCGCGGCAAATTGTCCCGGGAACAGCATCTCAAGGGAATTGTAATTCAACATCCCGGGTAGCGGGGTTGTTTTCCCATGGCGGGGGTAATTGCATATCTGCTAGAATAACGTCTCTTTAAAAATTTATTAAAAGTCAACGGGCTGTATGAGCAAGCCCGGTCATGTCGAGGAATCTATATCTATGGCCTGGATCGATATTGCAATTGTTGCACTGATTGTCCTGTCAGCGGTGTTAAGTCTTTTCCGCGGTTTCGTCAAAGAGGCACTGGCACTCGCCTCGTGGCTTATGGCCCTCTGGATTGCCATGCTTTTCTATGAACAACTCGCCGATGTAGCGTCGCAATGGATTGCAGAACCGTCGATCCAGAAGATTGTCGCTTTCTGTATCCTGTTCATTAGCGTCTTGCTGCTGGGCGCGATCGTAAATTACCTGGCTTCCAGACTCGTGGTAAAAACCGGCCTCGCCGGGACGGACCGGATGCTCGGTGTGATATTCGGCATTGCACGTGGAGCCTTCATCGTTGCCATCCTGGTGCTGTTTGCCGGCCTGACGCCCATGCCACAGGATGTATGGTGGCAGGACTCGCGGCTGCTCGGCTATTTCCAGGACTTTGCCCTGTGGATGCGTGATTACCTTCCGAAGGATATGGCAGACAATATCTCGTATGTCTAGTACTCCTTTCAGGTGAGGCACTGTTTATGTGCGGCATCATCGGTATCGTTGCCCGGGGCCAGGTTAATCAGGCCATCTATGACGGCCTGACCGTGCTGCAGCATCGTGGCCAGGATGCTGCAGGCATCATGACCTGTGATGGCGGGCACCTGCACCTGCGCAAGAGCAATGGCCTGGTAAGTGATGTATTCCATACCCGCCATATGCTCCGCCTCAACGGCAACATGGGCATCGGGCACGTGCGCTATCCGACGGCGGGTTGCGAAAGTTCCGCCGAGGCCCAGCCATTCTATGTCAATTCTCCCTATGGCATATGCCTGGCTCATAACGGCAATCTCACCAATGCCAACAAGCTGAAGCAGGAACTGTTCCAGGAGGACCTGCGCCAGATCAATACGGATTCCGACTCCGAGGTATTGCTCAATGTATTTGCCCACGAGTTACAGAAACAGGGCAAGCTGCGCATGAGCGTGGAAGACGTTTTCAATGCAGTTGCCGGCGTCCATCGACGTTGTCGCGGGGCCTATGCCGCCATTGTCATGATCACGGGCTATGGCATTCTTGCCTTCCGTGATCCCTGCGGTATACGTCCGCTGGTTTACGGAAAGCGGGATCTGGAACACGGCACCGAGTACATGGCCGCTTCCGAGAGTGTGTCCATGGACGTGCTGGGCTTTGAACTGGTGCGGGACATCGAACCGGGTGAGGCCGTATTTATCGGTCTGGATGGCAAGGTACACACCCGCCAATGCGCCGGAAATTCCGCTCTTTCCCCCTGTATTTTCGAATTTGTGTACCTGGCGAGGCCGGACTCGATCATAGACGGTATCTCGGTTTACAAGGCACGTCTCAGGATGGGCGACAAACTCGCCGGGAAAATTCGTCGTGTCCGCCCGGACCATGATATCGATGTCGTGATCCCGATTCCCGATACCGCCCGGACCTGTGCGTTGCAACTGGCCAATAATCTCGGACTCAAGTACCGTGAAGGGTTTATCAAGAATCGCTACATCGGCAGGACCTTTATCATGCCCGGGCAGCAGCAGCGTAAAAAATCGGTTCGCCAGAAGCTCAATGCAATCGAGCTTGAATTCAAGGGCAAGAATGTACTGCTGGTGGATGATTCGATTGTCCGTGGCACGACCTCATCCCAGATCATCCAGATGGCGCGCGATGCCGGCGCCAGCAAGGTCTACTTCGCATCGGCGGCACCGCCGGTGCGGTTTCCCAACGTGTACGGCATCGACATGCCCACTGGCAATGAACTGATCGCCAACGATCATACGGATGAGGAGGTCAGGGAGGAGATCGGCGCCGACTGGCTGGTGTACCAGGACCTGGATGACCTGATCGATGCGGTGGGCAAGGGTAACCCTGCCATTCACCGCTTTGATGCCTCGGTATTCACGGGAGAATACATCACCGGGGATGTCGGGAGTGATTACCTGCAGGACCTGGAAACTGCACGTAATGATGCCGCCAAGAAAGAACGCCGTGAAAGCGACGATGAAGTACTGGATATGCACAATACTGCCTGATCACGGGCCAATAGCCTGTGGGGGTACGCCTGCAGGGTGATATTGACAACCGGACAGGCAATGCCTAGTCTTCCGCTGAACAGCGCCGATTTGATTTCAGCTTGCGGGCGCACTATAAATCCGGCTAAAGCGACGGCACCTGCTTGCGCCTGGCTGAAAGCGGGTTTTTTTATGTCCTTAATCCAGTTCATGGAACAGCACACCAATCATGCGACCTTGACATACCGATGACGGGCCCGAGGGGATAACTATCATGCCAACAGAAGTTGACGGTCTTGCATTTGAAACCCTGGCGGTCCGGGCCGGACACCAGCGTACCGGTGAGGGGGAACACTCCGAGGCCATATTTCCCACCTCCAGCTATGTGTTTGCCAGTGCGGCAGAAGCCGCTGCACGCTTCTCGGGAGACCAGCCCGGAAATATCTATTCACGCTTTACCAACCCGACGGTACGCACTTTCGAGCAACGACTGGCCGCCCTGGAAGGTGGCCAGAGCTGTGTCGCCACGGCTTCCGGGATGGCGGCCATCCTGGCGACCTGTGCCGGGCTGCTGAAAGCGGGTGATCATGTAGTATCATCACGCAGCATCTTTGGCACGACTACCCTGCTGTTTTCGAATTATTTGTCGAAGTTCGCTATCGAGACCGACTTCGTCCCCCTGACAGACCTGAATGCCTGGGATACGGCGATCCGTGCGGAGACACGCCTGCTGTTTCTCGAAACCCCTTCCAACCCCCTGACGGAACTCGTCGATATCGAGGCTCTGGCAAAACTGGCGCATGACAGGGATTGTATCCTGGTGGTCGATAACTGCTTCTGTACCCCCGCATTACAGCAGCCGCTGGCACTGGGTGCGGACATTGTCATCCACTCGGCCACGAAATACCTGGATGGTCAGGGACGTTGCGTGGGTGGCGCGGTTGTGGGTGACACAGAACGCGTCGGCAAGGAAGTCTACGGTTTTCTGCGCACGGCAGGGCCGTCCATGAGCCCCTTCAATGCCTGGGTATTTCTCAAGGGACTGGAAACCCTGGCACTGCGCATGGAGGCGCATTGCCGCTCGGCGCTGGCGCTGGCGCAATGGCTCGAACATCAACCGGATGTGGTTCGCGTATATCATCCGGGGCTCGCATCCCATCCACAGCATGCCCTCGCGAGTCGGCAACAGCAGGGCTATGGTGGCATAGTCTCGTTTGATCTGCAGGGTGGAAAGGACAATGCCTGGGCAATGATCGATGCGACCCGGGTATTTTCCATCACGGCGAATCTGGGTGATGCCAAAAGCACTATTACGCATCCCGCAACCACGACCCATGGCCGGCTGACACCGGAACAGCGGAGCGCGGCCGGCATATCGGACGGGCTGATACGGCTGGCGGTGGGGCTGGAATCGGTGAACGACCTGCGGACAGATCTTGAACGGGGCTTTGCCTCAATCCGCCGTTGAGTCACGGACCGATTCCCGTATCCTGCGGGGCCACGCTGTGCTCCGTTTCCGCAGTGGGCGACTGGCCGAATAATCCGTGTTGAGTCTCTTTGCAGGTGCCAGAGAGTGCCTCGAGGCCTGCGATCCTGACGAGAAACTCGCACTGACCCGCCACTACGCGCACGCCTGGCGGGAGGGAAACCTCGCTTTGCCTGCGGCAGCACCGCCGCCGGAACCCGTTGCCTTGCCCGGCCGTCCCGCACGGCCGGAACTGGTGCATCCCTCGCAGGTCGTAAAACGCAGGTTAGCGAGCCGGGCGGGCAGGGCCGCCTTCCTGCATGCGCTGGCGCATATCGAATTCAACGCCATCAATCTTGCCTGGGATGCCGTATACCGCTTCCGGGATCTACCGAGGGCCTTCTATAACGACTGGGTCAGGGTGGCCGGTGAAGAGGCGCTGCACTTCGGGATCTTGCGGGAGCGCCTGCGGGACGCCGGTTACGAATATGGTGATTTTCCCGCCCATGACGGACTCTGGGATGTGGCGGTCAGGACTGCCTGCGATGTGCTGCCGCGGATGGCACTGGTACCACGCGTGCTGGAAGCCCGTGGGCTGGATGTCACACCCGGCATGATTGCACGCCTGCGGCAGGTAGGGGATTCCGGGAGTGCTGCCGTACTGGAGATCATTCTGCGTGATGAAATCGGCCATGTGGCAGCCGGATCACGCTGGTTTCGCCATGTCTGCCGGCAACGTGGCCTGGATCCTCTCAACAGTTTTCAGCAGTTGCTCCACGAATATTTGCCTGGTCGTATCCGGGAGCCGCTGAATGTGGAAGCCCGCTCACAGGCGGGATTTGACAACGAGGAACTGGCGCTGTTGCGTACGATCGCAAACCGGAACTAGCCCGCAATATTCATACCGGCTCGAGTGTATGCAACCGGCAACCCCGGGCGGTGCATTCAAGTACGCTGCCCTGCAGTGCCCAATCACCGAGCACCATGCGCCGTGCCGGTCGCCCGGCAACCGTCAACTCGTGAATCGCGGGCCGGTGGGTATGCCCATGGATCAACTGTTGCACGCGGTGTTCGCTCATGGCATAGATAACAGCGGACGGATCAACATCCAGGATGAAGTCCGGCTTGTCACGATTGGCGACATGGCTCGTAGTGCGGAGTGCTGCGACGATGCGGCGGCGTTCCGGCAGGGGTTTATTAAGGAATGCCTGCTGTGTTTCCCGCTCGCGGACCCGGGTGCGATATTCCATGTAGGCCGTATCACCGGTACACAGGCTGTCGCCGTGCATGAGCAATGCCGCCTGTCCATACAAATCGATCCGCGTCGGATCAGCGAGCAGTGTGCAGCCCGCCTGTTCGGCGAACCGCCTGCCAAGCAGGAAATCCCGGTTGCCATGCATCAGATAAACGGTGGTGCCCGCAGCAACAGCATCCCGGAGTGCAGCGCTTATTGTCGTATGCAGCCGATTGTCGTCGTCATCTCCGATCCACGACTCGAACAGATCCCCGAGGATGTAGAGCGACTCCGCACCCCGGCAACGGCTGGCAAGAAAGTCAAGCAGCAGCCGGGTGGTTGCCGGCCGCTGCGGATCGAGGTGCAGATCCGAGATAAACAGGGTAACCGGCATGCGACCGTTGCAGGATATCAGTCCTCCTCGACAGTGACTTTGGTGATGATTACTTCCTCGATCGGCACATCCTGATGACCCGAGCGATTCCCGGTCTTTACCGCCTCGATGGAACGGACCACATCCATCCCGTCGGTGACCGAGCCGAACACCGTATACCCCCAGCCTTGCGGTGTCGGTGCCGTGTGATCGAGGAAGCCATTATCCTTGACGTTTATAAAAAACTGGGCCGTCGCGGAATGCGGATCGTTGGTACGGGCCATGGCGATGGATCCGGTGGTATTCTTCAGTCCGTTACCGGCTTCGTTCTTGATCGGGGCACGCGTGGTTTTTTGTTTCATGTCGCCGTCAAAACCGCCGCCCTGAATCATGAAACCGGGAATCACGCGGTGAAATATCGTGCCATCATAAAAACCGGCCCGTGCGTATTCCAGGAAATTTGCCACCGTTTCAGGGGCCTTGTCTCCATCCAGTTCCAGAGTGATGACCCCCTGGGTCGTTTCCACGCGTACCGTAACCATACCGACTCCTTGTGAGTGAGTTTCGTCAGAAAAACCGCCTGCCGGCAGCAAACCGAACATAATGATGAGGAACAATCCCGCCAGTTGTTTCATGTGCCACTCCTGTTTGACTCCGCAGATTGTCAATAATATAAGCTTCTGTCCGGGTTACAAGCCCGCAGGGGTGTTTCCCGTCGCGCTTTCCGTTACCATTCCCGCGCCCCGGCAAGAATCTGCAGACCATGGAACCGATCAAAATCCATAACAGCCTGAGTGGCCGCAAGGAAATTTTCGTCCCAATCGAGGCCGGACGGGTCCGGATGTATGTCTGCGGCATGACCGTGTATGACCTCTGCCACCTCGGGCATGCCCGGGTCATGGTCGTCTTCGATATCGTCACGCGTTACCTGCGGCATCTTGGCTACCGGGTGACCTATGTACGCAACATTACCGATATTGACGACAAAATCATCCAGCGCGCCAGTGAAAACCGCGAGGACTTTGGTGAACTGACGTCGCGCTTCATCGACATCATGCATGAGGATGCCGCAGCGCTGGGTGTACTGGAGCCGGACGAGGAGCCGCGCGCGACGACCTCGATGGACCAGATCGTGGCGATGATCAGAGCGCTCGTCGACAAGGGCTATGCCTACCCGGGAGCTAATGGCGATGTGTATTACGACGTCAGCCGGTTCGAAAACTATGGCCGCCTGTCCGGAAAAAAGCTGGAGGAGCTGCGTTCCGGCGAACGTGTCGCCGTCGATGAAGCGAAACAGGACCCGCTTGATTTCGTGCTCTGGAAGGCCGCCAAACCAGGGGAACCCAGCTGGGAATCGCCGTGGGGGAGGGGACGGCCGGGCTGGCATATCGAATGTTCCGCGATGTCTACCCATTGTCTCGGCAACCACTTCGACATCCATGGCGGCGGCATGGACCTGATTTTTCCGCATCATGAAAACGAGATCGCCCAGTCGGAAGCAGCCAGCGGGGAACCCTTCGTGAATCTCTGGATGCATAATGGATTCGTCAAGGTCGACGAGGAAAAGATGTCCAAGTCACTGGGCAACTTTTTTACCGTCAGGGAGATCCTGCAGCGTTATCGCGCGGAGGAGATACGCTACTTTATCCTGGCCAGCCATTACCGCAGTCCGTTGAATTATTCGCAGGAAAATCTGGACAACAGCAAGGCCGCCCTGACACGGCTTTACATGGCACTACGGGGGTTGGCACCGGCAGCCATGACAGATGCCGGCGACAACGAGTTCAACGTGGCCTTCCACGCAGCAATGAATGACGATTTCAACACCCCGGAGGCCATCGCCGTACTTTTCGAACTCGCCCGCGAGACAAACCGGAACCGGGACAGCAATGCCGCCAGGGCCGGTGAACTCGCCGCCTGCCTGCGGCACCTGGGCGGTGTTCTCGGACTGTTGCAGGAAGATCCCGATACCTATCTGCATTCGGGTAGCGTTATTCTGCCGGGTATCGAAAGCCAGGCATCGGCCGGCGCAGTAGCAGTGAATACAACCCCTTCAGATGAAGATATTCAGCAACTGGTCGACCGGCGGGATACCGCCCGCAGGGGGAAAAACTGGGCCGAGGCCGACGTGATCCGCGAGCGACTCGAGACGCTGGGTATCCTGCTGGAAGATGGCGCCTCGGGAACAGCGAACTGGCGTCGGAAATAACCAGCAGCAGTCAGGAATGTAATTCCTCGGCAGCAAACAGGGTGTTCTCCAGCAGGGTAGCAACGGTCATGGGACCGACGCCGCCGGGCACGGGAGTAATCCAGGCCGCACGTCGGCAAGCGGCTTCAAAGCCGACATCGCCCGCGAGACTGCCGTCTTCCAGGCGGTTGATACCTACATCGATCACCGTCGCGCCGGACCTGACCCATTCGCCCGGCACCAGTCCGGGTTTGCCAACCGCCACGACCAGAATCTCCGCACGTCCGACATGATACTCAAGGTTGCGGGTGAACCGGTGACAGGTCGTGACTGTGCAGCCCGCCAGCAGCAGCTCCAGCGACATGGGTCGACCGACAATATTGGAAGCACCGACAATCACGGCTTCGCGACCGTGGAAAGATTCACCGATCTCCTCCAGCAGGGTGATGATACCGCGTGGCGTGCAGGAACGGAGCAGGGGCCGGCGCAGTGCCAGCCGCCCGATATTGTACGGATGAAACCCGTCCACGTCCTTGTCCGGCCGGATACACTCCGTCACCTTGTCGGCATTTATTTGTCCGGGTAACGGAAATTGCACCAGGATGCCATCTATTTCAACATCTTTATTAAGGTTATCAATCAGGTCGAGGAGTTCACTTTCCGCAGTTTCCGCAGGCAGGTCATAGGATCGCGAAAGCAGACCGGCGGCTTCACAGGCCCGCCGTTTGTTGCGCACATAGATCTCGGAGGCCGGGTCCCGCCCGACCAGAACAACCGCCAGTCCGGGCGGGCGCAGACCGGCACGGAGGCGGTCATCGATGCGTTCCTTGACCGTTTCCCGGACTCTGGCGGCGATGGCCTTGCCATCTATCAGTTTGGCGGTCATGGATTCAGTAACGGGCCTGATGAGAATCGACGCGGGATTCTCGCACGGGGCCGTGACCAGGCACAACCGGGGTGTGGACCACTATTCGCGACGGAGCCCTTGCAGGCAAGGGCGAGTTTGCGATATTTGACCCCTATAGGGGGCAGCACGTATTATTGCGCGGTTCAGCAAGGACGATTCAGGATCTGCATCGCCTCGTGAATACGCAGAAGAAACGGGGTATAGCGCAGTCTGGTAGCGCGCCTGCTTTGGGAGCAGGATGTCGGGGGTTCAAATCCCTCTACCCCGACCAGATGTTGAGACCTGGCATATCGCCGGACTATGAGAAATGCGCCCGTAGCTCAGCTGGATAGAGCATCGGCCTTCAGGCACACACCCGTTTGGTGTGCACACAGGAGCCTTTACGGGGAATCGGAACCCGTAAAGTGGATTGCACTGTATCGGGGAAACCTTAACAGGTCATGCTGATGGCAATCCCGAGGAAACCATTGAAAATGGGATCCGTAGAGACTATACGTGCAACATCTGAGATGGTGAAGAGATAGTCCAGACCACAAACCCTTGCCGGGGCGCCGAAAGGCGTGGATGGTAAGCTAAGCCGAGGGTCGCAGGTTCGAGTCCTGCCGGGCGCGCCAATATGCAGTTTGCAGTACGAAATTATCCGGTTTCATGGTGGACGTAGCTCAGTTGGTAGAGCCCTGGATTGTGATTCCAGTCGTCGTGGGTTCGAGTCCCATCGTCCACCCCATTTTATGCTGAACATCTGCATACCGGTCGTACCAGGCCACCCGGCTTGAACCGGTTAGCCCTCTGTGGTCCAATACCGCCACTTTGGGCCGTTAGCTCAATTGGCAGAGCAGTGGACTCTTAATCCATTGGTTGTAGGTTCGATTCCTACACGGCCCACCAAAGTATTTTTTAAATGATAGTCAGTTTCCGGCTTGCAACCGCGCCACAGAAATGACGAAAACCGTCAAGGCGCTGCAATTCGTGAATTTTTCCGGAGCGACAACCTTTCCAGGTGAAAACAGGGCAGACAGTTCCGAATACAGCCCGCAAGCAGGATAATGGCCGCCTCGCGTTCCCCCACACCACATCACGCGCCTGCCTGGTGAGTTTCGAGAGTTGGTTGCGATCATCGCCGACAGTCGTCACTTTATGGAGCGGTATCCAGGTGCTTTTTTGTATCCACCATCATCTGCACGCCGTAGCCGACCATCGCGTTGTCCCGATCGCTGCTGGCCATGGGTAAAAACAAGGGCAGCTGGTTATTGCTTGCCATCACCGTGCTGGTGACACTGCTGGTGATAGAGGGAGTGTTGCGCATCTCGGGTATTGCCAGGATGACGGCCCGATTCACGTGTTTTCATCCAGTCCTGGGCAAGGTGTACTGCGCCACTACCGAAGGTACCTTCACGAAGACCAGTTATTCACATTACCTTGTGGTCAACTCGGACGGCATGGTTGACCGGGAATATCCAATCGCCAAACCCGGAGGTACCCTGCGAGTGGCTCTGCTGGGTGATTCATTCACCGCGTCTGAATACTTGCCCACCGCAGACAAGTTCGAGGGCCTGCTGGAGCGGGACCTATCCCAACAACTGGACAAACCGGTGGAGATCCTCAACTTCGGCATCAGCGGCAGCGAGACCTGGGACCAGCTGCAGATCTTTCACCTCAGGGCAGTCAAGTACCAACCGGATCTGACCTTCCTGGCCTTCTACTGGGGTAACGACATCAAGAACAACATTGAACGACTGCGAGCCAACGATCCCAGCCCGTTAATGGAGGAGTATGATGCACCACTGGGAGGAAGGATCAAGGAGGTCCGGAAAAACCTCAACAAGGCGCTCTGGAACAGCTCACTGCTCTATCAGGTGGTACACGACGGAACCGGCCATATGGAACGGCTGGTAAAACGCTGGTTTCAACCGGATTATCTTACACAGATTGACCGCCTGATGGTGGGGGAACACCAGGGTACGGTTCCAAAAGAGCTGCAATCCAAAGAGCGCCCCATGGTGGACACTGACTCCGGCGACGACGACCTGTTCTTCTGGGAATCAGCTGGTTGGGAGATCACCCGGAAGCTGATTAAAAAACTCAACGCCGAGGCGGAAGCGGCAGGCAGCAAACTGGTAGTACTGCACTTTCCTTCCGAAGGGTTGGTGCGCAGCGGCATCCCATTACCATTTGAGGAGTTTAACGTCTTCCTGGATCAAAGCGGCATCCCTTATGTTTCGCTCTTCCAGGACTACTATGACATGGAGCCAGAAATACTCCAGCAACACTTCATCCCCGACGACGGCCATTGGTCACGCTATGGACATCGCTATGTGGCCCGGCAGACCCGAGAGATGTTGTTCAACGCACTATCCCGACAGTATCCATAAAACGAATTGACGGGATGGTAATCCTTGAGTGACAGGACTCTCGGCGGCCTGTCTTGTTTCTTGTCATATGTCGGTGGAGACTTGTCAATT
>Ga0210064_1001142_pt1 | contig 11634 bp, 11 predicted proteins | sample Muzzi_CordC_D2_FD_185531 | JGI IMG/M metagenome (GOLD analysis project Ga0210064, IMG submission 185531) | Wetland microbial communities from San Francisco Bay, California, USA, that impact long-term carbon sequestration - Muzzi_CordC_D2 (SPAdes) | ecosystem: Environmental > Aquatic > Marine >...
CCGGGGGGCGAATTCCAATGAACTCTGGTGCAGCGGGGGTCCTAAGTGGCTATTGGAAGCGCGCGAGCAGTCCGGCTGACCTGCCCCGGCAGTGCATTAAAAGAAGTACTTTAACCTTTATTTATCAGTAGGTAACGGTAACTCTACAGAAATGACATCATGATTGCGCCAGAGCCGGCCGCCAGGCGGCCGGCTCTGTGGCACCGCGCCCGCCCATAGTCACATCTGGCCTGAGCTTCCCCAATTGCCCAACCGCTCCTGATAACCGGCATCCGCATAGCGCTCGAGCAAAAATGCGGGCGCATAGGACGGCAAAGGCGCGCCGGCGATGTGTGCGGCGAGCAACTCACCTCCTGCGCACGACGCCATAATCCCGTAGCCCGAGAACGCGCTGATGACGTACGCGCCCGCCACGGGCAGTGGCCCGATCAGCGGCCGGTTCTCCCGGGTCTTGGCGTAATAGCCGCCGTCGACAAAGTGTTTTGGGAAGGCGTCGAAATATCCCGCCATTGCCGGCACCATGGTCGCGAGTCCGCGCAGCACAATCTCCGGATAGTGCGCGTCCCACGTGATGGGAAAAACCGGCTCAACCGAACGCCCATCGTAGGTCCACAATGCCATCACACTATTACCGCCCGCTGGCCGTGCGTGCACCCCGCTGGGCATGACGTCCAGCAGCGCACGGCTCTCCTCGTGCTCGCAAAGCAGTGCCCGCTCCTCCTCGCTCCAGGCCAAGCGCACCGGATCGATGGAAATTGTCATGGGTGCGTCCTGGGGAAAGGCGCCCAATCGGTCATGAAAGCTCACTTTCGCACGGCGCTCATAGTGTATCGGCAGCTCCACACCGAGCATCCTGCCTACCGCTCCCACATGGGGCCCGGCGGCGTTGACGAAATTCTCAATCGCGATGCGCTCGACGCCTTGCCCACTGTCGAGCATTACACCGCACACCCGCCCACCGGTGGTGTCGATAGCCGTAATGCGCGCGCGAATCAGGCGCGCACCGTGGGCTCTGGCTTGCTCGAGGAAATACATGCCGAGTTGCTGCGCACTCAGCCAGCCGCAACGGCGCGCATGCAGCACGGCGCGCGTCTCCGGATGAAGGTAGGGAAAGCGGCGCCTGATCAGGTTGGCATCCGTAATCAAATCGGCGCCGTCTGGCATATCCCTGTAACCGCTCGCGGGGGCGGGCAGGTAATGCGGGTCCGTGGCGTCTCCCAGGTGCTCGCGCAGCGCGCCAGCGCCCAGCGCACATGATATTTCCGCCCGCGCACGAAGTTCCCCAACCCCTTCTTCGGTAGCGGTCGCAAACAGGTAACCACGCCGCCCCAGAACAATCCGCCCACCGCTCTCCTCCTCAATCGCCTCGAGGAGATCGATGCTTCGGTTCATATAGGTGACCATGACGTCGTCGGGACCCGGCCACCAGTTACGGTAGCACTCTGTCGACTTATCGCTGGTCAGTGACAGCGGCCCCAGCTCATCGACGATGAGCACATCACGTGCTCCCTGCTTTACGCTGAGGTAGTAGGCCGCGGCGAGACCGGCGATGCCGGCGCCACATATCACGGTGGAGGCGGTTTTAGGAGTCATGCGGTTCGCGAGCCTCAAAGAATCTGGCTCAAGAACTCCTTAGTGCGTGCATCCTTCGCCTCTGTAAAGAATGTTTTTGGCGGACCGTGCTCGACAATAACACCGCGGTCAGTGAAATAAATGTGGTTGGCGAGCTCGCGGGCAAAGCCCATCTCATGAGTCACCAGGATGCAGGTCATGCCGTCCTCGGCCAATTCTCTGATAGTCAAAAGGACTTCCTTGACGGTTTCCGGATCGAGAGCGGCGGTGACCTCGTCGAAAAGCATGACCTCCGGGTTCATGGCGAGCGAGCGGGCGATGGCGACGCGTTGCTGCTGGCCGCCGGAAAGCTCTCCGGGATAGCTGTCCTCTTTTCCCTCGAGATGTACCTTTTTGATGAGCCTGCGGGCGCGCGCTTCCACTTCGACCTTATCCTGCTTGAGCACGTGGATAGGCGCCATCATGACGTTTTGAATGGCCGTTTTGTGCGGGAACAGGTTGTACTGCTGAAAAACCATACCGACCTTTCTGCGCAGTTGCAGTTTGTCTACTTTCGGAGCGTGGACCTCCATCCCCTCCACTTTGATTGATCCCTTGTCGATGGGATTCAGCGCATTGATGCAGCGGATCAGTGTCGACTTCCCCGAGCCTGACGGGCCGATGACACAGACCACCTCGCCCTTCATCACATCGAAGGTAATTCCGTTCAATACCTTGAGATTGCCGAAAGACTTGTGCACATCTTTGAGCGAAACCATGGGCTGATCAGGTGTCCAGTTCATTGAGCCAATCTCATCAGCCATTCACCTCGAACTTGCGTTCGAGATGCATCGTCCACTTGGCGATGGGGTAACAGTAGAGAAAAAAGATCACCAGCAGAAAACCGTAAAAAGGACCGAGCAGCTCCGGGCGGCTGTCCTCCGCAACCATGGCCTGCGCGGCAAGATAAACCGACTCCTCGACACCCAGTACCGACGCCACCGGGGTGGACATGGTGAGGATTGCATACCAGTTCATCCACGGCGGAATCATACGTTTGATGCATTGGGGAAAAATGATCATCCACATGGTCTGGCGCCGGGAGAAGGCCAACGACTCCGCGCTCTCCCACTGACCCGTTGGGATCGACTGAACGGCGCCGCGCACGATCTCCGCGATGTTCGCCATGATTGGAAGTGAAAACCCAATCACCGCCTTCATCCAATCCGGTATTCGCACCAGCTTGCCGCCGATTGACATTTCGTAGGGCATCAACAACATGATGCAAAAAAGCAGCACCAGCCAGGGTGAATTGCGGAAGAATTGCGTCACGAACCATGAACCGCCCCTGACCGGCATATACAACGATACGCGCAGCAGTCCCAGGATCGCGCCCAGGACGGTGCCGATGGCCATGGCAAAAAAACTGATAGTGAGATTCAACACGAAGCCGTTGCCGTTCTGCCACACAATGAAAGGAATCCAGCGATACAATGTCGCAAGCGGGCTCCGGTCCAGAGGCGCGCTGGACTGGGCCTCTGCCACCGCTGCCACCATCACGAACGCTGCGAGCAATAACCAGCCGTGCCAGGGCCGCAGTTCCAACCGATACCAATCCGGTCCGCATTTGTGAACGGCACTCGCCGCGAAATGTCGGGGTAGCGGATTGAGCACGGGGAGGTCGGTGCTCGCGCGCCCATCGATCCCCGGTAACTTTGCCATGCTCACTGACCGAATCCTGGAATGCGCATGTTGCGTTCCCACTTGTGCATCATGTACACGAGGATGCCGATGAGCCCGACGTACACCACGAACAGCGACCCCATCATTTCCGGCACGTTGACGTTGTCCGACCACATCTGGTTGGCCGTGTAGAGCATCTCGGGAACGGCGATGACGTAGGCGTAGGTCGTGGTTTTAACCAGATTGACGAGATTGTTGTTGAGCGCCGGCAGGCATACCCGGAAGGCCAGGGGAAAAACGATGTGAATGTACGACTTCAGCCGCGTATAACCGAGCGCCGATGCGGCCTCCCGGGTAGTGGTCGGTACCGCATCGATGCCGGCACGGAAGATCTCGACATTGAAGGACCCTGCGACCATGGAAAGCGAAATCACGGCCCAGCCAAAGTTGTTGATGACCGGCTGTTGCCAGCCGCCAGCATCGTAGGTAGGGATCAGGCCTAAACGCTCCAGCCCCTTACCCAACGCAAAATAGAAGAACAGAATTTGGATGAGCGGCGGCGTATTACGGAAGACCTGGATATATCCCTGTACAACGTTGCGCACGATCCACAACCGCGATCCCTGCGCCCAGGCGCCGACAATTCCGATCACGACGCTGAAAAACATGCAAATACTGGCGAGCTCGACGGTATTGAGAAACCCCTCGGCAAAGCGTTTGCGCTCATAACTCTCGTAAATGAAAACGAGGTTGATCCCCGTTTCATCGTACAGGGTTCGCGCCCATTCGATGATTGCTTCCAACCGCCAGTCCTCGGTGCAGCGATACTGCCCTGCAAAAAAGCAAGAGAACCGCAACCGCCGAACAGTGCAGTGCTGCCCGGCCGTGGTCCACGGCGTGCCCCTCCTAGAGCGATTCTAAAACATACGACGCGCGCGGCGTCCAGTCCGCGGCACTATCGAGCGTGGCCACGCTATGCTGCGCAGGACTAGACAATCTGGTTGAAGAGGTCTTTGCGTCCGGCCCACAGGCGTTCGATATTCTCGACCACGTAGCCGGTGACATTAATCTCGTACTTGCGGGTCTCGCCGCCTGTGTGCGGAGTGATGAGAAGATTGTCGATGTCCCAGAACGGCGCGTCGGGCGGCAGCGGCTCGTCCCAGAAGTGATCGATGGCGGCGCCGGCAATTTGCCCCTCGCCAAGAGCCGTCAGCAATGCCGGCTCATCAACGCAGCGTCCCCTGGCCACGTTGACCAGATAGCTCGAGCTTTTCATGGCCGCGAAGGCCGCAGCGTCGATGATGCCGCGGGTCTCGTCGGTGAGCGGGCAGCAGAGCATGACGAAGTCGGCGCGGGGAAGTGCCTCGGCGAGCTGATGCGTCGATATCACCTCATCAGCCGTGCCATCATGGCGCGAAGTGTCCCGCTTGACGCCGATAACGGTCATGCCGAGGACTTTGGCGATTTTTGCCGCTTGCGAGCCGATGGCACCGAGACCGACGATAACAATGGTTTGGCCGACCAGGTCGTCCTCGCGCTCTGCCACCACCGAGATCATGTCGCGCCAAACGCGCGCACGTTGGTTGTCGCGTGCTTCGGCAAGCCGGCGGGCGAGCGCGAGCACCAACGAAATACCATGCTGAGCAACCGCATCACGATTCGCGCCACTCGCGTTGGCAAGGCGCAGGCCGCGCTCACGGATGGCGTCGAGGGGAAACTGATCGTAGCCGGCACCAATCGACTGGATGTAGACCAGCTTGCCGGCGCGATCGAGGATTTCGTTTCGCCAGAATCCGGAAATAACGAGCACGTCCGCTTCGCCAACGCGCGCCAGCGTATCGTCCACCGTCCAGGTCTGGAAATGACGGATGCCCGTATTTCTTGCCTCGAAGCCTTCCGCCATTCGATAAGCCGAATGGGCGAACTGCACTGTGAGCGCCTCTCGAGGGGGCAATGTTCCCGCGGTCATCAATGTCTCCTCAGATCGTGAGTCAATGCTACTGCTGCTTCTTGCCGACCCCCCCGGAGAGGTCCTGATTGGTGAGCGGCTCGGGCACCAACGCACCGGTAGCGAAGCGCCGCGGATGCAGCGGCGCGAGAATGGGGTCGTTGCTGCCTCCACCGACGACGAGCTCCGCCATTAAGCGTCCGACCGCCGGAGAGGTCATAAAGCCTTTGTACGCGGATACTGCGGCATAAACCCCCTCGACATCGGTCTCGCCGAGCACCGCCTGCATGTCGGGCGTTTCGCTGGAAACCCCCGCCCAGCTTCTGAGAATTTTCAGATCCGAGACACCGGGCATGAAGCCAAGAATTTTACGCGCCGAGTAGCCGAGAAACTCCGGCGTCGAGTGCAGATCACCGCCGCGCTCGCGATCCCGTGTCACCACGAAGACCACCGATCCGCGCCGCACCTGACTGACCGCGATGTGATTGTCCATGGAAATAACCGTCGTACCGATCCGCGGATCGCAGGCCTCGGAAACGAATGCCTCTTTGGGCAGCCCGGTAATAGGCAGATCGACACCGAGGGGGGCGAGCAATTCGGGTACCGCCCAATCGGTGCACAGCAAGACCTTACTCGCCGCTACCTCACCGGCGTCGGTGATCGCGACGAAGTCCGACCCGCGCGGCTCGATGCGATGCACCCGGGTGTTGTAGCGTACATCCACACCATCACGGCGCGCGGCGCGAAGCAGTGCATCAAGCCACAGAAAGGGCGATGCCGTTCCGTCTTTAGCGCAGTAGGTGCCGCCGACTATGCCCTCGAGGCCCAAAGCCGGTGAGACGCGCACGCATTCCTCGGGACCGAGAATCTCGGAGGGCACCCCGAATTTGTGCTGCAACTCCACCGCCTGGCGCAGCGCCGCCATGGTGCGCTCCGAGTGCGCGAGCAGCAAATAGCCCTCCTGGCAAAGGTCGATGCCATCAGGATAATCGAGCCGCTCATGAGCCTCCTCGAAGAACTGGATACTCTCCTGGTTGAGGCGAATATTGAACTCGAGCGCCCACTGCATGCGAAAGCCGGCGCCATTGCGGCCGGTGGCGCCGGAGGCGAATTCCCCTCCGTCGAGCACCAATATATTGGCACTGGGATCCCGTTGCGCCATGGACCAGGCACATGAAAGGCCGTAGGCGCCCGCGCCTACGATGAGCACGTCTGTCGTCAGCGCGCTCATCCGCCGTCCACCCGATTCGCCACTTCGGCAAAGGTGACCAACCGTGCAACCGGGCGCGGGGTCATCTGCACGGTGGCGGTATCGAGCCGGCCACCGGCGGTGAGCGCGGCCAGCGTGTGTGCGCACATACGCCCACCGCACCACCCCATGCCGGCACGGGTATTACGTTTGAGGGCATTGAGGCTTGTGTGTCCGTCGGAGATGGCACGCTCGATGCGCGAGCGCGTCACGCATTCGCAGCGACAGCAAATTGTCTCGCCATTCGCCCAGGACCAGGCGCCATCGGGAATACGCAGCGCCTCTTGCACCGCCTGTTGAAAATGTTCGTGACGGCGGCGCTGGGCAAACTCGGCCCCAAGCATCGCCTCGATGGAGTCCATGGACTCGCCGCGGGCCACGGCGACCGCCGCGGCCCCGGTGATGCGCCCTTCGGCGGCCGCCACCAGGGCGCCGCGCAGTCCGGCGCCGTCGCCGGCGACCAGCACCCCCGGCGCCGCGGTACGCCCGAAGGCGTCGGCACGCGGGATCCAGCCGCCACGATGAGGCTCGAATAAGATCTCGGCGCCGGCCATGCGCGCCAGCTCACTGTTGGCGACAAATCCAAAATTCATCGCTAGCAAATCGCAATCGAGCGCCCGTTCAGTGCCCGAAATGGGGCGCGCGTCACCGCTGTGCCTGGCAATCGTCACGCGCTCGATCCTCTGCTCACCGTCGGCGCGCACCGGCACCCATCCGTCGAGCACCTCGACCCCGGCGCGGGACAGAATACGCAAATAATCCATGCCCTCGCGCACCAGCTCGCGCCCGGCCCATAGCGCTGCGGGGCGGCGCAGCATGGCGCGCAGCGAATGCACGAGGGCCACGCACTGCACTTGCGCACCGGCCTCGACGAGCTGGGCTGCCACCGCCACCGGCAGCGGTCCGGCGCCGGTCACCACCACGCGGTCGCCCGCTCTCACGCCGTGGGCCTTCAGGGTTGCTTGCACACCGCCAGCGAACATGACCCCGGGAAGCGTCCAACCTGGAAAAGGGATGCCGCGCTCGCTTACACCGGTGGCGAGCACGACCGCGTCGGGGCGCAGCTCACGGGTTGCGCCTTTATACGCGACGTGCAATTCGGGGCCGGGGAATAGCGAGTATGCGGCCGCGCCCGGCAGATACTCGACCTGGTGCGCAATCTCGGAAAAGGCGTCCAGTACAGTTTGTTTGCGTGTGCGCTCGGTCGCGAGACCAATTTTTGCAGCGTTATCGCCAGCCGCCGACTGGCGGTAAATCTGTCCGCCAGGGCGCGCCGCCTCGTCGACGAGAATGACCTGTGCCCCTCGCATGGTCGCCTCGCGCGCGGCCATCAGGCCAGCCGGACCAGCGCCCACGACAACCACCGATACCGTCACCGTCCCACTCCGTGTTGACGCGCGACGACCATTCCGGGCCGCGCCTCGGTCATGCAGGCACGGGTGTTTGCCGCGCCGTCCACAATGCAGCGGCATTCCCAGCAGGCACCGATGCCGCACACGACACCGCGGGCAGAGCCGTCCTCCGCGTCACGCAAATGCACCTGTCCTGAGGCCATGAGCGCGGCCGCGATGGTCTCACCGGGCCAAGCCTGAATCGCCTCGCCTTCGAAGCTGAAGGTGAACGCCGCCTGCGCACGATCCTCGCCGAGCCGGCGACCAATAACCCCGGTCATACAACTCCCCCAACTTGACTCACCGATTGCGCCGCCGAACAAGATTGGCCCGGCCCGGGAAAGTGCCCGCGTCGGATTGCGCATGAACTCAATGTGCCGAAAGCCGCTGCAAATGCGGCTACTTTAACCGCGTCTTCGCCAACGCCCACTCCCTGCTCCTCCCCCTCGGCCCGAGGGGGAGGAAACGGGGTGTGCCGGGCAAGCGCGCCGTGATTGCGCGCCGCTATCTCACATGCGAAGAACGTGACTACTGCAGCAATCGGCCGTAGTCGCCCGCTTCCTTGTACTTGTTATGCATGTCGGTAACCCACGCGGAGGGCTTGATGCCCCATTTTTTCTCGAGTTCCGCAATACGGCCGGTGCGATGCCACTCGGCAACCATGCCGGACATAAAGCGTCCGAAGGCGGCGTCCTGCTCGTCCTTGGGCACCGCAATGCCCCAGCTCGCCGCATCGATGGTCTGCATAGGCATCTCGAACTCGGCCCACGCTTCATCCTGAAGATCATTCTGAATCGATGAATCGTCGTACATCCACGCAAGGCAACGGTTGTCCTTGAGGGCCTGCTTGGCTTCGGCGTTGCCGACAAATGCCATCAGATCCAAGCCATACTTCTCCTGCATGGCTTTGTTGTAAAAGGAGCCTTGCTTGGTGCATACGGGCTTGCCCCGCAGATCTTCCCAGGACTTGAGACCCAGGCTTTTGCGTGCCAGCGCGTTAGTGCCCGAAGAATAGTAGTTCGGAACGACAATTCCGACGATCTTGCGCCGGTCGGCACGGTCGGTCATGGTGGCGATGAACATGTCCACCTTGCCCTGCTCGAGGAATTGCATGCGGTTCGCGGTTTGCACCGGTTGCAGCTCCACTTCCACACCGAGCGTCTTGCCAACCTCCATGGCGAGATCCACCTCGAGACCAATGAGGTTCCCGCTTGTGTCTCGGAATCCCCATGGCTTGTAGTCGGGCTTGACGCCGATAATTATTTTTCCGCGTTCACGCACCTTGTCGATAGTGTCGGCGGAGACCATTGTTCCCGCGGCAAGGAACAGCGCCATCAACACCAACGTTATTGCTTTCTTCAACATTTTGCGGCCCCCTGAGTGACGGTTATTCGACTTTGTTTACAGGCGTGGACCGGACACGGCCCAAATCACTGACCGCGGCCCGGTTCGACGCGCAAAAAGTATACATAAGAGATTCCTCGTCGTCACCCGGTGTTATTTCGCGCGCGCTCGTCTGAATCTGAGAACGCCGGGTAACCCATTGTCTCAGCGCTACTTTGTTTTTATACTATGGCGCTGACCCGTAGCCTATCGGGCAAAAGCCTTCTCACTTTCTACCCGCCGCCCTTGTTCATTTGTATACAAGTACATGCCTGACAGTTCTGACCACGATGCCACCGGCGCGGCCATGCCGGCGCCCGTATCACCCCGTAAGCGGGGCGGCGCAGCGAAGCGAAGCGAAGATATCTACGAGAGCCTGAAGACCGACATTGCGTCCATGCAGGTGAAGCCAGGCGATGCGTTGTTCGAGTGCGATATCGCTGACCGTTACAGCGCGAGCCGCACGCCGGTACGCGAGGCGCTGCTGCGACTGGTTAAGGAAGGTCTCGTCGAGAAGGTCGGCCGCACCAACGTTGTCAGTTCGTTCTCCGTGGACGACGTGGTAAACCTCTACGAAATTCGCGAGGCACTCGAGTGCCTTGCGGTACGCCTTGCCGTGGAACGGGCCACTGTTGGTGATCTCGAAGAGCTCGCGGAGATTATCGAATCCATGCGTCAATCGCGGGAAAAAGGCAGAGTCGAGGCTTACCTGGCCTTCGATCGGAACTTTCATCTGGCTATTGCGCGCATGGCGCGCAATCCTTTTCTCGAGTCGGAGCTGCGCTCGATACAAGAGAAGGTTCGCATGATCCAATCCCAGTGGAGGAGCCGGGTCGCCAAGTTTCCCAATCTGCACAACCAACACGAGCGCATCCACGACGCCATCCGCCGGCGCGACGCAAGCATCGCGCAAGCCGAGATTCGCTACCATATGCAGGAGTTCGTTTCCTCAATGCGAGCGCTCGATACCGAGGAGTAAAACACACTATGACGATACGGCGACGCAGCCGAACCCGGCGCCGCCTTGTACCCGTAATATCCGCAGCTCCGGCAAGCCGGCCGTCCCGCACCCATCCGATGTTGCACCCTATCCCCGGCCGTTATTCCTCGGCTTGAATTCAAACACCCGGCCGGACCACCGGGCCGCGCCACCGGTGACGTGATAAGGTCTTCTGCAGCATTCATGCGCTTTGTTAATTTACGTTATTAATACTCCGTATATCAATTAGTTACAGGTTTTTTCCAGAATTTTTCTTATGTCTTCCCTCACCCCCGGCGGCGCATCCACCAACGATCCTCATGGCCGCGTCATGATGGCGCTCTCAGGCGGGGTCGACTCCGCCGTCGGCCTGTTGCTGCTCAAGCGTCAGGGCTGCGAGGTGGAGGCGCTGTTCATGAAGAACTGGGAGGAGGACGACGGTAATGGCTATTGTGCGGCCGCGGAGGATCTCGCCGACGCCGAACAGGTGTGCGCGCACCTGGGCGTGACCCTGCACACCGTGAATTTCTCCCACGAGTATTGGGAGAACGTCTTCACGCGCTTCCTCGACGAGTACGCCAGCGGGCGCACGCCGAATCCCGATGTGCTGTGCAACCGCGAGGTCAAGTTCCAGGTGTTCGCCGAGCATGCCAGGACCCTCGGCGCCGAGCACATCGCCACCGGCCACTACGCGCGCATTGCCGAGCGCGGCGGCGAGCGCTGCTTGCTGGCGGGCGCCGATGGGGACAAGGACCAGAGTTATTTTCTGCACATGCTCAGCCAGGAGCAATTGCAGCCCGCGCTGTTTCCCATCGGCGATCTACGCAAGGGCGAGGTGCGCCGCCTGGCCCGCGAGGCGGGGCTCAAAACCCACGACAAGAAGGACAGCACCGGGATCTGCTTCATCGGCGAGCAGCCCTTTCAGCAGTTCCTGGCGCGTTTTCTCACACCGCGGCCCGGCGATATCGAGAGCATCGACGGCCTGCGGGTGGGCCGTCACGAGGGGCTCATGTTCTACACCATCGGCCAGCGGCAGGGACTCGGCATCGGCGGGCGTGCCGGCGGCAGCGGCGAGCCCTGGTACGTGATCGACAAGGATTTGTCCCGCGACACGCTCATCGTCGCCCAGGGGCGCGAGCATCCGGCCCTTTACGCCAGCACGCTGATTGCCAGCGATGTGCACTGGATCCGCGCACGGGCGCCGGCGCTGCCGTTTCGCTGTGAGGCCAAAGTGCGCTACCGGCAACCACCCCAGGCTTGCCAGGTGCTGGCCCATGAGGACGGCTGCCAGGTGCAATTCGACACACCCCAATGGGCGGCCGCGCCCGGGCAGTCGGTGGTATTCTATGCCGGCGATGAATGCCTGGGGGGGGCCATCATCGATTCCGTTCGCCGTTAGCGCGATAGCCGTACCCTGGGAGGCAGCTTGGACGAGTTTCGTACCCACGAG
>Ga0210064_1001144_pt1 | contig 11630 bp, 8 predicted proteins | sample Muzzi_CordC_D2_FD_185531 | JGI IMG/M metagenome (GOLD analysis project Ga0210064, IMG submission 185531) | Wetland microbial communities from San Francisco Bay, California, USA, that impact long-term carbon sequestration - Muzzi_CordC_D2 (SPAdes) | ecosystem: Environmental > Aquatic > Marine >...
CCCTTCTGACACCGACGATCGCAACAACGGCTCCAACGGTTGACAGCATCGATCAAAAGGGTACGCCTGCACGATTTACACGCGTTGTAAATTTACTCGGCTACTGCGCGCTGGCCCTGCCAAACGGCATCGACGGAAACGGGTTGCCAATCTCGCTGCAGATTATCTGTCGCGGCTACGAAGAAGCGCTTGCATTGCGCATCGGCCGTGCATACGAGCAAGCGACCGATTGGCATGAGAGGACGCCGCCGGATTTTTCGTAGTTAGAGTCTGGCGGCGCATCAGTCGAAGTCCCCTCCCCCTCGCCTCGAGGGGGAGGGACGGGGAGGGGGTGTAGACAAGGAGCGTAAAACGAAGTCGATTTTACTAGAGACCACCACTGCCCCCGAAAGATGGCCTTCGCTGCGTTCAGTCCAACCTACAGGCTGCCCCCGAAAGCCGGGCTGCCGTCAGGACACCGACTGATTATTGTCGTTCTCGTCCTCGGCTTCGAGTCCTTCCAGGTTTCCAATGCTTTGAGTCAACATCCGGCGGATATCGTGCACCTCGCGGTATAGGTTGTCGGTCGCGCCGAGTTTTTCTTCGAGATCTTTCCGTGCCCGCTGCAATTCAGCCTTTTGCCGCGTGATCTTGTTCGCCAGGCGCACCAGACGTTGGTAGTGTCTGCGAAGGGACAGTTCCTTGGCTTCGAACTTAGCCTGATAGATGAGCCGGATCTCTTCGGCCTTGCGATGCAATTCCTTGGTGGCAACCACCTCGACTTGCGCAACGCGTGCCCGAAGCTGCTCTTCATATCGCAAGCGCTGAGCGGATGCGAAAGCGCTGACGCAGCGGCGAAGCTTCAGCAGCATATCCCGGGTTATTTGCGACATCTCCTCTTCGGGTATGCCGAGCTCGAACTCCCGGATGTCGCGAACCTCCTGTGGGGAGTCCGGTGCCGGCGGCTTCGGTGGCGGCGCAAGCTCCACCTCTTCCTCTTCGAGCCCGGCTATATCCAGCGTGTTCTCGTCGAGCGTGTCTCCCTCTTTATGCTCCAGCGTTCCCTCGAGTTCCTGAAAATGGTCGTTTATCTCTTCGACGAGATCCGCGAGCCGCGCTCCAGTAACAGTATCGGCATAGGCATCTCGCGGAGCAGGTGCGGACGGGCCGAAACCATTTTCAAGGTCAATGATAGGACTTGCTTCGTCCGAACCAGTACTGTCTTCCATACTTTTCTCGATTAGGCTTTTTTCAGATTCGTCTTCATCGACAGCTGCGACTGCTGCCGGAGGAATGGCTACAACCGATTCAGTGTTGGCTTCATCACTGATAGCTTGCGCCGGCTGCACTGGAGCTTCGCTGGACGCGAACAGTTTACTCAACGGTTCGTCAAGGTGACTGACATCGTAGCCTCGTTCAGCGAGGAGAAATGCGGCCGCTGCGCTGGCACCAGGATCCTCGCCACAAACAATATACTTGCGCCCCTTTACGAGCTTTCGGCATTCGACCCGTATGACAGCGCGAGGGATATTGCGTGCGTTACGAAAGGCTCCCTTGGCGAACTGGTCCCGGTGCCGAATGTCGATCCATACGGCGCCCTCGTCGATCATCTGGCGTGCTTGGCTGTAGGACACTTTATTGATGAGAGGATTACGGATCAGCTCGATGAAGGACTCTTTGTCGAGGCGCATCAAAATACCGTTGGAACGCATGGTCACCGATGCATTACGTGGCGTGTCCGAAACAAGCGCTTCTTCGCCGAAGCCGTCGCCGGGCCCTAATTCAGACAGATGGATTTCTCGCCCGCCGCTTGCGGGCGCTCGACTGACATCGCAGTAACCCTCTTCGATGACGTAGTAGTAGCCGCCCGGGTCACCTTGGCGGATGATCAATTCGTTCGCCGTTGCGTCCACGCGTTCCATTCGCTCGAAGACGCGTTGGATATTTTGAGGCGGAAGATTCGCGAAGCGCTGCGACTGCAGCATGCGGATCATCCAGTTCGATGGCTGCTCCCGGGCGATGTCATTGTCCTCCGCCTCTGAAGTGCCGGGGTCCAGGTCCGCCAGGCGTAATTTGCGTTCCAGCTCCGTACGCTCAATGCGCAGAACCATCGACCATGTTCTTGCTCTTACGGTGTAACGCTTGGCGCCGGGGCTATCGAGGGCGCGCTTTGTCGGCGATTGCTCCGCGTCCAGATGGCGCACAAAGCGCCCGTTCCACAAGAACTCCACACTTCCTTCGAGCAGGTAGTTGGCATAGTTGTCCTCGCGTCCCTGCGCGTAGACGATCTCCCCTGCTGAGAATGTCAGGAACATTCCCTGCGCGAGCACCGCCTCTTGATCCGCCAACGACAGCCGGGAGATCGGCGCAAGTGTGCGTATTCTTGCTTCCTGGCCAGACGTATGTGACAAGTTTCTGCTCCCCGCTCCTTCCCGCCGCTTGCCACCCATGGACGGAAGGCAATCGCGCAAGCGCGCCTCGTTCGAAAATCAACGCCGCATTCCGCTCCTGGCGCGGATTACGGATCCGAAGTGTGGCAATGTGGCTCGCGGTGAGTCCCTACGTCAGACTTTCGGCCATCCCTGACAGCCTGCGTGTCATCCGGCGTCATGCCCCTGCCCAGCCGCGGCACGTCGCCGGCTTTTTGTTATTTGACGGAGATTCGCGTCTCCCGATTACTTCCAAGAAGTAAACCATTGTAATGATTCGTGACCGGTTTGTTGGTATACCACGACCAAATTCCTGATTGAACCACCTTTTGTTCCCAATCGGCCGACAACTCCTCGTGAATTAAGTACTTGAATGTACTTGTTTAATTCCCATGTCCGATAATTTTCCCCAGACACGGGGGGCCGAGAACGGCTTGATTAGCCCCGAACTGCACCCTGCGGGGGATTGAACTGGCGGATAAATGCCTATCGTACGGATTCAAATGCGCGCGAGCCGGGAGGGCGGCGTGCAGAAGTGGCCACGACGGGGGTTGGAATCAGCGCTTTGAATTCAGGGGGTCGTCTTGAGCTCCAGGAGGCGATCCCAGGCCTTCTTTACGGGCGGTGATACGGGCGTGTCCTGGGACGGCGCGGGGAACTTGGCGATCTCACTGATGTGCATGACGCCGTCCGGCTTACCTTTGGGAAAGGTACTGTCGCGTCCAAAGAGGATGATTCCGCTGACCGCCGCATCCGGTACCTGAGCTTTCAGAGCGCCCATGGCGCTTTGGATCTCGTGCAACGGGTTCGGAAATTTATAGCTGCCACCGTCGGTCACCTGTGCCCACATGTCCATGTTCTCCGCTGCAAATATGGCACCGGAGTAACGTCTCACAGAAACCACCAGTACTTTGCTCGGCGTCAGCACCAGATGCTCGATGAACACATGGCCTTCCATGCCGTCGGATAGGACGACATTACTCATTGATGCCGTACCCAGCCGTGTGATGGCACGGCTGACGCGAAAACGGTCGATGAGATTTCTGAGAGGCTTACTGAGTACGATGACGGCCAGCAGCATGATCAGTCCAACCGCCACAGCGATGAAAGCAGTCGTGTGCTCAGCTACGTTCATCGGACATCCTGCAACATCATCTCGGCGGCCTTTTCCCCTATCATCACGCAGCTTGCATTGGTATTTCCCGACACCACCGTCGGCATGATTGATGCATCGGCCACTCTCAGCGCCTCAATTCCGCGCACTCGAAGGCGTTCGTCGACTACTGCCATATTATCCTGTCCCATCCGGCACGTACTGGTCGGGTGAAATATCGTTGAACCACAGTCACGAATGTAGTCGAGCATTTCCTCGTCGCTGTTCACGTCGGGCCCCGGCAAGACTTCCCGGCGCACGTAAGCACTCATAGCAGGGATTTGGATGATTTTCCGCGCGAGCTGCATCCCTGCCACCATGGTGTCTCGGTCCCCCTGGGTATCCAGGTAATTGGGTTGAATGGATGGTGGCTGCGACGGGTCCGCCGAGCGAATCATGATGCTGCCACGGCTTTCCGGGCGCAGCTGGCAAACGGACACGGTGAAACCCGAATAATCGTGCAGCTTACCGCCAGGTCCGTCGGCACTGAAGCGAATAAAATGAAACTGCACATCGGGCGTTTCCAATTCCGGTCGCGTTCGCGCAAAAAGCCCCACGTGCCCCGCGCCGATGGACAATGGGCCGGTACGAAACACTGCCCAACGCAGCGCGGCGGCGACTTTGTGCAGCGGGCTGCGCACTTCGTCGTTAACGCTGAGCTTTCGCGTGCACTCGTATACATTACGGATCTGATAGTGATCCTGCAGACTGCCGCCAACCCCGGGGATATCGGCAACCACCTCGATACCATGTTGCTGCAGTAATGTACCGGGGCCAACGCCCGAGAGCTGCAGCAACTGAGGCGAGTTAATGGCTCCGCCCGAAAGCACGAGCTCGCGCCCGATGGCGGCGGTGCGTGTTTCGCCCCCTTGCCGATAACGGATCGCCGAGGCGCGCCGGCCTTCGAACAAAATGCAGGTGGCCAGCGCACCGGTCTCGATGCGCAGGTTGGGGCGCTTCTTTACCGGTTTCAAATAACCAACGGCGGTACTGCATCGCCGGCCGCGGCGCGTCGTCAGCTGAAAATAGCCCACACCTTCCTGGCGCGCGCCGTTGAAGTCATCGTTGTAGGGGATGCCGGCCTGGGTCGCCGCCTCGATGTATGCGTCGCACAGTTCGTGGCGGTGCAGATCCGAAACCCCCAGCGGGCCGTCGCCGCCGTGGAATTCGTCAGCGCCCCGCTCCCGACCCTCAGAGCGTATGAAATAAGGCTTTACGCTATCCCAGTCCCAACCGGAGTTTCCGAGCTGGCGCCAGTGATCGAAATCCTGAGCCTGCCCGCGGATGTAGATCAGGCCGTTGATGGAGCTCGACCCACCCAGCACCTTGCCCCGGGGCCAGGAGATGCGCCGGCCATTGCTGCCGGGCACCGGATCGGTTTCGTAGCCCCAACCGATGGCGGGGTTGACGATGCCTTTGTAATAGCCCACCGGTATGTGAATCCAGGGGTTACGGTCCCTGGGCCCGGCCTCGAGCAATAACACCCGCACGGATGGATCCGCTGACAGGCGGTTGGCCAGCACGCAACCTGCCGAGCCGGCGCCGACAACAACGTAATCGTAGACTTCAGCGTGCATTCAGCCGGACACCGAAAACCCGCCGTCAACGGGTATGGCAACGCCGGTGATGAAATTCGATGCGGCGCTGGCAAAGAAAACCGCCAGTCCTTCGAAATCTTCGATATCCCCCCATCGACCCGCTGGCGTGCGCGCCAGCACCTTCTCGTGCAGGCCGTCCACTTCGCGCCGCGCGTTACGGGTAAGCTCTGTATCGATCCAGCCTGGCAGAAAGCAGTTGACCTGAATGTTGTCGGGTGCCCAGGCGGTAGCCAGCGATTTAGTCAACTGCACCATGCCGCCCTTGCTCGCCGCATAGGCCGATCCCCAGGGTGTGCCGAAAATGGAAAGCATGGAACCATTGTTGAGGATTTTCCCACCCCCCGCGCCCTTGAGCGCCGGATAACAGGCGCGGCTGCAGAGGAAAGCGCTCGTCAAGTTGGTGTTGAGAACCTGCTGCCACTCATCGGGTTCCAGATCCTCCGGCCGTTTACGAATATTCATTCCGGCATTGTTGACGAGGATATTTATTCCGCCGAATGCTTCGACGACGGCCCCGGCCATATGGGAGACTTCTTCGGCGCTCGTAACATCGGCCTTGAAGGCCTGCGCCTCGACATTCAGTGCTCGCAGTTTCTGAACGGCTCCGGCGGACTTCTTCTCATTGCGCGCCACGACCGCAATGCTCGCGCCCGCCCGGGCAAGTCCTCTTGCCATACCGAAGCCGATGCCGCCGTTACCCCCGGTAACGATGGCGACTTTCCCCTTCAAATCAAACACGTTCACCTCGCCCTACGAAATCTCTTTCAACATGTTACGCGCAATAACCAGCTGCTGAATTTGCGTGGTGCCCTCGTAGATGCGGAACAGGCGCACATCACGGTAAAAGCGCTCGATACCATAGTCGGTCATATAGCCGGCGCCGCCGTGGATTTGCACGGCCCGGTCGGCGACGCGCCCTACCATCTCGGATGCATACATCTTGCAGCAGCTCGCTTCTATGGTGACGTTGCCACCGGCATCGCGGCGCCGCGCCGTCTCCTCGACCATGCAACGTGTTGCGTAGGCTTCAGCCTTGCTGTCGGCCAACATCGCCTGCACCAATTGGAACTCGGCGATCGGCCGGCCGAACTGCTCGCGTTCGGCGGCATAGTGCAAGCTGTCCCTGATCAATCGCTCGGCAACGGCGACACACACGGCGGCGATGTGGATGCGGCCGCGGTCCAGCACTTTCATCGCGGTCTTGAATCCGACCCCTTCGCGCCCTCCCAATAAGGCATCCCCGGGCACTCTGCAGTCGTCGAGAATGACATCGCTGGTATGCGCACCGTGTTGACCCATCTTTCGATCCGGGCGGCCCAGCGATAGCCCCGGCGTACCTGCCTCGACGAGAAATGCCGAAATGCCATCAGCACCGGATTTGTCCGCATCGGTGCGCGCGAATACGGTGAACAAACCGGCTTCGGGAGCATTGGTAATGAAGCGTTTGCTGCCGTTCAGCACATAGCCGTTGCCTTCGCGCCTGGCTGAGGTGCGAAGCGATACCGCATCGGATCCGGCGCCGGGTTCGGTCAGGGCAAAGCTGCCGATGATCTCGCCACTGGCCAGCCGCGGCAGGTAGCGCCGCTTCTGCTCCTCGGTGCCGTCCATGATCAGACCATGGGAACCGATTCCGTTGTTGGTGCCGATTAGGGATCGAAACGCAGGCGAAGTCTGGCCGAGCTGGAAGGCCACCCGGACCTCCTCGCTCATATTGAGACCGAGCCCACCATACTCCTCGGGTATGGACAGGCCGAACAGGCCGAGCGCGCCCATCTCGGCAATGATGTCCGCGGGGACCGCGTCGTCGCCAGCGACTTGATCCTCCAATGGAACCAAGCGCTCGGCTACAAAGCGCGCCACACCATCCACTAGTTGCTTCAGGGTTTCCTGATCAACCGCCAACAACGCTGCTCCTTTGATATCCCCGTGGGCGAGCCTATCATGTCCCCGGCCATTCTCGCACGGCGCAAGCCATGCCCTGCTCGGAGTGGGCTTGCTCGCGCCATGTCTATTCCGGGGGGTTCATGCGCGAGCCGGCCCGCTCCTATGGGAGCGGTGACCCGAAGCCCCGCTCGGATTATTTGTGCGCGGCAAGAGATTTCTCTTTCATGACTGCAAGCTCGGTAAAACACGGCGATCTGACGGCACTGCTGAAACCGCAATCGGTCGCCATCATCGGCGCCTCCAACGATACGGGCCGCATCGGCGGGCGGCCGCTGCGCTACCTCCTCGAATTGGGCTACGCGGGCCCCATCTACCCGGTCAATCCCGGGCGCGAAACCGTTCAAGGCCTGCCGAGCTTTGCCAATATCAACGCAATACCGGGCCCGGTGGATCTGGCCGTAATCGCCATCTCCGCCGACAAAGCCATTGCGAGCCTGGAAGCATGCGCCGCCAAGGGCGTCAAAGCAGCCGTCGTTTTTAGCGCGGGCTTTGCCGAAACCGGGGATGCCGGGCGCGCCATGCAGAACCGTCTTAGCGAGATCGCTGAAAATAGCGGCATGCGCATTCTCGGTCCGAATTGTCTGGGAGTTTACAACTCGGCCATCGGTTTTTTTGCGACCTTTACCTCTACATTGGAGAACGGTATTCCAGAGCCCGTCGGCGCCGGTTTGGTGAGCCAAAGTGGTGCTTACGGCAGCCATGTGTCGTTGCTGGCCATCCGGCGCGGCATCGGGGTTCGCTATTGGATCACTACCGGCAACGAGTGCGATGTGGAGCTCGCCGAGTGCATTGCCTGTTTGGCCGCCGATCCGGACATCCGCACCATCGTCGCCTATGCCGAAGGCGCCCGGGATGGCAATGCCTTGATGCACGCGCTGTCTCTGGCTCGCGACATGAAAAAGCCGGTGGTGTTCATGAAAGTCGGACAGACCTCCATCGGCGCCGAGGCGGCGGCTTCGCACACGGCGGCCCTGGCCGGCTCCGATGCCATTTACGATGCGGTGTTGCGCCAATGCGGCGCGTACCGCGCCGGCAACACAGAGGAGTTGCTCGACGTAACCTATGCCTGCAACCTGGGCGTGCTGCCCAAGGGCCCGCGCATTGGTTTCTTGACCGTCTCCGGCGGCGTGGGCATTCAGATGGCGGATGCCGCCGTTGCCGCGGGGCTCGACGTGGCGCCCATGCCCGAACCCGCCCAGCAAAAACTGAAGGCATTATTACCGTTCGCGGCGACGCGTAATCCGGTTGATGCCACAGCGCAGGTTTTTAACGATCCGAGCCTCATCGATGCCTATTTGGACATCATGCTCGAATCGGGAAAATACGACGCCATCGTCGCCTTTCTGACCTTTGTTGCCGCCGCGGAATCCATGCTGGTGCCGGTGCGCCGCGCCATCGAGAACGCCCACGCAAAGTACCCTGACCGTTTGATCGTGCTGGTCATCGTCGCGCCGCAAGATATCATCCGCCGCTACGAACAAGCTGGTTGCCTGGTATTCGAAGATCCCACGCGGGCGGTGCACACGGTGACCGCCCTGCATCGCATCCAACAAGGCTTCGAAGCACACTTCTCGCCACCCACGCGGACAACCGGCGTTGACGCACCAACACTTCCCGGCAAGCCCGCCGGCGAGCAAGAGTCCAAGCGAGCACTGGCCGATGCCGGCTTGTCCGTCGTCGAGGATCGGCTCGCGGCCACCGCCGACGAGGCCGCCGAGGCGGCCCATGCGCTCGGATTTCCGGTGGTATTGAAAATCGCATCGGCGGATATCCCTCACAAGACCGAGGTCGATGGTGTTCGATTGAGCATCGACTCCGCCGAAGGTGCCCGGGAAGCTTTCCGCGCGCTCATGGAATCCGTCGGCCGCCAACGGCCCGATGCGAGCCTCGATGGCGTGCTGGTTTCACCCATGGTGAGCGGTGGTGTTGAAACAATTCTCGGCATCCATCGCGATCCGGTCTTCGGTCCGGTTGTCATGTTCGGGCTTGGCGGGGTTTACGTGGAGGTGCTCGACGATGTCACCTTCCGGGCAGCACCCTTCGACGAGAAAGAAGCGAAACGAATGGTGCTCGAGTTAAAAGGCCGCGCGATCCTGGAAGGCACGCGTGGAAAGGGGCCCTACGACCTGCCGGCCCTGTTCGAGGCATTGGCCCGATTGTCGCAGTTCGCCGCCAGCCATGCTGATACCATCGACAGCGTCGATGTGAACCCCTTCGTGATATTGCCAGCCGGGCAGGGTGCGATTGCCCTGGATGCATTAATCGTCCCACGGCGGGCGCAACCCTGACGCTATTACGCCTTTCCACGCGGTTAGAAGTGGGTAGACTCTCAGCCGTTTAACTCCGCCCAACCGCTGCCGAGCACGACCGCGTCGCGCTCGACGGCCCGGGATCGGAACAATAAGCCGCCGTCGCTATTCCACATTTCGGTACGAATGGTCTCTCCGGGGAATACCGGTGCCGTGAAGCGCACCGATGTACTGCGTATGCGGTCGGGATCATAGCCACAGCAAGTCTTCAAAATCGCATGGCCGGCGATGCCGAATGTGCACAAACCGTGCAGTATTGGCCGCTCGTAGCCGGCCGAGCGGGCGACTTCCGGATCGGCGTGCAAAGGATTGTAGTCCCCGCTCAGTCGGTACAGCAAAGCCGCCTGAGGAATCGTCGTCATGTCGCAGACGTAGTCGGGCTCACGAGGTGGTATGGCGCGTCGTTTGCGCTCGACTTTGCCGATGCTTCCGCAGCCGCCGTCGCCGCGGCAAACCGAGGTTTGTATCAGAGTGCAGACCACATCGCCGCTGGCTTCGTCGACAACACGGCGCTCGAGATAGACGTAGGCGCCCTTGCCTTCGCCCCGATCGGCGATCGCCGTAATTTTCGTGCTACCGACAAGCACGCCCTCCACGGGCAGCGGCTTGTGAATCGTAAACTTCTGCTCACCGTGCAGAATGCGCCGCCAGTCTATGCCGGTCTCCGCCGCCTTCATCCAGAAACCGGGATGCGCAAGCACGTTCGCCATCGTCGGCATGGCGCGAAGACCCGGCTCATAAACAAACCGCAACTGCTCTGCATCCATGGGGTCGCTGCCAACACCGACACCGAGGGCGTACAGCATGCAATCGCGCTGCGTCAGCACCTGCCTGGCCTCGGGGATGGGGTAGCTCATCAACTGCTCGGCATCGAATGGCATTTAAGCCTCCGCTATCGTGATTAAACGGGGGACAGATCTATTTTTTGCTTGGCGGCGACGGATTAAATAGATCTGTCCCCATTTAATCTACACAGGGTCCCAGCTGAACACGTCCGCCGAAACATCCAGAGGGTAGAAATCCGCCTGCAACGCCGGCAGTGCGTGCTCGGCGATGGTTTCGGGGGTCCAACCTTCGCCGCGATGCACCGAACGAATCGGACGCGGTTGGCTCATGAGGAAAATTTCGTTATTGCGCACGGCGAATATTTGCCCGCTGACAGTGGCGGCAGACTCGCTGGCAAGAAAAACCACCATCGCGGCGATCTTGTCCGGCGTCATGCGCCTCAGCTTCTCGACCCGCGCTTTCTGTGCCGGCGTGTCCGCCGGAATCGAGCCGATCATGCGGCTCCAGGCGAAGGGTGCGATGCAATTCGATCGCACATTGAAGCGTTGCATGTCCAGGGCGATGGATTTCGAAAGCCCGACGATGCCCATCTTCGCCGCCGAGTAATTGGCTTGGCCAATATTACCCACCAAACCGCTAGTCGAAGTGAAATGCACGAAACAACCGCTTTTCTGCTCGCGGAAATGCAATGCTGCCGCTTTGCTGACGTTGAAACTGCCCATGAGATGCACGTCGATGACGGCTTGCCAGTCGGCATGGCTCATGCGATGGAATATCCCGTCGCGCAAAATGCCCGCATTGTTGACCACTACGTCGATGCGGCCGAAGTGCTCGACGGCGCTCTCCACGATACGTTGAGCACCCGCCGGATCGGCAACGCTTTCCCCGTTGCTGATGGCGCGGCCGCCGTGCGTCTCAATCGCGGCCACGGTCTCCGCGGCCGGGTTTGTGTCGGTGCCTTCGCCGTCCACCCCGGCGCCCAAATCATTGACCACGACCTTGGCGCCGTGTCGTGCCATGAGCACGGCAATCTCGCGCCCGATACCGCGTCCGGCGCCGGTAACAACCGCCACTTTATCTTCCAGCATCTGTGAATGCGTCATTTGCCGTCCCCCCGCGCAGCACTCGCGCTCAAGCGATGGACACTATCGCCATTGCTGGCCATTGCCCTGTCGGCCAACGTATTGATGGGTCGCACCCGCCGCCAGCATCCCATCAATCTCTTCTTCCCGGTACCCGGCCTCGCTCAGGACCGCCACGCTATGCTCCCCGAGTCGGGGAGGCAAGCGGCGAAACTCGCCGGGGGTGACGGAAAAATGCGCCGACGGCCCCGGAAATCGCAACCGTCCGAGCTCCGGGTCGTTGCGAAGCTCCCAGAATTCCTCCGCCACCAGGTGCACATCCTCGGGAAGCGCATCCGGATCGTGGACCG
>Ga0210064_1001145_pt1 | contig 11614 bp, 8 predicted proteins | sample Muzzi_CordC_D2_FD_185531 | JGI IMG/M metagenome (GOLD analysis project Ga0210064, IMG submission 185531) | Wetland microbial communities from San Francisco Bay, California, USA, that impact long-term carbon sequestration - Muzzi_CordC_D2 (SPAdes) | ecosystem: Environmental > Aquatic > Marine >...
ATTGTCATCCCTAAGACCTCTTCGAGCTTGTTCAACTCGACTAATTTCGAATACGTACTGCGTAATCTCGGGGTGGAATACATCATGGTGATGGGAATGATTACGGATCAGTGCGTGGAAACGACGGTTCGCGATGGTTGCGATCGAGGATTTTTGATGACCGTAGTGGAAGACGCCTGTGCAGCGCATCGCGAGCAGCGCCACAAGGAATCACTTGATGGCATCAAGGGTTATTGCCGACAACGCAGCACCGACGAGCTGATCGCAGAGTTGCAAACGAAATAGTGGACCAGGGGGCGCCATTGGAGGTGAGGTGAAAATGGATATTGACAATATCGTTCAACAAGCGAAAGACGCCGATGTTCAGCTCGTTCGGTTCATCTATTGCGATAACTCGGGTGTGATACGGGGCAAAGCGACCCACGTTGACCATTTGAGTGGCAGGATGAAAAGCGGCATCGGGCTCACTGTAGCCATGCAATCTTTTACGTCATCGGAAAGCATCGCACCGGGCGCTGGTTTTGGCCCCGTCGGCGAAATACGCCTGGTGCCGGACCCCGAGACCTTTACCATCTTGCCGTACTCTTCGGACAACGCCCGCATGATCGCGGACATGTTCACATTGGAGCGCAAACCATGGGATAACTGCCCGCGCTTCTTTCTCAAACGCATGATTGAACGCGCAGCCAGCCACGGCCTGAGAATCAAGGCTGCATTCGAAAGTGAGTTCTCATTGGCAATCGAGACCGATGACGGTTACGAGCCTTTCGACCGCAGCCTCTGCTTCAGCACCATAGGCATGGACTCTGCCGATGAGTACATCGCGGACCTCGTCAGGGCGTTGGGACGACAGGGTATTAGCGTCGAGCAGTACTACGCCGAACTGGGGGCGGGACAGCAGGAACTCTCCGTAACCTACGCCGATGCGCTGCGTGCGGCCGACAATCAGATCACACTCAGGGATACGGCACGCGGTGTCGCTATGAAACACGGTCTCATCGCCTCGTTTGCACCGAAGCCCTTTGCCGATCAGGCCGGCAATGGATGCCACATCCATTTCAGCGCCTGGGACCGGGGCGGAGAGAAAAATCTATTTTTCGATGGAAAGGATCGTTACAAGCTCAGCCGCACGGGATATCAATTCATCGCCGGCGTGCTTCACCATCTTCCTGGCCTGGTCGGATTGACGGCGCCCAGCGTAAACTCCTATCGCCGTCTCGTGCCCCACTCATGGAGCTCAGCCTACGTTTGTTTTGGTCCGGATAATCGGGAAACGCCCGTGCGTATCGCCTCCGGTTTCTGGGGCGACGAGATGAGCACCGTGAACCTGGAGCTCAAGCCATCGGACTCCAGCCACAATCCCTATCTCGCTTTGGGCGGATTAATCGCCGCGGGGCTCGACGGTGTCGAGAACGACATGCAGGCCCCGGAACCGGTGCTCGTAGACCCCGGCGATATGCAGGAGAGCGAGCGTAAGAACAAAGCTATCGAGCGACTGCCGACGAATTTGAAAATGGCCATTGATGCGCTTGGCGGCGACGATGTTCTCATGCGAGCGATGGGGGATGTTCTGGCTCGGGAGTACTTGCTGATCAAATCCGCGGACTGGGAAAATTCCAAAGAGAAGGACGTGGCGCTGGAGCAGCATCAGTACATCCATCGCTACTGAGGTGATTGCTGCAAGCGCCTGCGCGGTGCCTGGCAAGCGTCGTAGAGCACGGTTCGTCGGGATCGATCACGTATACTGACCGCGGGTTTCGCGACAGTGCCATGTTGGGAGCATGCGGCATGCCAATTGATCGGTTCGACCATTTCACCATCGTTACCGATGACGTAGAGCGCACCGCGGAGCGGCACCGGCGCTCGACTTTCCCGTCGTCTGGCTCTACTGCGGCGCCGCCGCCGTGATTCACATTGTCGACAGAAGCCGGCCTGAAATTTCCGAGACCGGTCGAATCGATCATTTCGGATTCGACGCGTCCGACTACGCTGGTTTGAAAGCCAGGATCGATGCCTACGGCGCGCGCACCATGGAGCAGACTTTGCCGGCAATCGGACTGCACCAGATCTTCGTGGAAAGCCCCGAAGGGGTATGGATCGAGCTCAACTTCAGTTTCGAGGACTACCGGGCGGGAATCGAGCCGTGTCCGAACGATCGGGGATAACCGCGTCATGCACTACCAATTAATCCCCGAACGCGCGGTCCAGGCTGCCGGCCGAATAGGCGACTATATTCGGCAAACGCCGATGGAGTACTCGGCCTACTTGAGCGCGCTCACGGGAGCCAACGTGTGGCTCAAGCTCGACAACCTGCAAATCACCGGATCGTTCAAGCTCCGCGGCGCTTTCAACAAGTTGCTGTGCTTATCGCCGCAGCAGGCCGCGATGGGGTGCGTCGCCGCATCCAGCGGCAATTTTGGTGCGGCAGTGGCTTATGCCATGAACAAGCTCGGTATCGAAGGTGTCATCTTCGTGCCTGAAAAGGCGTCGTCTGCGAAAGTAGATGCCATACGCCGCGCCGGCGCCGAGGTGCAGTTCTTCGGCACGGATGGATTGGACACCGAAGACCATGCCCGCCAGTTCGCTGCCGACAAGGGGATGACCTATTTATCTCCCTATAATGATGCCGACGTGATTGCGGGCCAGGGCACCTGCGGCGTCGAGATCGCCAAGCAGGTTGGACATATCGATGCCTTGTTCGTCGCCGTGGGCGGCGGTGGTCTCATCGCCGGGGTTGCCGGCTACCTCAAATCGGTGCACCCGCGCATGCAGGTAGTCGGTTGTCAGCCGGCCGCATCGGCGGTCATGGCAGCGTCCTCGAAGGCGGGACGCTTGCTGAACATAGCCAGTGAGCCCACGCTTTCTGACGGTACCGCCGGCGGAATCGAGACAGGTGCAATCACCTTCGAGCTTTGCCAAGCGTTGGTGGATGACTATGTGCTGGTATCCGAGGACGACATCGCGCAAGCCATGCGCGAATTTATCGATGCACACCACATGTTGCTGGAAGGCGCGGCTGCCGTCCCGCTTGCGGCCCTCAAACAGCTCGGCGATCGCTACCAGGGCCGGGATGTGGTCGCCATCATCTGCGGCGCTAACATAAGCCGCGACACGCTGCGCCGTATTATCTAGACCGTATCTCTGGACGCCCACGCCCTGGCGGCGAATTCGGACACTTTGGATTACCAGCTGCGCGCGCTCGAAGGCGCACATGGTGCGGCTTTCTGCTTACCTGCTTAGTGGGTACTGCTTGCGAGCGTCGCGGCTTTCTCCACAGAGCCGTTGGCCAGGCGGTCCTTCGCATGATCCTTGGCGATCAGCACGTAGAGCGACGGCACCACGAAGAGTGTGAACAAGGTGCCAATGGTCATTCCGCCAACCAGCACCAGGCCGATGGAGTTTCTCGCCTCGGCGCCCGGTCCGGACACCAGGGTGAGGGGAAAGTGTCCGGCGATTGTGGCGATGCTGGTCATCAGCACCGGACGCAGCCGGGTCATCGCCGCCTCGTGAACCGCATCGAGCTTGTTGCGCCCGTCGAGCTGTAGCCGGTTGGCGAACTCGACGATCAGAATACCGTTCTTGGAGATGAGTCCCACCAAGGTCACCAGTCCCACCTGCGAGTAAATGTTCATGGTCGTGGTCCATCCATCGGTCCAGAACGGCAAGTTCGGATTCGGCATCTTCAGGGATGTGAAAACCAACGCGCCGAACATCGCCAGCGGCACCGAGCCGGCGAGGATCACCAGCGGATCGCGAAAGGAATTGAACTGCACCGACAGCGCCAGGAAGATGAGCAGAATCGCGAGCGAGAAAGCCGGCAGGAATTTGTTGCCCTCGGTTCGAAGTTGCCGGGACTCCCCGGTGTAATCGACGGTGTAACTCGAGGGCAGAATGTCGCGCGCCGCGTCTTCGACAATCGCCAGCGCCTGGTCCAGGGGACGATTCGTAATGGCCGAGAGCTTGACCGCGTTCAGCTGTTGAAAGCGGTTGAGCGAGCGTGCGACCACTTTGTTCTTGATCGTGGCGACCGCGCCGAGCGGCACCAGCTGACCGTTGGGTCCGGTGATATAAATGTCCCGTAGCTGCTCGGGGGTGAGCCGCGCGGAGCGCGCAAGCTGCGGGATGACCTTGTAGCTGTAGCCGTCGATGTTGAAACGGTTGACGAAGTTACCGCCAAGCGCGGCGGCCACGTCCGCACCCACCGTTGCCAGGTTCAAACCGAGGGCGGCCACCTTGTCGCGGTCGACGATGAGCTCGGCCTGGGGCTGATCCACCTTCATGTCGATGAGCGGTGGAAAGAAAAAGGCGCCGCTTTCGAAGGCCTTGGCCTGGATACGCTGGGCCAGCTCCAGCAGGCGATCGGCGTCGGCGGTGGAAGCGATGACGACTTCCACGGGAAAATTGCTGCCGCCCGGCAGCGCCGCCGGCATGGTGGCAAAAATCTGAAAGCCAGGCACCTGCGAGAGCTTACCCTGCACCTCCGGCAGCACTTCGAATACGCTGCGATCGCGATCATCCCACGGCGCCAGCACCATGCCACTGAAGCCATCGGCGCCCAGCGAGGCGCCAACGGAGGAGGGCAGCAGGATTTGAAAAGTGAGCGCCTGCTCAGGCGTGCTCATGAAGGCCGTTTCGGTGGCCGCCCCGAACGCGCTCTTCTGATCCGCCGACGCGTTCGCCGAAGCATTGATGATGCCGAAGATGACGCTTTGATCCTCGGTAGGCGCGAGCTCCTTCGGTGAGAACATGAACATGGGCACCGTGGAGGCACTCACCACCAGCCACACCAGGTAGACAGCCGGGCGGGCGTTCAGGGTGCCGGCGAGTAAACGTCCGTACACATCGCGAAGACCATCGAAGCGATGATTTATCCAGCCGGTGAAGCCGCGCTCCTCATCGGCGGCGCTTCGAAGCAGTTTCGCCGCCATCATCGGCGAGAGCGTGAGCGCAACAACGCCGGAAATGGCGACGGCGCCGGCAAGGGTCAGTGCAAACTCACGAAAAAGTGCACCGGTGAGCCCACCCTGCAAGCCGATGGGCGCGTACACCGCCACCAGCGTCAGAGTCATGGCGATGACCGGACCGATAAGTTCACGGGCACCGAGCAGCGCCGCGTCGGTGGGCGTTCGGCCCTCGCGAAGATGGCGCTCCACATTTTCCACCACGACGATGGCGTCGTCGACAACAATTCCCACCGACAGCACGATGGCGAGTAGCGTCAGCAAATTGAGCGTAAAGCCGAACATCTGCATGATGAATATCCCGCCGATCAGGGATATCGGTATCGCCATCACCGGCACCAGCACCGAACGCATGGAACCGAGAAACAGGAAAATAACGACGATCACGATCAGCAGCGTATCGATCAGTGTCTCCGTCACTTCGTGGATGGCATTGCTGATGTACTCGGAAGCGTCGTAGCCAACGCTCGCATCGATACCGCTCGGCAAGTCCTTTTTAATGGCATCGAGCTCGATCCGTGTCAGCCTGACCACATCGATGGTGTTCGCATTCGGCAGCGGATGGATGCCCATGAAAACCGCGGTCTGGCCCGAGTAGCGCACCTCAGTCTCGTAGTCCTCGGCGCCAAGCTCCACCTCGGCAATGTCCTCGATGCGCACCACCGCATCGTCTTTCTGGCGCACCACCAGGCGCTTGAACTCGTCCACGGAATGCAGATCGGTATTGGCGGTCAAATTGACCCGCACCAGTGCGCCGTTGGTGCTGCCGATGGCGGCCAGATAATTGTTGGCGGCGAGTGCCTGGCGCACCTGGGACGGACTGATGTTGAAGGCGGCCATGCGCGCGGGATCGAGCCAAATCCGCATGGCGAAGGTGCGCGCACCCAGTATTTCCGCGCGCTGCACCCCGGGTACCGCGGCAAGCCGCGGTTGCACCACCCGCGTCAGGTAGTCCGTGATCTCGGCCTGGGAGAGAATTGTCGAGGAAAAGCTCAAGTAAGCGGAGGCGAATTGCGAGTCCGCGGACTCGACGCTGATGGTCGGCACTTCGGCCTCGGCCGGCAACTCGTTGCGCACCTGATTCACCTTGGCGGTTATCTCCGCCAGCGCCTTGATGGGATCGTAGTTGAGCTCGAGGCGCGCCTTGACGAGTGAGTATCCCTGCAGGCTTTTCGAATCGATGTAATCGATGCCGTCCGCCGAACCGATAGCACGCTCGATGGGCGTAGTGACAAAACCGCGCACCAGCGCGGCATCCGCGCCCACGTAAACGGTGGCAATGCTGATGGACGCGTTGTCGCTGCGGGGATACTGCCGCACGTTCAGCGAGTTCCAGGCCTGCACACCGGCGACGACGATGATCACATTGACCACGATGGCAATTACGGGTCGGCGAATAAAAAGATCGGTGAAGGCTTTCATGCGGCAGGCAACGGGCTCGCGAATCGTCAGTTATTGCCAGGCCGGGGGGCCAGCTCCGCCTTCGGCGCGAGTGTATTGTCAATGATCACTGGCATACCTGCGTTCAGCTTGAACACACCCGAGCTCACCACCTGCTCGCCCGCTTCCAGACCTTCGATCACCGCGACGAAGTCGCCGCGTTGGGCGCCGAGGCGCACGAAGCGCTGGCGCACGGTCAGCTGCGGCTCTCCTTCTCCCTCGGCGTTCGCTTTCTCGATGACGAAGACCGAGTCGCCGTAGGGCGCAAACAGCACGGCGGTCGCCGGGATTGCGAGCACTTGCTGCCGCGCTGGCAGTACGATCTCGACGTTGGCGAACATTCCGGCGCGCAGCCTCTGTTTCCGGTTCGCGATGGTGGCCCGCGCATATACGTTGCGCGTAACGGGGTCCACCTCCGGGCTGACAGCCGTAATCTTGCCTGGGTAAATATCCCCGGCCGAGGCATCGGTGCTCACGCGCACCGGCGTGCCCGGCGCGAGCGCGCCAAGCTGTTGTTGCGGGAGGGCAAAATCCACATAGATGGGATCAAGCGTTTGCAGCGTGACAATTGCGTCGCCGGTCGCCAGTACCTGGCCGAGATTGACCTGCCTCAGGCCGAGCCGGCCGGAAAACGGCGCGCGCACGGTTTTCTTGGCGAGGCTGGATTCGACGGTCTCGATGCGCGCCGTAGCGGCCTCGAATTCGGCTTTAGCGGCGTCCAAATCCGCCGGCGACACATTCTTCTTCGCAAACAACGAACGAGCCCGCGCCAGATTGGCCTTGGCAAGCGCCGCCGCCGCCTCGGCGGCGCGCAGCTCGGCCTGCTCGGTGGCGACGTCGAGTTCGACGAGCACTGCGCCCGCATCCACCTCGGCACCCGATTCAAAGGCGATGCGCTTGATACGGCCAGGTACCTCGACGCGCAGGGTGAGGCCCTGCACGGCGACCAGGGAGCCCGTGGCCCTGATAGTGCTCTCCCACTCGTCACTCCGGGCCGCCGCGGCCGTCACCGTCTGGGGCGGCGGCGGCATATTCGCGCCCGCGTCACTCATGCTTCGAAACTGCTCCAGCTTGGTGCCGATGAGGGCGCCGGCGACCAGCAGCACGCCGAGTATGGTCAATGTGAGCTTTTTGAACATTCGCGGACTCAATCGGTTTGCAGCAAAGACGTCCCGTCTCTCCGGGGCGGTCCCGCGATAATCCCTGGGACCGGTGTCTAACGGACGTGCCCGCCCGTTAGAGACGGCTAATTATACTGCTGCCTTGTGACCAAAGACGATACCGGGGACATGGCCCGATGTATCGTGGGACCATTCACGGCGCCGGGGATTCAAACCGGGACGCTTTCCAGCAGCCACCCGACGGCCGAAATCCGGGTTTGCCTCGCGAGCACGGAAGGCTCGGAAGGTTGTGAAATTGGGCTCAATTCGACTCATTCTCGGGAAATTTGACGCGCACCATACTGATGGTGGCAACCGCCAGGACCAGCATTACGATGGCTCCCGTAATCACCAGAATGTGTTGATCCGGCATCATTTTCACATCGATGGCCAGCAGGCGTGTGAGGGCCGTGATGGCGATATAAAGCAGGAACCGCACCGGCAAGTGGCTGGTCTTGAAATAAATACCGACCATCGCGCCCAGCTCGAGATAGATGAACAGGAGCAGGATGCCATCCAGTCCCGCGCGTCCCTGCCCGACCATTTGCCAGTACTCGTGCACCGCCGACCACACGATGGTCCCTCCGATGACAAACAATCCCAGGAGCTGAAATGTGTCTACCAGCCAGTTTCCGAACTTTTTGATATGTTGGTCATATTGCTTCACGTTGGTTTCTCCCGGCCCGCACAGATTCCGCGACGAAGTTGGTGAGGCATGCTGTTGACGGTTTGGATTTTCGGATGCTCAGCCAATCGTGAATTCTACCCCAATGGCGGGCAGGCAGTGGCAGTCTCTGGCAGACCGGGGCAGGATTGCAGGTCCTGGTTCTCACATCCGCTGATCGCCTGCGTGAAGAATGCCTCCCCAAATGCCGCTCCGTAATCAATCCGTGAAGATTCGACGAATTTTTCAGTGGAAAATTACGCTCGTGACCAAGCGACGCTTCCTTCGGTTGATTTGTCGGCTGCTTTTCACAGCCGTATTTTTTGGTACATCGGGGGGCCCCGCTGTTGCTGCCTTCGTCCCCGAACCCAATCTCTGGGAACGCTGGACTGCGCATTCGCCCTGGCAGACCGCCATCATTGACCATAGCGCCTGGGACGCGTTTTTGGAGCAATATCTCGTTGTCCGTCCTTCCGGTGTAAACCGGGTTGCCTATGCGCAAGTAAGCAGTGCCAATAAGAAAAGGCTCGATGCCTACCTGACGTCTCTGTCGGCGGTGCCAATCAGTGATTTCTCCCGGGACGAACAGCGCGCTTATTGGATCAATTTGTACAACGCCTTAACCGTCAAGGTTGTTCTCGATCATTATCCCGTCGACAGCATTCGGGATATTTCCATATCCCCCGGGTTCTTCTCCATCGGACCCTGGAAAAAAAAGCTCGTTCGCGTAGAAGGGGAAGAGATTAGTCTCGACGACATCGAACACCGCATTCTACGTCCCATCTGGAAAGATCCGCGCATTCACTATGCGCTCAACTGCGCCTCCCTGGGTTGTCCAAATCTGATGCCGAAAGCCTTCACCGCAACCAATACCGAAAAATTTCTCGATAAGGGCGCAAGGGACTTCATCAACAGCCCGCATGGGGTCCGCTTCGTGACCGATACTGGCTTGACGGTTTCAAGTATTTACGACTGGTTCCAGGTTGATTTCGGTGACAGCGAAATCGGCGTTATCGACCACTTGCGCCTTTACGCGCACCCGGCGCTCGGGGCGAAACTCAAAGGCGTTAACGAAATCGATGATTTCCAATATGATTGGGCGTTGAATAGTCTTCTGCCCGCGCAGAGTCCGCCATAACGGCGCGTATGGAAGCATACAATGCTGAATCATGGAGGCGTCGCCGTGCGCGTCCGACGCAAGGCTCCTGCCAGGATCATCGTCTGCCGCCCATGCTAGAATTCGCGGGCTTTGCGGGCACAGCCAGGCACCCACAATGATCGAAAACATCGAGGCCACAAACATCGAGCCCGCTCTCGATGACGCGCTGCGTCATCATCAGGCGGGGCGCTTGGAGAGGGCGGTGCCGATCTACCGGCAAGTGCTGTCGATGGTTCCGAACCACGCCAGGGCCCTTCACCTATTGGGCGTCGCGGAGCACCAGGCCGGCCACCAGGCCGCCGCCATCGCGCTGATGGAGCAGGCCATCGAGCAGCTTCCCGGCAGCGCCGAGTTGCACAACGACCTGGCCCAGGCCTATTTGGCAAGCGACCGCGTTGATGAAGCGACGCGTGTTAGCAGGCGCGCGGTGGAGCTCAAGCCCGAGTACACCGATGCCTGCATGTGCCTGGCCGGGTTGCTTGGCGCCCAGGGTAAGTTCGAGGAAGCCATCGTTCACTATGAGAGGGCGGTCAAGCTTGCACCGGATCTCCCCGACGCCCACTTCGGGCTGGCCAATGCGCTGGTGCAGGCCGGCCGGCAAGACGAAGCTATCGCTTGTTATGAGAATACGCTGACACTCGCTCCAGGCTTTCTTGGCGCGCGGGTCAATCTCGGCCATGCGCTCAAGGCGCGCCAGGATTTCGATGCCGCCGCGGAGCACTATCGTCAAGCATTGGTGTTGACTCCGCACAATGCCGACATTTACGCAAGTCTCGGTGACGTACTAACCTCGCTCGGTTCTCTCGAGGCGGCGCTGGAATCCTACGAACGAGCGATAGCCATCGATGCAGACCAGGAAGCCGTGCATGCATGCATTCGGTTCGTGGGAAGACGCTTGCAGAGCGAGGGCCAATTGGAATTAGCTGCCAGGGCTTACGCGCATTCGGCGCAGAGTTTCAGTGCCGAGCAACGTTCAGCGGCGGCAACCCAAGCCGAACGCATGGCCGAACGAATGGCCGACCGTATGGCCTACGCGATGCCGGAGTGTTTCAACCCGAATATTGTTCGCGTCGCAACCGTCGAGGCGGTGCTGAGTGCCGATGAGATTGAGCGCCTTACCACCATCGCGTCCGCGTTCGAACTCATCAGCGGTGGTGTCGAGGGACCGTTGTTGCACAATGAAAGCGTGCGGCGCTCGAGCGTGCGCTGGTTGAAGCGTACCGCCGACACCTATTGGATATACGCACGGTTGATGGAGCAGGTCGTCTTATTGAACAAACATTATTGGGGATTCGATCTCAATTTGCTGAGCGATGACATTCAATACGGAGAGTACGCGGAAAGCGGCCACTACACCTGGCACATGGATCTCGGTGGCGGAAATTTATCCACCCGCAAACTGAGTTTCAGTGTGCAGCTCAGTAATCCAGAGGATTACGATGGCGGGGAGTTGGAGCTGAAGGACTCCACCGCGACGATTGTCGCGCCGCGGGATCAGGGCACCCTCATCGTGTTCCCGTCCTTTCTCATGCATCGCGTGGCACCGGTCTCGCGCGGCGTTCGCAGATCACTGGTGGGTTGGGCCAGTGGCACCCATCCATACCGTTAAATACTTCCCTGCCAGCAGCGCTCGAAGAGCTTTCGCAAAAAGGCTTCGCACTGGAGCACCTGATCCCGCGCGATGAACTCGTCGGGCTTGTGCGCTTGATCGATACTGCCGGGTCCGCATACCACCGCTGGCATGCCGCCGGCCTGAAACAAGCCCGCTTCGGTGCCGAAGGCCACCTTAGCGGTTGTGTTTTGACCGGTTAGCGCTTTGGCGAGTTGTACGACTTCGGCGTCCTCGTCGGTGGATAGTCCCGGAATGTGGGACATGGGTTCATAGCTGAACCCGGTTCCAGGCATGGCGGCGTGCATCTCCGGCTCGATGTGCTCGGTCACGTGACGGCGCAATTCATCCAGGAGAGCGTGGGGGTCGTCTTCCGGAAGGTGCCGGAATTCGAACTCGAAGCTGCAGTCTTTAGGCACAATGTTGAGTGCCGTGCCACCGCGAATAGTACCCGTGTGCACCGTCGTGTAGGGCGGCGTCAGCTCGGCGTCGAAGGGCCCCTGGTCACGGTGGCGGCGCGCCATGGATTTCAAGTAACTAACGGCCTCGGCCGCCGCTTCCACGGCGTTCACGCCAATATGGGACAAGCTGGAATGTGCCTCGTGACCGCGGACCTTGCAC
>Ga0210064_1001149_pt1 | contig 11560 bp, 9 predicted proteins | sample Muzzi_CordC_D2_FD_185531 | JGI IMG/M metagenome (GOLD analysis project Ga0210064, IMG submission 185531) | Wetland microbial communities from San Francisco Bay, California, USA, that impact long-term carbon sequestration - Muzzi_CordC_D2 (SPAdes) | ecosystem: Environmental > Aquatic > Marine >...
GAGCGTCGTCCGCCCGCAAGCGCCACATCGAAGCCGGTTCTCCGCGTTGGCCTAACGGCAAATTACCCGCCTCTCGTCTTCAAGAAAGACGGCAAGCTCGTCGGGATCGAGATCGACCTCGCCAATCAGCTGGGTAAGGATCTCAACAAGCGCATGGAGTTCGTCGAGATGCCCTGGGATAAGCTTATTCCAGCGCTGGCCAATGGTGACATCGACATTATTATGTCCGGCATGTCTATTACTGACGGGCGTAAAAAGAAAATTGCCTTCGCCGAACCCTATATGCAGATCGGCCAAATGGCCATTACGCGCATCACTGAGATTCAGAAACTGGGGAGTGTGACTGCGCTGCTCAATGCACCGATTACGGTTGGATTCGAGCCAGGCACGACCGGCGAGATCTTCGTCTTGAATAACATGCATAATGCCAAACCCCATCCGGTCGCCTCCATCGACGACGCCATCGCGGCGCTCAGAAGTCGGCAGATCGATGCCTTTATTCACGATGCTCCCACTGCCTGGCGCATTGGCAGCGACACGGAGTACAAGGACCTTATTGGGTTGTATTGGCCGTTAACCGACGAGTATCTTGCCTGGGGTGTGCGACTCTCCGATAAACCCTTGCTCGAGGCACTCAATCAGCAGGTCGCAATTTTGAAGACCGACGGCGTCATCTCGAAAATTACCCGCAAGTGGATAAAGGTCCGCGTCGAGGTGAAGTGAGCGCACGGCGCCCGTGCTCTGAACCTGCCCGCGCGCCGATTTTTCGCTCACCGGGCCCGAATCTGGCTGACCTCGTCGATGCGCTGGCGCAGGCGGGCGCACTGGCAGTGCCAATGCTGAGCGATTCGTTCAGGCTTTCGCTGCTGGAGGCCGCGCGACGCAGCGGCTTTCGTGCAGCCCGCCCCCGGGTGGGCGAGGGCAATCGCCTGGTGTACCAGCGCATGGAGGTATGCGGGCATTTCCCGGCTGGCAGCCCATTTCACGCCCTTAGCGCTGAGTTTCAGAAAATCTGGGACGACTTCCAGGTCCAGGTCTCCAGCAATCCATTCGAGGAGCGGCTGTTGTTCAACGATCTCATGCTGCAACGTTACAGCGTTGGCGAGATGGGGATTACGCCCCACCGGGACCGTACGGCCTACCGGAACCTCGTTTGCCTGTTCGTTCTCGAAGGCGAGGGGCGTTTCTACATTTGTGACGACCGCAGCGGGCGCGGAGCCCGCGAGATTCTCCATGTCCCCGGAGACGTCCTGCTGATGCGGGCCCCTGGCTTTTTGGGCTCAACCGAGCGCCCCTTTCACTACGTGCGCGATATCCAGTCCCCCCGCTACGTGTTCGGTTTACGCCACGAGCGGGTCTGAGGGGGCTTTCAGTCGGCGCCGAGCGTGGGGTTGCGCCACTTCCTGGGCTCCGCTACCGTTGTCTTTTGGAAACCGCCCGATACTGATGATTGGGCCCGGTTCAGCGAGGAGAATTTCATGTCCGCTGACGAGAACATTCGCGAACGTATCGACACCTTGATCGCCTCCCACCCGGTGGTCTTGTTCATGAAGGGCACGCGCGAGCAACCGCAATGCGGATTCTCCGCCACTACCGTGGGCATCCTGGATTCGCTGGTGCCGGACTATGTCACCGTCAACGTGCTGGAAGACCCGGCGATCCGCGACGGCATCAAGACCTATTCGGACTGGCCGACGATTCCGCAGCTCTATATCAACAAGGAGTTCACGGGCGGATGCGACGTCGTCAAGCAGCTGTTCAACACCGGTGCACTGCATGAAGCCCTTGGTATGGAAGCACCGGATCGCACGCCACCGAAGATCGAGATCAGCGATGCCGCGGCCGAGGTCATACGCAATGCGCTGAGCGGTCAGCCAGGCATGTCGGTGCATTTGTTCATCGATGGGCGCTGGCAGCACAACTTCGCCCTCGGGCCCGCCGAAGGCCATGAAGTAAAGGCCGAATCCAATGGCGTCGAGATACTCCTGGACGTCAGCTCGGCGCAGAAAGCGCGCGGTTTAATGGTGGATATGGTCGAGACGCTGCAAGGCACGGGTTTCGAGATCAAAAACCCCAACGCACCGGGCGCCGGCGCCGCAGCCTGACATCAGGCCCCCTAGTCAGCCCTGCCATGGACAGGCAACGCACGCTGATCATCGAGAACGGCCGCAAGGCGACGCCGACGTTTTCCGAGTCTGAGATGTCGGCCCGCCTCGGGCGCCTGCGCGCCCATATGGCGCGGGAGAACATCGATGCGGTCCTTTTCACGTCAATTCACAATATCAACTACTTCGCCGACTTCGTTTACTGCTCCTTCGGGCGTAGCTACGGCCTGGTGGTGATGCAGGATCGTTCGACGACCATCAGCGCCAACATCGATGGCGGCCAGCCGTGGCGGCAGAGCTTCGGCGATCAACTGGCCTACACCGACTGGCAGCGCGACAACTACTTCACCGCGGTTCGAGAGCTTATTGGCGCAGGGCGCAGGGTCGGGGTCGAACTGGATCACTTGAGCGTAGAGAACCACCGTAAGCTGGCGGCGGCACTGGACCAGGCGGAGTTGGTCGATATAGGCATTGCCACCATGCGTATGCGCATGATCAAGTCGGCCGAGGAGATCGCCCTCATTACGCAAGGTGCGCGTATCGCCGATATCGGTGGTTGGGCCTGCGTAGAGGCCATCGACGAAGGCGTGCCCGAGCACGAGGTTGCTTTGTACGCCACCGCCGCCATGGTGCGGGAAATTGCCAGCGCCTACCCGCACACCGAGCTCATGGATACCTGGACCTGGATTCAATCGGGGCTGAACACCGATGGGGCGCACAACCCCGTCACCAGCAGATGCATTCAGCGCGGCGACATTCTCAGTCTCAACTGCTTCCCGATGATCTCCGGTTACTATCATGCCCTGGAACGCACTTTGTTCTTCGACTCCGCTACTGCGCGGGAGATCGCGCTCTGGGAGGTCAATTGCCAGGTGCACCGGCGCGGCATTGAACTCATTAAACCCGGCGCACGTTGTGCCGACATTGCCGCTGAGCTCAACGAGATCTATCGCAGCCATGACCTGCTCCAGTACCGCACCTTCGGCTACGGGCACTCATTCGGCACCTTGTGTCACTACTATGGGCGAGAAGCGGGACTCGAGTTGCGAGAAGACATCGAGACAGTCCTGGAGCCCGGCATGGTCGTGTCCATGGAGCCCATGATTATGCTGCGCGAGGGCCAGGACGGCGCCGGAGGTTACCGGGAGCACGATATTCTGGTGCTCACCGCCGACGGCGCCATCAATGTTACGAAGTTTCCCTTCGGGCCGGATCACAACATCGTGCGAAAGTGATATGCTCGAACGCAATTCAATACCGAGCCTACCCGAGCTTTGACCATGGCTGAGCAATTCAAGGTTGCCCTCGTTCAAAATCGCGCCAGCGCCGATATGGACGCCAACATCGCCGAATGCAGTGATCTCGTGCGCCAGGCGCACGATGGTGGCGCCGATCTGATTTGCCTGCCGGAAATGTTCTCCTGTTTGCATTCCAGCGATGGCACATTGGATGTAGGAGCGCACCCACAAGAGAGCCACCCGGCGCTGAAGCACTTCAAGCGCCTCGCCGCGGAGCTGGGCACCTGGATCCAGCCCGGATCAATCGCGGTGCAGATGCCCAACAAGAAGCTGCGCAATCGCGCGGTAATGCTCGATCCGATGGGTAATGTGGTGGCGCAATATGATAAGGCGCATATGTTCGACGTCGATCTCGTCGATGGGGAGAGCTATAGGGAGTCCGACGTTTTCGAGGCCGGCGACGAAGCGGTGCTGGCGCCCACCCCGTGGGGCCTGGTTGGGTTGACGGTATGCTATGACTTGCGATTTGCCTATCTTTATCGAACGCTGGCGCAGGCTGGGGCGCGCTACCTGACCGTACCCGCGGCCTTCATGCGCACCACCGGCAAAGCTCATTGGCACGTGTTGTTGCGCAGCCGGGCCATCGAGACCGGTTGTTATGTATTTGCTCCCTGTCAGTGGGGCGCCCACGGCGATGCCGTGACCTACGGACACTCCCTGGTGGTGACGCCCTGGGGCGAAGTCATTGCCGATGGTGGCGAGAGTGGCGGCGTCATCATCGCCGAGGTGGATCCGTCCAAGGTTGAAGAAGCGCGCGCCATGGTGCCGGCGCTGCGCCACGATCGGGCGTTGCGAACGCCGCAGCGCGTCAGCGTTGGTCGCGCCAGCGGTTAGCGGTTCTTTGTTTGTAGAAGGTAGGTTGGGCTTCGCTGCGCTCAGCCCAATCTACAAGAAATTTACAAGCCCCGCCAACGCGAATCCGGCGGCCGGAACTAACGGCTCAATTCAAGCTCGATACTCCCCGATACCTGCACCGAAACCATTTGCACGCCGGCTTCCAATGTAGGTGGCGCGACGCTGCTGCTGTCGGCCATCGCTGCTACGGCTCGCATGCGCATCGGCGCCGGTGATGCGCCGGAGGTGCCTACGTCTACATTCACGATGCGGTAATCCGGGCGTCCCAGTTCGTTGGCAATCAGCTTTCCCCGGCGCTTGAATCGATCCAACGCCCGGGCAATGAGCAGATCCTCGGTTTCGCGGCGAACATCCGGCGACACGGTATAGTGCATCGACGCAATGGACAAGCGCTTCTGCAATTCGCCGATGAGTGTGCCCAGCGCGGTGGCGTCGGTGCTCTCGAGGCGAATCGATTGGCGGACTTTCCATCCGACGATGCTTTGATTTTTGTACAGGGGATTCTGCTGGTAATTGAGGGTTTGTACCTTGATGGCGCTGTTGCTTTTGGCCAGGTCCACCGCCCAAGCGATGGTTTGATTGACGTCAGTGGCCATGGCGCTCGGCTGCTGCCCGCTGCGCTCGTGGTACATAATCGCCACCAGGGTATTGTTTTCGACTTCTTGCTCCGCGCTGACCCGAAAGTTTATTCGATCGTAGACCGGCGTCGGTTCGTGGGCCGTCACTTGCGGAGTGGCGACAACCGTTGCGACAAAGAGCAGGGTGAGGACTGTCTTGCGGCACATCATTATTATCCTCAGGCGGTGTGCTTGGTGAAATGGCTACTCAACCGTTCGAGCGCGGCGTTGAGCACTTCGTCACGTTTACAAAAACAAAAGCGGATCAGATGGTCAATGTCGTCGGACGCATAAAGAGCACTCACGGGAACCACCGTCACACCGGCTTCGACGGTCAGATAGCGGCAGAACGCCACGTCGCCCGAGTGGAAACCGAGACCGCGAATATCCACATTCATGAAATAGGTGGAATTACAGGGCAATACATCGAAGCCCAGTTTGCTCAGGCCTTGCTCCAGCAGGTCGCGTTTGGCCTGCAAATCCTGTCCCAGATGCGTATACCACGCTTGCTCATGATCGAGTCCGTAGGCGACTGCGCGTTGCAGATTGGGTGGCGTTGTGAAGACCAGAAACTGGTGCGCCTTGGCAATTATGCTGAGCAGCGCGCGCGCCGCGGTGACGTAGCCAACCTTCCAGCCTGTCATGGAGAATGTTTTCCCAGCCGAAGCGATGCGTACGCAGCGCTCTCGCATTCCGGGTAGCGTCATCAATGGAATATGCTCCCGGCCATCGAATACCAGATGCTCGTAAACTTCATCGCAGATGGCGTAGCAATCGAACTTGTCCAGCAGCTTACCGAGTGCCGTGAGCTCGTCTCGGCTGAACACCTTGCCGGTGGGGTTCATCGGCGTGTTGAAGAGGATGCATTTGGTTCTGTCGGTGAATGCGGCTTCGAGTTCGTCCCAGGGAATGTGCCAATCGGGAGGTTCCAGGCGCACCAGCCGGGGGTTTCCTCCGGCGCGTTTGACCATGGGCAGATAGCTGTCATAAAGAGGCTCGAAGAGCACGACGTCATCGCCGGGCTCCACCAGGGCGAGAATGGTGGCGGCCAGCGCTTCGGTGGCTCCCGAGCAGACCATGACCTCGCTTTGCCAATCGGCTTTGAGGTCATAGAAGCGCTGATCGTGATTGGCCACCGCCAGGCGTAGCTCCGGCACCCCCATCATTGGCGGGTACTGGTTGGGAAAAGAGCGGGTGGCATTGTCCAGGGCATCCAGCATGGCCGCGGGACCTTCCTCGTCGGGAAATCCCTGGCCGAGATTGATGGTCTGGTGTTCCCGTGCGAGCTGGGACATGACTTCGAAGACCGTAGTTCCGAAGCCTGAGAAGGTGCAGTTAAAGGGCTTCACGGTGTTCTCCCCGACGTGCACATGCTGGAATATTCATAGGCATAGCCTGGACTTTTCACAGAGATTACGTGTATCCATCGAGTCCCGATGCTTCCTCCCGTGAGCCGCGCCAGCCGCCAGTATCGTGGTCGCCGGTGATCCAGGCTTCAACGACCTGCTCGGCATCGCGGCCATGGGCAGCGGCCATCTCACCGACAGCGTTATGCCCTCGAGAGGGTGCTCGCGGTGCAACCGGACAATGTGCTGGCGCGTGCCGGGATTGCCCGAGTCTATCTCATGCTGGGTGAAGTGAGGACCTCCTGGCAGGACATCTTCCCCTCACCCAGCCTGAGTTGATGGCAGCGACGCCATCAACGGCGCCGCCGGCTTCAAGACGAACCGACGCGCCCGAGGCGCTCGCCAGCGCTGCCCCCCAGGGCCAGCCAGCCCCGGATAACCGCGATTCTCTGCTGCGGGCGCGGCTTTGCGCTTCGTCCCAATTGCCTCCTTCCGCCTTCCGTGTTAAGAATTGTTCTCGACTTTTCGCGATTGCGGCGACCCAGCCATTGCCACGCCCCTCGACGTCAAGCGTTCGCGGCTCCGGGTCCAGGTAGGAATTGTCATGTCGGAAATGCCCATCGAAAAATATCAGGCTTTCGAGCCGGTCAACCTCCCGGATCGGCACTGGCCGAGCCGGATCATCACCAAGGCCCCGGTATGGTGCAGCGTGGATCTGCGCGACGGTAACCAGGCCCTCATCGACCCCATGGACACCGATCGCAAAATGCGCATGTTCAAGGTTCTGGTGGACATGGGCTTCAAAGAGATAGAAATCGGATTCCCGTCGGCTTCGCAAACGGAGTTCGATTTTTTGCGCACCCTCATCGAGGAGGACCTGATCCCGGAAGACGTCACCGTGCAGGTGCTCACCCAGAGCCGTGAACACCTCATCGAGCGTACCTTCGAGAGTCTGGTGGGTGTGCGCCGGGCTATCGTGCATTTGTACAATTCCACGTCGACCCTGCAGCGGCGCGTTGTCTTCGGCCTCGATCGCGACGGCATTACCGAAATTGCCGTCACCGGTGCCAAGCTGATCAAGAAATTCGCGGCCGAGATGCAGGGCACGGAGATCATTCATCAGTACTCGCCGGAGAGCTTCACCGGTACCGAGCTCGACTACGCGGTGGAGATCTGCAATGCCGTGACGGATGTCTGGGAACCGACGCCGGAGCACAAAACCATCATCAATCTGCCAAGTACCGTAGAAATGGCGACGCCCAATATCTATGCCGATCAAATCGAATGGTTTTGCCGACATGTGAAGAATCGCGACAGCCTCGTTATCAGTCTGCACCCCCACAACGATCGCGGTACAGGCGTTGCCGCGACTGAACTGGCCTTGATGGCAGGCGCAGATCGCATCGAAGGCACGCTGTTTGGAAACGGCGAACGAACAGGCAATGTAGACGTCATTACCCTGGCTGGTAATTTGTTCACTCAGGGCATCGACCCAGAGCTCGACTTGTCGAATATCGGCGAGCTGCGTGAGGTGGCGGAATATTGCACGCAGCTGCCCGTCCACCCGCGCCACCCTTACGCCGGTGATCTCGTGTATACGGCCTTTTCGGGTTCCCACCAGGATGCAATCAAAAAAGGCATGGCTGCGATGGACCAGAGCAACTCCGGGCTTTGGGAAGTGCCCTACTTGCCCATCGACCCAAAAGATGTCGGACGCAGCTACGAAACCATTATTCGAGTGAACAGCCAGTCGGGGAAAGGTGGTGTCGCTTACATATTGAAGTCCGAGCATGACCTGGACCTGCCCCGGGACTTGCAGATCGAGTTCAGTCAGATCGTACAGCGCGTGGCGGACGAGACCGGTAAGGAAATCAGCGGTGCGGGAATTTGGGAGCTGTTCCAGCGGGTGTATTTGCAACGCACCACCCCCATCGAGTATCTCGAATACTGGAGCGTACCGGACACCCACGCGAGCGAAATGTGCCGCATATCGGCGAGCATTCGCTTCGAAGGCAAAGAGCGCACCATCAACGGTAGAGGAAACGGGCCCATTGCCGCATTCGTGGATGCGCTCAAGGTCGATTGTGGTTTCGTTCTATCCGTGCTCGACTACCACGAGCACGCGATTGGCCACGGGGAGGATGCGACGGCAGTTGCTTATGTCGAAGTCGAGAATGCTGATGGCCGATCCCTGTTCGGCGTTGGCATCCATCCCAACATCGTCGTTGCATCCCTCAAAGCGACAGTCAGCGCGCTGAACCGGAAAGAGTCTAAAGGGGATTGATGACCTTATCGATGGCGTTCAGTGAATGCTGGCCGATTTGAGACACTGATCGCGATCGGTGGACTGAACCGTAATGGAAATCGACTCACGATTTCGCATGATCGTCAGTGGTACCTGGGCACCGGCGTGACCGCTCGCCCAGATTCGCCGGAATAAATTCGCCAATCCGCTCACCGGTTCACCGCCCACCTCGCGAATAATATCGCCTACCTGCAGGCCGGCATTGTCCGCGGGACATTCATCGTAAACACCTGACACTACGAGGTGATGGCTTACCTCCTGGACGAGAAATCCCAGCCACGGCCGTGCCGGCGCATTGCGCTTGCCGTACAGGCGAAGATCGTCGAGGACGGGTTTGAGTAGATCGATGGGGATGATCATATTGGCGCCGCTTTGTTCGCCGCTCTCGCCGATTTGCTGTACCAGCAGTGAGCCGATGCCAAGTAACTTGCCATCCTCGCCGATGAGGGCGGCCCCGCCCCAATTCGGATGGGGCGGGGCGATGAACAAGGCTTCATCGAGGACGTATTCCCAGTAGCCGGCGAACTCGCGTTTTGCGATGAGTATGGTTTTGATCGCTTGTTCCAATCCGCCGTACCCGGCTGCAATCAGTTCATCGGAGACTTCGAGCCGAGCGGAATCGCCGAGTGCCATGGTTGGCGCGTGCATTGGCTGCAATGCCTGCACCAGACCGAACCCGGTTTCCTGGTCATAACCAACCACGTGCCCGGGAACGGTCACGCCTGCATTGGTCGTAATCCATAGATTTTCGGCTTCAGTAATGAGATAGCCGATGGTGACGACAAGACCATCATCGGCAATGATGACGCCATGCCCGGCACGCTCCGTGCCCAGCGCGCTGGCGGTCAGCGCATCATCCGGAATTTGCGAGCGCAGGGATACCACACAATTCAGTGCGGTCGGCAAATCGAATGCATAGTCGTCGGCGTCTGGCCGTACCGGGTTTTCCATCTCCGGGTCCGATGGTTGCGACATGATGTGCGTCTCCAGGCCCTTATAAAGCGCATGATAACGATGTTTCCCGGCAAAGGGGACCGTCAGTAACGCTGGCTCTGCGATCGGTTGTCGTGTAGGAGCAGGCTTGCTCGCGAATTCGACGCTGGTGTCGTGCACGCCGTGTTCGCGAGCAAGCTCGCTCCTACACGCTATTTCCCGCTGGTGTCGATCCTGGCGGGCAACTTGTGGGCGCGCAGGCACAGGTAGTCCAGGGCCAGGCTGGCGGCGGCGAGCGAGGTTATATCCGCATGATCATAGGCAGGCGCCACTTCGACAATGTCCATGGCGACCAGATTGACGCGGCCCAACCCGCGGATAATCGACTGGGCCTGGAAAGTCGACAGCCCGCCGACCACGGGGGTGCCGGTTCCCGGCGCATAGCTCGGATCCAGACAATCGATGTCGAAGGTGAGATAGGCGGGGTGATCGCCGACAATTCTGACGGTTTCAGCAATTGCCGCGTCGACGCCGTTTTCATGAACCCAGGCGGCATCGAGCCAGGTAAATCCCATGGGGTCACTGTTGTGGGTGCGAATGCCGATTTGAACCGATCGCTCCGGAACGATGATGCCCTAGCGTGTGGCGTGAAAAAACATGGTGCCGTGATCGGTGCGCGCAACCTCGTCCTTCCAGGTGTCCGAGTGCGCATCGAAGTGGATGAGCGCCAGAGGGCCATGGTGTTTGGCGTGTGCGCGGAGCAGAGGCAGGGTGACGAAATGATCGCCGCCCAAGCACAGCAGAGATACCCCGCGGGCAATGATGGCTTCGGCGTGCGCCTCGATTTCTGATGGGATTCCCTCGGGCCGGCCGTAGTCGAACATACAATCACCGTAATCGATGACCGCCAGTCGGTCAGTGGGGTCGAATCCCCAGGGCCATGGGGGTCCCCAGCTCAGCTGGGCGGACGCGGCTCGAATTCCCGCCGGCCCGAAACGCGACCCCGGCCTGTTGCTGGTAGCCAGATCGAAGGGAATGCCGGTCACAGCCACGTCGACGCCTTCCAGGTCGCGCGTGTACCTGCGGCGCAAAAAACTCAGCGCGCCCGAGTACATGTGCTCGTACTGGGTGCCGTAGAGGGATTTGCCGGTAAAGGCGTGGTCGCTTTGGCGGGATTTCATCGAAAACCTCAAATCAGCTGTGTGATGGACAGTATGCCGCGGACGCACTCGCGCCCGTGGCGACCGTCAGCGATGGCGCATTCCGGGGCATTCGCGACAGCGGCTATCGTTTTCCCGGCGCGGATTGGGAGAATCGCGATCCAGGAGTCGAATTTTCCGCCGCATATGATATCGTCATGCCCCGGCAGGAGCGAAAGGTCATGCACGGGCCATGCCGGGCTGGTGGGTGGCAGGCCCCTTCGGGGGGCTACGCAGGTGTTCGTTAACAGGAGCAATCCGTGTGTCAAGAAAAGTAAAAAACGGCACTCGAAGAGAGATCGGCGATAAACCCTGTATCTACTTCGACGGATATTGGATTCGCTACTATCCGCCACCCGGAGAGTCGTTAACCGCCAAAAAGCAGCTCATCGACAGCCTGACCCGGCGCCTTTTTCACCATACCGAGCACGGCATTAATACGCCCGGCGAAAGCCTGGATCTTGCCAGGAAAGCCTATGACGCCGAGCAAGACCCGGCCAAAAAACGCGTCAATGGCGCCATGCTCGCGGGCGCCTTGTTCAATCGCGCTGCGGATATTTTCACCACCGTTGTGGACCTCGCGGAAAAGGGGGTTCAAATCAGCCCCGACAATGAGCTGATGCGGGCATGCGGCGATTACTTTCAGGAGGCCCTGGATTTAGGCAAGACCGTCAAGCACTACAGCGGTCATGAGGGAATTGACGAGCTCTGGGGGGAGCCGTTGAAGGCTTTTGCCCTGAGTACCGATGATTTCTACAGCACCCGTTATGTGAAAATTGCTCAAACCATGAGCAACATCGATAAGCTGGGCGGGCGTATGCGTGAGCTGTTCGCCGATGATCCCGCCTACGCCGGTGTCGGCGGGTGCATCACGGAGGTGTGCGAGGCGGCCAAGCTGGAAA
>Ga0210064_1001150_pt1 | contig 11553 bp, 13 predicted proteins | sample Muzzi_CordC_D2_FD_185531 | JGI IMG/M metagenome (GOLD analysis project Ga0210064, IMG submission 185531) | Wetland microbial communities from San Francisco Bay, California, USA, that impact long-term carbon sequestration - Muzzi_CordC_D2 (SPAdes) | ecosystem: Environmental > Aquatic > Marine >...
TTTTGAAAACAGCTGGTTATCATTGGTTGCTGGAGTCAGTGGTATGCTTCTGTCAAAAGATGAGACCCATCGTCAGGCGCGGAGCGTCTGCACTCGCCGTAGCTTCATCCGTGCAGGTACAGGGCTCGCTGCAACTCTGTTGCTGTTACCGCTGCCTTCGCTCGCAAACAGTCATCAAGAACGCAAACTCAGCTTTCACAATACCCACACCGGAGAAAATACCTCGGCGGTTTACTGGGCCGAGGGGAACTATTTGACCGCCGGCAAGCAGGAAATTGACGAGATCCTGCGTGATCATCGCACTGACGAAATCTATCCGATCAATACGGGCCTGCTGGATCTCCTGTACCTGCTCAAGGCAGAGGTGCAGGGCAAGCAGGCCTTTGAAATCATCTCCGGCTATCGCTCACCCGCAACCAACGCCGCACTACGCAAAAACAGTACCGGTGTTGCAAAGCGCAGCTACCATATGCAGGGCAAGGCAATCGATATTCGACTTCCCGGCTGTGACCTGAAAAACCTGCACAAGGCCGCGCTGGCAATGCGGGCAGGCGGAGTAGGGTTTTATCCTGGCTCGAATTTTATCCATGTGGATGTTGGCCCATATCGAAGCTGGTAGCCTCAGCCGGGTTACCTGCGTTTGTTCGTAGTCACTTACACAGTTCCCTGCATTCCTGAAGCGCTCCCTGGGTTATTTCCCGGGTAGCCTTTCTGTCCCGGGTTATTCCTCGTGGCAGGTATGTTCATCGTGCCGGCACCGGTTGCCCGGGTAATGAGACGCTGGCTGCCACCCGTCATTGCGACAGTATGCGAGGCAGTCGCCGCGTCGTTGGATTCCGGTTGCCATGGGGTGGCAAAATAGCATTTTTCCCGCTACGCGCCATGCTGTGGTGCGCGCGGCGACAGTTGCTGGTCAGATTAATGCGAGGGCTTCGATAGAGATGGTGGACGTATTAAACATGGAACGGTTGCTCGATATCATGAAACGCCTGCGAGATCCGGTTGGCGGTTGTCCCTGGGATCTGGAGCAGGATTTCAGGTCGATAGCGCCATACACGATTGAGGAAGCCTACGAAGTGGCTGATGCCATTGAGCGCGATAACGCGCCGGGGCTGCAGGAAGAACTGGGTGATTTGCTGTTTCAGGTGGCGTTTCATGCGCAAATGGCCAGCGAGTCGGGCTGGTTCGACTTCCGGGATGTTCTGGATGGCATTTGCGCAAAAATGGTTCGCCGCCATCCGCATGTATTCGCTGCCGAAACAATCGAAACGGCCGAAGCACAAACACATGCCTGGGAGCAGCATAAGGCAAGGGAGCGCGGCCCGCAGGAAAGCCTGCTGGATGGGGTTCCGCTGGCGTTACCGGCACTGACGCGTGCGGCCAAGCTGCAAAGGCGGGCGTCGCGGGCGGGTTTTGACTGGCCGAGTATTCATGGAGTTTCCGACAAGGTGGAAGAAGAACTTGAGGAACTCTGCAGGGAAATCGATGCAGGCACGGACAGGGATGCACTCATGGATGAGGCGGGGGACCTGCTGTTCGCAACCGTCAACCTGCTAAGACACGCCGGGATCGACCCGGAATCCGCGTTACGCCGGGGCAACGAGAAATTCAGTCGGCGCTTCAGGGGAGTCGAGGCCATGTGTGCTGAGGCGGGTCATGCCGTTGAAGGAACCGACCTCGATACGCTGGACGTTTACTGGGACAGGGTCAAGGAACTGGAAGGAAACCGTTGAGGTGACGCCGGGTCTCCTTGAGTCTTGGAGGGTATTCGGGTACAACTTGCGCTTTATCATGGCCTCCTGCTTTGGAAGGCCATGGTCGGGAAACCAATGCAATGGCCAGAGACAATTCTGAAAATGTGATCGAGATCGAGAATCTCGTTGCCCATTACGGTGATCGCGTGATCTTGCAGGATATCAACCTGGCGATCCGCACCGGCGAGATCATGGTGATCATGGGCGGCAGTGGTTCCGGCAAGACCACACTGATGCGTAATATGCTGGGCCTGAACAAGCCCACATCAGGAAACATTCGCATCTTCGGGAAGGATATCACCCGGATCAAGCGGCGCGAGCTTTACGAGATCAGGCGCAAGATCGGTGTGGCCTTCCAGGGAGGCGCGTTGCTGGGGTCGATGACCGTGGCGGAGAATATCGAACTGCCGCTGCGGCAGCACACGCAACTTGACGAAAGCACGATACGGATCATGTCGCGCATGAAACTCGAGGTGGTCAATCTGGCCGGATTTGAGAACCTGATGCCGTCAGAATTGTCCGGAGGCATGGTGAAGCGGGCTGCGTTGGCGCGTTCCATTGTCATGGACCCGAACCTGCTGTTTTTTGATGAGCCCTCGGCCGGGCTCGATCCCGTGGTATCCGCCGAGATTGATGAACTGATACTGCGTCTGAGTGAGGCCATGAATGTCACCATCGTGGTGGTAACTCATGAGCTCGAGAGTGCGTTCAAGATCGCCGACAGGATTACTGTCCTCGGTAGCGGCCGCTTGCTGATGACAGGCACAGTCGATGAGATCCGGCAGAGCGATAATGAAGTGATTCAGGATATGCTGAATCGACGCCCCCGGGACGAGGCGGTCAATGCAGAGGAATATCTTGCACGTCTGACTGCCGACCGCAGCAGGCGGCATATCTAGCCGCTGACTGGCTGCATACAGGCGCTCCTAGGTCGACGTCGCAGTATCTGCGGGTGCCGGTGCGGGTTCGTTCTGGAGTTCATCGACCTTTTCCTGCATCTTGGCCAGCAGTCCACCAAAACCTTCCTTCATTACGATTTCCTGGTAGGAACTGCGGTAGTTGCTGACCAGGCTGACGCCCTCGATGATGACGTCATATACCAACCAGGCGTCATCCTTCTTGTAAAGCCTGTAGTCCACGGGAATATCGGCGCTGGCCGCAATAATCAGCGTCTCTACGACAGCCTTGTTGCCCTTGACCTTCTCGCCTGGGTATTCGACCTTTTCATTGGTATAGGCCTCGATCTTTCCTATGTAGGTGTTCTCGATGAGTTGCGAGAACAGATCAATGAATTGTTGCCTTTCCTGCTCGGAGGCCTTCTTCCAGTTGGTTGCCAGGGTACGCTGTGACATGGCTTCAAAGTCAAAACGCGCTTTAACATTGGCGCGGATTTTGGCGCGCCTGTCCGCCTTCTCCAGAGTGTTGTCCCTGAGCAGGGCGAGTATCGTATCAACTGATTCGTGCACCGTCTGCGTTGGCGAGGTTTCGGCGCTCCCATGGACGGGAAAAGCAAACATAGTGCCGAGTGTCAGTACCATAAGCATGTTTTTCAGCATTTTAATTACCTCATTCACCGGGTATTCGTTAAATTACTTGTCGATCTGGTTCTGGCGGTACTGTGCATAGGCATCCCTTACGAACAGGTAGGGATCCAGGGCATCCTTCTTGATGCCTTCGTAGGTGTCCTTGTCCAGCGACAGGTTGTTGATCATCTTGATGGCGACAACGCCCAGGTAGTCGTAATTGTCCTTGTCCTTACCCCAGATATAGTACGCCAGGTCCATGCGTGTGTCGGCAAACAGGCCGATGCCGTCCCGCAGGTTCGACGGGCCGAGGAAGGGCAGTACCAGATAGGGGCCCGGCCCGACGCCGTAATGGCCGAGGGTCTGGCCGGTGTCTTCTTCTTTCGCCCTGATTCCGAAGTGCTCTTTCGATGGATCAAACAGCCCCCCGATTCCCAGGGTGGTATTGGTCGCAAACCGGGTAAGTTCGTTGCCGGCATCGGCGAACTTTCCCTGCAGTGCGGCATTGATGATGGTCACCGGAGAATACAGGTTGTTGAAGAAGTTTTTCAGTGACACTCTCCAGGGTTCGGGTACGTAGCGGAAGCCCCTGGCGAGTGGCTTCATGACATAAAAATACATTTTGTCGTTGAACCAGAATATGCCACGATTGACCGTCTCCAGCGGGTCATACACATCAAGAACCGTGTCATCATCGTCCATGAACGGCAGGTCATCATCCTCCGCAACAGTGCCCGCGGGAGACGTGGTTCCCGCATCCGCCAGCAAGCTGTTGTCAGGCGCGCTGTCCTGCGTGACCAGGTTGGTGCTGCCGGTATAGGCGAGTGTTACCGCCCCCGCGGCAATGCCACAAACCGGAATGAGCAACACCAGGACTGCTGCGATTAACTGCTTCATATGCTTTACCATCACAGTGGCCTATTTGCCTTCGAAGATGTACTTGCTGACCAGTTCCTCGAGACTGATGGAGGATTCGGTTTCCTCGATTTCGTCACCCGACCCAAGGATGGTATCCGATCCGCCGGGCGTGAGTTTGATATACTTGTCACCAATGATGCCTGCCGTGCGGACTGATGCGATAGCGTCGTCCTGCAACTTCACGGACTTGTCCACATCCAGATGTACGATGGCTTCATAGTCGCCGGGATCGAGTTCAATCCTGGACACCTTGCCGACATTGACACCGGCCAGTTCAACGACCGAACCTGTCTTGAGGCCACTGATGGAAGTGAAACGGGCTATGAGGTCATAGGTTTCGTTGTTGAGTATTTTGATGTCGCCCATCTTGATTGCCAGATAGGAGAAACAGGCAAATCCGACCAGCAGGAACAGGCCGACAATCATCTCCAGATTCATCTTCTTCATAGCTAATCCTATTCACGCAGATCTGTGTACAGTTGTTTTTTTACGGTTCAGGAAAGTATCAGGGATCCGATCAGGTAATCCCACACCAGGATGGTCACCGATGCCAGTACGACCGCATCCGTGGTGATCCGGCTGACGCCTTCCGCACCGAATACGCCGGTGCGGTTGAGGTGCAGGTAGTATCCCTTGAAGGTCGTAATCCAGACAATCAAAACGCCGAAGATCATGGCCTTGATGCCGCATAGCCTGATATCCGCCCATTCAACGCTGTCGTACATGCCCTGGAAATAGGCGCCCTCGGGTACGTCCAGAACAACCACGCCTGCAACATAACCTCCCAGAATCCCGACGACATTGAAGATGAATGCCAGCGCCGGCAAAGAAAGCAGTGCGGCGACGAACTTGGGTGAAACCAGGAATTTGACCGGGTCTATGGCCATGCATTCCAGTGCGTCGATCTGCTCGGAATGGCGCATGATGCCGATTTCGGCGCAGATTGCGGAGCCGGCACGGCCAATCACCATGAGCGCGGTCAGCACCGGTCCCAGTTCCTGGATCAGGCTGAGGGCGACGGCTGAACCCAGTAGCTCCTCCGAACCGAACTTCTTCAAATTGTAGTAACCCTGCAGACCAAGCACCATGCCGGTGAACAGGCCAGTCACCAGAATGACGGTAACCGAGCGTGCGCCGAAGAAATATATCTGCCTGATAATGGGGTGTATCGAGTAGGGCGGCCTGAAGACGTTGATAACGGCTGCGGCGAAGAACATTCCCATGCGCCCGGTGCTCTCGAGCAGATAGAGAAACTCCCTTCCAGTGGTCTCGATCAGGTTTGGCATCGCGTATCCGGTTTCACGGTCATGCTGAGGGGGTCACGATCAGGCATTGATGCCGTCGTTGACGCTGTCATACATGGTAAACACCTTGTCCAGACGTGCCAGTTCAAGCACCCGCCGGGTCGGCTCGCTGGTCGCAGCGAGCGCAAACTTGCTGCCGTTTTTCTTCGCAGCCTGCAGTGCCTCTACCAGTGATGCGACGCCCGAGCTGTCAATGTAGGTAACGCCGGAGAGGTCGACAATCACGCTGCTGGTGATCTCGAAGCACTTGAGCAGGATTTCTCTGGCAGCAGGGGAACTTTCCAGGTCGATTTCACCACTGAAGGCGACGATGTTGGTACCCTGTTTTACCGTTATTTCATGTTTCATTGGCAGCGTCTCTCGTAATGCGTTTCACCATGCGTAGCAGGTTGCCCCGGGCAGCGGGAGCGGGGAGATACTCGACTTCATCCATAATATCGTGAATGAGACAGACTCCCAGTCCTCCCGGTGCGAGTTCCTCCGGCCACTTCGGTTTGACTCTGTTCTGGTCTACCGGGGGGGCTGAGTCCAGCAGGTGGAACTCAAGTATGCCGTCTTTACAGTATATTTCCAACGTAGCTTCGCCGGTTTCCCTGCCCTTGTAGGCGTGTCGAACGACATTCTGGCAGGCCTCTCCTACGGCGATGATCAGATCTGTTGACAGTGCCTGTCCGCAGCTGCAGGTCTCACAAGCCCGGGCGACGACTTCGCGCACCCCGTGCAACTCTTCAGGATATGCCGCGAAGGTGTGGCGGATAATCAGGTCATCCTCGCCGAGTGAATTTTCATCTAATAAACAACGGGCTGAATCATCCACGGCCAGCAGCGTTATGTCGTCGTGGCGCTTGCGGCCGGTATCCCGTAATACTGACACCACGGCTTCGATGCGTGCTGCTGCCGGCATTCCGGCACGCTCCCTGATCATGGTCTTGAAGCCCTCGACATTCAGGCGGTTGCCGTTCTCCAGGGCGCCTTCGGTAACGCCATCCGTGAAGATGTACAGGGTCCCGCAGTCAAGCAGGCAGGACTCTGCCCTGATGCCATTATCTCCCGCCTCCAGCGGTATGATTCCAAGGGGCGGGGAACTTGCTGCAATCTCCATGAAACTTCCATCGCGCCTGTGGATTTGCAGCGGTTCGTGACCGGCATTGGCGACACGAACTTCGCCTGTTACGGGATCAAGCAGTCCGCAGACCATTGTTACGAACATGCCATGAATGGCGGTCTCGCAGAGTTCCCTGTTGATGGTTTCCAGCAGTACACTGGGCTCGAGGATTGTCTTGCCGAGGCAGCGGAACAGGCTGGCGGTCTTGGACATCAGCAGGGCGGCATCCATTCCCTTGCCGGAAACATCCCCGAGGGCGAAATAGATTCGACCGTCAGCCAGCTCGAAGAAGTCATAGAAATCACCGGACATTTCGTAGGCCGGCAGGTTAACACCGCATACCGGAAAGCCGGGTTCGCGTGGCTCCGGCAGCAGACTGCGCTGCATTTCCGTAGCCAGTTCCAGTTCCCGGGTAACGCGTTCCTGCTCAACGAGCTCTTCCGCCATGTGGGCATTGTGTATGGCCAGGGCGGCTGCGGAGGCGAGTGTCTGCAGCATCAGCAGGTCGGGGTCGGAGAACAGACCGTTTTCATCGTCCTTGTTGACCAGTTCAATGGCGCCGATCCTCTCATTCTGCACGGTCATCGGTGCACACAATATGGAACGTGTCCGGAAGCCTGTGCTCTCATCCACGGAATGGTCAAAATCGGGATCCTGCATGACATCGCGGACGATACGGCTGGTGCCGCTGGCGACGCACTGGCCGACAATGCCTTCCCCGGCCTTGACGGAGATGCCGCGGATATCAACGGGTCCCGCGCTGGCCTTGCAAACCAGCCGGTTGCCCCTGTCCGCGAGCAGGAAGAGCGAGCCACCCTCGGCCTTGACGAACTGTACAATCAGGTCAAGTGCCTTCTGGATTGTTTCCTCGATATTGAGGGTAACGGCCAGATGGCCGCTCATCTTCGAGAGTAGTTCCAGGTGCCCTGATGTCTGGGCTGATTTCCGGCGATCGAAGCGATGCGGATTTCTGCGGTCACCGCCGGGAGGAATACTGTTCATCATACGTCCAGGGTCCCGATGGCTGTACCCATGTTCCCATGGGTACGTTACACATGGTCACATTACCTGATACATCCACGTTGTTCGTATCACGCTGATGCTTGTTATTGATGTTGGTCGGGCAGAGAGGATTTGAACCTCCGACCCCTTCGTCCCGAACGAAGTGCGCTACCAGGCTGCGCTACTGCCCGCTTAATATGTGCGGCTCACGGAAAATTCCGCAAGGGCGTACAATGCTTCCTTGTATGCTGATTTCGGCAGCGGTTTCAATGCATCGATCGCAGAATCCGCTTCCATTTTTGCAGCCTGCGCAGTGTAAGGGATGGCCCCCGTGGTTTCAATAACCGCGCAGACGGCCTGCATATTGTCATGCCCGCCGTTTTCGATCGCCTTGCGAATCAGGCGTGCCTGGCTCGGGGTGCCCTTGTGAATGGCGTGGATCAGCGGCAGTGTAGGCTTGCCCTCAGCCAGATCATCACCCAGATTCTTGCCGGTGTCCTCGGGAGAGGCGCTGTAGTCCAGCACGTCATCGATCAACTGGAAGGCGATCCCGAGATGCAGGCCATAGTTGGCCAGGGCCATCTCGATCGCGTCCCCCTGTTGCCCGAGGACGGCGCCGATCTGGGCAGCTGCCTGAAACAGCCGGGCCGTTTTCCTGCTGACCACGTCCATGTAGCGCGCTTCGGTCGTTTCCGCATCGTGGCAGTTGAGTAATTGCAGGACTTCGCCCTCGGCAATGGTGTTCGTCGTGTGCGACATGATGTCCATGATGCGCATGTCGTTGGCGTTCACCATCATCTCGAAAGCGCGTGAATAGAGGAAATCGCCAACCAGCACACTGGCCTCATTGCCCCAGACCGCATTTGCCGTCATATTACCGCGCCGCAGCTGCGAGGCATCCACGACATCGTCATGCAGCAGGGTTGCGGTATGGATGAATTCAATGACGGCCGCCAGGTTGACATGCTGGTTGCCGCGGTAATTGCAGGCGTTGGCAGCCAGCAGGACCAGTATCGGGCGCAGGCGCTTGCCGCCACTATTAATAATGTAGTGCGACAGCTGGTTGATCAGGGCCACATCACTGGCCAGGCTGTTCTGTATCAGTTCATTGACGGCCTGCAAATCCCCGGAAACCAGTTCCCTGATCGCCTCAATGCTTGCTTTTTCCTTATGATTTTTAACGAGTTTTAGCATGATTGTGGGTCTGGGGCGGGAGGGTTGGCTGGTTCTCAGGCCTGTTTTGATAATTCGCTAAGTTTAACGGGGTTAACCGACTTGCGCCAGAAGGTATTTGATTGACCTTGTCGTGCGCAATCATTAGAATGAGCGGCCTTTTTCGACAATGCTGTTGATGCGTTTGGAGTTTCTGATATGTATGCGGTAATCAAGACGGGCGGAAAGCAGTATCGTGTTTCCCAGGGGGACACGTTGCGGGTAGAAAAGCTGGATGCCGGTGCCGGTGATTCGGTTGATTTTGACGAGGTCCTGATGGTGGGTGAAGGCGCTGATGTTCGCATCGGTACGCCACTCGTCGACGGCGGCAAGGTAACCGCTACCGTCAAGGGGCATGGTCGTGGCAAGAAAGTCGAGATCATCAAGTTCCGCAGACGCAAGCATCACATGAAGCGCATGGGGCATCGTCAGGACTACACAGAATTGGAAATTACCGGCATTTCCGGTTGATTGCCGGTTGCAGAGGATTTACTAAATGGCACACAAAAAAGCAGGCGGCAGTACCCGTAACGGCCGCGATTCGGAATCGAAACGACTGGGCGTCAAGCGGTTTGGTGGTGAGTCAGTGGTGGCTGGCAACATCCTGGTGCGGCAGCGTGGCACGCATTTTCATCCCGGCACGAATGTCGGCTGTGGCAGGGATCACACACTGTATGCAAAAGCCGACGGCACAGTCACTTTCGTGCAGCGAGGCGCCCGCAAGCGCAAGTTTATCGATGTGGTTACCGTCTGAGTCTACCGCCCCCCGCATCCAGACAGCCCCGCCACCGTGCGGGGTTTTTTGTGTGATGCTTCGACGGATAACCCGTATGTTGTTATCAGCTATCGCAGTCTCCAAGGTCAGCCAGTCATGAAGTTCATTGATGAGGCCAGCATAGAGGTGCGCGCCGGTGACGGTGGAAACGGTTGTGTTAGTTTCCGTCGCGAGAAGTATATTCCCCATGGCGGGCCTGATGGAGGTGATGGCGGTGATGGCGGCAGCGTTATCCTCGAGGCCGACAGCAGTGTGAACACCCTGGTGGATTTCCGGCACAGTCGCAAATTCATTGCGACCCGCGGCGAGAATGGCCGGGGGCGTAACTGTACCGGCAAGTCCGGCGATGACCTGATCGTCAAGGTGCCTGTCGGCACTGTGGTACATGAGGTGGATACCGGTGAACTGATCGGGGACCTGGTACATGACGGACAGCGACTGGTGGTTGCCAGGGGCGGGTTTCATGGTCTCGGCAACGTGCGCTTCAAGAGTTCAACTAACCGTACACCGCGCCAGTCGAAACCGGGTACACCGGGCGAAGTGCGCCACCTGCAGCTGGAGTTGAAGCTGCTGGCGGATGTCGGGTTGCTCGGGTTGCCGAACGCCGGCAAGTCCACCCTGATTCGTGCTGTCTCCGCTGCGCGTCCAAAAGTGGCCGATTACCCGTTCACGACCCTCTATCCCAATCTCGGTGTGGTCAGGGCGGCGGCGCATCGCAGTTTCGTGATGGCTGATGTCCCGGGACTGATTGAAGGGGCCGCGGAGGGTGCCGGTCTGGGTGTGCAATTCCTCAAGCACCTGTCCAGAACCCGGGTGTTACTGCACCTGGTCGATATGGGGCCGTTGGGTGATCCGGTGGCGGATGTTGGTGCAATTGTAGCCGAGCTGGAGCGTTTCAGTCCCGACCTGGCTGCCCGTGAACGCTGGCTGGTGCTGAGCAAGATTGACCTGTTGCCGGAGGCAGAGCGGGAACAGCGTTGCAGGGAGGTGGTTGCGGCGCTGCAGTGGCAGGGGCCTGTATTTGAAATATCCGCACTGGCAGCTGACGGTACCGACAGGCTGGTGCAGGCGGTCATGGATTTCATCGAAAAGCACGGGGCCGTGGAAGAGGGTGCGAATGCGGGTTAATCTTTGTGGCGGGATTGCCCCGGTGCTGCTGCGCCGGGCAAAGCGAGGCGCTGGTACGAGTGCCGGGATACAGCTTCCCTGGTTCGTTACCGGTCGCACCTGTCGTGTTGGGATGTTTAATGAATTGTGATGTCGGAAAAAGTCAAAATTAGTGAATGTCGGCGCTGGGTCGTCAAGATCGGCAGTGCCCTGTTGACCAATGATGGCCAGGGCCTGGCGCTGGAGTCGATTGACAGCTGGGTCGAGCAAATGGCGGGCCTGCGGGCAAAGGGGCACGAGGTATTGCTGGTTTCATCCGGCGCGGTCGCCGAGGGGATGACCCGGTTGGGCTGGGCCCGACGCCCGCATGCCCTGCACGAGCTGCAGGCGGCGGCGGCTGTCGGGCAGATGGGTCTGGTACAGGCCTATGAATCGCGCTTCATGCGGTACGGCCTGCATACCGCCCAGGTGCTGTTGACACACGAGGATCTTGCTAACCGTCAGCGTTACCTGAATGCCCGCAGTACCCTGCGTACCCTGCTGGCACTGGGCGTGATCCCCGTCGTGAACGAAAACGACACCGTCACCACCGAGGAGATCCGCTTTGGCGACAACGACACCCTGTCCGCGCTGGTCGCCAACCTGGTTGAGGCCGATCTGCTGGTGTTTCTCACGGACCAGACCGGTATGCTGGACAGCGATCCGCGCAGTAACCCTGGTGCTGCCCTGGTAACCGAAGCGCAGGCGGGCGATGTCCGCCTTGAATCCATGGCAAGCGGAAGTGGCGGTGCACTGGGGCGCGGCGGTATGTTGACCAAGGTCAGAGCGGCGGCGCGTGCTGCCCGCTCCGGTA
>Ga0210064_1001151_pt1 | contig 11549 bp, 5 predicted proteins | sample Muzzi_CordC_D2_FD_185531 | JGI IMG/M metagenome (GOLD analysis project Ga0210064, IMG submission 185531) | Wetland microbial communities from San Francisco Bay, California, USA, that impact long-term carbon sequestration - Muzzi_CordC_D2 (SPAdes) | ecosystem: Environmental > Aquatic > Marine >...
CCTGGATGCCGGCGATGAATTCGGCAGCGCGGTCACCGAAATCGGCGATCTGGAGGGTGACGGGGTCACGGACCTGGCGGTAGGTGCACCGCTCGATAATGACCGCGGCCCGGGACGGGGTGCCGTGTGGATCCTGTTCATGGACAGTGACGGCCGCGTGGACATGAAAACCAGGATCTCCGACAAGCGGGGCGGCCTGGTGGGAGATATCGATAACAACGACCGGTTCGGCAGCGCGGTCGCCGGCATCGGCGACCTCGACGGCGACGGATTTCTCGATCTGGCCGTCGGGGCACCCCAGGACGATGACGGTGATACGGACCGCGGGGCCGTCTGGATCCTGTTCCTGAACGCCGATGGCACGGTGCGAAATGAACGGAAGATTTCAAACCGGCGCGGCGGTTTTTCCGGCGACCTGGATGACAACGACCGCTTCGGCGGGGCGGTTGCGAATATCGGCGACCTGGACGGGGACGGAGTTACGGACCTTGCCGTAGGCGCCATACAGGACGACGACGGTGCCAACAACGCGGGAGCGGTGTGGATCCTGTTCATGAGGGCCGACGGGAGCGTGGCTTCGAACCGGAAAATCTCCGACACGCGCGGCGGCTTCGAGGGCGATCTGGATAGTGATGATCACTTCGGCAGCGCGGTCGCCGGCATCGGTGACCTCGACAATGACGGCATACCCGACATCGCCGTCGGTGCCGACCAGGACGATGACGGCGGGCCGGACCGTGGCGCCGTGTGGGTCCTGTTCATGAACCGGGACGGCACGGTGAAATCCGACCGCAAGATCTCGCAGAACAAGGGGGATTTCAAGGGAAACCTGAACGACGGTGACCGCTTCGGCAGTGCGGTCTCCGCCCTCGATGATCTCGACCGGGACGGTGTCATTGAACTCGCAGTAGGCGCGGAGGAGGAGGATGCCGGTGGCCCGAACCGTGGAGCGGTCTGGATCCTGTTCATGGATGACAACGGGGACGTAATTTCCGAGACCAGAATAGCCAGCAGTGAAATCAAATCCGATGGTGGTCTCTCCGACGATGACCAGTTTGGCAGCGCGGTCACCGCCGTCGGCGATCTCGATGCCGATGGTGTGCCGGATATTGCGGTCGGCGCCCGCAAGGATGATGACGGCGGGACGGATACCGGGGCCTTGTGGATCCTGTTCATGGGGCGCACGGAGAGAACGTCGGAATTTGTCCAGGATTTACCCCCCTTTCTGCAACTCTTCTTCGGTTCCCCCGCAGGCGTGAATTAACCGGTTGGTTACATCTTTCAGCAGGTGCGCCAGGTCGCGATTGACGAATCCCGTGTAGATCACCATCCTCTTGCTACACGCAATCTCCCGCAATAACTCCCGACCGCTCCTCCCGAAATTTCATACCGGTGATTTGTCGTCTACCAGGAGTCGAAAGCATCTGACGCCGTCTGTCAGATCAGACCTGAATTAATACTGATTATTGCAATGGTCGGTTTACCGCGCAGTCTGGTCCGCTGCGTTCCCGTCCACAGGCCCGCCGGTATTTTTCTGAATCGGGATGGTCTCTCCGTATGCCACACAGTACCCGGCGATCGCGTCCAGGAAGTCCGCGCCGTATTTCCCCAGCTTGTGCTCCCCGACACCGCTGATGGCCAGCAGTGCGCGCTCGTCCACGGGCTTGTCACGCGCCATCTGGATCAGGGTCGCATCGCCGAAGACGATGTAGGGCGGCACGCCCTGCTCGTCCGCCAGTCGCTTGCGCACGGTGCGCAACTCCTCGAACAGCACCTCGTCATACGGGCCTTGTCCGGCAGCGTCCCGGGGCCCCTTTTTCTTTCGCGAGGATTCCCGGATACGCGGCCGGGCCAGTTCCAGCGTCTGTTCACCGCGCAGCAGCGGGCGGGCGGCCCCGGTGAGTTTCAGCACCGAAAAACTGGCGATGTCCTGGACCAGGTATCCATGGTGGATCAACTGGCGGATGATGGAGGTCCATTCCTGCTCGTTCTTGTCTTGGCCGATGCCCCAGGTCGACAACTGCCGGTGGCCCAGAGAACGGATGCGCTCGTTGTCCGCGCCGCGCAACACCGCGACCACGTGGCCGATACCGAAGCGCTGCCCGACCCGGTATACACAGGACAGGGCCTTGCGCGCATCCTCGGTGGCATCGAACTGCTCCGGCGGATCGAGACACACATCGCAGTTACCGCAGGCTACCTCCCGCTGCTCGCCGAAATAGTTGAGCAGTACGCGCCGCCGGCAGGTCACACTCTCGGCGAGGCCCACCATGGCATTCAGCTTGTGCATTTCGATGCGCTGCTGCTCCGGATTTGCGTTGTTCCCGATCAACCGGCGTGCACCACCCGCGTCCTGCGCGCCATATAACAACAGCGCATCCGCCGGCAGGCCGTCGCGCCCGGCCCGGCCGGTCTCCTGGTAGAAGCCCTCGATGTGCTTCGGCAGGTCGTAGTGAACCACGAAACGGATATTGGGTTTGTCGATGCCCATGCCGAAGGCCACGGTGGCCACCACCATGTCCAGCTCGTCACGCAGGAACGCTTCCTGTACCGCATGGCGGGTGGCGGCCGGCAGACCCGCATGATAGGGCGCCGCACCGCGGCCCTGTTCCTGCAGCTTGCGGGCAACCTCTTCCACCCGCTTGCGACTCAGTGCATAGACAATGCCTGCCTGCCCCCGGCGGGGCTCGAGAAATCGCAGCAGTTGCTCGAAGGGCTGGTGCTTCTCCAGTACGGTGTAGCGGATATTGGGCCGGTCGAAGCCGGTAACGTGGTGCTGCGCGTGCTGCAGATCCAGCACCTGCACGATGTCCGCGCGGGTCTGCGCATCGGCGGTCGCGGTCAGGGCAACCAGGGGAACTTGTGGAAATTGCCCGCGCAGCACACCCAGCCGGGCGTACTCGGGACGGAAGTCGTGACCCCACTGCGAGACACAATGCGCCTCGTCGATGGCGAACAGGGCGATGTCGATGGCAGCGAGCCGTTCCAGGAAGCCGCCACCGATCAGCCGCTCGGGACTGATATACAGAAGATCGAGTTCCCGAGCGTGCAATCTGTCCAGTACCCTGCGGGACGCCGGCGCACCCAGGGTGGAGTTGTAACATTCCGCCGCCACGCCATTGGCCTTGAGGCTGTCCACCTGGTCCTTCATCAGTGCGATCAGCGGCGATACCACGATACCCACCCCCGGCCGGTGCAGTGCGGGAATCTGATAGCAAAGCGATTTTCCGCCTCCGGTGGGCATCAGTACAAAGGCGTCCCGTCCCGCGATCAGGGCTTCGATGATCTCCTGCTGATGGGGGCGGAAGGCGGTGTAGCCGAAGACGCGACGCAGCGTGGCGTCGATGCCGTTCCGGGGGATGGCATCCGCTGTGGGGTTCATGTGGGGATTGTACCGGCTGGGCCCCGGGAAAACCGCTGGAATTTGCGAAGTCTTGAGAAACCGTCCCGGGTAAGTGTGATAGCTGTATTCCGACGCCGTCAGGGTCATGCACCTGGGGTTTCCCGGCGCGACGTCTGGCGTTATCGAGGGATGCCGGGTGACTGCGCCAATCCTCCGGTTAGCGGGCTACGGGTACGTAGAAGCGTTTCATGCCACCGGCGGAGCAGCCGCTACGCTTTTGTGTAAACTAACCGCATTGCCTGCAACTCGCGGGCACCCGCGAAAGCCGGAGGACGTCACGACATGGGCTGGGAGGCTGTTTTTACACTGGGTGTGGTCGCCGCCTGTATCGCGCTGCTGGCCTGGAACCGCTACTCACCCGACCTGATCCTGATGGCCGGTCTCACCCTGCTGCTGCTGGCCGGGGTACTCACCCCGCAGGCGGCACTGGCCGGCCTCGCCAACGAGGGCATGGTCACGGTCGGGGTGCTGTATCTGGTAGTGAGCGGCCTGCGGGAGACGGGGGGCATCTCCTGGATCAGCCAGACCATCCTCGGGCGGCCGCGGTCCCTGCCGGGGGCGCAGCTCCGGCTGATGCTGCCCGTGGCGGCCCTGAGCGCCTTTCTCAACAATACCCCGGTGGTTGCCCTGTTCATACCGGCCGTGCAGGACTGGGCCAAGCGACACCGGCTATCGGTTTCCCGTCTGATGATTCCCCTGAGTTATGCCTCGATCGTCGGCGGAACCTGCACCCTGATCGGCACCAGCACCAACCTGGTGATCAACGGTATGCTCATCACGGAAACCGGGACCGTGGGGCTCGGCATGTTCGAACTCGCCTGGGTGGGCCTGCCGGCGGCGGTCGCGGTGCTGGTTACCACCGTAGTGCTCAGCCGGCTGCTGCCGCAGCGACGCTCGGTCATGGAACAACTGGCCGATGCGCGGGAGTATACGCTGGAAATGCTCGTAGTCCCGGGCAGTCCGCTGGTTGGCAAGAGCATCGAGGAGGCCGGCCTGCGGCAGCTGCCAGGAATGTACCTGGTCGAGATCGATCGGGAGGGCCGCGTGCTACCCGCCGTCTCCCCCAACGAACAACTGCGGTACGACGACCGCCTGGTGTTCACCGGGGTCATCGATTCAGTACCGGATCTGTACCGGATCAAGGGTCTGGAACCCGCCACCGACCAGGTGTTCAAGCTGGATTCGCCACGCCACGAGCGCTGCCTCGTTGAAGCGGTGATCTCGAACAATTTCCCGCTGCTGGGCAAGACCATTCGCCGGGGACGGTTCCGGAATCTCTATAATGCGGTGGTGATCGCCGTAACGCGCAACGGCGGGCGCATCAGCAAAAAGGTGGGAGACATCCGGTTGCGACCGGGTGATACCCTGCTGCTCGAGACGCACCATTCGTTCCTCGACCAGCACCGCAACTCGCGGGATTTCCTGCTGGTCAGCGGGGTGGATGATTTCTCGATGCCACGCCATGAACGGGGCTGGATTGCCTTCAGCATCATCGGCCTGATGGTACTGTCCGTGGCGTTTGGCCTGCTGAGCATGCTGAAGGCAGCCATGCTGGCCGCCGGTCTGATGATCATTACCCGGTGTACCACAGGACCGATTGCACGGCGCACCATCGACTGGCAGGTACTCGTGGTCATTGCCGCTTCGTTTGGTATCGGTTCGGCGCTGCAAACCAGCGGGGCGGCCGGGGCCATCGCCGGTTCGATTATCGGCAGCACCGGTGGCTCGCCATTGCTGGCCCTGACCCTGATCTACCTGATCACGGCCCTTTTCAGTGCGCTGATCACCAACAATGCAGCGGCGGTGCTGATGTTTCCGATTGCCCTGGCGAGCGCGGACCAGCTGGAGACCAACGTCGTGGCCTTCGCGATCACCATCATGGTTGCCGCATCCGCCAGCTTCGCCACCCCCATCGGTTACCAGACCAACCTGATGGTCTATGGTCCGGGCGGCTACCGGTTCACCGACTACCTGTGGGTCGGCCTGCCGCTCACCCTGCTGGTCGGTCTCATCACGGTCCTGATCGTACCCCTGGTGTGGCCGCTGTAGTGAGCACGCGCCTGTCAACCGCTGGTGAATGCCAGAGGTAATCTGCCAGTCGTCGATTCGGATTCACTTCCGGTCACCCCGCAAGGCACTGACCAGTTCCCGGAGCCTGCCGGTGCTCACCTCGGCGGGCGGGACAGGCGCCCCGGCCACCAGCGCGATCCTGTGCCACAGCGGTCTGGGTAACTTGCCGCGCATCGCCGCCCCGCCCTTGCGGCTGAAGAAACTGCCCCATAATCCCTGCAAAGCCATCGGGATGACCGGGACGGGGTTGCGCCGGATAATCCGCATGATTCCCGGGAGGAAGGTTTTTATGTCGCCGTCGCCGGTAATCCGGCCTTCGGGAAAAATGCACACGACCTCACCCCGCTCCAGGTAACGGGAGATCCGGTCGTAGGCGCGCGCCAGCATTTCAGGGTCTTCCCGGGCCGAGGCAATGGGAATGGCGCCGGCGGTGCGGAAGATAAAATTAAGTACCGGAATCCTGAAGATCCGGTAATACATCACGAAGCGGGGCGGTCGCCGGCAGCAGCCGGCGATAACCAGCGCATCGATAAAACTCACATGATTGCACACCAGCACCACGGGGCCCTCATCCGGTATCTGATCGAGACCCTCCTTCCTGATCCGGTAGAGCGTATGGATGAGCATCCAGACGATGAACCGCATCAGGAATTCCGGAACCAGTGTATAGATGTAAACCGCCACCACGGCATTCAGCAGGGCCACCACCAGGAACCATTGTGCAATGCCGAGGCCGGCGTTCAGGAATACGATCGCCAGGGCGGCGGAGATGACCATGAACAGGGCGTTGAGGATGTTATTGGCGGCGATGACGCGCGCGCGGTGGCTGGGCTCGCTGCGCTGCTGCACCAGTGCATACAGGGGCACGATGTAAAAGCCGCCGAAGACCCCCAGCAGGACGAAGTCCATCACCACGTGCCAGTGGCCGGGCACCTGCAGAAAACTGGCGGCATCGAGCAAGGCACCGGGTACCTGCCCTCCCGGAACCGCAAAGAAAAGATCGACACCGAAAATGGTCAAGCCGATGGAACCGAAGGGAACCAGACCCAGTTCCACCTTGCGGGCCGAGAGACGTTCGCACAGCAGTGAACCGGTACCGATCCCGATGGAGAACAGCGTCAGCAGCAGCGTAACGACCTGCTCATTGCCACCCAGCGTCACCCGGGTGTAATTCGGCAGCTGGGTAAGATACGTTCCACCCAGTTGCCAGAACCAGGAGATGCCGAGTATGGAGAGGAACACGGTCCGGTTGCCGCCCGCAAAGCGCAGAATACGCCAGGTCTCGGTGAACAGATTCCAGTTGATCCGCAAGTCCGGCGCGGCCGGAGCGGCGGTCGGGATGCCCCGACTGCTGAGGTAACCCAGGCAGGCCACGGCGATAATGGTGACGGATACCATGACCACACCACTATCGGGCATCCCGATCAATACGCCACCGGTGAGGGTGCCGAGCAGGATCGCCAGGAAGGTCCCCGTCTCCACCAGGCCGTTGCCACCTACCAGTTCATCGTCCTGGAGATACTGCGGCAGAATACCGTATTTCACCGGTCCGAACAGCGTCGACTGGGACCCCATCAGAAACAGCACAGCGATCAGCAGCGGGATACTGCCGAGGTGAAATGCCACCGCGGCAAGGACCATGATGGCGATCTCCATCAGCTTGATCACCCGGATGAGCCGGGCCTTCTCGTATTTGTCCGCCAGCTGGCCGGCGGTGGCGGAAAACAGAAAAAACGGCAATATGAACAGACCGGCGCACAGATTGATGAGGGTATCCGAATTGACCTGGCCCATGCCCGTGGCCTGAAAGGCGATGAGAATGATCAGGGCATTTTTGAAGACATTGTCGTTGAACGCGCCGAAGAACTGCGTCAGGAAAAAAGGGCCAAAGCGCCGCTGTTTCAGCAGCGAGAACTGGTTATCAGCCGACATGTCCAGTGCATGAGCAAGTCATTCCGGGGACAGTATACTGAATTTCTGACCGGGTAATCAGTCGGGGACAGCCGATGGCGGAACCACGATCCATGAACTCACCCCGTTCCGCAATCAACCATCCAGGCCCGCAATCGTACCTTCAAAAAATGCTTCGAGCCGCTTTCACAGGGGCTCGGAAAGCCGCAGTTCCTGCTTTCCCTGGTCAATGAAAAACCGGAAGTGCTTGAGATAATTCATTCCCAGCAAACCATCCACTCCGGCTGCCATGGGAAAGTCCAGGCCGGCCAGTTCGATATTCGGGATCTCCTGGTCGCCGATGCTCAGCCGGTCTACCCGGTAAACCCTCCCCGCCACCAGGCCATTGGCGGTATTGAAATAACGTGGTGGTTCATCGGACAATAGCGGAATCTCCGCTGCGGCCAGCACCTCACTGCGCACCACCGTCATCGAGGCACCGGTATCGATCAACAGTCGCACCGGGATGGCATCGTTGATCCAGGCTTCCACGAGAAAATGCTCACCCTCGCGGATCAGCGGGATGGCGACTGCACCCGGCTGCGGGTAACGAACCAGGTTGTCGATGCGGTTGATCAGCTGCAGGGCTTCATTGGATACCAGGGGATCGAACTGGACCAGGGTCAGCGACTGGCGTGCCTCGGCCAGCCGGTCCAGGTCCAGCTGCGCCTTCGCCAGTGCGATGAAGTACGGCGAATAATCCGGTTCCAGCACGGCAAGCTGTTCATAGAGACTCAGCAGCGCCTGCTGCTCTCCGGCCGCCTGCAGTTCCCGGTCGTAGCGAGCGACGAGCTTCCTGATTTGCGCGGTGATCGCCTCGATCTGCGGCATGCGGTATTCATAGGATCTGGCCTGATAGAGGGTGTCGAGTGCCGTGCTGTACTTACCCTGCAGCTGATACAGCCTTGCCCGGATCAGTAATACATCGACATCGCGGTATTCGCGCGCCAGGTAGCCTGACAACAGCCGGTCGGCGTGTTGATAGTCCCGATCCTCCAGCAACGACTCGAGATGCCGGATGAGATCCGTCCGGTAGCCCTCCAGCGCCGTGGTCGAGTTCTCCTCGTTGAATCGCTGCAGGGCCTCCGGATAGCGATGCGCCGCCAGCAGGTCGGCGAATGCCGCCGTTGCGGCAGCCGGTTCACGGGATCCACGGGTTTGCCCCGGAGGCATGCCCGCCGTTCCGGGCGGCAGCCGCACAGGGGCCTCGTCCGCCGGTGGTTCCGCCGGCAGCCGGGACTCCTTCGGTGGCCAGTAGTGGTGCGTCATCCATCCCAGGGCCCAACCGGTGGCCAGCACGATAATCCATTGGACGGGTTTCGACATTCTGTTCGGGTTGCTTGAGGGGGTCAGACGAGCCTGTGATAATTTAATATTATATATATACAACAGTATATTATAGTATGTTCCTCATAGAATATTTAGCTAATGAACGGCGGTTGCTGCCGATTCGCTACACCCCACATGATAACGGATGCCACGGGTTCGCACCCGTTTTCCGGCACGGAATGGCCGGCTCAACGCGATGCTGTTGCCGCGCAGTCGCGAGGCTGGGGAGCACGGCTGGCAGAAATTTTCCTTGCGTTACATGGGTCAATACAACGCCTCGCCCTGGATCAGCAGCAGGTCGGCGACGTTGAATTCACCGTCGGGGGTGTACTGGCCGTTGACCCGCGGCGCCAGGTCTCCGAGCGCGAACTGCTTTGCGTCCAGTGTGAGCAGCTGAAGGACAGCACGGGTGGCCAGGAGGACATCGGCGGTGTCGACCCGGCCGCTGTCGTCGAGATCGCCCCACACCGGGGCGTCATTCCCGTCCAGCGGGTCATGCCCGGTGAGCACCTCCATGCCGTCCGGGAAGCCGTCACTGTCGGTGTCGGCCAGCAACGGATCGGTTCCGATGGCTGCTTCCTCGCCGTCAGACAGGCCGTCATTGTCATCATCGGTATCGGCATTGTTGCCGGTACCGTCATGGTCGGTGTCGGTATCCTCTGCCGGGTCCAGCGGAAAGGCATCGGTCGCATCCGGCGTCCCGTCGCCATCGGCGTCTGGGGCTATCCGCCACGCCAGGGCATAGTCCCAGTCGAAGGTGCCGACGGGTTCCACCTGGAGCCGATAATCCCGTCCGGCCTGCAGCGCGAACCAGAGGCTCTCGGTGTTGTCGCCCGTAGCGGTCGAGTCCGCCAGCAACAGGGTACTGCCAGTGACGTCGTACAGCATGAGATCGAGGTCGCGCAGGGTGGCGGTTCCGGAAAAATTCTGGCCATTGCCACCGGTAATTTCGAGATTCCATGCAAGCGTGGCCGACACGACCGCCGGAACGGCACCCGTGGAAAAATAGTACGAGGCGATGCCGTTGCTGCCGCCGGAGCCGCCGAAGGACGGATCGTAGTCGAAACCATCGACGCCAATAGCACCGGCAGCACCATCCTCGGCGCTGTTCTGCTCGCCCGCGTCGATGATGTGATAGCTGTTGTAGATATTGATCTGGCCGGCCCCGTAGCGGATGTCGAGACCATTGGCAGAGCGGTTGGCCGGATCGGCACGATAATCGATGATATTGGCACCGCTGCCGTTAAGCGTGTGCCGCTCCGCCCCCGCCATGAGGGCCGCCTTGATGACTTCCGAGCGCTCCGCATTGTAAATGGTGTCGCCCTCGCGGTTGGTGGTCGAAGTCTCGGCCGGGTCCGTGGAAAGGCCGGTATCGGTGTGCCCCAGTTCGATCAACAGGGCGGCGGCCGCGGCGACCACGGGCGTTGCGCCACTTGACGAGGTAAGCGGTGCGACAAGATGCGGGCGGGTACGACCCGCGGTATAGGTTGCATCCACCTGCGCCGAGTCACGGCCATGCACGCCATCGCTCTTGCCGACCGCGATGACATTGAACGCGCCGCTCAGGAGCGGTGCATTGGTTGAAGTATTGTTCTTCTGGCCAACCGCCTGGACAAATTCATCCCGTTCCACCAGCCAGTCGATGCGCCGCAACAGATCCGAATCCATGGCCGGATCACTCGTACTACCGATCCAGCTGTGATTTGCCACCCGGTTGGAGGTGGACAGGGGCTTGATACCGCTCAGGCCCTTCAGAAAATCAGTATCCACCCAGGCATCGGCCAGATAGGCATCGATTGCAGTGATACCGGGTGCGATCGAGGAACTGTTGCCGAAGAAATTCTTTCCGACACCGGTTGCATGTCCGGAATAGTTCCCGGCGGCGAGACCGGTCCGGTCTGTGATGCTCTTGCCGGTGAATTGCGAGTTGCCCGGATCGGGCAGGTAACTGAAGATCGATGGGTCGTTGTTGGTATCCGCTTCGGCCTGGGTCACCGAAACGCCACTGCCATCCGCAACGGCGGCCCCGGTTTCCGCCAGCAGTTGCGTGTAACCGATATCGTCCTTGTAGGCTGGATGGGAGATTCCGGCGTACAGCAACAGGCCGGCTGCTGCCGGCAGGACAGCGGATTGCATCCAGCGACTATCCCGCACCATCAGCCGGCCGGCTGCGCGTACCGGCCGGTTGCAACACCCGACTTCCTGCGCGCCAGGCGCCAAACTCACTGCCGGCCTGCGTATCAGACGAACAAAGCTGGATTCCACTGATTGCCCCATTCCGCAATCTCTGATTGTTGTTATAGACGGGCCGGAACGATATAGAACCGCAGGGCCCGGCAGGTTGCAGATGCTGTTTATACACTGCCGGCTGCAATACCCGCGATTTTCCAGACAGGCTATGCAATCAGTCTACATCAGACTGCATGCGTTAACCAAAAGCCACGACTGCAGCCCGGCATTGCCGGCATTTCTCAACCCAAACAGGTGGTTGCAATCTCCATGGGATGGCTGGTCCTGAAAGGGTGAGAAAACTCCCGCCTGTCCGGCACCGCATCCGATCCGTACGGTCAGGATATGCAGGGGGATTTTTCCGGGTAAATCCTCTACCATGGCGTCCCGATTTCGAAACATCGAGAAGCCTGTGCCCGAATTCATAACCGGTCAACGCTGGATCAACTGCGCGGACCTGCAAATGGGGCTGGGCACGGTACTGGCGAGTGACCCGCGCACGGTTACCCTGCAGTTCGCCGGCAGCGGCGAAACCCGCACCTATGCCAGACAGGGTGCCCCGCTGACG
>Ga0210064_1001152_pt1 | contig 11545 bp, 9 predicted proteins | sample Muzzi_CordC_D2_FD_185531 | JGI IMG/M metagenome (GOLD analysis project Ga0210064, IMG submission 185531) | Wetland microbial communities from San Francisco Bay, California, USA, that impact long-term carbon sequestration - Muzzi_CordC_D2 (SPAdes) | ecosystem: Environmental > Aquatic > Marine >...
TCGATATGCACAAATGGTTCGGTGATTTCCATGTACTTCAGGGAATCAACCTCACCGTTCATAAACAGGAACGCATTGTCATTTGCGGCCCTTCAGGGTCCGGGAAATCGACACTCATCCGCTGCATCAACCGGCTGGAAGAACATCAACGGGGACGCATTGTGGTGGACGGCATCGAACTGACCAACAATATCAAAAATATCGAGAAAGTTCGTACGGAAGTCGGTATGGTGTTTCAGCATTTCAATCTCTTTCCCCATCTGAGCATCATCGAAAATCTGACGTTGGGTCCCATATGGGTGAGAAAAGTACCGAAGAAGGAAGCCGAAGAAACCGCCATGTATTACCTGGAAAAGGTGCATATTGCCGAACAGGCAAGAAAATATCCCGGGCAGCTGTCCGGCGGCCAGCAGCAGCGTGTCGCTATTGCCAGAAGTTTGTGCATGAACCCGAAAGTCATGCTTTTCGATGAGCCCACCTCCGCCCTGGATCCGGAAATGATCAAAGAGGTCTTGGATGTTATGATCGAGCTCGCCCGGGAAGGGATGACCATGATCGTGGTTTCTCATGAAATGGGATTTGCCAAGAGTGTGGCCCACCGGGTTCTTTTCATGGATTTCGGCCAAATTGTCGAGGGGAACACCCCGCATGAATTTTTCGAAAACCCCCAGCACGATCGGACCAAACTGTTTCTCAGCCAGATTTTACATTAATTGGTAAAACAATCCCCTTTTTTGTTTTATAGCCGTTATTTTTTTATCTGCTTCCAGGGATTTCAGATAGGTATCCACTTCGTTGACCTGTAACCCCAAAATTTCAGACAAGTCTTTTGAAGTACACGGACGTCTGGCAATGGTTCCCAAAATGGCACCTGCTGTGTCTTTGCGATAGGCAAAAAGCACCTTGTGCTCGGGTGGATCAGCGACAATAGTGGCATTGTCCATCTTAAAGACATCCAGAACATGTTCAAGTTCCTCCCGGGTGGCGGCACGAAGCGTTGATACCGATCCGGGCCTGTCCAGTGTATTCAAGTGAACCTGGTCCGGCTTGATTTTTCCAATCACCAGTTTTAAGGCATTTAATTCTGCTGTTGTATCATTCATGCCGGGGATAATAAAGACTTCCAGCCATATTGCCCCATCATATTCTTTGCGGAATCGAATCAGTCCGTCAATGATTTTATCCACGTGCACATGAGGTGAGGGACGATTTATTTTATTGAATATCTTTTCGGTTGCAGCATCCAGCGAAGGAATGACCACCTCGGCATTTTTAATATCTGATCGTACCTGTTTTTGGGAAATTAATGTGCTGTTGGTCAGAACTGCCACCGGAATATCAGGAACCCGATCTTTTAAAAAGCGGATAACATCGCCGATTCTTGAGTTGAGTGTCGGTTCGCCTGAACCGGAAAAGGTAATGTAATCCGGCCGGGCATGATGCGCCAAATAATGGGTCAGCTCTTTTTTGACGGCTTCAAACGAAACATATTCTTTACGTTCCAATGTCAAGTGAGAGGTTTTGCCGCATTCACAGTAGATGCAATTCAACGTGCAGGTTTTCATGGGGACTAAGTCCACCCCCAAGGAAATTCCCAATCTTCGTGAAGGTACCGGGCCAAAAAGGTAATGGTATTGCATTTTTTCCTCAATAGTGCTGTTATATTTGCTTTAGTTATTTTGAGGGGTCGGGGTGTTATAATATAAACATGTATATTCGTGTTCAAGGGGTGTGCTCTCCCGTTCACTCCGGTGTCTACGTGTCTGGTCATTTCAAAGACTTAGCAGCGGTGGCATTCCTGCCCCCTCCGCGTTCTCCCGCGAAAAGCATGCGGGAGCCGCGGTCTCCCCCACTGCTAAGTCAGTGAAATGACGAAGCCACTCCAACCGTATCGTTACACGGAAAAGCACATCCCTTGAACACATGCAACACGAGTGTATGAGCGGAATGGACAATCTTTTTTTAAAAAAGCGTGTACTGTTTGAGTGGCTTAGGGATCGTTAGAAAGAACAGACGGTTGCCGCAACATTTCAACAGAAAGAAAGTGTTTGTTTTAAATCGAGTCAATTATTTATAGACCGATTTCTGTTCTTTTTTTACGATCCTTTAGCTACGAGTTTACACGGTTTGAAAAAAATATTATCCATGGAGCGACTTGACAAACAAATAAATAACCCGACTCCTCAGTTATTTATATTAAATTTGTTTTAATACATCAATCACATAAAACGCTCAATGAGTTTGTTATGCCGATAGATATAAAAGAAGGGTAAAATGAGCAACAGATTGCCGGGAATCTTGGTGACCGGAGCCTCCGGTTTCATCGGGAGACATTTTGTTATCGCCGTATCCGGAAAATTTCGCATTTTTTGTATTGCCCGAAGAAGCCAAAAAGAGGCCGGTGTTCCGGAAAATGAACATACCCACTGGCTGCAGGCGGATATCACCCAATGGAAAAATCTTCTGAGGGTCTTTGAATATGTTCAAGAACACGGGGGGACTGATTATGTCCTGCACCTGGCCGGTTATTATGACTTTACTTTGAATGAGAATCCAGCGTATGAAGAGACCAATGTTACCGGCACCCGATATCTTCTTGAGTTGTCAAAAATGCTGGGCGCAAAACGGTTTATTTTTTCCAGTTCTTTGGCTGCTTGCAAATTCCCCCCTACCGGCAGGGCCCTCACCGAAAAAAGTCCTGTTGATGCGGATTTCCCCTATGCAAAAAGCAAACGATGGGCGGAGGCAATCATTGGGGATTATTCCGAGACGCTCCCCTGTTCCATCGTTCGATTGGCTGCCGTATTCAGTGACTGGTGTGAATATCCCATATTGTATATGCTGCTGAAATCCTGGCTTTCCCAAAAGACACTCTTATCGAAAATATTGGGAGGACACGGCGAATCTGCCGTACCGTATATCCATACCAAGGATCTTATCAAGCTGTTTCTCAGAATTATAAATATCAGCGATACACTGCCTCAGCTGGCCGTATATATTGCCGGTTCGCAGGGGAGTATTTCTCATATTGATCTTTTTCGAACTGCCACACGCTATTATTACGGACGTGACGTGAAACCGTTTAAGATGCCCAAAACATTTGCACGGCTGGGTTTGGTCGTTCTTTCGTTTTGGGGATGGCTGATCGGGAAAGAGACCCTTGAGAAGCCCTGGATGGCGGAATATATTGACAAGAAACTGACCATAGATGCTTCTGTAACCTTCAAGGCTTTAGACTGGAAACCTACACCACGGTATCATATCTTGAGGCGTTTACTGTTCATCACCGAAAAAATGATCATCCACCCGAAAAACTGGGAGTTTCGAAATGAATTGCTTTTACAGCGGGTGGCTTACAGAAAAAGTACTGAAATCTATAATATTCTTGTTGATTTTCGCGAATCGTTGGTCAATCAGCTTGTCAAAGAGGTGATGAAACCGGAAAATGCGGAGCGGTTTCCAAATTACCGTAAAATGGATCAGGATCTGCTGAAATGGTACATCACGTTGAACTATCAGCTTGTCTCGGCAACGGTGAGGAACCGGGACAGAGCGATGATACCCAACTATGCGCAGGTTATTGCCTACCGGCGCTTTGTTGAAGGATTTACGGCTAGAGAAGTCAAAGATTTGATGTTTTTGACGGCAAAAACCATGGAAGAGCTGCTCCTTGAAAGGCCGGAATTAAAGGATTCAAGACAGCGGGTGGATGACTATATTATTTTGACCGCACAGCTCGCCATCGATGAATTCGAAGATACCTATGAAATTCTTGAAACCTATCCGCCTGAACAGGTTGCTGCTATTGATACCATAAAATCGATTTCGGGCAGTCACGATCTCAAGCGGATTGTATTGCAGCTCGAGGATATCTGCAGTGATTCGTTGTCACATCAATTGAGCGGTATATTTTAGATGGTTTCCATCCAGAAATGGCAATTTTCCGCAATCTCTTCGTCAATCAGCGGAATTATTTGTGTGGCGTGCCACTTGTACGCCTCCGCGTAATTCCTTGATTTCCTTGACCTTGCGAAAAATTGCTAATTTCTGCTTTGGAAACTTAATTTGCGTCCGATATAGATTTGTGGATGGACACAAGATAATGTCTATACTTACGCTTGATGATTTATATGAGGGGTCGGTGAGTTTTTCTCCTAACTCCTTGAATATAATAGCGGAATGGATGATCTTTTTTAAAATCGGATGCTGTCTGACCCGCCTGCCACGTAAGGCACGAGCGGGCAGGGTGGCTTAGGGATCGTTAAAAAAACAGGCACATACCGAAATCGTGTCTTTAAAAGAATTTTAAAATGATGCAGAGAACCTATTGATATTTCAAAGATAGTTTCCTGTTTTTTCTTTACGATCCCTTGCCGCGAGTTCATGCGGTTTAAAAAAAGATTATCCATGTAGCGGTTGTTTAGAATAGCTCCCCGACCACTCATTTATGTTAAAATGAGGTTAATGCCCAACGGCAAGTATCCCGCTGGCCGCGGCACTGAGAATAATGACCTCAAGTATCGCTATAATAGCATAAACTATGTCTTTATTTTTCAACAGCGTCGGTATGATGGCGGCATAACAGAAAATGGTCACACCCGCCAACATGGCTACGCCGATGAAATTAATGAAATCTCCGTACTTGAGCATACCCAGCCAGGCCCATCCGTCTTTTATTCCTGCATGTTCAAGATATTCATGGACGTTGTAAGACCAGTACTTGGAAATTTTATCCAGCGGAATATAGGGATCTAAAATGCCGAAGGTATAAAGACCAAATGTTATAAAAAGAATGAGTAAACCGAGGTACATACCCTTTTCCAGTATTTTGGCATAGAGTAACTGCTCCGGTGTTGCTTGTAACAAGGTATTTATTTTTTCTTCCATTTATTTTCTCCCGGCAACTAATCCATGTCTTGCTTGAGCTTAAATTAAAAAATTAAAATCCAAGTCCTTTGGACAATGCTTTGATCCCGGCAAAGGCCAGGATGCCAATGACCATCCACCGGATAAAGGTGGGCTTGGCAATTTTAAGTAAACGGACCCCCACAAAAGAGCCGAGCATGATTCCCACCAGCGAAGGAACGACCATCATGGGTATAATACAGCCTTTATTCATGTATATCCATGCTGCGGAAGTATCGGTGATGGAAAGGAGGAATTTGCTGGTAGCTACACTGATTTTCAGGGGTGCTCCCATAAGCAGGTTAAGTACCGGCACATTGGCCCATCCGGCCCCAAGGCCGAACATGCCGGCCATGATTCCGATTAAAACGAACAGAGCCAATCCTAAAGGTGTTCTGTGTACTTTCCAGTCGATAATTTCCCCGGTGCTGGCTTCCTGGTAGACGCCACAGATTCTAAGCGCTGATGATAAACGGTCTGCCTGGGGAACATCCGGAACCGTCGATTTTTTGGCGGTTAACATTAGAATGCATATACCGATGATGGTGGCGCCAAGGGCAATCTGAACGATGTTGGTGGGCAGTGCAAGTCCGATCATGGCCCCGATGATGGCGCAAGTGGAAGCGATGAGGGCCACCGGAATCGCCAGCCTTAAGCTGGCAAGGTTCATTTTGAGAAGCCCGGGGCCGGCGGCCAGGGCACCCGAAAGGGCAACCAGAAGACCTGTGCCGCGAACAAAGTCCAAATGGAACGGAAAAAATCCGCTGATGATCGGCACATAGAGGACCCCGCCGCCGACGCCGCCGAGCACGGCAAGAATTCCCATAATAAAAGTGACGAAAAAAAGTACTATCGGCCAGAACCACCAGGCATGGCCATTGGCGGCAGCTTCAGCGGATGCTTCTGCAAAAACAGGTGAAACCAGTACCGCCAATGAAAACAGGCCAATGAACATCATCGTCCAAAGATTACCATTTATCCGCATCTCTTCCTCCTGAACATGGGCGCTATATTTTTTTTTGGATCTGAATCCTGATGTGAAAGAAAATTCCGTCACAACGGATATGGTTGTTGAAGAAGTTGAATTTACCAAAAAATGATAGCTATATTACATTTCATGCAATGTCAATTAAAAATATGTAGAAATTTACATATAACTTGTTTAAAATACAATATCTTATCATTCATCATTACATAACATTGACGTAACGAAATATCACTATATTTACAGGAATTTATCCGATCTGTCGTTACAATATGCAACATTTGTGCAGGGCGTGTCCTACATTTTATGATTCGAATATCCAACTTGCTATACTTAGGTTTTGAATTTCCGTTTACAAACCTTTTTGCCTATGGTAAAGACATATTGAAACATTTTTTTTAGAAAAAAAATATATGAGTAAAACATTCTGAAACAATCATTGAATACATTACGACGCACACATATTAAGGGCCTATTTGACGCCTCCATCGAATTGCCTTCTTTGATCGATGAAATTCCACTGGGAATTGTGGTGCTCGATACCCAGCGGCGAATCGTGCTGATCAATCGTGCTTTTGAAGCCCTTAGCGGCTTTTCGATGGAAGATGCAAGAGAAATCTCCTGTTTTCATATCATGCGAAGCAAGCTGTGCATACAGAAATGCCCGCTTAAAAAGATGGATTCAAATTCCGAATCCATTTCCGTTGAAAGCGACATGATCAACAAAGAACGGCAGCTGATTCCGGTGTTGATCAATCTGTCTCCGATCCGGGATGCTGAGGGTAAACTGGCCGGTTTTCTGGAAACCGTTGAAGATCTCCGTCCCTTTAAAGAAGTGGATTCCAAGACAACCCATGCCTATGCTTTCCGCCATCTTATCGGAAAAAGTCCTAAAATGACCCGAATTTTTCAAACTCTTCCCTTGCTTGCTCAAAGTGATTCGGCGATTTTGATTACCGGTGAAACCGGAACCGGCAAAGACGTGTTGGCAGAAGCCATCCATCAGGCCTCTGATCGAGCAAAAGGTCATTTTGTCAAGGTCAATTGTGGTGCATTGCCCGAAACCTTGATGGAATCCGAGCTGTTCGGTCACCGAAAAGGGGCGTTTACGGGTGCGGTGGAAAATAAACCCGGACGATTTCGACTGGCACACAACGGAAGCCTCTATCTTACAGAGATCGGGGATCTTCCCCTGCCACTACAAGTCAAGCTTTTAACGTTTCTGGATGATAAGGTGGTCTATCCTTTAGGAAGCGCCAAAGGGTTTCAGGCCGATGTCCGAATCATTGCCGCCACCCATCGCAACCTTGATCTCATGGTTAAAGAGAGAAGGTTTCGAGAAGACCTGATGTTTCGGTTAAATGTGGTGAGATTGCATCTACCGCCGTTGAGGGAGCGGGGAGACGATATTCGGCTTATTTTGGATCACTTTATTAATATTTTTGCCACGAGATTCCGAAAAGATATCAATGGATTGTCCAAAAAGACTCTCAAGATTTTACTGGATTATCCTTTTCCCGGAAATGTAAGGGAGCTAAGAAACATTATTGAATACGCCGTGAATATTTGTCCAAAAGGACAGATACAATTCACACACCTTCCTGCCTATCTTTCCGAGGTGAAAGATCATTATGACCGCTCAACGCCGGAAGCCGGCGAAGCGTCCGAATGGACGGCGTCATTTGTAAAATCCAACAGCGAACGCAGCGGCGAAAAGACCTGGGCGTCTTTGGAAAGAGATATGATTATAGAGGCACTTGTCAAAAACAAGGGACGACGCAACAAAGCGGCAGATATGATGGGGTGGGGACGGAGCACGTTGTGGAGAAAAATGAAACAATACAAAATAGACGCCTGATAATTATGGACTTAGATGAAACAATTTGATACTTAACTTTGACATGCCAAGTTTAATGGATTCAACGCATAACAATGGAACAAAAGATTCTCATCACTTTATACGTCGATCAGGTGGCGCCGCGCTTTGATTTGGCTTCAGAGGTTTCTATTGTACAAATGGCGGATGATGGCCGGCCCATAGAAAAAAAGACCGTGGTCTTACCTCGGGCGTCGGCGGAACAGCTTTGTCATCTCGTTATTTTGGAAAAAATAGGGACGGTGGTGTGTGGTGGAATTGAAGATGAGTATTATCAATATCTTAAATGGAAGAACGTGAAAGTTTTGGATTCCGTAATCGGTTCTTACAAAGATGTAATAAAACGACTGGAATCGGGGACGCTTCAATCCGGAGATATCATTCGATAATGGGCTGGTGGAGGGGAAATGGCGCTGAATCTTAGAAAATGGTTCCATATTAGAGAAAGTCTGCAAATGCTCACCGACGCAGATTCATCTTCAAATCGATATCGACTCTTCCAGAGGAACATTAGGGTCTTGATGATTGTGCTGACCATTGTTCCTTTGTTTATGATGGCTTTAATCAACTACCATCAGTACCAGAGCAGCCTTAAACAAGAGATGATCGATCCAACCAAGTTGCTGGTCAGCAAGACCAGACACTCTTTTGAATTTTTCCTTAACGAACGACAATCTTTGATAAAATCCATTTCTTATTTTTATTCTCTTAATGAATTAAGTGACGAAAAGAAATTGAATCACATTCTTTTTATACTCAAAAAGGAATTCGTTGGTTTTGTTGATCTCGGCCTTATAAACGGATCTGACGGTGCCCAGATACGCTATGTGGGCCCGTATAATCTTCTTGGAAAAAATTATGCGAATCAGGACTGGTTTCAAGAAGTTACGCTTAAAGGCATATATATCAGCGATGTATTTATGGGATACCGAAAATTTCCTCACATTGCCATAGCTGTTCAACGTCTTGAAGAGAACGGGGAATCCTGGATTCTTAGAACCACCATCGACACCACCATGTTCGACAATCTCATTGCAGCCATGGGGCTCGATGCGGAAAGCGATGCATTTATTCTTAACAAGGAGGGCATATTCCAGACCAATTCCCGTCTGTACGGAAAGGTTCTTGAGCAGTGTCCTTTGAAGATTCCTGCAGGCGGGCATGCAACGTATATCGATGAACGAAAGGATCCCGGCGGGAACGATGTTTTCCTGGCCTATACCCATTTAACGTATCCTGAATACACTCTGGTGATCGTAAAACCTAAGTCCACTGTTTTCAAAACCTGGTATGCACTGAAAAGTGACTTGTTTCTTGTTTTTCTTGTCAGTTCCATACTGATTGTCATTGTGGTCTTCAGACTGACAGGTATCATGGTGAATCGCATCAGAGAAGCAGACCACAATCGTGAGATCGCCTTCCGAGAATTACAGCACCATCACAAGCTTTCTTCCATCGGCAGGCTTGCCGCCGGTGTGGCTCATGAGATCAACAATCCCCTGGCCATTATCAACGAAAAAGCCGGTCTTATCAAAGACCTCATTGAATACGCCCCGGATTTTGCGCAAAAAGAAAAGTTTTCGACACTGGTGGGGTCTATTTTGCAGTCCGTGAGCCGCTGTAGAACTATAACCCACCGTCTGCTGGGATTTGCAAAACGGATGGAGGTTGAGGTTGAAACCCTGGACCTTAACGAACTTATAGAGGAAGTTTTGGGATTTATGGAAAAAGAAGCCCTTTACCGGAATATCGATATCGGGCTGGAATTGGCAAAGGATCTGCCTATGATCGATTCGGATCGGGGACAGCTCCAGCAGGTTTTTTTGAATATTTTGAACAATGCCATGACTGCTGTGGAAGACGAGGGGCGGATTTTTATCGCCACCTGGGAAAAAGATGCGGAGACTGTCGCTGCTTCCGTCCGGGACAATGGCTGCGGTATGTCGGAGGAAACATGCCGGCATATCTTCGAGCCGTTTTTTACCACCAAAAAAGAACACGGAACCGGCCTTGGGCTTTCCATTACCTATGGTATTGTCAAAAAGCTTGGCGGAGACATCGAGGTGAAGAGCAAAGAGCTAGAAGGAACCACTTTTACGATTTTTCTGCCGAAAAAATCAAAATGATAAAGGAGTCTGTTGATAAATGAGAATTTTTGTTTAAGATCAAGCCTCCGGCCCGTAGGGCATGCGAAAAAAATAACCACCCCAGTATGATCTGCCGTACCTACGGGACAGGCAGGCATATGTTTGGTATTTCGAGGATTATTTCATGAGCATAACCCCAGAGACATAGGCTTCGCCCCGGTTGAATAGGCTACGCATTCAACGGGATAAACATGTCACAGGGCAGGCGCAGAGACTATTCCGCCCCCGGCGGATTGGGCGAAAAGACCATTAAACAACAGGCTCATAAATGGAGGCATAAAATGGACCGGATGAAAATTCTGCTTGTTGACGACGAAAAAGAATTTGTCTCGACTCTGGCCGAAAGACTGGAATTGAGAAATATGAATGTTTCGATTGCCATGGATGGTGAGGCGGCATTGGTCGTTGTTGAAAACGATCCGCCTCAGATCGTGGTGTTGGATGTGATGATGCCGGGGCTGAGCGGATTGGAGGTCCTGGAGAAAATCAAATCCATGGATTCCAAAATTCAGGTGATTCTTCTCACCGGTCACGGGGCCACCAAAGACGGTATCCGGGGAATGCAGCTGGGCGCTTTTGACTACCTGATAAAGCCCATCGATATCGACGAGTTGATTGAAAAGTTGAATGAGGCGGCAAAAAGTATGCCTTAGAAAGCCGCTAAGACCTGTTCAAAAGGGGACAACATGAATCACTTAAAACGAAAAGAGGTGGCTTTTCTCGGGAAAATCACCGCCGGCATAACCCACGAAATTAAAAACGTTTTGGCTATCATCCAAGAATCGTCGGGTTTAATGGAAGACATTCTTGACATCACCGAAGACGGCATTTTCCCCCACAAAGACAAGTTCATAAAATCCTTAGATAGAATTCGCGGACAAATTCAACGCGGCATTGATGTCACCTCCCGCTTGAACCGGTTCGCCCACAGCTCCGATCACTGCCCCGCAAGCCTGGATCTTAACGAAATAACGGAACAGATGGTTTTGCTGGCGTCCCGTTTCGCGAGGCTTAAAAATATCGTTCTGGAATCGAGTCCTTCAGATCCGCCGCTGATCATTAAATCAGACCCTGTGTCCTTGGAAATGGCATTGTTTGAATCCATTGAAATCCTACTTAATGTAATGGGTTCCGGCGGCAAAATAACGCTTTCTCCACGAAAAATACAGGATAAGTGCGTATTGGGTATCGGATACGAAAATAACGTTCTTCCCGAAGAAGACTTTATGGCCAAAATATCTTCCACCGAACGCTGGACATCATTGCAGAAAACCATGGCTTTTCTGGGGGGCACTGCCAAAGTGTTTGGGCTGGCCCCGGAAATTTTGCTATACCTTCCCGAATCCATAGATGATTAAAAACGTTTCAAAATAGTTCAATTTGAACGTCTCAAATTGATTCATAATGAATCAGCCTTGTCTTTCATTTCCCTTCTGAATCATTAAAAACATCTGAAATTATTGTATAAAACGATTTTGGCATGCTCCTTGCTGTATAAGAGGGCAATATTGATGCAATCATTAAGACCATAAGGAGGGTGCCATGAAAAGATGGATCAATAAATTTGAAAGCGTCTTTGTCTCGGTCACCTTTGCAGAAATGGGTGAACACGATGATGCCAGGAATATGCTC
>Ga0210064_1001153_pt1 | contig 11541 bp, 9 predicted proteins | sample Muzzi_CordC_D2_FD_185531 | JGI IMG/M metagenome (GOLD analysis project Ga0210064, IMG submission 185531) | Wetland microbial communities from San Francisco Bay, California, USA, that impact long-term carbon sequestration - Muzzi_CordC_D2 (SPAdes) | ecosystem: Environmental > Aquatic > Marine >...
ACGGTAATTTCCGCGTGACTCACATCTCCACCCACGTCAGCCTGAGGCAGGCCTGTGATCTGGTTAAAAAAGAGCGGGTGGCTCGCGTGATCGATCTGACCGATGATGCGCTGAAGAATTTCGGCCTGTCCCGACCCCGGATCGGAGTCGCGGGGTTAAACCCCCATTGCGGTGAAGAAGGAATGTTCGGTCATGAGGATGATGAAGAAATTAAGCCGGCCGTGGAACTTTGCCGGGAGAAAGGCTATGAGGTTGAAGGACCTATTCCGGCGGATACGGTATTTTCAAAAATGAGAGGCGGCATGTATGATGCCGTAGTGGTCATGTATCATGACCAGGGACATATTCCCATGAAATTTTTCGGCTTTCAATATGATCAGAAAACCGGTCAATGGGGTGAAATGTCCGGCGTCAATGTTACCCTGGGACTTCCGATCGTGCGCACCTCGGTGGATCACGGAACCGCCTTCGGCAAGGCCGGGGAGGGCCGGGCCAATCCTCAGTCGATGATTGAAGCAATCAAGCTGGGAGCGTTGCTTGCTGGAAAGGGAAGGTGAGAAGCTGGGAGGCTGGGAAGCTATATAGCTGGAACGCTGGGAGCCGGAAGCTACTAAGGCGAGAAGAATATGGCTTAAGCTCAAAGCTGAATGCTGAAAGGTTAAAGGGACAAGCTGAAAACTCACAGTTGAAAGTTGATAAAGAGCAAGTTGAAAGATTAAGGGCTGCTGGTGGTCAGTTCGTAAGTTCGTGACCAACGAAGGAATTAGATCGATTCGATTCCTTTCACTATTCAACTAATCAACCAATTAACCAGGCAACCATTCAACTAATACGCTAGTCAATCATATTGGCATCGGCAAACACGGTTATAATTTTTACCCAATTATCGTCTGTTTAATATGAAGGAGGTTATCATGATTGTTGTTGCGAAACTGAAAGCCAAAACCGGTGAAGAGACAAAAATGGAAGAGGCCTTGCGGGGCATGGTGGCCAAGGTGGCTCAAGAGCAGGGGACACTGACCTACACGCTCCATCGATCCCAGAAAGATCCGAGCATGTTTCTGTTTTACGAAAAATACCAGGATGCCGCAGCCCTGAAAGCCCACAGTTCAACGCCATATTTCAAAGAGTTATTCGGCGCCCTGAAATCGCAGCTGGCTGGTGCGCCGGAAATTGAAATGTACGATGAGCTGGCACGGGTGAGAGAATAAGTTTTTTCGAGATCGCTTTGGTTAAAAAAAGTTCAGGAATACCCGGTATTCAACGGTTGAATTTTTTCGGTTGAATATTAAATGCTTGCGGTATTTTTTCAATTTTATAAATGTCGGAGCAAAGCGACATCCATAAATCTTCAATCTTCAATTTTCATTCCCGGCTTGTCCGGGTTAGGAGGTATTTCCCATGGCCGTCATTGAAAAACAACCTTTCGGCGATACCGGGCATTTGAGTACGCGAGCAATTTTCGGATCGTTTTGTCTCAGTCAAACCAGTCAGGATACGGCCGATGAAGTGCTGGAAATACTTCTCGAATACGGCATAAACCATATTGATACCGCACCTGCATATGGTGACGCCGAGCTTCGCGTAGGGCCCTGGATGAAGCAATACCGGGAGCAATTTTTTTTGGCGACCAAGACGGACAAAAGAACTTATCAGGAGGCCCGGGAACAGTTTTACCGTTCTCTTGAAAGACTGCAGGTCGACAGGGTCGATTTGTTGCAGATGCATAATCTGACCGACGTGGTTCACCGGGAAATCGTGATGAGGAGCGGTGGCGCATTGGAGTTTCTGATTGAGGCCCGGGACAAGGGGCTGGCGCGATTTATTGGAATTACCGGCCACGGCATCCTGGCGCCTAAAATGCACCAGCAAAGCCTTGAACGATTTGATTTTGATTCCGTTCTTTTGCCATGCAACTACCCGTTGATGCAGCTTCCGCGATATCGGGACGATTTCAATGAGGTATTATCTTACTGCCGGGAGCACAATATAGCCGTCCAGACCATAAAATCAGGTGCCCGTGGCCTGTGGGGGAACAAACCGCGCAGTCATAGCACCTGGTATGAGCCGCTGAACGATGAAGAAGCCCTTAAAAAATCAGTCCACTGGGTGATGGATCAGTCCGGAATTTTTTTGATAACCACGGGTGACCTCCAGGTGCTGCCCAAATTTTTAGCAGCTGCAGCCGATTTCCAGAAAGCCCCGCCGGATGATGTGATGGCGGCTATGGTGGCAGAGCAGGGGATGCAGCCCCTTTTTGATCAGTAAGATTCCTAAATTAGGTTTCAGGTGTCAGGTGTCAGTTCTAAGCTGGTAGCCGAGATGCCAGTTTGATCGGAGATAAAACTTCTCAGTAACATGAAAAGGTTTAATTATTTTGTGGGAGCGGTTTCCAACCGCGATTATCTCGGTTTGCTCAACCCCAAACTAAGACGATTTTGAGATTTGGTATTTCGGGCATTGTGATTGTTATTTGAAATTTACTATCTGCTGACACCCGAAACCTGAAACCTTATTTTTTATTCACCATGCTTTCTGGGAAAGATTGCATATCACCGACAAAAGGACACTCACAAATGGAAAAACTCCCCCTGCATTATCAAACCATCACCGATCTTGCCGACAGTCTTCGAAAGGGTGAAATTACTTCAACCCAGCTGACGGAAAAATTGCTGGCCCGAATAGATTCGCTTGATGGAAAGCTAAACGCATTTAAATTAACCTGCCCGGAACAAGCTTTCGAAAGGGCACGCGCAGCGGATCAGGATTTAGCAGATGGCAAGGATACAGGTGTCCTGCACGGGATTCCCTATGCTGTCAAGGATCTGTTTGATGTCAAAGGTCTGCCCACGGCGGCCGGCTCAAGACTGCTGGAAAAAAATACAGCTACTGAGGACTCCCGAGCTACCCAAAGGCTTTCAGAGGCCGGGATGATTTTATCCGGCAAAACAAATACCGTTCAATTTGCTTTCAGCGGTGTCGGGATCAATCACGATCACGGCACGCCCCACAATCCCTGGAGCCGAACCCCTCACATCCCCGGGGGCTCCAGCAGCGGATCGGCGGTTGCGGTGGCTGCCGGACTGGTTCCCATGGCCCTGGGAACGGACACCGGCGGCTCGGTGCGCGTGCCGGCGGCGCTTTGCGGGACGGTTGGTTTGAAGACCACGGTGGGCCGCATCAGCCGGACCGGGGTCTATCCCTTAAGCTGGACCCTGGATTCGGTGGGCGTGTTCAGCCGCTCGGTGGAGGATGCTGCTCAGGTTTATCAGGCCTTGCATGGCCCGGATGTCAATGACGAGTCCACGGTGGGCGTCGCACCGCATGATGTGCTCAAAGAGCTGAAGGCCGGGGTGAAGGGACTGCGGCTGGCTTTTGCGGAGTCGGTATTCTGGGAGGACTTGGATCCCGAAGTAGCCGAGGCCGTGCGAGGATGCGGCAGCGTACTTGAACAACTGGGTGCCGATGTCAGCAGCATCGATTTCAGCGAAGCCATAGAAGCCCGGGAGTTGAACCCGGGCGGTGTGATCATTGCCGGCGAGGGTTACACGCTGAATAAAAAATGGCTGGAGGAACACTTTGACGAACTGGACCCGGTGGTGGCCCATCGCATGATCAAAGGCCGGGATGTTACCGCCGCTCAATACCTGCAAACCAATTATCTGGCCAGACAACTTCGTGCAAAAACCGGAAATACCTTAAAAGACATCGATGCTCTGCTGGTGCCGACGACCGCGGTACCCGCCAGGCCGGTGGCGGAGGTCGATACCGACATGGATAACTACCTGGCCCAAAACATCCGTTATCTGCGCAACACCTCCATCGGAAATATCCTGAACTTTTGCGGCTTAAGTGTGCCGTGCGGATTGACCGGGAGCGGTTTGCCCATCGGACTGTTGATTTACGGTAAACCCTTTCAGGAAGAGGTCGTGCTTCGAATCGGATATGCATTGCAACAAGTCACCGATTGGCACCGACGCATGCCGGATTTATCGTGGGCTTTAAATGATTGATTATTTATAATTGTTTGATTTTAGCTTTTTAAAAATTAGTTAGGCACGAATTTTTGCAATAGTCAAATAGTGAAAAAATCGTAACTATCACCAATAAAAAGGCTACGGGTACCCGATTAGCAAATGGAGCCTTTTGTAGGTTGGGTTGAGGCCGACCGAGTCATGTTGTCCACATCTTCTCAATAGTTAACCACCTCATCAGTGGCTATCCTTGACCTCCTAACTATCTATGGTTATAAATAATAGCTAACTATTACCCTGATGAGTCAGTATAGTGTATCATCACAACTACTCCCTGCCGCTTCGCTGTTAAACCTGATTATGCAGGTTAACGCCATGACACCAAAGGATTATAAACGCAAACTCACCGCCATCCTTAGCGCCGATGTGAAGGAATACAGCCGGCTGATGCGGGAAGATGAGGATGCGACCATTCGTACTTTAACTATCTACCGGGAAAAGATGACGAAGCTTATTGGGCAGTTCCGGGGACGGGTGGTGGATGCGCCCGGGGATAACCTGCTGGCGGAGTTTGCCAGTGTGGTGGATGCCGTCAAATGCGCGGTGGAGATCCAGCGTGAGCTGGCCGAACAGAATGCGGCCCTGCCTGCCGAACGCAGGATGGAGTTTCGGATCGGTGTCAACCTCGGGGACGTCGTTAAAGAAGAAGGTCGAATATATGGAGACGGCGTCAATATTGCTGCCCGTTTGGAAAGCATATGCGACGGCGGCAGCGTCTGCATCTCCGGCAGTGCTTATGAGCAGGTGGCGCACAAGCTTGATTTGGAGTACGAGGATCTGGGTGAGCACGAAGTAAAAAACATTCCAACGCCGGTTAAAGTTTACCGGGTATTATCATATCCGGGTGCAGCCGCCCATCGCGTTATCCGAGCGAAAAAGGAGACCGGGAGAACCTGGCGCAATAGAATTATGCTCCTATCGGTAATCCTGTTTGTGGGATTAGCAGTGGGGATCTGGCAGTTTTATATGCGGCATCCCTCGATTGAACCTGCCTCGGTTGAGGAAATGGCGTATCCACTGCCCGACAAGCCTTCGATTGACGTGCTGCCTTTTGTCAATATGAGTGATGACTCGAATCAGGAGTACTTCTGTGATGGAATCACCGAAGACCTGATTACGGATCTGTCAAAAATTTCGGATATTTTCGTAATCGCCCGCAACTCGACCTTTGCTTACAAAGGCAAACCGGTCAAAATAAAGCACGTGGCCGAGGATCTCGGTGTGCGTTATGTACTGGAAGGCAGTGTGAGAAAGGCTGATAACCAGGTACGAATAACCGTCCAGCTGATCGATGCAACTACCGGCCATCACCTGTGGGCAGAGCGCTACACGGGAATCATTGATAACGTGTTTGCCTATCAGGATAATATTACCCAAAAAATAGTCGATGCCCTGGCTGTTAAGCTGAATATTGATGAAAAGGAGCAGCTTGCCCACAAGGATACGGAAAACATAGCAGCCTATGACCTGTTTCTGAAAGGCTGGGACCATTATCTTCGCTGGACACCTGAAGATTTTTTTAAAGCCATTCCTTTTTTTAAAAAAGCCGTGCAGATCGATGCGAATTATGGGCGGGCGTATGCGGCGCTTGCAGCCACGTATTGGAACGGATCAATTACATATCCTGGCATGAGTCAATATGGTGTGCGAAATGAAGAAGGTTTTATTTTGGCGCGCGAGTATCTGGAAAAAGCCATGAAAAACCCGACATCACTTGCTCACTATCTTGCCAGTGAGATGAATTTAGACCATTATCAATGGCAAGATTCACGCGTGGAAGCGGAGCGCGCAATTGCCCTGGAGCCTAATAGTGCGATTATCAATCTCCAGATGGGATATGTTTTGACGATGATCGGCAACCCGGTAAACGGTCTTGATTTCATCCAAAATGCGATGCGATTGGATCCGCATTATCCGGCGAAAGCTTTATTCTTTCAAGGACTGGCTCATTTTAGTTTGGCGGATTTTAAAAAGGCCGTTTCTTGATTTGAAAAAAGCCACCAATTAAGCCCGGAGATGTTAGAACCTGCTCAATTTTTAGCAGCCACCTACACACTGCTTGAACGCGATGAGGATGCCGGGAGATTAGTTGACAGGCTCCACCGTGAATTCCCTGCAATTCCATGGCTACCGAGGTGGGCCGTGCGTAGTTTTCCCATCAAAGACCCGAAAATTTTAGATCGTTTTGTTGTGAATTTTCTTAAATCAGGTTTACCAACAACACCGCCTTTTTCTTACTACAAGATATTAGATGAAAACAGACTTTCAGGAGAACAGATCCGAACATTAGTGTTTGGTCGAAAGGTAATCGGGTTGGAGGTCGGATTCGGTTCTGGTGGATGGCTTGAGCGCAGCCCTGATGGAAAAGCGAATTTTCGAAGGTTCATAACCGGTTCCGATAGCGGAAAAAGCTGGATTGAAAATGACCTTCTCTGTGATCAATGGCAGGAACGCTTCGGAGGCCATAAAATCTGCTATCCAGTTTTCCGAAATCCTGAAGGTACTCCTGAAAACAAGGATGAGTATCTGATTCCTTATACCTGGGGGATGTTTACATTTTCAGTGTTGGATTGATCAGGCTATTGTTTCTTCTTTTGGACTGAAAATCTGGCTTCATTTAAATTAGCCCTTCGCCTCCCTTTACAAATGCCTAAAACTGCGCAGAGGGACGGCAAGCGGAGGTGCACCTTTATATCCCGGATCCTTCCAACCCTGAAGAATCGCAAGCGTTGCCAATGCATATCCAGGTTTTGCGAAACACCTCTTTCCTACTTGTTTCGGAACGTTATTTGGACAAATGCTCTAATCCCGGATGTATTTCACCACGAGATCGCCGACTTCGCTTGTACCAAGCCCCATCTTTCCGGCATCCATAGATTTCATATCTTGCTGGATTGCTTTCATCACGGCTTTTTCCACAAGGTCAGCGGCGTTATCTTCCTCCAGGTAGGTCAGCATCATTTGTCCGGCCATGATGGCGGCCAGGGGGTTGATAATGTTTTTTCCCGTATATTTTGGTGCCGAGCCCCCAATCGGTTCGAATATGGCGGCACCCTCAGGGTTTATGTTCCCTCCGGCGGCAATCCCCATCCCGCCCTGGATCATGGCGCCAAGGTCGGTAATGATGTCTCCGAACATGTTATCGGTTACAATTACGTCAAACCATTCCGGATTTTTAACCATCCACATGCAGATCGCATCAACATGGGCATAATCCTGCTCAATATCCGGGTAGGCCTCACCGACCTCATGAAAAACGCGCTCCCATAGGTCGAAGGCATACGTCAGAACATTGGTCTTGCCGCAAAGGGTCAGTTTTTTGTTTCGATTCTTTTTACGGCAGTATTCAAAGGCATAGCGGATACAGCGCTCCACGCCTTTGCGTGTATTAATTGATTCCTGGACGGCAATTTCATCCAATGTGTTTTTCTTCAGAAATCCACCGGACCCTGCATAAAGGCCCTCTGTATTTTCCCGCACCACATCGAAATCAATATGCTGCGGCCCCTTATCTTTTAGCGGTGTGTCCACGCCCGGGTACAGTTTTACCGGTCGCAGATTTATATACAGGTCCAGGGAGAACCGCAAATTCAAAAGAATGCCTTTTTCCAGAATCCCCGGCTTGACATCCGGATGTCCAATCGCCCCTAAATAGATCGCATCCATCTGTCCAAGTTCCTGAATTGCAGAATCCGGAAGTATCTCGCCTGTCTTTAAATAGCGTTCTCCGCCAAAATCATAATGAATCAGGTCGTAATCCATACCCGCTTTCTCGGCCACGGCCTTTAAAACTTTCAACCCTTCCGCAACAACTTCGGGACCGGTTCCATCTCCGGGAACCACTCCGATCTGATAATTTTTTTTCATCCACGCTCTCCTTTCGACGATATGCGGCATCCGTCAATAATTAATTCCTGAATAAATCCTGGAATCGGAGGCACGCCGCGGTGCATCATAACACCTAAAAATAATATTCCTAGATAGATCTACATTTTAACGCTTTGTCAAGTTTTTATTCTATTTAAAATTCTTTTTGAAAAAGATTTGGCTTATCGTGAAGGGTGGTCCAGTGGGGCTTTATGATGAGATAGAATGTTCTTTTAATACACGCCGTATTCCTGAAGCGCTTCCCACATGGCGATGATATTTTCGGGGGGGACGTCGGCCTGGATGTTGTGAATGGTGTTAAAGACGTAGCCGCCGCCGGGGGCCAGGGCTTCGATATTGCGTCGCACGTCGTCTTTAACTTCTGCGGGTGTGCCGTTGGGCAGGATGCCCTGGGTATCCACCCCGCCGCCCCAGAACACCAGATCCCGGCCGAAATCACGCTTGAGAGCAGCCGGCTGCATGTCTTTGGCGCGAATGTGGATCGGATTGAGGATGTCGACTCCCATCTCCAGAAAATCAGGGATCAACGGGCGTACGTTGCCGTCCGAGTGAAAAAAGCGCTTGGCATGGGGAGCTAATTTCGCAAAGGCTTCGAATAATATTTTAACCCGTGGTTTGACCAGCCTGCGGAACATATCGGGGGATATGAGCTGGGATGTCTGGGTGCCGTAATCATCGGCATAGGTCACGATATCCACCAGGTCGCCCAATTCGGCCAGCGCCGTCTGCCAGTAGTCCAGCTTGAGTTCCAGCAGTTTATCGAACAAGGCACAGGAAGCCTTTTCATTGGTAATCATCATCATGAGAAGGTTTTCCATGCCCACCATGCGCTGAGCAAACTCGAAGATTCCGGCAAATGCATCTTTGAGGACGACGGCATAACCGGCGGCGCGATGCTGCCCGGCCAGTTCACGCAGTCCCGCCATCCGCTGCGGATTGCCGACATCCGGCCAGGAATAGTTAAAAATATTTTCAACGGTGAGGTCGGTGCGGGGCAGGGGGGCTTTCACAACACTGAAATAGAGGCCGTTTTGTTTAGGTCGGTGGTGGGTAATTCCCCATTCATCGGAATAGGCCCAGTAATCGCCGACATCCTCCTGGACAACCTGCCAGTTGTGGCTGTTCAGGGGATACAGGCCGCGCGTGTCGATGTTGAGCCGACGGCCCAAATCGTCGTCGATGTATGCCAGCTGCTGGATGGCATCGCACATTTCTACTTCGACTTCAGGCAACCCCAGTGCCCTGCGCAAATTTCGGTAAGCCACCACGTGAATGCCCGTTACCTGGCAACTGCCCAGGTCAAACGGGACCCGATCGGGTTCACGGTGATCCAGGGCCGATAATATTCTTTCACGGGAGTTCATTGAATTAGTTGATTAAGTTGAATGGTTGATTAGTTGATGGCAGAAAATGTCGATTTGTTGACTGTTGGGCACTTGGCGTTCCCAGCTCATAGCTGATAGCTCAAAGTCGCAGATCCGCCGTTTCTTTGGAGGACTCATAGTTGTTCGGAATAAAATCGATTCTAATTTTTTGCTGCTCAGGAACTCAGGAGCTTAAGAACTTATGAGCTCTCCCATATCCAACATCAAATAACTAATAACCCATAACAAATAACTTCCAGCTTACCGAAAACTTCTCCTAACCGGTGTCCGTTTAAGCGGCAGACTTACCGGCTTCCCGCCTTTCAAGGCTGAGCGGTAAATGGCCAGGATAATCTCGATGGACTTGCGGGCTTCCGTTCCGTCGATAAAGGGCTTTTTGCCGGTCTTGAGGGAGCGGACGGCATCTTCGAAATTTTTCAGGTGTCCGCTGATATCAATGGCGCCGGGGTCGGCTGCACCGGCACCTGCTTCTCCCATTTCTGCCTGGAACTTTTGTTTTATTTTTTTATCCTGAGATTTTTTCTTCTTGAAATCCCAGACTGTAAATGATTCGTCCCGCATAAAGATGGAGCCTTCAGAACCGCATAAATGGACTTCGGCCGGGTGACCGGTAGGTGAATAGCAGGATGTGGAGCCCTCGATGACCCCCAGGGCACCGTTTTTAAATCTTATGATGGCAACGGCGTTATCTTCGGTTTCAATCCGTTTATGAATGGTGCGCTCCGCATAGGCGCAGACCGATTCAACATCACCGGCCAGATAGTACAGCAAATCGATAGTGTGAATGGATTGGTTCATCAATGAACCGCCGCCGTCCAGCAACCATGTTCCGCGCCAATCGCCGCTGTCGTAATATTCCTGGGTGCGGTACCACTTGATGTAGGCATCGGCCAGGGTGATTCTACCCAATCGGCCGCTGTCGACGGCTTTTTTGAACACTGCGGTGGCCTCATTGAATCGACGCGGAAAAATACCGGCCAGCATCACCTTATTGGCTTCGCACTCTCGAATCATGCGATCCACGCGCTCCAGGGTCACCTCAAGCGGCTTTTCACAGATGATATGTTTGCCGGCTCTGGCAGCCTGAACACAGGGTTCCAGGTGAGCCCCGCTGGGTGTGGCAATCGCGACGACGTCCAACCCCGGATGGGCCAGAAACGCCTTATAATCCTGATATGAGGCACAATTATACGCTCTGGCAACCCGGTCCGCATTGGCTTTGCTGCGGGAAAACACACAGGCCAGATGCCCGCCTTTCATCGCCTCGATGGCCTGAGCGTGAAAATTTGCGATCATCCCGCAGCCGACAATTCCGAAACCATAACCGCCTTTCTTCGCCATGACTTCCTCCCCTTCGAAAAAGAATAGTTTTTTGAGTTTGTTGTGTTTATTGTGTTTATTGAGTTTTTTATGTTTATTGGGTGATACATTGATTAAGTTGATTAGTTGACTGGCTGATTGGTTGAATAGTGCACTTGGCGTGCCCAGGTCGTAGCTTTTAGCTCATAGTTCATAGTTGCTTGGAAAAAAAACAGTTATATTTTTGAATGCTTAAGATCTTAAGATCTCACGAGCTTAGCAGCTTTCCTATCCCAGCTTCCGACTTCTATCTGTTCAACCTTCCAATTTCCGCCTTCCGCCTTCCGCCTTCCACCTTCCCATTTCCGTTTCCGCCTTCCGAATTCCCAAACCTTAGTCCCCGTCAACAAGTCCTCATTGCTCAACGCTATGCGCCATGCCCTATGCGCTATGCTTTTGCTTCCACCTTCCGCACTCCGACTTCCCACTTCCGTTTCCACCTTCTCAACTTCCCAGCCTCCCAGCCTCCATGCTTCCCTGCTATCGCAGCATCTCAAAAGGCGCAGCAAGCGCCATGGTTCTGGCTTCGGCCAGTAAGGTATATTTTGCTATGGTGCAGGCGCGATGCTCCGGTGGTGCCGTGCCGTGGTCCAGATGTTCGATAAACGCGTCTCGCACCCGGTAAAAATGCTGCTCATGGGTTGTTCTTAAATCGTCGGGGATCTGAATCAGGATTGCATTCTTTTCCGGAGTTGCTGACAGTCCCGGATACCTGTTCGACCATTTCGTCAGACATTCCTGAATGGCATCCTCAATCTGTTTTCTGTTTGCGTGCGGTACGATTAAAAGTTCTGTTTTGAAGCCCGTCTCCGGCAGCTGGCGGATCATCAGGTCGGAACGGGTGCCTTTGATGAGTGACCGATGGGTGTCTTTAC
>Ga0210064_1001154_pt1 | contig 11529 bp, 10 predicted proteins | sample Muzzi_CordC_D2_FD_185531 | JGI IMG/M metagenome (GOLD analysis project Ga0210064, IMG submission 185531) | Wetland microbial communities from San Francisco Bay, California, USA, that impact long-term carbon sequestration - Muzzi_CordC_D2 (SPAdes) | ecosystem: Environmental > Aquatic > Marine >...
GCCCCCTAACATTTTTTCCATTACTCCATGACTCCAACACTCCATTACTCCGAAGGGTTAATCTTAGAACGCCCTTTGGGGGCAAATTTAGGCCGGACCTTAAGGTCTTTGGTTGATTACGTATCGTTCAGCTTGAGGTTTTTAAGGGCGGCAAACTTGTTGTCCGTTGGCCGGCGATCACAGCCGCAATCGCCTTCGTTCAGATCTTTGCCACAGCTGGAACAGAGGCCTTTGCAATTGTCTTCGCAAAGCGCTTTGATGGGAAACGCCAAGATGACCTGCTCCTGAATTCCATTCTGAAGATTAATTTTATCGCCTTCGAAATGAATTAAACCCATCTCGGCAGCACTGATTTCAACCGCTTCCTGTTCGTCATCCTGCTGTGCATCCGGAATTCGACTCACGTACGTGAGTTCGAAGCGGGATTGGAGAGCAATCTCAAATTCTTTCAGACAGCGTCCACAGGGCAGGCGAACGAATGTATTGACCTGGCCTTTGACTTCAATCATATCATCGATCCGGATTGCTCTCAAGGCCGTCTTTATCGGAGCAACAAATTTACATTCCCCCTGGTTTATCATTTCAGAGAGCACGGGAAAGACTTCGGGCTTTTCTTCAAATTCCAGTGCCAGGCCTTCCTCATTTATCTGCTCGACTCGAATGTACATATCGTCAGGTTCTCCTAATTTGGCAGGGGTTCAGGGTTTTGTCGTTAATTTTAGTTAATATAGAGCCTATTACATAAATGCCTAAAATTTCAAAATGCCTAAATTGCCTAAAATTAATGTATACTGCTGATTTTATATAAAAAGATCATTTGGTTCATTATGGTATTGATTGTCTAATGTTCCATTGTCCGGAACTCCCTTTTTAGAACCGACAGAGCGAAGCGACACCGCCATTTTAGGCACTTTAGGCATTTTAGTTCACTTTAGGCATTGCGGGTCTTACCTGGGTTGTATTTAAGTGCCTAATTCTCATTACGATCACCTGAACCGATCAACTTGTTCAATATAATTATCTGACATTATATAGCAATCCCTTAGAAAATAAAATAGAATCACTTTTTGCACCAAAAACTATATCCTTCCGGGACTGGTTTCTTCACTGTTTTTCCTTTTCAAAAAATGCGTCCTGAATTATAAAGAGGAGGATTTTAATTTTTGCTCAGAAAGTTTAGTCAATGGAAAAACAGGCGCAATCTATTCTTAAGCACGTTTTTGGATTTGATGAATACCGGCCGCTGCAAGATGAAATTATCGGTAATGTTCTGGCCCACAATGACGTTTTGGTGGTGATGCCCACCGGCGGCGGCAAATCCCTTTGTTACCAGATACCGGCCCTTGTATTTGAAGGATTAACCGTTGTCATATCCCCCCTGATTTCCCTGATGAAGGATCAGGTGGAGCAGCTGCTGCAACTGGGGGTGTCGGCAGCCGTTTTGAACAGCTCCCTGTCGGCGCTTGATTATCGGCGTAACGTTGAGCTTATCCAAAGCAACGCCGCCAAATTGCTCTACCTGGCTCCGGAAGCCCTGCTGAAATCAAATATGCTGGAGTTGCTGTCGTCTGTTAAAGTAGATTGTCTGGCTATCGATGAAGCCCATTGTATTTCACAGTGGGGCCACGATTTTCGACCGGAATACCGCCAGCTGATTAAAGCCCGTGCAAATTTTCCGAAGGCGGCCTGTGTGGCGCTGACCGCCACGGCCACCCAGAGGGTTCGGGCGGACATTAAAACCAGCCTGCAGATAGACGGCGGCCGTGAGTTCGTGGCCAGCTTTAACCGGGAAAACCTGTTTATCCAGATTGTACCCAAAGATAACCCCCTCAAACAAACGCTTCGGTTTATCCAGAAGTTTGAAAATCAGTCCGGGATCATTTACTGTCATTCGCGCAGGCAGGTTGAAGATCTCTATGCGATTTTAAGTGATAAAGGCTTTTCGGTAAAGCCTTACCACGCGGGCCTGACTGATATTGAACGCAACCTGAACCAGGAAGCCTTTATTCGGGACGATGTGCAGATTATTGTCGCCACCATAGCATTCGGCATGGGAATCGATAAGCCCAACGTGCGCTTCGTGCTGCATTATGATTTACCGAAAAACATCGAAAGCTATTATCAGGAAATCGGCCGCGCCGGTCGGGACGGGCTGAGATCCCATTGCCTGTTGCTGTTCAGCTACGCCGATGTGCAAAAGATTAAATATTTCATTGAGCAGAAAGATCCCAGCGAAAAGCGGGTGGCCAATATTCATCTCAGTGCGCTGCTGCGATTTGCCGAAAGCGAAGTCTGCCGGCGGATCCCGCTGCTCAATTATTTCGATGAAAACTATCATACCGAAAAATGCAACATGTGCGATAACTGTTTGGCTGAAGAAAAAGAAAAGGTTGATTTAACCGTTGCCGCCCAAAAATTTCTCTCGTGCATTAAAAGAACCGGCGAAAGGTTCGGCAGCGGCCACATTATCGATGTTCTGCGCGGGTCAAAAGCCAGGAAGGTGATGCAGTTCGGCCATCAAAAGCTATCCACTTACGGCATCGGCGAAGACTATTCAAAAAAACAGTGGCAGCAGATGTTCCGCCAGTTTCTGCACCAGGGGCTGATGAATCAGGACATGGAATTCGGCGGTTTAAAATTAACGGACAAGGGCTGGGATGTTCTCAAAGGCGGCATGGAAGTCCGGGGGACGCTGGCGCAGGAGCAGACTGTCGAAAAATTGGTTGAAGTCTCGCGGCGGCGTGACGATCTGGACACCAATCGTCAATTGTTTGAAATTTTGCGCCGGGAGCGAAAAAAACTGGCGGACGCCTCCGGCGTTCCGCCCTATGTCATTTTCTCGGATAAAACCCTGGCCGAGATGGCCACCTACTTTCCCCAATCCCGCGAAAGATTGCTGGATATCCACGGCATCGGTGCGGTTAAATGCGAGAAATTCGGCGCAGCGTTTCTTCAAATCATCGATCGATTTTGCCGGGAGAATCATATCCGGCAGCAGCCTAAAAGACCGCACACGATGACCTGAAAATACTGCGCCTTTACTATCTTGCTAAAAAAATAGCGGCAGTAGCAAATGAAACAAAAAAAACAAAGCGATAAAACCCAAAACCCTTCAGCAGAACCCAACCCGGACACGCCCGGCAATGAGTGTGTCCGCTGCGGCACCTGTTGTGAAAAGGGCGGGCCCGGTTTTCATCAAATCGATCGCGAACTGATTGATAAAGGCGCGATACCCTCGCGATATCTTTTTACGATCCGCAAAGGTGAATTTGCCTATGATAACGTGCGAAGACGTCTGATGCCGGTGGATTCGGATATCATCAAGATCAAGGGCAAAGATGATACCTGGACCTGTATTTTTTTCGATGAGCAAAACAAGCGATGCTCAATTTACAATGACCGTCCCCTGGAATGTCGAGCGCTTAAATGCTGGGATACGCGTGAGTTGGAAAAAATGTATGCCAGCCGCCGGTTAACCCGCGGCGATCTGATCTCTGAAATTGAAGGACTATGGGATTTGATTCAGGTCCACCAGAAACGCTGTGACTATGGAAAAATAAAAAAATTGATCAACGACCTCAATGGTCCCTCCCGAGACCGGGCGCGCAAAAAGCTGGTGGAAATCATCCAGTATGATGCCGAAATCCGTAAACTGGTGGTGGAGCAGGGGGGCCTGGATTCGGAGATGCTGGATTTTATATTTGGTCGGCCGTTAAAAAAAACATTGCCGAATCTCGGGATAAATATCCGGCAGGAGGGCAAAAAAACAATCATAACGCGCTCATCCCAGCCACAAAATTTATAGTCAGGATTCAATCCTTACCTTAAATCCGAAATCCCCAATCCCAGATCCCAATTCCTTATCCCACCTCCGACAGCTCATCTTCATGGATCGATTCAATGTGCTCGGGATTTGCTGATGGCGGCTGCGATTCGGATTCTTCCTCCCCGGGCATGGAATCAGCATCCGCCTCGCCCCAAATGTAGCGCCCATACTTCATATAACCCAGCACGTTGTTGAGCCGCGGGTCTTTACTGAGATCGACCGGTATGACATTGCCGGTGATCAGCGGTTGCAGGTATTGGGCAAGCTCCCGGCAACCACCGCCCGATAAAATAATGGTATCGATGTCCCAGTCGTCGGCCCACAGACGGTCAATTTCGTTGGCGATCGTACCGGCCAGTTGTGAGTAAACCTGGTCTCTGATTTTCGCAAAGGCAAATCCGTGGCCCCGCATTTTGATCGTGCCCGTTTCGGCTGCTCGATAGAGGCGGTAGAGTTCCACGCTGACCCCGGCCTTTTCGCGCAGCTTGTTTGCAATAAAACTGAAACCTTTCGAGATCCCGGAATCAATCGTTCGGCTGCCGCGATCGATGTAGCGCAGACGGTCCAAAATGATAAAATCCGTTGTGCGAAATCCGATGTCCACCACGCCGACCTTCTGATTGGCGAGCTCCCGGTCGACAATTTTACCCTGATCATTCATCAAAAGGTTTAAGATGCTGCCCATTGGCTGCGGCAGCATCCGGATCTTGTTGATATATATCTCTTTCGTAATTTCGCGGCCATCATGTGAATGATAGACAATGGTGTGATGACCGGTCAGCAGTTCATCGAATCTTTCGTGATTCTGTTTAAAATAACCGATTGGCAGACCGGATACCACATTGATCGGAACATTGATCGAGGCCCCTTTTTGCTGAAACATGCCGGCGACCGTCAACGACAATATTTTAACAAATTCCGTGATCAATTTTTCCTGGTCCAGCGTGAAGTGCAGCACACTCGACTGCTGCTCTGCCAGATCCCCGATGAAATATGACTTACCGTCGATGGTTACATGAATATGGTCTGTGGGAGTATCATCACCAAAATCCGCCCAGAACTGAATGTCGGCAGCATCGCCAAAAAGAGATTTGAAAATGAGCGTGTCTTTGCCGTTGGTCGCTTTTGTGAAACCAAAACCGATATCGATTCCCAGAACTTGCATATATGCCTCCCTAAAAATTGCTGTTAGTTATAAATTCATATTATAACTTAACTCAAGAAAAGTCAAAAAAAACGGTATGTTTAATTGTGTTGGCGGGGATTTTCGAGTTGCAGGTAACAATAAAGATGAATCCGTTTTCTATCAGCTATGAGCTTTGAGCTAAATCTTTCCGTATTCCCACTTCGACTCGGCTGCCGTTCGACAAGCTGCGTCCGGCCTGAGCTCATGTCGAAGGCAGGCCCCGAGCATGTTGAGGGCAGTCCCTCGCAGGCCGCATTCATTTAACCTTGCACTTTTTCGCTTTGATCTTAATATAATTGAATAGTAAATTTGAAAGGATTCCGTGCAAATTAAATTCAATTGAATGAACAGGAGGTTGTTGATGAAGGCTATCGCAGTCAAAAAAACAGATGCAGAGCCAATATTGAGTTGGGAAGAGGTTCCGGATGTCAGCCCTGATTCCGACAAAGTACTGGTCGACGTAAAGGCAACCGCTGTCAACCGGGCCGATCTGCTGCAAGCACAGGGGTTATATCCTCCGCCGAGCGGGGAGTCGGAAATCCTGGGGTTGGAAATGTGCGGTGTGATTGCGGCAGTCGGTGACGCGGCTGAAGGCTGGCAGGTGGGTGATCGGGTGCTGGGGCTTTTGTCCGGGGGCGGTTATGCTCAACAGGTGGCCGTTGACCCACGAATGCTGATGCGGCTGCCGGATAGCTGGTCTTTTACTCAAGGCGCTGCCATCCCGGAGGTCTGGCTGACGGCTTTCAGCAATCTCTTTTTGGAAGGTGCGCTTCAATCCGGCGAGAGAGTGGTGCTTCACGCCGGCGGCAGCGGGGTCGGCACGGCCGGGGTTCAAATGGCTCGGGAAGCCGGGGCAACCGTATATGTGACTGCAGGCTCAGAGGCCAAACTGGCAAAATGCCGTCAACTGGGGGCCAGCCTGGCGGTTAATTACAAAGTTCAGGATTTTTTCAAAGAAGTCATGGCCGCCACAAAAGATCAGGGGGTTGATCTCATTCTGGATCCGGTAGGTGCCGCGTATCTCACCCAAAATCTAAATCTTCTCCGGGTTAATGGAAGACTGGTGAATATCGGCCTGCTTGGGGGTAGTACGGCTGAAATAAACCTGGGAGCTGTACTCGGCAAAAGCCTGCGGATCCTCGGCACCCGCCTGCGCGCGCGGCCACTGACGGAAAAGATATTGATCACCCGCAAATTTAAGGAACGCTTCTGGCCGATGCTGGAGGAGGGCAGGCTTCAGCCTGTTATTGACAGGGTTTTTCCGATTAAAGCGGCGCAAGCTGCACACGGCCATGTGCGGCAGAATATGAATATTGGGAAAGTAATCTTGGAAATGTGAAATTAAGTATGGATAAACCATTTTTCAGGGCGGATTAATTAACACTCCATTCTACCTGAAATGAGCTTTTAACAATTGAGGCCACATGATTGTTAAAAAAGAAATGCTCGACCAGCCAATCCTGCCCATCATAGTGAATTTGCAGATGATGATCATCGAGGATCTGAGACACGCGGCATTTCAAAAGATCCTTGATGCCGATTCCGGTTGCCTTCAGTACGGCTTCTTTGGCCGTCCAGAAGCGAAAAAATGCCAGGACCGAGTCTGCTTCCATGTCGGCCAGGGCCCATTCCTGCCCGGTGGCGGTTTTTTGAAACAGGCCGTCTGAAAAATGGCGGACTCTTTCGATATCAATGCCGATCGGCAACGGGGCCACGACCCCGCAAACATATCGCGTTTTGTGGGAAATCGACCAGTGAATGCCGCCGAAAGGCTGGGGAACACCGTTGTCATCTTTGACGAGTTCGTCGAGACGGACGCCGCTTTTTTCAGCGGCTATATTTAAGGCCTGCCGGGCATGCTGACTGAGAAAAACCACCCGTTCTCTTGGCTGAAAATCAAGAACTTCGTCCGGCACCGGCAGAATGACGGGAAAAAGGGTTTGATTGCGGAATGCGGAAGGATTTGGCTCAAAGCTCATAGCTGATCGCTCGTCTACTATTGATCTTCCGATGGTTTTAGGATAATCCGGCAGTCGGCGGCCGTTGCGCCCTTTCCGCGGTCATGGACCAGCAATGGATTGATGTCCAGTTCCATGATCTGCGGATGGTCGGTCGCCAGATTCGACAGGCTCACCAGGTATTTTTCGATGATTTCGACATCGGCCGGCGGCCGGCCCCGGAAACCCTGCAAAAGTCGGTACCCCTTGATTTGCCGAATCATGCGGCGGGCTTCATTGCGGCCGATGGGCGCCAATCGAAACACCACATCCTGAAATACTTCGACGTATATGCCGCCGATCCCGACCATGAGCAACGGACCGAAAACCGGGTAGCGGTTCAGGCCCAGTATGACTTCACTGCCGGGAGGCGCCATTTTCTGGATCAATACCCCTTCGATTTCGGCATCCGGATTATACTCAGCGGCTCGTTTGATGATTTCGTTAAATGCTTTTTTGACATCTTCCTGACTCTCAAGGCCCAGCACAACTCCGCCGGCATCCGATTTGTGCAGAATTTGCGCTGAAACAATTTTTAGCGCCACCGGAAAACCCGTCTCCCCGGCAATCGCGGCCGCTTCATTCTCGTTTCGGGCAAGGGCATTAGGCAGGGCATTAAAGCCATAGCACTTCAGCAGTTCAACTCCCTCCAATTCACCGATATGGGTTTTGCCGGCGTCGAGCCAGTCCTGAATAATCTGGGCGGCCCGCTGGCGGTCGTGATGAAGGTCGAACTGGGCCATTCGCTGCCGGTTCAGCCAGCGGGAGTACTGGTAGAGCGCACCGAACGTTTTGGCGGCGTTTTCCGGAAACTTAAACACCGGAACCCCGTGCTCCTGTAAATATTTCACCCCGAAAGACACATCGATGATTCCCATAAAACAGCACAGAATGGGCTTGGGGGAGCGTCGGGCGATTCGAACAATCGCTTCGGCAGTTCCGAGGACATCGGTCATGGATTGAGGGGTCAAAATCACCAGAGAACCATCGACGCCTTCATCTCTGATAACCGCGGCCAGGGCATGTTCATAGCGGTCCATGGGTGCATCGCCGATCACATCCACCGGGTTTTGCAGATTGGCCGTTTTGGGCAGGTGGCTGGCGAGAACTTCGATGGTCTCTTCCTGGAATTTGGCCAGTTGCAGCCCGGATGATATGGTCATATCGGTAGCGACGATACCCGGCCCGCCGGCATTGGTAACAATCGCGACCCGGTTGCCGCCGGGCACCTTGCGTCTGAATTTGCCCAGCGGGCTTTCATTTTTATAGGCAAAGGCCGTCGCAAAATCGAAAAGCTCATCAATCGAGTCGACCCGGATGATGCCCGATTGCTGGAAGATGGCATCATACACCCCTTCGGTTCCGGCCAGAGCACCGGTATGGGATGCCGCGGCCTGGGCGCCGGCAGCGGTGCGCCCGGATTTGATAACCAGCACCGGCGTCGGACGGATATCGCCGGAGGTAATCTCCTTGACGGCTTCAATGAACTCCGGTCCCCGCCGCAATTCTTCCAGGTAGATCATGATGACTTCGGTATCTTCATCCTTGTGAAAATAGCGCAAGAGATCGAGTTCATCGATATCGGCCTTATTTCCAATTGAGATAAACTTCGAAAAGCCGAAATCCCGGTCGGCGGCAAAATCCAGCACGGCCGTACACAGGGCCCCGCTCTGTGAGATAAAGGAAATGTTGCCGGCTTTGGGCATGCGAGCCGAAAAACTGGCATTCAACCGGACATTTGACAGGGGATTGATAACGCCCAGGCAGTTGGGTCCGACCACCCGGACACCGGCCTCCCGGCATAAGCCGATAATGGTATTTTCGATTTCGAGGCCTTCGCCGCCGACTTCCCGAAACCCGGCCGAGACGATGACCAAGCCTTTAATCCCCTTGTCGATGGCTTCTTTAATTGCCGCCAGCGCCGGTTGCGGCGGCAATATAATAATGGCCAGATCCACACTGTCGGGAATATCGGCAATTGTCGGGTAGGCCCTGACGCTCGAAATCGAGCGCGCCCCGGGATTGACCGGATACAACGTACCACGGTAGCCGCCTTTGAGGATGTTGGCAAAGATATCGTGGCCCACTTTCCCGGGGGTTTGGGAAGCGCCAATGACTGCCACGGATTGGGGTGAGAAGATTGCATCGAGATTATCCACTTTCAAGTTCCTTTGAAATTCTTAAGGCTTCGGCATATATCTTGTTTTTCGCAATACCTGATGTGGACGCGATTTCCCTGGCGATTGCCGATAAGGAATTTTGTCCGGCTGCGACCGCAGCCTCGATTTGTTGTGTGACCTCCGGCCAGGAGTGGTTGTTATCACCGTCATTACCGGCAACCAGCAGGGTGCACTCGCCTTTGATATCATTGCGATCTGCCAGCTGATCGGCAATTTCGGACAAGCGGCCTCGCATGAATTCTTCGTGAAGTTTGGTCATTTCTCTGGCCACCACGCCCCGGCGGTTGCCCATGATATCACGGATTTCATTTAACAGCGTCCAAATTCTTCTTGGCGATTCATAGAATATAAGGGTTCGGGACTGACTTGCAAGTTCGCTTAGTTGCCGCAACCGTTTGGCTTTTTTTTTGGCCGGAAATCCCACGAAAACAAATGAATCCGTTGGTAGGCCCGCCACACTCAGGGCGGTGGTGGCGGCGCAAACCCCTGGAATGGGAATGACGTTCAGATGGTTCGCCAGGGCTGCTTCAATCAACCGGTAGCCCGGATCCGACACCGTCGGTGTGCCGGCATTGCTGACCAGGGCAATGGACAGCCCCCCGATAAGTTTGGTTAGCAACGTGGGGGTTCGCTCAGCTTCATTGTGCTCGTGATAGGAAATCAGATTGTTTTTGATGGCATGCAGGGTTAAAAACCCGCGGGTCTTGCGGGTATCCTCGGCGGCAATCAAATCGACTTCACGCAATATATTCAATGCCCTTAAGGTAATGTCATCGCGGTTTCCGAGCGGTGTCGCAACGACATACAGGATGCCCGGCGTGCCGCCAGGCATTTTTTTTTGAGGGGGATTTTTTGTTTTCAAACCGTTAACCATATGCAAGTTCGAAGGCGTTTTCTACAATTTCTATTTGAGGCTCATCCTGGTTGGAGGTGATGGCGACCACGTCAAATCTGGCTTTGGTATCGGTTTGCTGGGTGGCTTTCAGATAGTGGAGGGCCACCATGGAAATCTTGCGTTGCTTTTTGGGGGTAACCGCCCATTTGGGGCTTCCGTAGCGGATTGATCTTCTGGACTTGACTTCCACGAAAACAATCGTTTTTCCGTCTTTGGCGATGATATCGATTTCACCCATCCGGCTGCGGTAATTTTGCTCAATAATTTTATAGCCGTTTTGCTTCAAGTACCAGACGGCCAGGTTTTCACCCCTCTCGCCGAATTTTTGTGATTTATTTTGCATTTTAATAGATTTTTATGAACCCAACTTATAGGCACAGATGCAAATGTACCGGGAGCAGATTTTGGTCGTCCGTCCAAAATGACCTTAGCATGCCGGGATAAAAGGCAACAAGCTTTAAACTTATTTAGCCACGAATTAACACAAAATTTTTTTTCATCATTCACCTTAATTGCCATCTTAGATGTACTCTTTAACACCTTTAAAAGTTTTGCGGTGAATGGGACTGCAACCGAATTGCCGGATCGCTTCTTTATGGGCTTTGGTCGGATAACCCTTATGTCGTGGAAAATCGAACTGAGGATAATAGTGATGGTATTTTTGCATCAGACGGTCCCGTGTGACTTTTGCTATAATTGAAGCCGCCGCAATGGAGATACTTAGGGCGTCGCCTTTGGGGATCGGTTTTTGAGGCAGGTCGTAGGCAATACGGAATGTGCCGTCGATCAATAAGAAATCGGGCCGGGGCTCCAGGTTTTCGGCCGCCATGGTCATGGACAGCAGTGAAGCTTGTAAAATATTGATTCGATCAATTTCAACCGAATCCACAATACCGATCCCCACTGCGGTCGCCTGGTCATAGATTCTATAATATAACCGCTCCCGTTTCTTGGGGGACAATTTTTTGGAATCGGTGACATCGGTATCATTAAAAGTTAGCGGCAAAATAACAGCCGCCGACACAACCGGGCCGGCCAGGGGACCCCGGCCGGCCTCATCAATGCCGGCAATATCCTGGCAACCTTTGCGGGTGGCTTCTTTTTCGAAATACCACAAATCCATAAATGGAATTCGGAAGTCGGAATGTGGAAGTCGGATTTTATATGTGGGAATTCAGGTTTGTGTTACTTCCCGGGTTACCTCGAGCTTTAACCCGTTTAACTGTAATTTTGCGGAGAAAATAAACCCTTAACAGGGCATTCTTTGGCCTTGCGGTCATTTGATATTTCACTTCCGCCTTCCGCCTTCCGACTTCCGCCTTCTTTTAATTGTATCTCTTTTCTCTGATCCTGGCGGCTTTGCCCCGGAGTTTACGCAGATAATAGATCTTGGCGCGTCGAACCCGTCCGCGGGTAATAACTTCTATTTTATCGATGATGGGCGA
>Ga0210064_1001156_pt1 | contig 11528 bp, 7 predicted proteins | sample Muzzi_CordC_D2_FD_185531 | JGI IMG/M metagenome (GOLD analysis project Ga0210064, IMG submission 185531) | Wetland microbial communities from San Francisco Bay, California, USA, that impact long-term carbon sequestration - Muzzi_CordC_D2 (SPAdes) | ecosystem: Environmental > Aquatic > Marine >...
ATTGAGCCTTAACGGGCTCAACATCCAGGAGGTGATAAACGAAACCAGCGGGCGCTCCTGGAGTTCCTTTTTGCCGCCGGCGATGATCGCAGCCATTTCCACGACTTCAGCGACTTTGGCGGGAAAATAGACGTTGCCCATGACATGTTTGGAGGTGTTGGCCAGGGCCGCGTAATATTTATTGATATCCAGCAGTTGTTGGGGGATGTCCTGGGCAACAACCGGTCGGATGTAAAAATCAATGTGCTCCAGAGCATCCACCAGACGGGCAATATCGGCCACATCCTGCAGTGTGCTATCGCGCAGCTGCTTGGTTTCAAGGTCAATGACCTTTAGCTCGGCGCCGCCGGTACCCGCATAGACGGCGTGTCCCGCCAATTTCAGGTCGTTGGATTGCTCCCGGCCGGCCAGCAATATTTCAGCAGGCGTATTCGCCAGGGACTGCTCGATCATCTTGCCGGAAAGTCGGACTCTATTTTCACCGGATTCGACCCTGGCCCCGCCCCGACGGTAAATTTCAAAGGCTTCCGAATGATCGACCCTCAGCCCGCATTCTTCCAGGATTCGGATGGCGCCAGCGTGCAAATTTTCAACGTCCGCACCGCTTAAAAATTTCAGCTGTCCGCCGTTAAACGCCTTTTTGGGCATACCCCTTTCCTCCTTGGCCCAGCAGGTTGACAAAATCAGGGATATGCGCCCCTTTTCCGAGATCATCTTGAATTTGAAGCAGCCGATTGTATTTGTTGATTTTTTCCCCTGCCCGCGGCGCGCCGAATTTTACCAAGGGAGCACCCGCGGCCACGGCCAGATCCGTTACGGGGTCATCCACACTTCCGCCGGAGCGACCTCCGGGAATGATCCAATAACCGTTGGCTTTGGCATATTCAACAGTTTCGAGAGCTTCTGAAATGGTTCCCACCATGTTAGGTTTAATCACGATGGCATTGGCTGCGCCCATCTGAATCCCTTTTTTCAGCCGAGCCACATTGGTGACAAAAAGATCGTCGCCCGCAATCAGAATCTGCCCATTGCGGGTGAGCATCGCATGACCTTCAAAATCTTCTTCATTGAGTGGGTCTTCGAAAAGGCAAATAGGATAAGCCGCGGCCAATTTTTCCAACAACGCGATCAACGCACCAGGTTGAAGGCGCTCTCCTTTAAAGCGATAACAGCCTGTGGCCCGGTCAAAAAAATGACTGGCGGCGCAATCGATCCCGACTTTAACTTCATCCGCATAGCCGGCTATCCTGGCCGCTTCCAACAAAAGCTCGAGAATGTCGGACGGTTCGTTATTCGGCGCTGCCCAGCCGGCGCCTTTGCCGATCCGAAGGCAGCGGCTGCCGTAGCGTTTCACAATGACTTTGTCCAGCTGGTAAAAAACTTCGGCTCCCATGCGCAGGGCGTCCGGATAGCTGGCAGCGCCCGCCGGCAGCAGTAAAAACTCCTGAAAGTCGATCTTCAGATCGCCATAGGTTCCGCCGTTGATCATGTTGAAGATCGGCAGCGGCAGGCTGTAGGTTTCACAATCATTCAGCTGGCGATAGAGCGGTATGCCTCGACTGGCAGCTGCCGCACGCGCGACCGCGATCGATACGCTGTAGATGGCATTGGCGCCCAAATTTGACTTGTCGGAGGTTCCATCCAATTCAATCATCATCTTATCAAGACGCTGCTGCTGACAGACATCCTCACCGCGCAAGGCCGGTAAAATGACGTCCGTGACATTTTTTAGCGCCTTTTGAACGCCCAGTCCCTGATAGCGTTGACCGCCGTCGCGGATGACAACCGCTTCGTGGCTACCCACGGAAACTCCGCACGGCGATGAACCCCGACCGAGAAAGCCGTCACTGGTAAGAACATCGGCCTCGACCATAGGAATGCCTTTGCTGTCCAAAATTTCGCGGGCTTTTATATCAATGATTTTGGAACCTGTCATGTCAATACCTCGGTGGTTCTGGTTGAATTTCCTTTTTTATGTATTTAATGATTTATGGCGTTGGGTATGAATTTCATAAAATTGATACTAAATTCAGGTCACAGACGTTGGTGCCGGTATTGCCGGTGATAATTTCATCGCCCAGCGCCTCAAAGACTTTCAGGCTTTCATGCAGCTGCAAATGCCGGTAAATATCGATTCCGTTTATGCGGGCCCGTTCCGCGGTCAGTCCGTCAACAATTCCGCCGGCTGCCTGAGTCGGGCCGTCCGTGCCGTCGGTATCAACCGCCGCCAGGCAGATTCCCTCCTGCCCAGCTATTTCCAGGGCAAACCCTAAAGCAAGTTCCTGCGACGGACCGCCCAAGCCGCTGTGTCCGTCAATCGTGGTGGTCGTCTCTCCGCCTGCAATCAGCAGACAGGGCGGCTTTATAGGACGGTGGTAGGCGGCAATCTCCTTGGCTACGCAGGCCAGAAATGTCCCGGCCTCACGGCTTTCACCTTGCAGCAGGGTTGTCAGAATCGTTGCATTTATTCCCAAAGATTCGGCCGCATGCAGGGCGGCGGCGCCTGCATCGGCCACTTTCTGGATCACGAACTGCTGAATGCGGCCACTGAAGGTTTTTGGTGTTTCCTGGTGGATTCCGGCCTGATTGATAAACTCGACGATTGAAGGCGGAATCTTAGAGCACAGTTTATATTTGGCCAGCACGTTGCGCGCATCGGCAAAGGTTGTCTTATCCGGTGCCACCGGTGTCCCAAAAAATCGGGCAGGCTCCAGGGGGTCGGTTGGCGGTGCGTTGCCGACACCATCGGAGACTATAAAATTGATCATCAGGGCGCCTTTTTCATCAACTGCCTGGGCCAGCCGTCCTCCGTTGACGGCCGAAATATGCCTACGGACAGAATTGATTTCCAGGATGCGGGCGCCGCTGGCAAGAAGCTCCCTGGTGCAGGCAATTTCATCTTCCAGGGAGATACCAGGCAGCGGAAAGGCCATTAACGCAGAACTTCCGCCGCTGATCAAACCGATGAAAAGATCATCGCTGGTAGCCCTTTCGACCAGCTGGAGCATGCGTTGGCTGGCCTGCACACTGTCGGCATTCGGCAACGGGTGGCCGGCGGCGATCAGTTCGATTCGCTGGAGCCTGTCGCTGGGTTCCAGGTTCTTGACTGCTACGACACCTGCCGTGATTCTATCTGCCAATATGACTTCGATGGCCCGGGCCATCGAATTGGCAGCCTTGCCGCCGCCGACGACATAGATTCGTCGCGTTTTAGAAAGATCCCAGCGGCTGCTGCCAAAGGTCATCATGTCCCCGGCTATGACCAGGTTTTTTTGAATGATCCGGCAGCAGTCCAAAGCATCCAGAGTAGCCTCCAAGACTGCCAGAGCCGGTCGACGGGCTAAACGATCACCGCGAGCAATAAGTCCGGCGCGATTTTTCACTATCTGCCTGGCCTTCATAGGAGATGTCTGTCGGAAATTCTGAATTTCATTCATAAACAGGATGAAGCGCTAAATCCGATAGTGTTTGATTGCAGTCTCATCAATAATCACACCCAAACCCGGTGCTGACGGCGGCACTGCATTGCCCTCTGCATCGATCCATATTTTAGAGGCCAGCACGCCGCCCAGCATCTGGTAGGATTCAATGGTTCGGGTATTGGGTTCGTAGATCAGTTCCAGCCAAGTCGGTCCCGGCAGCGTACAGCAAAAATGCAGGGCCGCTGCCAGACCGATACCGCTCATACCATGATGGGGCACCACTTGAAGTTGATACATTTCCGCCATGGCCGCCACCTTGTGCAGCTGGGAAATACCCTCCGACATCGCAGGGTCCGGTTGAATGATATCGTAAACCCCGCGCTCGATCAGCCATCTGAATTCATGTAGTCTCTGATTTTTTTCACCGCCAGCGATATTGATCTGTGTGGCTTCCCGCAGTCGAGTCAAATTGTCAAAATCGTAGCGCGGCAGTGGTTCTTCCAGCCACAAGACCTTGCGCCCTTCCAGTTCGCGCGCCATGGTCAGCGCCCTCTTGTAATCCCATCGCACCCCGGCTTGCGGAGAAGGCAGATTGGTAGCCTGATTGGCATCCACCATAAATTCCATACGGCTGTCTACAGCCGCCAGGCAAGCATCCAGAATGGCCAAATCCTCATTGATCCGATCATTGTGGAGTCTCAACTTCATGGCCCTGAATCCAAGTTCCTGATAGTGGCAAGCCAGATCGGCCCGACTTTCAGCGGTGCCGACTTCCACCGCGCTCGCATAGGCCGGAATGCGGTCATGGATATGTCCCCAAAGCCTATAGAGTGGAAGACCCGCCGCTTGGCCAATGATATCCCAGAGGGCCATGTCGATGCACCAGATGCCGCTGCCGGCACTACGGTATATTCGCGCCAGGCGCTCACTGGCAAAGGGATCTTCGCCCTGAAGGTATGGCGCTACCTGTTTGGCAATAACACCGGCCAAATGACCGCTGGTGCCGCCGACACCGGTGATGCCTTCATCGGTAGAAATTCGAACCAGGGTAAAATCATGGGATTTGACCACCAAGCCCGGCTGCCAAGCCGGCCGAAACTCGCCGGGATATGGAATCGTAAGGTTGTCTGCGATGACAGCGGTAATTTTCATAACAAAGCCTTGATAATTGAGGTTATGTTTTTGAATTAAGCAATGTGAATTTATGATTCCTAATATTTTGCAATATGCATGCCTTGATATTTTAACTTAAACTTCCTAATTAAAAATCAAATAGTTAAATCGATAATCGGCTCTTGTTCGGAGGCGGACTTTAAAAAATATGTTGCAATAATGAAATAGATATTGCAGAAATGAGAGAATCGGAGCTATCCATGAAACCCAAATTGTGCATCGTCGGTTACCAGCCCGTCATCAACATTGCCAAAAAAGCCTCGCGGGAATTTGCCAAAGAGGCGGACTTTATTTTTATCTGTGCCCTGATGGAAGAGGCGCTGCCTCGGCTGCAGGAAGTTGAAGGGGTGGCCCAAATAGCTTTGGCCGGACCTTCAACCAGACGCATGTATGCCGACAAGCTTAAAATTCCGATTATCTCCTTTCGCCCGACCTTTCCCGATTTAATCACCGCCATCCAGGAAGCGCAGAATATCGATCATCGCATCGCCATTGCCCTTTCCCGCGACGACAAAGACTTCGATCTGCCGCTGCTTTCAGAGGTCATGGATGTTTCTTTATCTCCGCTGTACTGCGATAATTCGAAAGAATATGCCAATGCCTGCCGGAGCGCTCTTCAAAAAGGATTTAAAGTCATAGTCGGCGGCAGTTTCACGGTTGAGGCGGCCCAAAAAATTGGGCTACAAGGAATTTTGCTTTACAAGGGGATGGATATGATCCGAACCGCAATATTGAAAGCACTTGAAATATGCCAGGTGGAGGAGGAGACTACCCGACGCATCTCCCAGCTCAATGCTGTGGTAAACAATTTTTCCGAAGGCCTGTTGCTCACCGACGAAAAAGGCCGGATAATCCTTGACAATCCTCCAGCCCAAATCCGTTTGGGTGTCAAAAATCTGGTCGGCAAAAACGTATCGCGATTGTTTGGCAGCGGGATGGCTGCCAAGGCGTTGCGCCAAGGTCAAAGTTCCTTCAATGTACTTGAAGCCGAAAAGCACGTGGTCAATTACATTCCTGTCCGGTCTTCCGGAACGCTCCATGGACTTGTATGCACCTTAAAGCGGGTGGACGAAGTACAGGACGCCGAGTTCAGCGTACGCAAAAGATTGCACAATCGAGGCTTCGCGGCCAAGTATAGTCTGGATGATATCGCCGGCCAAAGCAAAGCCCTAACCCAGTGCAAAGAAAAAGCGATTTTATTCTCCAAAGCGCAGGATCCGATTCTCATTACCGGTGAGAGCGGCACCGGCAAGGAGCTCTTTGCCCATGCGATTCATTCAGCAGGTGATCGAAAAAACGGACCTTTCGTTGCGATTAATTGTGCCACTCTTCCCAATGACCTTCTTGAAAGCGAGCTTTTTGGTTATGAAAAGGGCGCCTTTACCGGGGCCCAGGCGTCTGGAAAAAAAGGTCTTATTGAGCTAGCCCACAAAGGAACTCTGTTTCTGGATGAAATCACCACTTTAAGCTACCCTCTGCAGGCCAAACTTCTGCGTTTAATTTCCGAGCATGAAATTCTGAAACTGGGCAGCGACCGGATCATTCCAATTGATGTGCGCATCCTGGCCGGAACAAATGAAGATATCGAGAATTGCGTCAGTGATCGGCGCTTCAGGCAGGATTTGTATTACCGCCTGAATGTCTTTCGTCTTCATATACCGCCGCTCGCTGATCGTCCTGAAGATATTGTTCCGCTTTTTTTAAATTTTGTAGGTAAAATTGATCCCCCGATTTTAAAAAAATTAAATTTCCGCAAAAAAGAAATTCATAATGCATTGGCTGGTTGGCCCTTTAGAGGAAATGCCCGCGAGTTGGAAAATATTGCCAGACGTTTTTGTCTGCTCCATAGATCTAAAATGGGGAAAAAACCAATCGGTGAGATTATTCAAAGCTGCCTGGGAATTGAAAAATCACCGAGTACGATTGAGGATATCTTCGCGGATCTCAAAACAGCCAGGCATAATGCAGAGAAGCAGGTAATTCAGAATTTAATGAAAAAATATCGCCGTAAATCCGATGTCGCCAAAGCCTTGGGAGTGGCCCCCAGCACCCTTTGGCGTAAGCTGAACAAACATGGATTATGAATCAATTCGAAGATACCATTGGCCAATGCGGCACTCTGGCAAAATTCAGGCATTTTATTGAAAATGCCGGCAGTCGACTGGTAAACATACACCGTTTTACAGCGGCGCAATTTAGTGCGCAGCTGGCGCCAAAACAGGAAATCATCCAAAAAATTGAAGAGAAATTTGGCCGTGAGCAAGCAGAGCAACACATCCAAGAACTCGACGTCGCCGGAGCCCTCGAAGCCCTCACCGAGCGAGAGGCCCACTACCTCCTCGCGTTCGCGTCTGCTGACGCCCTCCGAGCGAAAGCATCTTAAAAAGGGATTTCGCGAGAGCGGGGACTGGTATGAGCATCAATTAAGGAAGGTCAAGTAAATGAAAGCCAGATCGAAAAAATATTTGCCGAAGACACCGAGTCCCCCAAAGGCGTCGGCGGAATTGATCTATCTGCCCAGGCCCTACCCTCTGCAGCCCAACGGACCCGAGTTGCAACAACCGGATACCTCAAGGGCCCCGGCGTCATGGTCCGGGACGTGGACGCCGCAAGATCCTTACAATTCAACCCCGGATATAAATTCCTGAATTTTAAAATTGACTGTCTATTATTGCTTTACAGATACGATTGGAGTATCTCCTCGTTTTTGAATCCACTATAATTAGCGATAGATAGCAGTAAACATGCAATTGAGGCTCGTTTACGATTAGTTTACAGTATATGCAGTTTTGAAAGATCGATTTTTTGCATATACATTTGAGATACATCAAGTTATATGAAGAATTTTAACCTGTGGTTCAAATATATAACGATTAAATTAATTGGCTGCTAAATGCGAGTAGAACGAGCTATTAGCGGTCGGATTGAATGAAGACAAACTTTCTAATCCTTTTTACTACCAAGCCATTTTTTTAACTGACCTCTTATTAGAAATAGCACCACTCCAAACAAAAACGCCAATACTGCTGCCCAAAAATTAACTATCTTTTTCCAAAAAACTTCCCATAATTCTTTAGTACGCTTAGCAATTACTCCAACGGTGTCTACTTTAACTTCGACTTGTAAAGTTGTAGCTGCCTTAGGAATAGGTGCACCACTACAGTCATCAGAATCAAAGAAATACACATCTGCACCAACGTTAAATATTCCTATTTTCGTAGGTATTAACTTAAATCTTATCTCGGAGCCACTAGGATGGATTTTCATGCATATACTTTCGTTGGGTTCCACTTCAAAGGCCGGGGCAAACGGTGTCACCTTAGCAGTTCCACCAACAGCTGGAAGCGTCTTACTTGTTTGACGCATATCCTCTGGAAAATCAGGTTCATAATCTTTGATACCAATCCATACCCTTAGCTCACCAGGTATACCGGGAATTTTTAAGAGTGCATTAGCACCTAATGCAACTTTATATTCATCAAATTTTGCTTTGGTAGCTTCAATGCTGTTGGCCAAATTTACGAGAATTTTATATTCTAGGTTGGCCGCCTGCTTTATTTCTTGACGTAATACCTCCGCCATTGAGGGATCCTGTAAAAACATCGAAAGGAACTGTGCAGTGAATATATCTTGCTGCTCAAATTGGTTTCTGAGTGTGTTCAGCGGTCCGTAATCTCCGTTCGCTGCCTGAGGCAAAACTCGGGATAGCCGTCCGAGCTGAAGGCCCATGGCATAGAGCTGTTCAGAGGCTGTGAGCCCAGCAGGGTTCGATTCGCCCATGGCTCCCATCCGTTCTTTGAGTTCCAGTATTCTGCTAAGCTCGTCCGGGTAACTCTGCATTGCTCCACTCATCAACACTTGGGATAGGGCTTGAGCACATCTTATAGAATCTCCCCCCGGAGAAAAGTGTTCTGGGTTAGCTATCACATAGGACTCAATATCACCGTAGAAGGTCTCGTATAGCGGATTAGCACGCACAAATACATTTCCCAACGCCGATAAACCTGTACTGCAACCAGTATCCGCAGCAAGTGTAGGTTCTTTGGCTGCTTCCTTAGGCATGGCTACTTCTTTATCGGGCATATTATCGCAAGCATAGAACATTAAAAGGAATATACTTAATAAGAGAACCGTAAAATTTGATAAAAAATATGAAGAAACTGCTTTATCTGTTTTTTTCATCACATTTCCCTTGGGTGGTGAAGTATACATTATAATATTACTGCTCTTTGTAATCAAAAGAATAACTTGAGGAAGTCTCACACTGACGACGGACAGTTCACCTTGGTATACATTAAATTTCCCTTCCTTGATTCCATGTTGGGACTAACCTGTTATTTATTGAGACTACATGCAAAATTGTTAGAATAAAGAGTCGGGTAGACCGGAGGAATTTCACCTCCAGTCCCCCTCAGAACCGTGCGTGAACCTCTCGATTCACACGGCTCCTGCCAGCATTACACTTGAAACCTCACGGTCCCAAGCCTACGCAAAAAGAACCCGGCTCCTCCCAGTTGCCTGGTTGACCATCGCTTGTGGCGAGCTGGCTCATCCCCTTCGCTCCAGCCCCATTACAGGACCTTCAACGCTAATACAGGATGATCCGCCCCCTTCATGTGCATCGATACTTTCCCCCTTCGTGGATCTCACTTATAGGGTTTTCTCTTAACATCACATGAAGAGTTCCCACGTTCCGCGCAAAAGCCTAACTCAGATTCACGCCACCTTTGCGCCGGAGGCCGCTTAGGCAGTAAACAGATTGCCCCTAAACTCATCCCGGACCCTACATAGAGGCCCGGTTTTGACCTCGTCTATACCATTTCGACGCCTCATCGAATGGTTCGCTTGCGCTCGTCTCTCTGAGTCCTACCTGCCGCGATCTGCTGCCGCGACTTTTGTCGAGTAGACCGGGGTCTTCCATGGCTATAGGTTGTAGTTTGTTTTCTCTGTTTGCCGCCTGGTTTCCCGGCGGTGCCACATCATCACAGCCTTACCTTCGGTTGTTCCCCGGCCCCTCCACAGAAACGGACAAGCGGATTTCCCATACATCCGGCTCTTCGGTCACTCGTTCAGATAGCCTCTAAACTACGAAATGGATTCAGGTCTTTGCGAATACTCACCTTGGGCCACCCGACCCACTTGAGTGCCTGTCGGTAGCCTGGCCATGTGTAAGAATTTCGTTGGCTCTTACGATTGAGCCACTTAAACAGTATTCCCTTCACATGATAGAGATAGGTCGCACACCTATCCGAGTTATCCGTTATGGCGTAATAGCTCAGATGCCCCACCACGCGGGATCTTGGCTTGGCCAAACATCTCACCTTTCCTCAGAACAGCCCTGCTTTTGCGCGCCCATTCCGTGAACTTACGTAGGCTTTGTGCAAGTTTCTTGCGACTGGTCCGTCGCTTCACCTTGAAGTGCCCATCCCGGGTTTTCCCACAATAGTGCGTAAACCCCAGGAAGGTGAACTCCTTCGGCTTTTGCCCTCGCCTTTGTGCATCCCTACGCGCAAAACGCCCAAATTTAATGCAGCGTGTCTTCTCTTTGGCTACTTTCAGGTTAAAAGCTTCAAGCCTGTCTTTTAACCGATTCTCAAAGTGCCTTGCATCTGCTTTGTACCGAAAGCAGGCCAGGAAATCATCGGCAAAACGAAAATAATAGGCCTCTCCCCGGCACTGCCTCCTGACCCTATGGCTGAACCACAGATCCAGTACATAGTGCAGGTAAATGTTCGACAGCAGTGGTGACAGGATTGAACCCTGGGGAGTACCCCTTTCAGTGGCTCTAACCAGCCCGCCCTCCAGTATTCCGCCCTTTAGCATACGGCTGATCAGCCTTAATATGCGAGGGTCACCAATGCGGTGTTCCAGAAACTTCATCATCCATCTGTGAGAAACTTCATCGAAAAATGCTCTGATGTCTGATTCCACCAGATAGCTAACTCGCTTCTGCTGGATGGTTCGTCCCAGCCTGTCCAAACACAAATGCTGACTCCGCTTGGGTCGATACCCATAGCTGCTGTCTTCGAAAATCTCCTCGTAAACCTGTTCCAGAGCCCGCTTCACCGCCAGTTCAACTATCTTATCTTCAAAACAGCTGATCCCTAACGGCCGCCCCTTTTCACTGCCCGACTTCGGTATATAGCTCCGGCGGCTGGGCTGTGGACGGTATCCCATACGCTTCAGCCGGTCAGACAAGCCCTCAAGGTTCTCTTCGAGATTTTCCCCATACTGTTCTTTGGTTACGCCATCCACACCGACGGCTTTGTCGCCGTCCAGTGCTTCGTAGCAGTCCCGCAAGTTGTCCAAATCTGTCACATGATGATACAGCGATGTGAACACCAAATCCGGCGCCTTGCGAGCCCTCTCTCCTATCCGTGTCAGGTCAGTGCTCATAGATTCTCACTCTTTGCATAGTGTCCATGTCTCCCCTTTCACGGGCAATTGACCGTGGAGACCTTCGCTCAGCGGGAATTGGCCGCTTCATAGCTAAACCATTGCGGTTACACTGGTCTCCATCCCTCGCATCGGCGTCTTTTGGTCGCCTCCTTTCACGTTGGTCGACCATACTCGGTTACTATCCCAACGACCTGGGATGCTTTCACCAAGAACCTTTGGGTTCTTTTTCCGATGCTCGCCTGGTTACTCCATCGTCGTTGTCATGCTCGATGCTGTCTGAGACCCCGGGGTGTCGGTCGGTACTCGTCCATAACGCACCTTCCGTTTCGCCTGCGCCCTTAAGGAAAAGATAGGCACGATCCCAAAATCAGTGTTTCTCGGGGCTATGGGTCAGATTCAGGGCACACACCCTTCACCTCGCTAGACTCGCGGATTTCCCTATACAGCGGGGAATACACTACCGGGCGGCTGACTATACCTTACCCGGGAGGGCTTTTGCTTTCGCATTCCCTCTCGACGCTGAACCAGCGCCAG
>Ga0210064_1001157_pt1 | contig 11517 bp, 9 predicted proteins | sample Muzzi_CordC_D2_FD_185531 | JGI IMG/M metagenome (GOLD analysis project Ga0210064, IMG submission 185531) | Wetland microbial communities from San Francisco Bay, California, USA, that impact long-term carbon sequestration - Muzzi_CordC_D2 (SPAdes) | ecosystem: Environmental > Aquatic > Marine >...
CCGGTCTGCCGCAGGGCGATGCGCCCTATCTGCTCGATACCTCCTACACCATCACCGCGGACATCACCGTTCCTGAAGGCGGTGCCGAGGGCATGATCGTGACTTCCGGCGGGCGCTTCGCCGGCTTTGGCATGTACCTGCTCAAGGGCAAGCCGGTGTTCCTGTGGAACCTGCTCGATCTGGAGCGTGTGAAGTGGGAGGGTCCGGACGCGCTCACGCCTGGCGAGCACACCATTGAGTTTGATTCCAGGTATGACGGCCTCGGCGTGGGCACGATGGCGTACAACAACTTCTCGGGCATCGGCCGACCGGCGGACACCACCTTCAAGGTTGACGGCAAGGTGGTCGCGACCAGGAAGATGGAGAAGACGATCCCCATCATCCTGCAATGGGATGAGAGCTTCGACATCGGTTCCGACACCATTACCGGCGTGAACGACGCGGACTACAAGCCGCCATTCCCGCTGACCGCCAAGCTCAACAAGCTGACGATCAAGGTGGACCGTCCGCAGTTGTCACCGGCGGACATCAAGAAATTCGAGGAAGCCTTAAATAAGGTCGAAGCCGGTCGCGAATAAGCGGCCGATCAAGCCGGTCCAGAAAACGTGCGGGCCGCTTCCGAAAGGGAGCGGTCCATGTGTTTTCCTTCAACCTTGCCGGGACGAGACCACAGCGCGACTGAGTGTCTACAGAATCAATATGGAAAAATGCGTGAAGAAGTTCGTTCTTTGCATCCTGTCGATACTCGCACTTGCCTTCGACGTCTCTGCAAGGCATGCCCTTGCACAGGATATGGCATCGGCGGTAGAGACGGAGGTGCCACCCGCCGAGTCCGAATCCGGTTTCGATAACTTGTTGGGCCTGTGGGTACGACCCGATGGCGGCTACCTGATTGCCATCCGGGGCGTCGACACCAGCGGCAAGCTCGATGCCGCCTATGCGAATCCCCACCATCTTCCGTTCGCAAAGGCCGAGGCCTCGCGGAAGGGTAATACGATAAAGGTCTTCCTCGAACTGAGCGCCGGCGGCTACAACGGGTCCACCTACACCCTCACCTACGACCCGGAGAACGATGTTCTCAAGGGCGTCTACTATCAGGCAGTCGCGCGGCAGAAGTTCGACGTCCATTTTGAACGGACCAGGTAGCGGGTAAGACAGGCATCTGTCTGTCATACATTAAGCGCTATTAATCAGTAAGTAAAAGGAGTATTTATGAGCAGATTCACAACTCAGTTACGTCGACGGGAAGATACTTTTCGCTGGAGCAGCCGTTGGGTGTTGACACTGGTGGCTTACCTCATCTTTGGCGGTGCCCAGGCAGCAGCGTCCCAGTACAAGATGACCACGCCCATCGCGCCGGGCGTCGCGGTGCCGGACAAGGTCGAAACCTCCATCGGCACCCTGAATCTGAACTACGGCTATCCCGATGACGCGACCACCCGGAAAGTCTATGACAACCTGGATGCCTCGCGTGCGCTGCAGGCTTACCTGCTGGCACTCCCGATAGTGAACCAGGTCGGCATGCGTGCCACGCTCCGTGAGTTCGGACCGGTAAACCAGACCAATGTAATCTGGGAAGACCTCGTTGATTCGAAAACCGTGGAACTGACGGCGAACGACAACACCGTATACAGCTTCATCTGGCTTGATACCAGAAAGGGACCGCTGGTCGTGGAGGTTCCACCCATGGTCCTGGGTCTCATCGATGACTTCTGGTACCGATGGGTTGCAGACGTCGGTATTACCGGTGCAGACGAAGGCAAGGGCGGCAAGTACCTGATCCTGCCTCCGGGCTATACCGGTGACCTGCCCGAGGGCTATTTCGTCGTGCGTCCCAGTACCTACGGCAACTGGATGCCGTTTCGCTCCTTTCTCGTCGACGGCTCACCCAAACCCGGCGTCGAATCAGTCAAGAAGCATCTGAAGATCTATCAGCTTGCTGATGCGGCCAATCCCCCCGAGATCAAGTATGTCAATGCCTCCGGTATCCCCACGAACTTTGTCCCCCCGGGGGACTACTCGTTCTGGAGTATGCTGAACGAGGTTATTCAGGAAGAACCCAGCGAGGGGAGCGATCCCACGACACTCGGTCTCTTCGCCTCGATCGGTATCGAGAAAGGCAAGCCCTTCAACCCCGATGCGCGGATGAAGAAGATCCTGGAGGATGCCGCCAACATCGGTGCTGTGACCGCGAGGGCAATCGCCTTCAGGATGCGCGAGAAGGATGCCTACTTCTATCCCGACAGCCCATGGCGTCTGCCCTTCTTCGGTGGCTACAAGTTCGAGGTCTCGCCGGGCGTGGCCAATCTGGATGGTGCCGCCTTCTTCTACTATTTCGCTACCGGTGTCACCCCGGCCATGGCGGAGAAGATGGTGGGCAAGGGTTCGCAATATCCCTGGTCCGCACAGGACGCTGACGGCAACCCGTTCGAGGGTGGGAAGAACTACAAGCTGCACCTGCCGCCGAACATTCCGGTCAAGGACTTCTGGTCGGTCATCGTCTATGACAACCAGACGCGCTCGATGATCCAGACCGACCAGCGGTTCCCCAGTGTCAGCAGCCAGAACAAGGATCTGCTCGTCAACGCAGACGGCTCGGTCGATGTCTGGTTCGGTCCCGTAGCGCCGGCAGGCAAGGAGAACAACTGGGTGCAGACGATTCCCGGCAAGGGCTGGTTCATGATCCTGCGTCTGTATGGCCCGCTGGAACCGTGGTTTGATAAAACCTGGCGGCCTGGGGAAATCGAACTCCAGCCCTGAGTTGCGTAACAAGCAGATCGATGTCGGGCTAACCGGTAACACAGGCAGGAGTCATTTCACGACTGCTTGTAATCCGGTTAGCGCGACATTGTAACCAGTGAAAGAACCAACAAGTAGCAAGACCTGTTAGTCGGAGGAAATGATGAAGGCGAGAGAAACGGCCTGGGCAATCATCACATGCCTGATCGCTGTGATGTTTGCGGCAGGACCTGCACATGCGGCACTGAGCGCCACGGAGCTGGCGAAGATTGCGCAGAACCCGGTCGGCAACATGATCAGCGTGCCTTTTCAGAACAACGCCAATCTCAATTTCGGGCCGGAAAAGAAAACACAGAACGTGCTCAATATACAGCCGGTGGTCCCGGTCTCGGTGAACAGTGAATGGAATATCATCACCCGCACCATTCTGCCGGTCATTTCCATGCCGGCGCTCAGCCCGGCTGACGATCGCACCAATGGCATCGGCGATACCCAGTTGACGGCGTTCCTGTCTCCGGCCAATCCGGGTAACTGGATCTGGGGCGCTGGAGGCATCGTCCAGATGCCAACGCATAGCGACCCGGAACTGGGCAACAACAACTGGGGGCTGGGCCCTTCAGTCGTGGTGCTGCACCTCGAGAAGGGCGATCCGTGGGTGTATGGCGCACTGGTCAATAACGTTTGGTCGCTTGGCACCAGCGATGCGGAGTCGTACAACAACGGCCTGATCCAGCCCTTCCTCAACTACAATTTTAGTGGTGGACTCTACCTTACCAGTGCCCCCATCATGACCGTTGACTGGAAGGCTGACGGCAGTGATCAGTGGACCGTGCCGCTGGGTGGCGGTGTCGGCAAGATTTTTCATTTCGGTAGGCTGCCGGTGAACACACAGTTGTCGAGCTACTACAATGTGGTCAAGCCGGAATACGGTGCCAACTGGCAGATTCGTGCACAAGTGCAATTGATGTTTCCCAAATAGTGATTGAAGGGTGGGCCTGGTTTCCGGGAAGTACCATACCGGATTAGCTAACTTTCATGGAGGGACTAAACGATGTTGGATCTTAAACAATTACTGTCATTCGGGTTGATGGGGACTCTGGCATTACTCACTGGCTGTGCCGCAATCGGTGGCAGCCAACCCGGCGAAATGGAGATCCGTAGTGGTGTGATCGAGCAGATCGAGAGCACACAAATCCAGAGCAATCACCATCAAGGCGTCGGTGCCGTTGTCGGCGGTCTTGCGGGTCTAGGTCTTGGCAGCCTGATTGGTGGCGGCACCGGCCGTGATGTGGCGATGGTGCTCGGCGCCGTTGGGGGTGCTGTGGCGGGCAATGAGGTGCAGAAGAAAAAAGATGCACCGACGCCCGGGCAGCAGATCATTGTCCGCACTACGAGCGGCGTACTGGTCTCGGTGACTCAGCCGGTGGTCCCCGGTCTGCACACCGGTGAAAAGGTTTATATCGAGGGCAATGGTGAGAGCGCGAGGGTCAGGCCACAGTAGCGAAACACTCCGCTATTCAACTAACAATCAGCGAAACAACAGGCTGATCGCGTAAAATCCGGGGCTCCCTGCCCTGCTCTCCGTGCAGAGAGCCCCGCTCTTATCCGGATGCCATGCTGGATTTCCCGGGTCCGGCTCCGCGGACCGCGCCAGGGCTGCACCGGATATGGCAACGATTCGTGCAATGCTTAATAATTGCAATCCGCATCCCCTGACATTTGCACGCAATCATGAATCCGTTCTCCAGACATAAGTCCGCATACCTGCTCCTGCTTGTGCTGCCCGTGCTTGTCATGGGTTGCATGCAGCGCGCGGCAGTTACCGGGAAGATTATTGAACGCCCGGTCTCCCCGGTACAGACCTACTCCTATACCCGGGATATCAAGCCTATCATCGAACAAAAATGCATCGCCTGCCATGGCTGCTACGATGCGCCCTGCCAGTTGAAGCTGACATCCGCGGATGGCCTGCAGCGTGGCGCAACCAAAAAACCGGTTTATGACAGTGCGCGCCTGACCGACATGGCACCGACTCGCCTGTTCGTTGATGCTACCACCACCGCCGGGTGGCGCGACAAGGGGTTTTACCCGGTGCTTAACGAACAAGGTGGTTCGCTCGATGACAACCTTGACTATTCACTGTTGTACAGCATGATCCGGCTTGGAAAGGAACATCCGCTGGAACCTGACACCCCGGTGCCGGCCAACATCGAGCTTGGCCTGCACCGCAAGAGTGCCTGTCCGCTGCCCGCGGAGTTTGATCAATATGCAAGGGAAAAGCCCCTGCAGGGCATGCCGCTGGCAATCACCGGACTGAGCGATAGCGAGTTCGCGACATTGCAGCAATGGCTGCGGGAAGGCGCGGTTATCGATGCGAAGCTCTCCACACCCGTGCCGGAAGAGCAGGCTCAGATCCACCAGTGGGAGGCATTTTTCAACCGGACGGCGCTGAAGAACCGGCTGGTTTCACGTTACCTGTATGAACATCTGTTTCTGGCCCATCTGTATTTCGAGGGCCTGGATACCGGGGGCTTCTTCGAACTGGTGCGCTCCACTACGCCACCGGGGCAGCCTGTCCGGGTGATCCCCACGGTGCGCCCGAACGATGATCCCGGCCAGCCGTTCTATTACCGCTTGAGAAGGATCGACACCACGATTGTCCACAAGACTCACATCATCTATCCGCTGAGTGCAGCGAAGCTGGATCGCTTCGATACGCTCTTCCTGACGCCGGACTGGGATGTTGCACAACTGCCGGGCTATTCACGCGAGCTTGCGCGCAACCCCTTTGCAGCCTTCACCGCGATACCTGCCCGCGCCCGTTACCAGTTCTTGCTGGATTCTGCCCACTACGTCGTGATGACTTTCATCCGCGGACCGGTATGTCGCGGACAGGTTGCCACCGACGTGATTGATGAGCAGTTCTATGTCCTGTTCCAGGACCCAGATTCGGACCTGTCCGTTACCGATCCGACCTATCTGGCTACGATCCAGCCGTACTTGGAACTGACACGCGAGGATGAACACCTGCTGGTGCTGGGTCCGGAGTGGCTGCACAGCAGGGATGAGCGGAACGAATATATCCGTCTCCGGGGGCAGTACTACCGGGAGTACCAACCCGGCGGCCCGTCCCTGGATGACATCTGGGATGGCGATGGCACCAATAACAATGCCGTGCTGACCGTCTTCAGGCATTTCGACAACGCAACGGTCGTAAAGGGGTTCATGGGCGCCGTCCCCAAGACTCTCTGGGTGATGGACTATCCCATGCTGGAACGCAGCTATTATGAACTTGTCGTGAATTTCAATGTCTTCGGGACTGCGTCCCATCAGGCGGAAACACGCCTGTACTTCGACCTGATCCGCTCCGGTGGCGAGAACAACTTCCTGCATTTCATGCCACCGGGGGTCCGCACACCAATGCGGGATTCCTGGTACCGGGGCAAAGGAGCGCAGATCAAGCTCGACGTTACTTATGAAGTCGTCAACGAGGACATGCCGGTGCGGATTGCGTACCAGACCCCGGATCCCAAGGCAGAGTTTGTCTCGCTGGTCGCGGCGCGCCTCAAGTCGCTGGCCGGACCCGCGGATGTGCTTAACCGTTGTATGCAGCCGCCCTGCTACCGCTCCGGCGCGGGCAGTGCGGAACGCCGGGTGGAGAGGAGCCTGCAGACCCTGGCCTCGAAGCCAGCCTCACAGGATTCCATGCATTTCGTCGACTTCATGCCGGATGTCAGTTTTCTGCGAATCAGCACCGGGAAACCGGATCAGGACCTTGCCTACACCCTGGTGCGCAACAAGATGCACAGCAATGTCGCCTTCCTGCTGGATGAGGCAAAGCGCCGCGAGCCCGAAAAGGATACCCTCACGGTCTACCGCGGCCTGCTGGGTAGTTATCCCAATTTCATGTTCAATGTACCCTTGGCCAGCATCGGGGAATTCACCGCTGCCTTGCATGCAGCACGCACACCAGAGCAGTTCCTGGTACTGGTCGGCCGCTTCGGCCTGTCGAGGACCCACCCGGAGATCTGGGAAAACTTTCACTGGTTTGTTGAATTCATGCGACGAACCCGCCCGCTTGAGGCGGGGATATACGACATGAACCGCTATAAAAGAGTGGCTGATATGATGGCCGACGAAACCGGCACATGATCCGGGACTGCTGGAGCAGGGGCCTGTCTGGCGATCTGGTCAATGACGGCAAGGGCGTGTGCCTGGTAATTGCGGATATCAATTCCCGGGAATGAAAAACGATTACCGGAGTGCGTAATGTCGGGTAAGACTGCAAGACGGTTATGGATCTATGTAATACAGCTTGTGCTGCTGGTGCCGTCCGTTGCATTGGCCGATGCAGGACACCCGCTGGAGCCACTGGACCTGTCCAGTCCCAGGGCGACTTTGCACAGTTTCCTGACGACAGGCGATAGCTTTTTTCGGTTGCTGCGTGACGAGTACTGGGAAAACTCAAGCCCTGAAATCGCTGCCCGAATGCATGCTCTGGGTGTCAGGGCGGAGAGTACGCTCGACTTGAGCAAGGTGCCACCCGCGGCCCGTTTCGAGATGGGCAGGGACGGGAGTATCTACCTGTACGAGGTCTTGTCCCGCATCGAACTCCCGCCCGAGGCGGACATCCCGGATGCAGCGGCCTATGATGACGCCGGGGCTGACAAAACAGCGGCCGACAAACCCGCAAGCTGGACGATTCCGCATACCGAGATCACCCTGGAGCGCGTTGCGGATGGCCCCCGTGTGGGGCAGTTCCTGTTCAGCAGCGCGACGGTGGAACGTGTCGGGGAGTATTATGAAAAGACTCGCGCATTGCCTTACCGCCGCGATGTTCCCCTGAAAAACTATGCCGAAATGCGCGACTATCTGAGTATGTCGAGCTGGTTGATTTCGCCGCGCACCACCGCCGGGTTTCCCGGCTGGCTGAAATACAGTGTCTACAGGCAGGCGGTGTGGAAGTGGATCGCCCTGGCAATACTGATAGCCATTACCGTCGTGATGGTCGTGACCATTCACCGCTTGGCGCACCGTGATCTTTCAGGTCAATCCGCCATGGCCCAGTTACGCCGTCTGGCAACCCCGGTGACCCTGCTGCTGTTGACGCCGCTGGTGATCGATATTGCGGACCGTGAACTCACCCTGACGGGCTGGGTATCCGGTGGCTTGACACTGCTGGCAGATGCCATCGCATATTTCTCACTGGCCTGGATAGCCTGGACGGGGTCAGTGTTGCTTGCCGACGTCGTTATCGACCTGCCGAAAATTCCCGAGCAAAGCCTGAATGCGCACCTGCTGCGTCTTACTGCCAGGATTGCCGGCACCACGGCTGTCATCGCCATCATCTTCTACGTCAGCAACCAGCTCGGCGCTCCGCTGTACAGCCTCGTCGCGGGTCTGGGCGTGGGCGGCATTGCCATTGCACTCGCTGCCCAGAACACGCTGGAGCACTTCATCGGTAGCCTCGCCCTGTTCGCAGACCATCCCGTGCGTGTCGGCGACCTCTGCCGCTATGGCGAAGACCCCACCCCGGACTGGCAGCGCATCGGCACCGTCGAGTCAATCGGCCTGCGTTCGACGCGGATTCGCGGCATCGATAATTCGGTGACGACCATCCCCAACGGCGACTTCTCCAAGATGCACCTTGTCAACTACAGCTTGCGCCGCCGCATATTGTTGTTGACTGTTCTGGGCCTGCGTTACGAGACAACGGACGACCAGCTGCGTTTCGTGATTGCTTCACTGCGTGACATGCTGCTCGCCCATCCCCGCATCGTCGATGAAGAGCCCCGGGTGCGGTTCGCGGGTTTCGGTGGTTACTCCCTGAACGTGGAGATCCGCGTCGACATCGACACTGCCAACCGGGATGAATTTCGTGCCATTCGGGAAGACATCTATCTACGCATCATGAAAATCGTAAAGGATGCCGGCGCGAGCTTTGCGTTTCCGTCGCGTACCATTTACCACAGTCGCGATACGGAGCCCGATCCCGAGCGCCGCCAAGCAGCCGAAGCACAGGTGCGTGCCTGGTGCTCCGCCCTGGAACTGCCATTCCCGAATTTCACCGCTGATTACCGCAAGAAGACCCGCAACACGCTCGACTACCCGCCGGAAGGGTCACCCGATGCAAGCCTGTGAGGAAAGCCGGCAACGCAAGGCCGTGTAGATCAACGCCGGGGCTGTTGCCTGGTAAACGGGCGTGATCAGGTGCTGTCTCCTGCCCCTGCCCCGCTTCGCAGCGCGCTCGCTGCGATAACTTTCTGCGCTTCCACACAACCGCTGAACCAAAACGTTGCTAATGACCGGAACTGGCAGAAGTGGCTCGGTGAGCACACCATCTATGCGCAACCAGCGCAGGATATGGATGACACCGGGGCTGGCGCGACTCTCAAGGACCAGCAGATGGTGACGCCAGGTGCACGACTGATTCCGGGAGCTTAACGGCCACCACTGGACCGGCTATGAACCCTGATTAATTCGTCATTGCGAGGAACAAAGTGACGAAGCAACCTTTAAGCCGCTGATCCCCGATCGTGGGATTGCCGCGCTGGTCGCTCCCGGCATCCCTGCCTCCCGCGACACTCGTAAATCCCTCTACATCGCGCTCGCAATGAACGGGGATTTCGTAATTAATCTGAGTTCCCTGAAAAGAACATCGCGATAGCTTGTTTTTCTCTGACCGGTAGCGGCAGCATTTTTGCCGATAGCAGTCATTATAATAGTGCCCCCTCCCCAGACTATCCCCGGCTCATGCCTCGGCCAGATCGCTATGTTGTACCTATGTACGATTGCTCTGTGGTTCAGGGGAGAATTATCCTGAGCTTACTGCACATGAGTTGAATAACTTTTCAAAAACTATAAATGATTACGGGGAGGCCGAAGGGTATGGAGACATTGAAAAAATCAACCTTTGAAAAATCAGTTTCTGCAGTGTTACCAATGTTGGTTTTTGCAGGGATAGGGCTCTCCTCTGTGTCTGCATACGCGAGCACGATTGGTTTCCAGGATGTCAGCAACCCTGGAGCAGGATTTGGCAGGCCTGAGCATGTGCCGCCAGTCAATCCACCAATTGATACACCGGCTTTTTATAACGGGCTGGTAAAGACCCCTGCCATAATGCCAGCCAGTGTTCCGTATCACACGCTCCCTGGTTCCGGCTTTGGTCAGGCTGCCATACCTGTCCCTGCAGCCGCCTGGTTATTTGGCTCTGGCCTGCTGGGACTTATCGGTGTATCCAGACGCAAGAAAGCGTAGACAGTCACAACGCTGTCAACATTAGCTGCCTTCGGGTTGCGATTCCATTGTGCTTAAGGTCCGTTTGTGGCGGTTTTTTTGCCACGAGGAGCGTATCGAATTCCGGCTCCGACCTTGTTTGAGGCAGTCTGTCGCTTCAGGAACCGAACTACTTCCCGATGACGCACGGGCACCGGCTACTTAACACGTGACATGCAGAATGGCGTTGACGTCTTTGGGCTTGTATTTCTTCACCAGTTCGCATACCTCAACGGTTGGCTTCGCAATAATCTCCACCCCTTTTCTCTGCGCTTCTTCGTACACTTCGGGCATTATGGGTAGACTTCCATATGCGCCGGTGCCGACGAAAAGCTTCGTGCCATGCCATGGAATATTTTCCTCCGCCGATAGTGGCGTGTGGCCGAACCGACTGCGGTAAGCTTTCGAAAAATTTTTCTTGCGTTTTCGTACCTGTCCTTTCTCGACAACAACGTCATGGTTGTAGTGCTGGCCCTCAATATCGATCTCTCCGAAGGTAACGAGTCTTATCTTCATGTTGCACCTCCTGTTCCCCGGTCTGAAAGCAGGGAAGCCCTAACCTGCATTGGCACAAAAGCAACCAGTCATTCTGAAGTACTATTGTCGCTTTGTTCCAGATAGGAAAAGGATAGCAGTGAATGGCAGGAGTTGTTCTGGAATGGTTGCCTTTCAAGCTGCACTCTTGGGGAAGTATTGTTTAACCGCAAGGTTCGACCCCAAGTTACCGTTTAGCTGCTTCTAATATAAACAAACACTTAATGACAAGGAACGCCCCGCTTCTGCCGTTCATCTCAAAAGCCTGGACGGCAACAATGTACTAAATGGAAACAGACATCCAGATGCCTAGTGTTGATCGATTGAACCGACAACCCAAAGAGGTCGTTCAGGGGATCCCAGCCGTCACAAGAGGCAAAGCTACCAGAATATTACCTTCTTTAGGAATCTAGCGTGCATGGTCAATATCAGACCACCTGCCAAGTGATTAACTGGCGCACCATTACTCAGCAGGCTATTCTTACAGTTTATTATTTCACTATTCATCGAGTCATTCTTCTTTATTTTGGAGGTTCCAACGTCCACTGGACGGCTTGTAACTGCTCTTATTCTCAGTCTCATCTCGACCGCTCTTCTCGCTGGTGAGCCTGTCAAGGTGCTGAACTATGTACGCGCCGAAAGCGATATGCAGTTCAAGGGCTACGCCGCAAAAGCCGGCGGGGTAGGTAAGCTAAAGAACTTGCGCGAGGTTTACCCGGTCGAGAACCAGACAACGATCCGCGGCAACCGGGACACGCTGTACTCATTTGGCGTGTGGGATCTGACGTCTCCGGTCACGATCACGCTTCCGGAAACCGGGGGGCGCTATCAGTCCTTGATGGTCGTCAGTCAGGACCATTCGATCTGGAGTTTCTACGGTCCCAGGACAGGCACTCTGACAGAAGAGAAGGTGGGCACTCGGTATGTGCTTCTGTCAGAGTGCCTGTCCTGGGACCGTAGAAACTCCAG
>Ga0210064_1001158_pt1 | contig 11517 bp, 11 predicted proteins | sample Muzzi_CordC_D2_FD_185531 | JGI IMG/M metagenome (GOLD analysis project Ga0210064, IMG submission 185531) | Wetland microbial communities from San Francisco Bay, California, USA, that impact long-term carbon sequestration - Muzzi_CordC_D2 (SPAdes) | ecosystem: Environmental > Aquatic > Marine >...
GCCAAGGTTCAACTAACCGAAGCATCCGTACAACGGATAAATGAAGCCCGTCAGTTGATCGAACAGTGGGTGAAAGAAGAAAAATCCATTTATGGGGTGACCACCGGTTTTGGCGCACTCAGTGATGTTGCCATATCGAAAAAAGATACAAGACAGCTTCAGCAAAATATTCTCATGAGCCATTCGGCAGGAACGGGGGATATGCTCGATGAAGAAACGGTTCGGGCGGTTATGGCACTTCGTATTAAAGATTTTGCCCTGGGGCATTCGGGTATCCGGCTGGAAACCGTGCAACATCTCATCACAATACTTAACAAGGGGGTTTACCCCGTTGTTCCTGAAAAAGGTTCTGTGGGTGCAAGCGGCGACTTGATTCCTCTGGCACATCTTTCCCTGGTTATTATCGGCTTGGGAGAGGCCTATTACCAAGGACAGCGAATGTCAGGGGCAAAAGCATTAAACCATTGCGGCATAACGCCGCTCAGGCTGGAAGCAGCAGAAGGGCTTGCGCTGATAAACGGTACACAGGTCATGAGTGCCATTGGCGGACTTGCGGTTTATGATGCCGTGAATCTTGCCAAAATAACAGATATTGCTTCAGCCATGAGTCTCGAGGTCCTCATGGGAAGCCGAATGGAATTCGATCCGAGAATTCACAAAGTTAGACCCCATCCAGGACAAACTGCGGCTGCCGATAATATGTATCGAATCACTCAAAACAGCGACATTGTCACCTCTCACAAAGACTGCCACCGTATTCAGGATGCGTATACGTTAAGGTGCTCTCCACAGGTTCACGGCGCCAGTAAGGATGCTGCTTTTTATGCTAAAAATGTTCTGGAAACAGAGATGAACGCTTCCACAAATAATCCGCTGATTTTTCCGGAATCACGAGAGTTTTTGTTGGGCGGGAATTTTCATGGCCAGCCGATCGCCCTGGCGATGGATTTTCTTTGCATGGGTGTTTCGGAATTTGCGAATATTTCTGAACGCCGTATCGAACGACTGGTAAATCCCAAATTGAGTGGTCTCCCCGCATTTCTTGTCCGGGACGGTGGTCTTAATTCGGGATTTATGATTGCCCAGTATGTTGCTGCGGCCCTTGTTTCAGAGAACAAAATTCTTTCTCATCCTGCTTGTGTGGACTCTATCCCGACATCCGCCAACAAAGAGGATCATGTATCCATGGGAACGATTTCTGCGCGAAAGTGCAGAGAAATCATTAAAAATGCAGAACAAGTCATTGCCATTGAGCTTCTGTGCGTTGCTCAGGCACTGGATCTTTTCACCAATATGAAACCTGGTGAAGGAACGCTTGCGGCTTATACCGTCATCAGGAATGCCGTACCCCATCTGGATGCCGACCGTATCTTGCACAAAGATATTGATGCGGTTAAACAATTGATGCGAAACGGTCAGATTTTGGATGCGGTGGAAAAAAAGGTGGGAAAGCTAAAGTAACTCAAAAAGAATTCCGCTTTAAAAGGAATTATACCTAATTTGAGCGATTGTCGAGTTTGCCTAAGAGGCAAGGCATGAGACATGTAGCCGTAGTCTACTACTGCAAATGTCTCATGACGCAGCAGATTCGGTAAAATCGGCAATCCCAAAGGGTTTCAAATTTTAAAAATATAATAATTATAATCCATTAAAATAAAAGATATTTTATCCCATTTTAAAGTTTGAAACGCTCAGTTTAGGTTATAATTTTTCTATGTATTCGTAGAGCAACGGGTGGGTACAGACTTCATAGTATTTTTTATCTGTTTTTCGAATGATGCTAAAATCGTGAGAGGAAACAACAGGTATTCGATCTTCTCGTATAATTAACCGGTGGTACTTGCCGGTTACCGTTGGAAATTTTCCTGTGTGAACGCTGATCTTCTCCGCTTGTAACTCCGGGATGTGACACTCTAATGATTTTAGATCGATTTCTCGTGATAGTTTTTCAAAACCTTCGGCATTCAATTCAATACCGTTTACATTATAGCGCAGCAACATATCATCTGACGGCGTGGCGGCGCTATTTTCTGATGCTTTTTGAAATACATAAAGATTAAACGGATTTTTCAGGTTTGAGATTTCTTTAGATAATGGTTTCGTACATCTGGACATTCGATCCGCCGCATTAATAGCCGGTGAAATCATGATGCGGTTACTTTCATCAAAGAGAAATGTCGGGGGGCTGTTATTATAACTTATTCCGATGCCCAGTTCGAGCACGGGAAGTTTATGTTTTTGGCTTTGTGAGTTATATTTCTGTACAATCTGAAGTATTTTCCTTGCCATGCCACAGGCCCGTGCGACACAATACCATTTTTCAGGAGTATTTTCATGTTCAGATATTGCCAGGATAATCGCATCACCTTCGAGGAATACCTTTTCGGCCGAATAATCAAATAAAATGCTGGTAATGGGAACAAAAAAATTAAGACTGAAAAAGGATGCCGGGTTTAATCCTTTTTCTTTCATCTTAAGGGTAATATGAGTGGAATCACGCAGATCCGCCTTGATGACCACATGATTGATGATCGGTTTTTCTTCCGGTGGCTGTTCGTCGGGCAGTAAAAACTCATACAGAAGATTATTTTCACGTGAAAGGTCGATGATTTTTTGTTTCGATACCAGATGAATGCTGTCCATGGCGTCTTTGAGCATCAAAAAATTTTGAAAATCTCTGTGATAACGGGCAAAGTCATTTATAAATCGAATTAAATACTTTTTTTTCTCTTGAACGGTAATTTTTCTCAGATCAGCAAGCTTTTTTTTCAAAGATACAAGGGAGAAAGATTTACCGTAAAATCCTTTTAAACGAGAAAGCTGACCTGCGATATTCTTCCTTTGTTTAGGGTAAATCAGAAACTGTAAAACCTGATGAGGTCCCAAAGGCGGACAATACTCAAGATAGACAGATTTCATTTCGTAAAAAGCGGTAATCCGTTTCACAAGGCCGATCTTGTTAAATTTTTTATAGAAAAAATTTAACAGTTTTTCTTGGTTTTTGGCCAGTTTTTTGAGTTTATTGACGTCCTTTTGAGATTTCTTTTGTTTTTTTAGAGATTGATAACGCTCTTTGGATTTAAAGCTGTTAAGCAACAAATCGATATTATCAACATGGTTTAACCATATGTCGATGGCGTCATAGCGGGTATCCTGATAATTTTTTCCAGATATACCATTCACCTTTTGGGTAATTTTTGCTTGATTGATCGATCCGCCCGCAATAGATGAATCCGTTAAAAAAATTTTTAATAGAACCTTTCTTAATAGACTTCTGATTAAAAACAACACATTTTCATAACTATCCGGATCCTCAAAACGGTGGCCGACCAATACGTATTCATCCATCATTAATAGATCTTCAAATGGGTCCTCTACATGGATGATGGGATTGGAAAAGACATCATCAGGAAAAATGGTCTCGGGTCCCAAAATCGACTCACGCATCTCTGTTATGTTTTCGTGTTGAACTTCTATCAGATACTCAAACAGCTCTTGCGCAACATTAAGTATAATGGATTTCTTATTCTGCTGTATCTCGGATAGTTTCTCTTTTATTTTTATATAGCTGTTTAACCCTTCGCTGGATGCGGTTTCATGTCTTCGGGCATAGTCATTAAAATTCTCAATCAACTTTCTGTATTGAGATTGAATTTCTTGGGCTAATTTTTTGACAATGGTTATCTGGACCAACAGATCGATCTGGATTTCTGAAGCAGACTTTGCCTGATTGATTGCAGCATGCAATACATCGCGGCAAAGATGTTTGAATTCGTCTCGTTCAGTGACCAAACTCGATGTGGAGTCGATATTCAATATTTTTTTGGCTTTGGCATGTTTTAAAAAAAGTTGGTAAACCAATTTACTGACGGATTTACAAAAATCAGGACTTAATAGAACATCATGGCGAACATTGTCCACACCCGGAGTCAGTCGGTCCAACGAAAATTTTACCGAATACGCTTTTAGAGGAAGCCCTTTAAGGTCCGAATAATTTGAAAACAATGTAAACATATCTTAAATTTTAATAAAGTGTAGATCCAAAATTGTTATTCTGGTTTAGATTTAAATCCCAAACATTTTTAACGTTATGATTATACCATGAAAACTTATATTTCTCAAGATTCACATATCTCTTAACAACATTATCGGCATTAGATATTTTTGCCTTAAGTGGTATTAATCCTCCTTGATACGAAATATGAGATGATGTTTTACAAGGAATGGGTATTATGATAAAAATAAAAGGCATTTTATCCTTTTTTAAAATTTGGAACGCTCAGTTTAGGATTTAATAATTTGCCTTTAATAAGGAGGCCCCAAATGACACTAACAATGACGTGGTATGGACATGCATGTTTTTTGATTGAAGCAGGCAAGACAAAGCTACTGACCGATCCCTTTATTACCGGCAACCCCCTGTCTCCAGTCCAAGCAGATGAAATCGAGGCGGATTATATCCTTGTTTCGCACGGGCACGGGGATCATTTAGGGGATACTCTGGACATTGCAACAAGAACCGGAGCGACCGTGATTTCAAACTATGAAATTCAAAACTGGATCGTCAATCAGGGATTCGAAAATGTTCATCCGCAGCATATCGGGGGAGGCTTCGATTACCCATGGGGACGAGTTAAATTGACGATTGCCCAGCACGGGTCAGCGCTTCCCGATGGCACTTACGGCGGTAACCCTTGTGGCTTTCTGTTTTACATCCATGGGAAAAAGATTTATCATGCCTGTGATACAGGCCTTTTCTACGACATGAAGCTTATCGGAGAAGAGGGAATCGATTTAGCGATTTTACCCATTGGTGATAATTTCACCATGGGACCGGATGATGCCTTGCGAGCGGTAAAACTGATTGAACCGGCACACGTCATTCCGATTCACTATAACACATTTGATGTAATCAAACAGGATCCCTATGCCTGGGCCGATAAAGTGACAAAAGAAACCTCTGCCAAAGTAACGGTAATGAAACCGGGAGACGTTCTCGAGCTTTGATCACTTTAAAATTCGATTCAGCATCACCCGTTGTGATTTGTTCTTAAGTGTCTAACGAGTGTTTTCGATGGGTTGGAGGTAACCAAAAACGTTTTTGTTTCCCTACCTGAAAGAATTTGTAATTTTATGTCGCAAAGAGATTATTATCAGATATTGGGGGTAAAAAAAGATGCCGGCCCGAAAGAGATCAAAGATGCCTACCGGCAGTTGGCCTTTAAATATCACCCAGACCGAAATAAAGAGAATCCGGAATCTTCTGAAGAAATGAAATCGGTGAATGAGGCCTACGCTGTCCTTTCGGATACGGCAAAAAAACAAGAATACGATAACTTGAGACAGCGGTTTGGGTCTTCTGCCCATCACCAGTTCAGGAGCAACTACTCTGAACAAGATATTTTCAGCGGTTCAGATATCAACCATGTCTTTGAAGAAATGGCAAAGGCATTTGGATTCCGAGGGGTTGACGATATTTTCAGGGAATTTTACGGAAAAGAATACCGAACCTTTCAGTTTAAACGTCCCGGTATTTTTGCTGGAGGATTTATCTTTACCGGCCCATTTAATAGAGGCAAAAACGGTCCATCCATGTTACCGCCATCGGGTAAACTTGGAAAACTCTCCAGATTTTTGTTAAAACAAATCAGTGGGTTTCAAGTGGCAAAAAACGGTAAGGATGTGGATGACGTTATTCGCCTGACCCCCGAGCAGGCACTGAAGGGAGGCCCTTATGCGTATTTTTTGCGAAAAAAATCCAAGAAACTGGTGGTGAAGATCCCATCGGGAGTTCGTGAAGGGCAGCGAATACGGCTTGCAGGAATGGGAGAAGACGGAAAAGGCGGGGGAACCTCCGGAGATCTTTACCTAAAAGTTCAAATCAAAAGACCTCTCATTCAAAAAATAAAAAAATCTATTTCCGATCTTCGCAAACGGTGAATAAATGACGATCCCTTGCCACGAGTTTTATCCGCCCTCGGCGTGATCATGCGGTTTAAAAAAAGATTATCCATGCAGCGGCCATTTATAAAAAAACCCCGACCCCTCAAGTAAATGGCGCATTAGCGTAAGGTGCCAGGACAAAATATTTTTCAGACCACGCCTTTTAAACCGATTTCCTCGGAAACCTCCCGCATGCCCATAATGGTATCCGTAATCAGTTCTGTTCGTTCCATACCCAGCATTTGGGCACCCTTATCAATGATAGACCGATCGACGCCGGCGGCAAATCGTTTATCCTTCCATTTCTTTTTTACGGATTTGGCTTTTAAATCCATAACACTTTTTGAAGGTCGCACCAATGCCGTTGTTACCACCAGACCGGTAAGCTCGTCGATGGCATAAAGCACCTTTTCGAGTTCTGTTTTTGGCTCAACATCCGAGCAAATCCCCCATCCGTGGCTAACCACTGCACGGATGTATTCCCGGGGCCAGTTATTTTCCTTTAAGATCTCCTCGGTTTTTCGACAATGTTCTTCCGGGAACTGCTCATAATCGAGGTCATGAATCAGGCCGATAATTCCCCATTTTTCTTCGTCTTCGCCTCGTTTTCGGGCAAAATAGCGCATCACACCCTCCACGGCCAGCGCATGTTTAATCAGATTTTCAGTTTTATTGTATTTTTTTAGAAGGTTAAAGGCTTGTTCGCGGGTTGGAATATTTGAGTTCATATGTTATCTCCTCTGGTAAGGATATCAAACTGTATTGTCGGGAACTATACCCACAAATTTGTTTTGTTGTAAATACCCATATAGAAAAATCCCTTGACAGGTGCCGGCATATCCTTTAGAAAATCGGGCAAGGTGCCTGTCAAGGGCTTAATAGGGAATCCCGTGAGAATCGGGAGCGGTCCCGCCGCTGTAATCCCCCCCTTTTTAATAAAGGGAACCTTTTTAGCAAATATGGCCACTTTTCCGATAAACCGGAATGGGAAGGCCGCTAAAAAGGCGGGAAAGTCAGAAGACCTGCCTGAACAAAATAGACACACCTCCGCGGCATGACGGGGTGATGCGGTCTTAGCAAAATAGGGTCAAGAAAACTGGGTGCAGCCCTTCAATCTTCTGCCATAAGATTGAAGGGCTTTTTTTGTTTGTACGCATAAAGCATCCTCGGCGGGACTGAAAAAATGATGAAAGGAGGTGAGGCAATGAAAACGGGATTAATTGTGTATGTTGTTGGAACAGAGCCTGTCGATTGGGATGCAGATTCTGAATTGAGGGCCATCAAGCAAAGCAGTCGAGCAGATCTGGTGGAAATCATTACCGTAAAATCAGGTCATTTTGATGTTTTGGATGCCTGGTGGTCCCTTTTGACAAGGGGAATGAAGCAAGTTGTTTGTATAATTGGTGAATTTGCGCCGAACGGCCGCTTGACCCTTAAGGGACGTAAGCTTTGTCTGTGTGGTTAGAAAACGGATGGTTGTTAAATTCATGCGATGTTTTTAGGGGATAATAATACAAACCTTAACCCCCCCGATTGAGCTTTTTGCCCAATTGGGGGGTTAACTATTGTCCATCCATGAATCTAAAACGAACACAATGGGTGCCCAAATCAGAAATGAGCAATTTTTGTTCTGATCAAGGCCGCACAAGGGTTTGCGGTGAGGCGTACGTCTGTACGCCGCAGCCGGAAACCCGCGGAGAACGCGGAGCAGGACAAAAATGGCCATTTATGGATGGGCACTAACTAAGATCATAAAGTTCCGGTCTCCTGTTGGGCAAAAAGTATCGCATCCGGTGCTTTCTGACCCGTTCAAGGTCTTTGGATTTTAGATCGGCAATTAACAGATGTTCCTTATCGCTCAAAATTTTTTTAATAACGTTTCCCGATGGGCCGATGATTACGGCGATACCTGGAAAACAAAGCCCTTTTTCATTTTCCCCGATTTGGTTGCAGGCAACGATAAATAGGCCGTTATCAAAGGCTCTTGCCGTGAGATGGCGCATCCACGATTTATATTTCTCTTCGGGTGTTCCTCTTGGGGATGCATGGGGAATAAAAATCAGATCAGCGCCGTTTATTGCCATGTGGGTGGAAAGCTCGGGGAAATGAGCATCATAACAAAGTTGTATGCCGAACGTAACGCCCCTTGCATCAAACAATGGAATTGTATCGCCTGGTGTGAAAATTTCCAGTTCAGGAGGGGCGATGTGTAACTTTCGATATACGCCTACAAATCCGTCCGGTTTTATGACCAGGTGGCTGGAAAATATATGCCCTTTTTCATCTTTTTCAATAATTCCCGCCAAAATGACCATCTCTTGGGATTTGGACAAATTTGAAAGTTCCCGGATTATAGGGCCGGGAATCGGTTCTGCCGAATTCTTGATCTCTTTATGATTACTGTAGCCTGTGATATTTAATTCAGGAAAACATATGATATGAGCACCTTCAATTCTTGATATCTTTATCCAATGGACCATGGCGTCGAGATTACGACGCACATCCCCTGAAACGGAACGAAAGATCATGGCTGCAATGCGGATGTCTTGCATAGCTAAATTAGTGCTCTAATTCATAAATACGTTAGTGTATTTATGGATACACGTACCTGGTACGGTCGATTGTTGGTATGATACGATGAACCCGGATCATTGATGTATAAAAATTAAAGATCAAAATGTGCTTTAATTTTATACATTTTGGTGGCAGGCAGGTTTATAATTTCCTTTACACTCGTCTCCTGAGAGATATTTTCAAGGTTATTTCTTATTTCATCCATGGATTGAGCGATAAAGGTGAACCAGATGTTATACTTATTATCCCGCCGGTAATTATGGGTTACCCCTGGATAACGATTAACGGTCCTGGCAAAACTGTCAATTTTGTCCTTAGAGACCTTTGCTGCACAGAGTGTGCTGATAAATCCTAATTTTTCGGGAACAAAATTGCCGCCGATTCGTCGGATAATTCCCTTTTTCTTCAGCCGTTTTAATCGCTTGATTACTTGATCTTCCGAAAGACGAAGATTTTGGGCAATTGAAAGATAAGGACTCGGTGTTATGGGAAAGTCGGATTGAATCCGATTAAGTATCGCCCGGTCAATTTCATCTATTGACGACATGGTTTACTCCTGAAAGTTTTCTTTTATCAACCGCACATGGACCTTTCTGGTTCGGGGGCCGTCAAATTCACAGAAAAATATTCCCTGCCATGTCCCCAGGACCAGCCGATCATTTTCTACGGCGATCAGCTCTGAAGGCCCGATAAGTGTCGATTTGATATGGGCCGGCGAATTTCCTTCCAGATGGCGATATCCTGCTTTCCAGGGTATGATGGTGTCGATGATCATCAAAATATCATCTTTTACGCTCGGATCAGCACTTTCATTAATGGTTACGGCGGCAGTCGTGTGCGGGACATAAAGCATACAGAGCCCCTGGCCGATGCCTGAAGAACGGACGACATCCTGGATTTTGGAGGTAATATCGATCATTTCCGTCCTATTTTTCGATTTAATGGTGCAGATCATATCATTTCTCCATTATATAAAAAAAAGCTCTGCAAAAATGCAGAGCTTTTTTCTGTAAAATGGGTAAATCAATTGTTGTCTTTTTATTTAGACACATCCTGTGGGTTTCGGAAGACCGGCCATCTTACATGCTCCCTTTCCAGGGCCTGAGGGGAACAGTTCATAAATATGTTTCAGCTTAAAACCGGTTACTTTTGAGAGGATACGAACCATGGGAGCAATCCCATTTTTTTCATAGTATTCCTGAAGAACCGTAATCACCTTTTTGTGCTCGTCATTTAATTCTTCAATTCCTTCCTGATGCTTTACCCACTGGACCCACTCTTCATTCCAGTTTTCGTAGCTGTCGATAAAGCCGTCTTCATCTACATTAAATGTCTTTCCCATATACTCAACTGTTGCCATTCAAAACCTCCTTTTTACCTTAATTATTTTTTTGGCGTTCTGCCTATTCCTTTCTTTAAAAATGACTTAAAACAATTATCTGATTGATTTGTCAATGTCAATATGAAAAATATAAATACTTTTTTTTTGATTAAGATAATGTATTTTAAATTTTTTACTGGCTTAAGTACGATGCTGATTTTGTTTGAAAGCAAAAATAGAAATCCTGCAGATGATGCTTAATTTGAAAAACCCACAAAGGATAATCGATGTATTTTAAGGATGTTAAGCCAAAAGTGATTGTCATATGCGGACCAACGGCTTTGGGGAAAACATCTACGGCCATTCATCTTGCCAAACACTTCGATGGTGAGATTATCGGCGCTGATTCGATGCAAATATACAGATATATGGATATCGGAACAGCCAAGCCCACATTGGACGAGCAAGCTCGTGTCAAACACCATATGATTGATGTCATCGACCCCGATGAACATTTTGATGCCAGAAAGTATGCAACACTGTCCCGTGATAAGGTAATGGATCTTCATGGGCAAAAGATAATCCCTTTTGTTGTCGGGGGGACAGGGCTTTATATCAAAGCGCTCTTTCACGGTCTTTTTAAAACCGAGGTATCAGATTCTGATATCCGTAGCCGTTTAAAAGCCGAACATCAAGCCTGCGGCAGCGTTTATTTATACCAAAGATTATGCCGGCAGGATCCCGACACGGCAAGAAAGATACACCCCAATGACACCTACAGGATCATGAGGGCTCTGGAAGTATATTCGCTAACCGGAAAGACGCTTGCCAAACTCCACCAAGCACATGGTTTTAAAGACAGTCCCTTTGTCGCTCTGAAAATCGGTCTTCATCTCCATCGCGAAATACTTTATGATCGTATAAACAAAAGGGTGGACATAATGATCAATACTGGATTTGTTAACGAGGTAAAACATTTGCTGGAAATGGGGTATTCGCCGGGGCTAAAATCTATGCAGTCCATCGGTTATCGTCATATCGTCAATTTCATAGAAGGTCGTTGCACATGGGAAGAGATGGAAAGAACACTGAAACGGGATACAAGACGATATGCAAAACGTCAAATGACATGGTTTAAAGCGGATTCGGAAGTCATATGGAAAGATCCGGAAGCCTTAGAGGATATCAAAAAATTGATAAAAAAATTCTTGCAAGGGGAATAGAGATATATCTAAATAGAACCTAATCTGAGCGTTTCAAATGGTGACAATTTTTTAAATAAATACATTCATATATTGAATGAGACTATTAGCGATTTTAGCAATGTATATTTATATATAATTATTAAATTTTTATGTTCCTGTCACTATTTGAAACGCTCAGTTTAGGAAGAAATTATCATGAAGATAGCCATCGCACAGATCAATCCAATTATCGGCGACTTTAAACACAATTTTGACAAGATCAAGCATTTTGCAGATCAGGCCATAACGCGTCAGTGTGATCTCGTTGTCTTTTCAGAACTTGTGATTACCGGATACCCACCTCGAGATCTTCTTGAGAGAAAAAATTTTATTGATGCCAATCTTGCCTGTTTAGAACGGCTGCTGATCTCCATCCGCGGCATCGGGGTGATATGCGGTTTTGTGGACAAAAATTTTACTGGAAAAGGAAAGCCG
>Ga0210064_1001160_pt1 | contig 11506 bp, 9 predicted proteins | sample Muzzi_CordC_D2_FD_185531 | JGI IMG/M metagenome (GOLD analysis project Ga0210064, IMG submission 185531) | Wetland microbial communities from San Francisco Bay, California, USA, that impact long-term carbon sequestration - Muzzi_CordC_D2 (SPAdes) | ecosystem: Environmental > Aquatic > Marine >...
ATCGAAACATTTGCGGAACTGTGAATTAGGTTTATCAATCAAATCTTGAACCTTTTAACTATTATCACCCAATCGCACTGTGTCCGTTCAATTCCGGCTCATACCCCAGGCGTCTTGAAATTTTCAGCGCGAAATCCCCGATAATATCACCGAACTCATCAAAACGCTCGGGCTGCAGTCGGTCGGCGGGTCCGGTGATCCAAATGGCGGCGATCGGCTCCAGCTTATGATTAAAAATCGGGCAGGCAACACAGTTCAGATTAAATATTTCTTCCGCCAGATCGGTTGCATACCCTTTCTCTCTGACCCCATTTAGATTTTTTATAAATTGTCTCTTGGTGATAATCGTGTTCTCGTTAAAGCGCGTATACGTGATTGAGTCAATAATTTTGCTTTGGTCTTCCTGGCTCATATAAGCCAGCATTGCTTTAGCGGGAGCAGCCGTGTGCAGCGCAAAATTATGGCCCGGATCGACCATCACCTTCAGCGGCTGCGTGCTGAGAACCTGTTCCAATATGACGCCCCGATTGCCGACGAGGGTGCCCAGCAACACGGTCTCGTTGACTTCATCCCGGAGTTCCCGCATGACGTCGATCGCCTTCTCCACCATGTGCGCTTCACCCACCGCGGAATAGCCAATGGCCAGAAATTTGGCCGAAAGCTGATACAGCCGATCGGCTTCAATGATATATCCCTTGGCCCCCAAAGTTTTTAAGATGCGAAATACACTGTTTTTGGGAAAACCCAGTTTATCCGCAATTGTCGTAATGCCGCAGCCCTTGGGCTGCTGCGCTAAAAAGCCGATGATTTCAAGGGCACGATCCAAACTTGGTATGATGTAGTTGTTTCCCATTTGATCTCACAATCCTTTGTGGCGGTTCTTACCTCAAATTGAGCTCTGATACAAAGCCCGGTTTTTTTCAAATTATTTCAAAGTAATTTAATTATATAGATTTATGTTCTATATAATTTAACAACGTTTTATAAATACCAGCCATTTGCTGCTATATATAATGATATATTTTGCGACTTGTCAACCCTTTTAATTGCTTTTTACGTCAATAAAATAGGTGGGAAAATAGAATTTTATGGAGGCTATCATACTAACTGTTTAAAATGTCAGTAGATAATTTTCATTCATTTTTTTAAAAATATTCTTGACATATATAAAATAACGTTCTATATAACAAACAACTCGGCCATAAAAATCTCAACAAATGTGACAGGAGGTAAAAATGCAATATCGAAACCTGGGAAAAACGAATATCTCGGCCTCGGCTCTCGCTCTCGGCACCTGGGCCATCGGCGGCGGGCCCTGGTGGGGTGATTCAGACGACAACCAATCCGTCAAGGCCATTCAGGCAGCCATTGATGCGGGAGTTACACTGATTGATACCGCTCCTGCTTACGGCTGGGGCCACAGTGAAGAGGTCGTGGGCAAAGCCGTCAAGGGGCAACGGGACAAAGTGATTATATCCACCAAATGCGGCTTGTGGTGGAAGGATGATCGCGGAACTTCTTTTTTCGAGATGGGCGACAAGCATGTCAGGCGCTGCCTGCTGCCGGCAACGATTGTGGAAGAACTCGAAATCAGTCTCAGGCGATTGGGTACCGATTATATAGATCTGTACCACACCCACTGGCAGTCAATGGAGCCGGACAAATATCCGATTGAGGATACCATGCAATGCCTGATGAAACTTAAAGAAGAAGGTAAAATTCGGGCCATCGCCGCCTCCAACGTGGACCTCGACCACATCAAGCAGTACCAGGCCGCCGGCATAATCGACGCCATTCAACCAAAATACAGCATGCTGGACCGGGAAATAGAAAAAGAAATCCTGCCCTACTGCCATACAAACAGCATCAGTGCCCTGGCCTATTCTCCGTTAGAGCAGGGATTGCTGACAGGCAAAATCGGCATGGATCAAACGTTTCCGGAAGGTGCTTATCGAAATAATATTCCCTGGTTTCTGCCGGTAAACCGCAAAAAAGTCCTCAATATGCTCGCGGGGTGGAGCGACCTGCTCTCAAAATACAATTGTTCCCTGTCCCAGTTGGTCATTGCCTGGACCATGGCCCAGGAGGGTATCACTTTCGTTCTTTGTGGTGCCAGAAAAGAAGCGCACGTCAGCGATAATGTCGGCGCCGGCAACCTTGAAATCGAGGCAGCCGACCTTAGCCGAATCCGCCGGGATGTCGAAGCACTGGGGGCACCTGAAGCGTAAATAAGGGCCGAGAAAAAACCAATTCGGGATATCGCCATAGCCCGGAAAGGAGGTCGAAAAAAAAGATCCAACATTAGAGGAAGAAGAAACTTAAACCGACATTAGCCACCAAGGAGGAAGAGAAATGAAAAAGACCGTCATATTGATAATCGCCATATTAGCTTTTGCTGTTACCGCTTATGCAGACTCCGTTAAAATTGCTTATTTTGTATCCGATTTAAAGAACGGATTTCATCAGGCCCAATCCTACTGGGCTAAAAAGTACGCCAAAGAGAAATACGGTGCCGATGTCCAGGTCTTTGACGGCAAATCCGACGTCGCCACCATGACCGCCAACGTTGATCAGATGATTGCCCAGGGCATGGATATGGCAACCCTTCACATCTGGCAGGGTGACTCGGCCAAGCCCGGCCTGGAAGAAGCCCTCAAAAAGGGCATCGTCCTCGCCAGCTACTTCGATCAAATGCCCATCGACATACCGGTTGTCAGACCCGGTGAAGCTGAAATTTCCTTTCAAATGGGCAAAATTGCCGCCGAGCAGTGGATCAAAGCCCATCCCGACAAACGCATTAAGATGGTTCAAATCGGATGGCCGGATAATGAAGCGGTTGCCGAGGGACGCACCGTTCCGTTTGCCAAGGGTGTCCTGTCGGTAGCCCCTGATGCAATCGATCTGGGCTGCTTTGATGCCAGCCGGGGCCCGGACGTCGCCAAGAAAACCATCCAGGATCTGGTCCAGGCGCATCCGGACCTTTGCATCATCTACTCTGAAGCCGCCAACCTGACGGACGGCACCATGCCCGGGTTGCGGGCAGTCGGTCGCGGCAAGATGAAAGACGGTGTCCCCCTGACCGAAATCGTGATCAGCGTGGACTGCCCGGAAAACGAGCTGTATGAAGTCTTCGACCCAAGCTCCTCCCTGAAAATGTCCATGGGCCTGCCGCCGCGCGAAACCGGCATGGGTCGGATCGACAATCTGTTCGACATCAAAAACGGCAAAATCAAGCAGCTTGATCCGGCCAATCGCAAACCGATCTTTATCCCCAATTCGCTGGTTGGCTATTGGAGCATGAAACCGGACGAAGCCGTAAAATGGTACAACGAAGAGTTCCAGGCCAATGCAAAAATGCCTAATTTCTAGTACCCGCACCAATTCAGCATCTTTGTTTAAACACGTGCTGTAACTTCAGGCGGGAGGAAGCCGCCCAGGCTTCCTCCCCTTGAAACAATAGAACAGGGGAGCAAAATCATGAGCGCTGTTCTGCTGGAAATAAAAAATCTGATAAAAGAGTTCCCGGGAGTGCGGGCCGTTGATGATGTCAGTTTCGATATCAACAAAAACACCGTTCACTGCCTTGTCGGAGAAAACGGGGCCGGCAAATCCACCCTGATCAAAATCCTCACCGGTGCGATTGACAGAACGGCCGGCACCATCCTCATGAACGGCAACGAATATGTGGCACACAACCCCAGGGATGCCAAACAAAAAGGCGTCAGTACCCTGTTCCAGGAATTGAATGTCGTCGATCAACTCACCGTTGAAGAAAACCTGACCCTTGGCATGGAAGACACCTGGTTTGGTTTTTTGCGAAAAACCGCCAAAATCAAAAAAATGGTCGAAGTCCTGAAAACCATCGAACCGTCCATCGACCCCAAACAGCGGGTATCGGAGTTGAGTGTCGCCCAGAAACAGATGGTGGAAATTGCCAGGGCCGTGGCGTCGGAGTCGGACGTTATCATCATGGATGAACCAACGGCTGCGATTTCGGAAGAAGAAATTCAGCGGCTGTTTAAAATTATAAAGGGCCTCAAAGCTAAAAATGTAACCGTGATCTACATCTCCCACCGGCTGGACGAAATTTTTGAGTTGGGCGACACCGTCACGGTTTTGCGTGACGGAAAGCATATCGAAACCAAGCCGATCACCGAAGTAAAAGACCGCGCCGAACTCATCACGTTGATGATCGGCAAGACCGTCTATGAGCAATATGTTGCCAGGGATCTGTCCGATGCCGCCAACCTGCTGGAAGTCAAAAATCTGAGCAACAAGAAACTCAAAGATATTTCCTTTGAGGTCAAACGCGGCGAAATTGTGGGGTTTTACGGCCTGGTAGGCGCCGGCAAGTCCGAGCTGGCCCGGGCCATCTATGGCGCGGACAAATACACGGGTGAGATTAATTTTAAAGGTCAAATGCTCGAACATTTGCCGGCCAAAGTGATCAGCGCGGGCATTGCGATGGTGCCCGAAGAAAGAAGATCCCAGGGGCTTTTCACGCTCCTGACGATCAGAAACAATATACCCGTCATGAATCTGGGCAAAATCTCAAAAATGGGATTTATCAATGCCGCAAAAGATATGCACGCCTCGTTGGATTTTATCAAAAAGCTGGGCATCATGACCAGCAGCTCTGAAAAAGAAGTCGCCAAACTCTCGGGCGGGAATCAGCAAAAAGTAGTCTTTTCGAAGTGCCTTTTTGCAGACGCGGATCTGCTCATCCTGGACGAACCGACCCGCGGAGTCGACGTGGGGGCCAAAAGTGAGATTTACAAAATAGTGCGCCAGTTGTCACAGGAGGGCAAGTCGATCATCTTCTGCTCCTCCGAACTGCCGGAAATCTTGAATATGTGCGATCGGATCTTCCTGCTCTACGACGGCCACCTGAGAGCTCGACTGGCCAATAGCCGGGACATCGACAGTGAAAAACTGCTTCATATTTGCACGGGAGGCGAATAATGCCGGAACAAAACACAACAATTGGAAAAATGAGCAATGAATCGTTTATTGTTTTATCCATGTTCGGCGTGTTGGTCATTTTCTTCATCGCAGCCTCTGGATTTGTGCCCCGGTTTTTTGATATCCATACCATCTCAAATCAGCTTTCACAGCAGGCGGAGCTGATCATTCTCGCCATTTTCGTGACGTTTCTTTTAGTCAGCGGCAATTTCGACCTGTCGGTCGGCGGCATCGTCGGTCTGGGTGCTGTCCTTTCGGCCTATTTCTGCCAGTCCCCCACCGGCGCCGGCATGGAACTGGCACGCGGACTTGGAATGCCCTACGCTGCTGCCATTGCTGCAACCCTGGTGTGCTGCATGTTCATTGGTGCAATCAACGCGTTTTTTGTTACACGGTTGAAAGTTGCATCCATTATCGTGACGCTGGGTACCATGTCGCTGGCGCGCGGCATCGCGCTGATTATCACCCAGGGCTCGCAGCGTAACGCCGGCCTGCCTTATGTATTCAAAAAATTCGGTGAATTCTCCCTGATCGGCACCATCAATGCTTCGGTTATTCTAATGGTCATATTGGTGATCATTGCCCTGGTTATTGAAAAAAAGACCGTGTTCGGCCGCCGGACCTATTACATCGGTGCCAATCCGGTAGCTGCCAAGCTCTCCGGCATCAAAGTCGAAAGGCATATTTCGATCCTTTACCTGGCAAGTTCATTTCTGGCCGGACTGGTCGGCGTGATCATGGGCTCCATTCACAACGCAGGTATCTCCAGCCTGGGTGAAGGGTTTGAATTTGATGCGCTGGTCATCACTCTGCTGGGCGGAACCAGCATTTTCGGTGGTTTCGGCTCCGTCATGTGCGCCGTCGTCGGCGCATTTATCCTCGGCATCGTGTCGACATCGTTAAATATGCTGGGGCTGTCGCCGGATATTCAAACGATCGTCAAGGGCGGCATTACGCTGATTGCCATTTTGTCGCAACGTTTTGCATTGGACCGCAGAACGACCTAGAGCAGAATTGAAGATTGAAGATTGAAGATTGAAGATTTTTGGAGTCGCTGCACTCCGTCATTTTTTAAAAGTTCTCTATAATAACGATCCGCTGTAAGCGGACCTTAAATATTCAATTTTCAATCGAAAATATTCAATATTAATTTGGAGCGGCTAATTATGGAAATGCAAAGCAAATTCACCTGGACGACTTTTAAGAACATCTTTGTGTTCCTTGTGCTGGCTTTGATTGTCATCGGGTTCAGTTCAGTGTCAATGAATTTCTTAAGTTCGGCCAACATCATCAATATTTTGCGGATGTCCGTACCGATATTGCTGGTCAGCTGCGGTGCCACCCTCATCATGATCGCCGCCCAGATCGACCTGTCGGTGGGCAGTATGGTCAGCCTGAGCGGTGTCGTTTATTGCATCCTGCTGAAAAACGGGTTTGGATTCTTCGCGTCAACATTGCTGACGCTGGGGCTGGGGGTTTTGATGGGCTATATCAACGGCCTGCTGGTGATGAAGCTGCGCATTGTGCCCGTCATCGCAACCCTGGTCACCTTGTATCTGTTTCGGGGTATTGCCTGGACCCTGACCCCGCGACGGATCGGTTTAATTAAAGGCAACATGCCTGAAGGCATTAATGATTTCGCCCGCGCGCCCGTGCTCCTGGGCCTGCCGGCAGCCTTTTGGGTTGCGGTGGCGGTCATCGTCATCATGGTCGTAATTCAAAAAAAGACGGTGCTGGGCAAGTATACCGCGGCCATCGGCGGCAACATGACCGCCGCCGAATTATCGGGCATCAATGTGGTCTGGACGATCTGGATTCTGTATATGATTACCGGTTTTTTGGCCTCCATCGGCGGGATTGCCAGAGCAAGTTATTTGTCCATGGGAGATCCGATGACCGGCAATCTGATGGAACTGGAAGCCATCATTGCCATTCTGCTGGGCGGTACCCGTTTTTACGGCGGTGAGGGGTCGGTACTAAAGACTGTGGTCGGCGCCCTGATCATCATGTGCGTGACGATCGGCATGACCGTTTTATGGATTCCCCCCTACTGGCAGTCGTTTGCCAAGGGTGTTGTGCTCGTCGGAACGGTCGCCGTATACACCCTCATAACCCAGAAAGTTGAGGCATAAAATGAATGATCTGGAGCATTATTTATCAATTCAAAACGAACTGGGGGAAACGCCGATCTGGGTTCCGGAAGAAAAATTACTTTACTGGGTTGATATCGGCAGTCACATGATCTTTCGGATTGACGTCAAAACCAATGAATATGAATCATTCAAACCGGACATGCCGGTCAGGGGATTATGCCGTAAAAGCTCAGGTGACTGGCTGGTCGTTACCGATGCCGGCCTGGCGTTTTGGGATCCATCATCCAATACGTGCGAATTTATCATCGATCCCTATGAAAACCAACCTGATCTCCAGTTCAACGACGCTGCAATAGACCGCCAGGGACGGTTAGTGGTGGGTTCATACAATTCCAATCAGTTGGATGCACCTGACGGATCCCTCTACCGGCTCGATACCGACCGCACCCTGCACAGGCTTGACAAAAACCTGGTCCTGTCAAACGGGATCGCTCTCAGCCCGGATGGCAAAACGCTCTACGTCTCGGAAATGTTCGCCCACAAAATCACCGCCTACGATTATGAAATCGAAACGGGCACCGCCGGCAACCGCCGGGTTTTTGTGGCGATTCCCGAAGATGCGGGCAAGCCGGACGGCCTGACGGTTGACAGCCAGGGATTCATCTGGGCCGCTCATTGGGGAGGATGGCGCGTGACACGCTACGATCCTGCCGGAAAACTGGAACGGGAAATTCGGGTGCCAGCGGAATTGGTAACCTGCATCGGGTTTGGCGGGCAAAATCTGGATCAATTGTATATTACCACCGCCTGGTACAATTTGAGCGACCAGCAGCGCAAAGACCAGCCTCTGGCCGGTGATCTTTTTCGAATCCAGACTGACATAACAGGAATTGTTGAACCAGCGTTTGACGGATAAAATTCAGTTTTACAGATTCAAACTGTCGACCGGGTTAGTAATTGACAAATAAAAAACACCGTTCTAAATAACTAATTATTGCTCTTGTTAACCCGATCGTTTTCGACAGAAGCCGGCAATGCCGGATCGAGCCTGAATAGGAAAGGAGGTGATACCTAATTAACGGAAATGGTGCGATGATAGTTTTATGATTACAAGGCACCGTATATAACCCATCCGTCAACCCATGCAGGACCCATTTGATTTGGTTTCTGATGCGAAAATGAAACGGATATTTAACTGACACAAGAGAATGGAGGAAAAAAATGAAAAGAATCGTAATCGGCATATTAATTGTTTCCCTGATGATCTTAACCGCAGGTCCCACATTGGCACAAAAATCATCCTTCAAAGGGGATCCGAGCGAAACCTACTACATGTGCGTCATGGTTTCCGGCGTGGAGTACTGGTTTCCGGTCTATGAAATGTTCAAACAGGCCGGCCAACAGCTGGGCGTAAAAACCGTCTATACCGGCACCCCGGAATATGATGTCAATAAACAACTGGCCGTATTCGAGCAGATCCTGGCCAAAAAGCCGGCCGGCATCTTCCTGCACCCCATGAATCCGGACCCCTTCATTGAACCCATCAACCGGGCCTATGAAATGGGCATCCCGGTGGTAACCTTTGCCGCGGACTCACCCAACAGCAAACGCGTATCCTACATCACTTCCGACAACGTTCGCGAAGGTTACTTCGCGGCCGACAAAGTTGCCGAGCTATTGGGCGGCAAGGGCGAAGTGGCAACCCTTCAAAACCCCGGCCAGGACAATCATGATCTGCGGGTCAAATCATTTATAAAACGCATCGAAACCAAGTACCCCGATATCAAAGTTGTGGCCGGCGCCGCTTCCAACCAGGATGCCAACAAGGCCTATCAGGCCACCCTCACCATGGCCCAGGCCCATCCTAATCTTGGCGCCATTTTCATGCCGGAAGCCACCTCGGCCATGGGTGCCGCCCAGGCTGCCAAGGAACTTGGCGGGAAAATAAAAATACTTAACTGTGATGTTAACGAGAAAGTTTTGGACATGATCAAGGAAGGCGACATCTGGGGCGCGCTGAACCCCAACCAGGGGGTACAGGGCTATATGGGCATGGTTTTATTGTACCTGGCCAAACATTCGGATATGATCGATCCGATGAACGACTACAAACGCGAGGGTTTCAACCCGATGCAGATCCCCTATGCCGACAATGGACTGTCACTGGTCAGCAAAGACAATGCCGATGACTTTTACTGGGACAAATACCTGAAACGACGCGGCACCAAAGGCATCAAGGAGTAAGCTACTACAGCAAACGGAAAGAAGCGCCCGTCATACTGCGTTTCTTTCCGGAATCACTGAGTATGGTTTCAGGTGTTCCGCCGAAGGCGGACCGCCGGCCATAAAAGTTTACCCGCCTTAGCAGGGCGGCCAGTTTGATCGAATAAGAAATCTTGTAGTTCTGTATCGGTTGTTCTTGGCATGTGGGAGCGGTTTTTAACCGCGATGACCCGATCTATCGTGGCTGGAAGCCACTCCCACCAACCACTAATTGCAGCGCAGATAACATAGAATCTTTTTAGTTTCACACGAGTATTCAGGTCTCAGGATTAAACAATTTGCCTTCCTGACACCCGAAACCTGATCCGCCTTCGGCGGAAAACCTATTTCAATCTTCAATAATTTGAGGGAGGTATCCTCTTGGCAGAAGAATTGGTTTTAGAAGTCAAAGGCATTGACAAGTCGTTTCCCGGCACCAAGGCCCTGTCCAAGGTCAATTTTCAGCTTCGTAAAGGTGAAATTCATGCCGTGGTGGGTGAAAACGGTGCCGGCAAATCCACCTTGATGAACGTCATCGACGGCGTCTATACCCCGGACGCCGGTGAGATTCACATCAATGGTCAAAAAGTGGAAATTAAGGACCCTCTGGCCGCCCAGCGGCTGGGCATCGGTTTTGTCCACCAGGAAATTGCGCTTTGCCCTGATGTCACCGTGGCCGAAAACCTTTACATGGCGGCGATCAATTCCAGCAAGGCCTTGCTGGTCAATTATAAAGAGCTTTACGCCAAAACCGCCCGGGCCTTGGACTCCCTGCACCCCGTCGATCCCCACAAAAAAGTCGGCGAATTGAGCATCTCCAACCAGCAGGTGGTGGAAATCGCCAAAGCCCTGACGCTGGACTGCCGGATATTAATCCTGGATGAACCCACGGCCGTTTTAACCGAAAGTGAAACCGAAGCGCTGTTTCAAATCATGCAAAAGCTCAAGAATCAGGGCATCAGCATTATCTACATCAGCCATCGCATGGCGGAGGTTTTCGGCCAATGCGACCGGGTAACGGTGCTCAGAGACGGCCAGTACATCGGCACCTATGACGTGGCCCGGACCAACTCGACTGAAGTGGTCAATTTGATGGTTGGCCGGGAAATCGGCGACCTGTATCCGGCCAAAGCCACGCGCCCGGCGGAGGCGGCCAGGGTTCTGCTGAAGATCGATGGTTTTAAAAATGAGGGTCGCTTTGATGACGTCAGTTTTGAGCTGCTTGAGGGGGAAATTCTGGGCTTTTCCGGCCTGGTGGGCGCCGGGCGCAGCGAGTTGGCCAAGGCCATTTGCGGGCTGTATCCCAAAAGAGCCGGCGAGGTCATCTTCAAGGGCAGCCCTCTGAATTTGCGCAACTATGAAGATGCGATCCGGCAGGGAATCGTTTACCTGACCGAGGACCGTAAAACAGAGGGATTGTTTTTAGAGATGCCGATCAGCAACAACATCGCCGCGATGGATCTAAAGCAGGTTTCGTCCCGGGGATTGATCGACGCCAAGCTTACCCAGAACCTGTCAAGCCGGCTGGCGAACAAATTAAACATTAAATTTCACGCCCTGACCCAGCTGGTCTCCTCGCTCAGTGGCGGCAATCAGCAAAAGGTGCTGATTGCCAAGCTGCTGTCGATCAACCCGGCCGTTATCATCATGGATGAGCCCACCCGCGGCATCGATGTCGGTGCCAAATCCGAGATCCATCGCTTGTTGCGCGATCTGGCCAACCAGGGCATCGGGGTGATCATGATTTCATCTGAACTGCCGGAAATCATCGGCATGTGCGACCGGGTGCTGGTGATGCACGAGGGCCGCCAGTGCGACATTATCAGCGGCGATCAGATTACCGAGGAGCGCATCATCCAGTTGGCTTCCGGAATGTGCGTTTAAACGATGGAGTGTTGGAGTAATGGACTAAACTTATTCGAAGACCGTGCTTTGAGGTAGTGGAGCCGGTTGCCGCAGCGTGTATGTCGATAAGTGTGTAGTTATGGGTTTTCCGCCGAAGGCGGATCAGGTTTCGGGTGTCAGCTCCATTTGTCAAAGCTGAGCCTTAAGTCACCAAAACCTATATTGTCCAAAAATTCAGAATACTTCTAAGCTAAATGGGCAGGTCTCAGGGTTTAGGAACCTCCACTTCCTGACACCTTAAACCTGAAACCATCAATTTCAGACAACATAATGTAAAAAAACCC
>Ga0210064_1001162_pt1 | contig 11487 bp, 14 predicted proteins | sample Muzzi_CordC_D2_FD_185531 | JGI IMG/M metagenome (GOLD analysis project Ga0210064, IMG submission 185531) | Wetland microbial communities from San Francisco Bay, California, USA, that impact long-term carbon sequestration - Muzzi_CordC_D2 (SPAdes) | ecosystem: Environmental > Aquatic > Marine >...
GGTGGGCTGGTTGTTTGCTACCGTCGCTTTGGGTTTTACCTTCCTGTGCGTGCAGGGCTACGAGTTCTATCACGCCTATCACGCCTTGAACCTGACCCTGGGCTCCGGCGCTTACGGCTCAACCTTTTTCATGCTCACGGGATTTCACGGCCTGCACGTCACCATCGGCGCCATCATGCTGTCGGTCATCTTGGCGCGGTCCCTGAAGGGGCATTTTACGCCGAAGCACCATTTCGCCTTCGAAGCGGCCGCCTGGTACTGGCACTTCGTCGACGTGGTCTGGCTGGGCCTGTTTATCTTCGTGTACTGGCTGTAATCGGTACCGGCGTCGGGCGCCGCAAAACGCGCCCCATGTCCGCGACCCGCGAGTCCCTCAGGGGCGTATGCCGTGCGGATTAATCAGCCCGAGGCCCCACAGCACGAACAGTAGCGCGAACAGCGCGATGGACACGCCGATGCGTATCGTCAATGCATACAGTGTCCGATTCGATTGCCCCTTGTCCTTGATCAAAAAGAACAATGCCGAGCCCAAGCTGGCAATTATTCCGCCGAAAATCGCGATTATCAGTAGTTTGGACAGCATGACGGTTCCAGAAGATGCGGGCCGCATCAGTATACTTCAGGCGCGGGCGTGGTGATGCGCAGCTGGCGGATGCGCGTCGGCGCCCGCGTGCTGAGTGTGGCGCCGCTGCCTGCCATCGCGGCGCTGCTCATGCTTGCTCTGATGATTTCGGCCGGTTTCTGGCAGCTGCGCCGGGCCGAGGAAAAGCGCGCCATCGCCATCGAGCAGGTTTATCGGGCGGAAAAGCAAGCACTCGTTCTTACGCCTGCGTTAATCGACGAAACCGGTCTGGAAAAGTTGCGCCACCGCCGATCAACCGCCGAAGGCCGCTACCGCTCCGACAAGCAATATCTTCTCGACAATCGCACCCACCATAGCGTCGCGGGCTATGAGGTGTTAACACCCTTTCGACTGCGTGGCAGTGACGTGCACGTCCTGGTTAATCGCGGCTGGTTGCCGGTGGGCCCCGACCGCCGCCGCCTGCCCGACCTCGGTGTCAGCGACGCGCTACTACTGCAGCAGGGTGTGATCGTCCCACCACCCGCCCCGGGGCTGAGTCTTGGTCCATCCGGCTACGATAACCAGGGCTGGCCCCGCGTCGTCCAGCGGGTTGAAATGACCCGCATTCAGGAACAACTGGGAAGCCCGCTGCTGCCCTTCGTCATGCGCTTGTCAAAGGCATCCGAGAACGGCTATGCGCGCGACTGGCCCTCGCAACCGGGGCTCACCCCGGAGCGTCACGTGGGCTACGCGGTGCAGTGGTTTGCCCTGGCGGCGGCCCTCGTTGTGTTGTGTGTCTGGGTTGCAGTCGAACGTGAAAAAGAGCCCAGCCATGAGCGCTGATCGGCGCCGCACACGCACCCTGCTCCTGTGCACTTTCCTGGTCTTCATGCTGCCCGTGGTGGCGGCCTGGATGTTGAACATTTTTGCCCCCGATTGGCGTCCTTTCGGCACCACCAACCACGGCACACTAATACAACCGGTACGCCCGATCAGTGCTGATGGCCTGCAGGCTGTCGATGGCAGCGCCATGGATCCGGGCTATTTCAGCGGCCGTTGGACACTGGTTCATATACCCGGCGGCCCGTGCGCGCAGCCCTGCCTCGCAGTCCTCACCCGCAGCATCCAGGTGCGCAAGGCCCTGGGGGAAGACGTGAAGCGGGTGCAGCTGATGATTGCTCTGAATCAAGCCGAGACCGCTCAATCCGCGGGTATTCCGTCAGGCGTTACCGGTGTCCTGACAAGCGCTGATTGGCTGGCGACCTTCGCCGCCGCGAAACCGACGCCGGAGCAGCCCTTCAGCATCTACCTCATCGACCCACAAGGCTATTTGATGATGCGCTACCCGCCGGATGTGGAACAGCGAGCGCTGTTGTCGGATCTGAAACGGCTGTTGAAAATCTCCAAAATCGGCTGATGGCCTTAGCGGCTCTCGAGCGTGGCTACCGGGCACCCATTAGCTCGGGTATGATAGGCGCCGCTGGCGGCAAGCCGGAATTGTCGGACGATTGTCGGACGATTGTCGGACTATCGGGGGGTAAATCACACAATCCATGTCGAATCGTGTCATATCCATTGCGCCCGCGCGCTCGTGGCGTGAATACGCAGAGCTGTGCAAACCGCGGGTGGTCATGTTGCTGGTATTTACCGCGGTGGTCGGCATGTTTCTGGCCGCACCCGGCTTGGTGCCCTGGCAGGCGCTGATATTCGGCAGCCTTGGTATCGGTCTGGGTGCCGCGTCGGGTGCCGCCATTAATCACATCGTCGATCAGCGCGCCGACTCACTGATGGCACGCACCCGCCGCCGGCCCCTGCCCACCGGCCGCATCGATCAGAGCTCAGCGTTGCTATTCGCCGCAATCCTGTGCGTGTTGTCCATGGTGCTGTTGGTGGTCATGGTCAACACCATCACCGCGGTGCTGACCTTCGCTGCGATGGTCGGCTATTCGGTGGTTTACACCATCTTCCTCAAGCGCGCCACGCCCCAGAACATCGTCATCGGTGGTGCTGCCGGCGCCATGCCGCCGGTGTTGGGTTGGACCGCCGTCACCGGCACCCTGGACCCGCCGGCGTTGCTGTTGTTTCTCATCATATTTGCCTGGACGCCGCCCCACTTCTGGGCCCTTGCCATCCACCGCTGTAGCGACTATGCCCGCGCCGACGTACCCATGCTGCCGGTTACCCACGGTATTGAGTACACACGCCTGCAAATTCTTTTTTACACGGTACTACTGGTGCTCGTGAGCTTATTGCCTTACGTGACCCATATGAGCGGCGTGCTCTATCTGCTGTCGGCCATCATTCTCGGCGGCGTCTTTTTGTACTACGCCATCAATCTCTTTCGTGGCCGCGACGACGGCCTGCCCTTGCGCACCTTTATTTTTTCCATTTACTACTTGATGGCCTTGTTCACTGCGCTGCTGCTGGATCATTATTTGCTGCTGTGGTGAATGCGCGCACGGCAGGGTAGCCGTGAAAAAAAACGCCCCGCCTTCAAAAAGGCGGAGCGTTCTCTATTAACTATCGGACTAAAGGCTTTCGCCGGTTAGTCGGCCAGCACGCCCTTCATTTTGTTCATGGCGTTTTTCTCCAGCTGACGAACACGCTCGGCGGATATGCCGTAGGTATCTGCCAAATCCTGCAGGGTAGCCTTCTCCTCATTCAACCACCGCTTGGTGACGATGTCGCAGCTGCGCGCATCGAGATCGCTCAGCGCCTCGTGCAGCCGCTGCTCGCTGTGCGCTTGCCAGTCCTCGGCCTCGACCTGTGCTGACGGTTCGAAGCGCATATCCTGTAAATACCCCGCCGGCGCGAAGCGATCGCCCTCGGCGTCGTCGCTCGCCTGGGCATCAAAGGCAGCGTCGTAGGCGCTCAAGCGCTTTTCCATCTCGAGGACCGTATCCGGGCTAACGCCCAGGTCATCGGCGACGGCGTGGACTTCCGCGTTATTGAGCCAACCGAGACGCTTTTTGGCGCCGCGCAAGTTAAAGAAGAGCTTGCGTTGGGCCTTGGTGGTCGCGACTTTCACGATCCGCCAATTGCGCAGGATGTACTCGTGCATTTCCGCACGTACCCAATGCACGGCAAAGGATACGAGGCGCACGCCAATGCTGGGGTCGAAGCGCTTTACAGCCTTCATCAGGCCGATGTTTCCTTCCTGGATCAGATCCGCTTCCTGCAGTCCGTAACCGGAGTAGCCGCGGGCGACCCGCACCACGAAGCGCAGGTGGGAGGTAACCAGCTCCCAAGCCGCATCCAGATCCTGGGTGGCCTGGTAGCGCTCCGCGAGCGCTCTCTCCTCGTCGGCGCTCAGCATGGGCACGCTGTTGACCGCTTGGCGGTAGGCCGCGAGATTGCCGGTTGGTAAGGCCAGTTTGAGGTCCAGTGCTTTGCTCATTACATCCCCTCGAATCAGAATAAACGCATTTTAGCAGTCAAGAAGTTAGAGTGCTAGTGAGCTGGGAAGTTCATTAATTTTAAGGGCATAGGCAAGAAATCAACCGCTCCCCCGGCGCCAAGAATGGGGCCCGTCAGGACGGTTCGATGGCCGCCAGATGGCGCCCGACGGATAACCACGAACCCATCAAGCCCAGCACTGCCCCGGTCAACAGCAGAACGACACTGGCCAGAGGGTTCAAGGTATGAAGCTGGAAGCCACCGGAATAAAGCGCCGTGAGGCGCTGCACGGGCTCGCCCAGCAGCATGAAGCAAATCCATACCAGCAACCAGGCGAAAATGCCCCCCAGGGCGCCGTAAAGCAGCCCGCTGTACAAAAATGGCCGTCGGATGAAGGCATCGGTGGCGCCGAACAGCTTGGCGATCTCGATTTCCTGGCGCCGGTTCTCGATGCCCAGGCGCATGGTATTTCCCACCACCAACAGTACCCCCGCGGCCAGTAAGACCCCCAGCACCAGGACGCCGCGCTCGACAATGCCCAATAGCGCATACAGGCGCTTGAGCCAGGCCAGATCGAATTGCGCGTGCTCCACCTTCGGCAGTCCGTTGAGCCGATCCAGCAAGGCATCCATGGCTGAAGAATCCGCGCCCTCCACCGCCGGTGTGATGACCACGACTGCCGGCAGGGGATTGTCGTTGGCAAAGGCTCCCAGAACCTCCGAGAAACCAGAAAGCCCGCGAAATTCCTCCAGCGCTGCGGCGCGGGTGATGACCCGCGCATCGGACACCTCGGACCACCCGCGAAGCCTGCCGGCCATGGCCTCGGCCTCACGGTCCTCGGCATCGATAGATAAAAACAGCGAAATCTCATTGCTGCCGTCCCACCCACGGGTGGCATCCTGGACATTGTTGAGTAGCACGTAGAGTCCCGCCGGAAGCGCCAGGGCCATGCCGATAACGGCAGCGGTCAAAAAGCTCGCCAGAGGTGCCCGGGCCAACAGACCCAGGGTATAGAAAAAGCTTTGCAGGTGGCGGACAAGCCAGGCGTGGGCCCGGCGACTACCTGTTGGGGACAGGGAAAAGCTTCCCGGTTCGGGTGCCCTGGCCATTAAGGCCCCCCCGCAGTGCCATGCACGAAGGAACCGTCTTTGAGGGTTAAGATGTCGTAGCCCATATCCCTGATCAGGGTGGTGTCATGGGTGGCGATGAGCACCGTCACGCCAACCTCGTTGAAGCTTGCGAATAAGTCCATAATCTCGCGGCTGAGATCGGGATCCAGGTTGCCAGTGGGTTCGTCGGCCAGCAATATGCTGGGCCGGTGTACAACCGCGCGCGCAATCCCCACCCGCTGCTGCTCGCCTCCGGACAGGGTGACCGGATAGGCTCGCCGCTTGCCGAGTAAGCCCACCTTGTCCAGCGCGGCCCGCACGCGCCGCCCCAGCTCGGCGTGCGAGAAGCCGGCGATCACCAGTGGTAAGGCCACGTTGTCGAAAACCGTGCGATCCATGAGCAAGCGGTGATTCTGGAACACCACACCGATATTACGGCGGAAATAAGGAATGCGCCGCCGGCTCAAGCGGTTCAAATTATGACCGCCCACCAGCACCTGGCCCTTGGTGCAACGTTCCAGCAAGGTCGTGAGTCGCAGCAGGGTGCTTTTACCGGCGCCGGAATGGCCGGTCAAGAAAGCCATGGCGCCGCTCTCGACCCGCAGACTTACGTTGCGAAGCGCCTCGTGGCCATTGGCATAACGCTTGGTTACGTCATGAAACTCGATCATGCTGCTCGGTATCCGTACGTCACGGGGCCTTGTGGGGCCGCGGCCCGGTGGCGCTTTCACCGCTCCAGGAGCGCGTCTACGAACTCATCGGCTTGAAAAACACGCAAATCCTCGGCTTGCTCACCCACCCCCACGAACCGAATCGGGATCCCTAACTCCTCGGCGATGGCGAAGACAATGCCGCCCTTGGCGGTGCCGTCGAGCTTGGTCAAGGTGATGCCACTGACATCAACGGCGGAGTGAAACTGCCGCGCCTGGGTCAGCGCGTTCTGCCCCATGCTGGCATCAATCACCAGCATGGTTTCATGGGGCGCCGTGGGATCGAGCTTGGACATGACCCGGGCAACCTTCTTGAGTTCTTCCATCAGGCCGTCCTGGGTGTGCAGCCGTCCGGCGGTATCGGCAATGACGATATCGATGCCTCGCGCCTGGGCGGCCTGCAAGGCGTCGAATATGACCGAGGCGGAATCTGCGCCGGCGTGCTGAGCAATCACAGGGACATTGTTGCGTTCGCCCCAGGCTTGCAGCTGTTCCACTGCCGCCGCGCGAAAGGTATCGCCGGCTGCCAGCATTACCGAACGCCCCTGGGCGCGAAAACGGCTCGCGAGCTTGCCGATGGTGGTGGTCTTGCCCGCCCCGTTAACACCCACCATCAACAGGACGAAAGGCCTGCCCGGCTTGTCGGGGACCGCCAGCGGCACCCCCACCGGTGCCAGTATCGAAAGCATGTCTTCATGCAGTGCTGACAGCACTGCATCGGCATCGCCCATTTGTCGTCTGGCGACCCGATCCCGCAAACCGCCAATAAGCCGTTCCGTTGCCTTGACCCCCACGTCGCTAACCAGCAAACCGGTCTCTATCTCCTCGACGAGTGCTTCATCAATAGCCCCATCGCGGTCAAACAGCTGGGCCATGCCCCCCAGCAACGCGCCCCGGGTGCGTTTGAGCGCCCCGGACAGGCGACCCAGCAGGCTCGGTTTTTCAGCCGCCGGCGACGAAGGCTCTGGTGCTGATTTGGACTTGGGTAATGGCCACATAGACTTACGCGCCGAGGGCTCGCCGCGATCCATTCTGGTTCTCGGAATAAAGCGTCTCCGGCCCACCGCCCGGGCCGCGCGCTATCCTATCATGTTTGCATCCGCCCGTAGGTTGGACAAAGCCCGAATCTTCGGGACCCACCGTTGTGCCCGTATCCGTCCGGTTTCGGCTTCCTCAAGCCCTTCCAATCCACGCTCCTACCCCCGGGATTTTGTTGCAAGCGCCAGAGGACTCGAGCGCATGGGCCTGTGTATCATATTTGTCCCCAGCTTCTTTCGGACCTTGGAGGACCCATCGAGGGTGGCAGGCAAAGTGCGTATTATTTCCGGCCAATGGCGGCGGCGGCTGCTGGCGGTGCCGGAGGTGGATGGCCTCAGACCGACCCCGGACAGGGTTCGTGAAACCTTGTTCAATTGGCTGAGCGGCGCCTTGGAAGGTGCGCGTTGTCTGGATCTGTTTGCCGGCAGTGGCGCTCTTGGCTTCGAAGCGGCGTCGCGCGGCGCGCGCCAGGTGCTGCTGGTGGAAAAGGACCAAAGGGCAGTGGCGTGCTTACGCAAAACGGCAACGGAGCTAGGCGCGACGCAGGTGGAAATCCTGCATGCGGATGTACACCATTGGATGGCCGGCGAGGCCACGCCGTATGACATCGTGTTCCTCGATCCACCCTATGGCAGCGCCAATCTCGGCGAGCTTTGCGCCCGGTTGGAAGGATCCGGCTGGCTCCACCCGGAAACACTGGTGTATTTGGAGACCCGGGCGTCGGAGAAATCCATCGAGCTGCCCGACGGTTGGACGTTCCTGCGTCGACAGAAGGCCGGTCAAGTACGGTATCATCTTGCCGCCAATGCAGGCGCCGCTCAGGGACGCGAACAATAACCACAGAAATTGACCTTTTAGGGCCATGAACATCACAGCAATTTATCCCGGGACCTTCGACCCAATTACCAATGGGCACACGGACTTGTTACAACGCGCGGCCCGCCGCTTCGACCGCGTGATCATCGCTGTTGCAGGCAGCACAGGAAAGTCCACCTGTTTCACGCTGGACGAGCGGGTATCTCTTGCACGCACAGCGCTGGCAAAACTCGAGAATGTGGAGGTCGTCGGTTTCAGTGGATTGTTGGTCAAATTCGCCCAGGAGCAGGGCGCTGGCGTTATCCTGCGCGGGCTTCGCGCGGTCTCGGATTTCGAGTACGAGTTTCAACTCGCCAGCATGAATCGCAAGCTTGCTCCCGACTTGGAGACGATGTTTCTAACACCGGACGAGGGTTACACATTCATCTCATCGAGCCTGGTGCGGGAAATTGCCGCGCTGGGTGGCGACGTGAAACCCTTCGTTCATCCGGCGGTGCGCGCTGCACTGAAGGAGCGCTTTGGCTAGATAGCTGTGCGGAAATCCCGCTCACTTGCCTGCCGGCGGAGTTCCCTCCCCCATGAAGAGGGGGAGGGACAGCGAGGGGGTGTAGACAAGGAGCGCATCGTCGAAGTCTCCCGACGTGTAGTGGATTTCCGCACAGCTTTCTAGTCCGCGAGGCCGATTATTGCCATGGCACTGATGATTACCGACGTATGCATCAACTGCGATGTTTGCGAGCCCGAGTGCCCCAATGCCGCTATCTCCCAGGGAGAAGAAATCTACGAAATCGATCCCGATCTTTGCACCGAGTGCGTCGGCCACTTCGACACTCCTCAGTGTGTAGAGGTGTGCCCGGTGGACTGTATTCCCACCAATCCCGACCGGGTGGAAAGCCGCGAGCAGCTGCAACAAAAATACGAGCGCTTAATGAGTGCTGATCTCGATAGCTGAAAACCCGCGACCCGGTGAGCGGAGTTCCTTTCTCCCAGCACGTTCTCTCGGCCACTCGCGTAGCGGTAATGGTAGCTACCGAAACCAATCGTGCTTGTCCCCCACATGCGTGGTCTTTTCCCCGTCACTTCCCGCATCATCGCGATCACGGCTCTGAAATCTAAGCGTTTTTGAACGTCATCCAGTGAATTGAGGAAGGCCGAGACGTTCGCGCCACTCACCTCAGTTTTGACTTCGGCCATATTTCTATCCGCGCGTCAGGATTCTCGCCTCCGGCGCAAGCCTCACCGGATGCGGCGAAATCAGGTTGCACCAAATCCAATGGTGGTGCTCGATAACCGCTTGCGCGCTCAAATGAGGCCGCGGGCTAAGCGTATGGCAGTCCGAAGCGACCACCACTTCAAATCCCAGGACAGCCGCGGAACGCACCGTAGCATCAACGCAGAAATCGGTAGCCCAACCGCATACAAGGAGCCTCTGGGCGCAAAGACTCATGAGCTCAGAATGTAGAGAGGTGGCGAAAAATGCATCGTTTCGCGTTTTGCGCACGCTGCGATCCCGCGGATCCTGGTGCACGGTGCCCAGGATCGCCCATCCCGGAGTGAAGGGTGCGAAATGATCCGCGGCAGCTCCATCATGTTGAATGAAAATGACCTGGCCGCCGCTCTCACGCACGCGCCCGGCCAGGCGATTGATGCGCTCGATTACCATGGCAAGGTCGTACTTTTCCTCACCCAGCAGCAGGCTCTCCTGCATATCGATGATTAACAGCACGTCCAAGCGGCGGGATCTCCAAGCTCGTGAGCCTTACCGGAAAGGTGCTGGAGCCGATGCCGGCACCTGCACGTCGCTTCAGTCGTTTCCAAATGTATCGTGCGCCAGCCTGGCAATTCAACACAGTCGTTGCGCCAGACAATGCTCGATCGTGCTAGCGTTGGCAGCGTGGGCAGTAGAAAGTAGACCGTTGTCCGATGGTACGATTGCGCACTGGCCCGCCACATTGATCGCATGGTTCATCCTGTCGCCCATACACCCGCAGTTTCTGGGAGAAATATCCGGGTCTGCCGTTGCTATCGACAAAATCCCGTAGCGTCGTGCCGCCCGCTGCTATCGCATTTTCGAGCACTTCGCGTACTGCCATCACCAATCGCTGGTAGCGTTGCAGAGAGATGCGGCCCGACGGCCGATTGGGATGAATGCCAGCAAGAAAAAGCGCTTCGCTGGCGTAAATGTTGCCTACGCCGGCGACCACGTGGCTATTCATCAAAAAGGATTTAACGGCGACTCGCCGGCGCCGTGATTGCCGGTATAGCCAGTCGGCATTGAAGTCGAACTCCAATGGTTCGGGCCCCAAGTTCCGCAACAGCGGGTGGGTGAAAGGATCATCCTTTGTCCACAGAGCGCAACCGAAGCGGCGTGGATCGTGAAGGCGCAAACAGTGTCCATCGTCCATGACCAGGTCGAGATGGTCGTGCTTTTGCACGGGCAAATCTCGCCGCACGATGCGCAAACTTCCCGACATGCCCAGGTGTAAAATCAAATGGCCCACCGATGTGCCAAGCAGTAAAAACTTCGCCCGCCGCGTCACCCCGTCGATGACCTGGCCGGGTAGTTCTTGTGCCAGGGCCGGCGGAACAGGCCAGCGTAGACGCGGCTCGCGGACATGCACGGCGGCAACGCGGTGTCCGCTCAAGTGCGGCGCGATGCCCCGTCGGGTGGTCTCCACTTCCGGTAACTCGGGCACCTTTCAGACCCCGCACAGGGTTTCACGTTTACAGGCCGTGACCGCTTGCACGTCTGTGCCTGGCCAGTACATCGATAACGATCACAGTAACAACACCCGCGAGGCACAGTGCTCCGGCCAGGAGCTCTCCTGCCCCGAAATTGCCAGGGAAAAATGGCGTGCTGAAGACGACTTGTTGCTTGCCGCGAATAAGCTCGTAGCTGCGCAGCTGAAACGGCCACAGCAGCCACAAGGAGGCGACCAACAAACCGATAATGGTTGTCAGCGTAATTCGATAGTGATGTTTGAGCATCCACACCAGCAGGCGCGAAAACAGCATCAACCCGCTTATGGCACCAAGGGCGAAGGGCAGGATTACGGAGAAATCGAAATGTCCAATGGCGTTGAATACATGCTCGTACTTACGCAGCAATAGAAGTATGAAGGATCCGGATATGCCGGGAAGAATCATGGCGCAAATGGCCAGCGCACCGCTGAGAAAAATAAACCAGGCTTGATCGGGTGTTTCGAAAGGCACGACGTTCACAATTGCAAGACCAATCAAGGTGCCCGCAACAAGACTCGCCATGTCCCGCCAGCGCATCGCTCCAAGTACACGCAGCAGCACGATAATTGATCCAACGATCAGCCCGAAGAACAGCGCGTAGATTTGTTCCGGGTGTTCCTGGATGAGCCGCGGCAAGGATACGACGCGGGTAAAAAACAAAATAGCGGCAAAAATCCCGGCCCCGAGTGGAATCAGAAATGCAATATCCACGTGCACGCCGGCGTCGCGCAAGCGACCGGAGGCAATCGTACGCAGCAGCACCGTATCAAAAGATCGGATCGCCTCCAGGAGTCGTTGGTAAACTCCAAGAATAAGCGCCATGGTGCCGCCGCTCACACCAGGCACCACGTCGGCGGCACCCATGCACAGTCCTTTAGCAAAAATCCCGAGCGTCGGCTTCACGGGCAATTGTGCCGCCACAGAGCTCGTACGTTGCCCGCAGCCGGCGTCACCGGTGATAGGTCTCGCTGAGTTCGTGCACTGCGTCCACCAGTACACGCAAATGCTCGGGATCCACAAATGGTTGAATGCCATGCCCCAGATTAAAAACGTGACCGGGGCCTTCGCCGTAGCCAGCTAATACGCTGGCGACTTCCTCGCGAATGCGCTCGGG
>Ga0210064_1001163_pt1 | contig 11486 bp, 10 predicted proteins | sample Muzzi_CordC_D2_FD_185531 | JGI IMG/M metagenome (GOLD analysis project Ga0210064, IMG submission 185531) | Wetland microbial communities from San Francisco Bay, California, USA, that impact long-term carbon sequestration - Muzzi_CordC_D2 (SPAdes) | ecosystem: Environmental > Aquatic > Marine >...
GCGGGATTCGGGCCCATCCGGGTCGGGTCGGGCCGGCGGCTAAGAGGTAGACTTACGGTCCGCTAACAAAAACCAGAGGTCATCATGGATCAATCGGAAGTGGCTGTGATCGTAGGCGCCGGACAAGGCTTGAGCGCTTCCTTGGCGCGAACGCTGGCCGAGCAGGGCGCGCAGGTCGTTCTGGCCGCCCGCGACGCGGGCAAACTGTCGGCGCTGGTGGCCGGCACCGGCGCGCGCGCCGTTGCGTGCGATGCGAGCGATCCCGAACAGGTGCACGCGCTGTTTGCCGACATCGATGCCGCCGAGGGTGCGCCCCATCTGGTGGTTTACAACCCCAGCCGGCGGGTACCGGGGCCATTGGCGGACATCGACCCGGCCGAGGTGGCCAAAGCCCTCATGGTCACCGCCTACGGCGGATTCCTGGTGGGCCAGGCCGCGGCCCGGCGCATGCTCGGGCGCGGCAGCGGCAGCATCTTGTTCACCGGGGCTTCGGCGAGCGTCAAGGGCTACCCGAAGTCGGCAGCCTTCGCCATGGGAAAGTTCGCGCTGCGTGGACTGGCACAGAGCATGGCCCGGGAGCTGGCACCGCAAAACATCCACGTGGCGCATTTCGTCATCGACGGATCCATCGCCAAAGCCGGTGCCGCGGATGCCGGTGGCGACAAATCGCTGAACCCGGACGCCATTGCCGAGTCCTATCTGGCCGTGCATCGACAACATCGCAGCGCCTGGACCTGGGAAATGGAGCTACGTCCATGGGTCGAGCCGTTTTGAGAACTGGATTAGCTGCTACCTTGCACGGAAGCACTTCGATCATCTTTACTTAATTCTGAGAGCGTTTCGCCGATAAACGAGTTTGAACCTAGATGCATTTAGATTCCCTTCTTAAACAGCGCCCGCTGTTCCTGGGCGGGCTCGCGCTTTGCGTCGTCTCGATGATCACCGCGTTGACCTTCCAGTATGCGTTGAAACTCGAGCCCTGCCCGCTGTGTATCATGCAGCGGGTCTTCGTCATTGCCCTGGGTGTCGTCTGTCTGGTTGCGGCGCTGTTTGACCCGGGGCGCATGGGCCGGCGCGTTTATGGCGTGTTAATTGCCGGCCTTGGCGTGTTCGGCATGGCCGTCGCCGGGCGGCACGTGTGGTTGCAGAATCTGCCCGCGGACCAAGTGCCCGAATGCGGGCCGGGGCTCGAGTATCTCCTTGATGCCTTTCCATTGACCGAGGCATTGAGTTTGGTGTTTCGCGGCTCCGGGGAATGCGCCGACGTGCAGTGGGTATTCCTGGGGCTCACCATTCCCGGGTGGACGTTGGTGATGTTCACCGCATTCACGCTCTTCGGTCTGTTGCTGATCGCAACCCGTTTCGCCATGCCGCCAACGGGAGAACAGAACAAGGCGTCCACCGCGGTGCCGCCGGTTAAGCCGATCAGTTAGGGGCTTTCAGGCTGTACTCGAAGCGCGTGGATGCCCCGTAGTCGAATATGCGCACGTCGTGTGAGCGAACCTCGCCGGTGTAACGCGTCCCCGTCGCATAGTCGAATCCCTCGAAATCTTCTCCGTCGAAGTTCAGATCCAGGTACTGGTTGGTGTCGTAGTCGAACAGACTGTAACCCTCTTCGCTGCGTTCTCCGGATAGCCGGCAATTGGAGCTGAAGTCGAATACGTCAATGGCAATCGTGCTCACCAATCCTTCGATATGCAACGCCGTAGAGCGCGCGTGATCTTGGATTTCCTTGGCGCCACTGTTCACGATCAGACGTGCCGCCACGTATGCGATTCGCGCTCTGAGGTCGTCTCGCATCGGTTCAACCGCTTTCGGCAACATCACGCGCTGCCGTTGAAGCCGGCCGCCTGCCGGAAATTCCCATGATCTTGAGTATAGTCAAGCGCATTCCCCATACGGCCGGACGATCCCTCGGACCGCATCCACCTGCGCCCGGCCAAATAGCAGCGCACAAATCCCCACACCAGCGTCTCAGGCTGAGTCCCCTGCCCCTCGTCTCGAGGGGGAGGGACAGGGTGGGGGTGTAGACAAGGAGCGCCTGGCGAAGCCTCATCACTCAGGTCATCCGTGTCCTTTTACACAAAGAGCGTGTGGCGAAGCCGCACACGGCGCGGATTTCTGCCTACCTGTCCGGTAGACGCGGCGACGGCACTTCGGAGAAACTGTTCCGGTTGATAGCGGCCAACGGGGGAGGGGGCAGTCGATGGCGAAAGGCACTCACGAATATGAGGACGACCCGCGCAATGCCGGAATACTAATCTACGTCAACGGCAAGCTCGTGCCGCGGGCCGAGGCTTCAATCTCGGTATTCGACAGCGGTTTTGTGCTGGGCGATGGCGTCTGGGAGGGTCTGCGCTTGCACCGCGGGAAGATTTTGTCCCTCGATGATCATTTGCAGCGGTTGTATGCGGGCGCTCGGGCTCTTGATTTCGATATCGGAATGGATCAAAAGGCGCTCACCGACGCACTTTACGAAACGGTCGAGGCCAACAACATGCACGACCATGTGCACATCCGCTTGATGGTGACCCGGGGCCTCAAGTCCACGCCGTATCAGGATCCGCGTATGACCGTCGGCGCGGCCACCATCGTCATTATCCCCGAGCACAAACAAGCAAATCCCGAGATTATCGAGCACGGGGTGCGCCTCGCCACCGTGCACGTGCGCCGCGGCCCGCCGGATGTGCAGGATCCCAAGATCAACAGTCACTCCAAGCTCAACTGTATTCTCGCCTGTATCCAGGCCACCAAGGCCGGTGCCGACGAGGCGCTGATGTTGGATCCCCACGGCTTTGTCGCCACCTGTAACTCGACCCACTTTTTCATTGTCCGCGGCGCCGAGGTATGGACCTCCTCGGGAAACTACTGTCTTGCGGGCATCACCCGCGCCAACATCATTGCCATCTGCCGGCAGCAGGGCATTGCTGTATTGGAACGGGATTTCAGCCTTTTCGATGTTTACTCCGCCGACGAGGCCTTCGTCACTGGCACCTTTGCGGGTGTAGTTCCCTGCGTTCAGGTGGATGGGCGTACCATCGGCGCCGGTACCCGCGGACCGCTGACCATACGGCTCCAGAATCACTATCGCGACTTTCTCGACGCAGAGTGCGCCGCCTCGTGAACGAGCCGCTTCGCATCGCCATGTGGTCGGGGCCCCGCAATATTTCTACGGCCATGATGCGCGCCTGGGAGAATCGCGGTGATACGGCTGTTTGGGATGAACCGCTGTATGCTTATTATCTTCACCGCACCGGCATCGCGCACCCGGGCGCCGAGGAAGTCATCGCCGCCGGCGATACGGATTGGCGCAGAGTCGTGGCGGTGCTGGTGGGCGAGGCGCCCGGCGACAAGCCCATTTTTTTTCAGAAGCACATGAGCCACCACTTGCTCGACGAAGTCGATCGGAGCTGGCTTTCGCAAGTGCATAATGTCTTCCTCATACGCAATCCGCGCGAAGTCATTGCTTCTTACGCCCGCACGCGGCCCGAGGTCACCGTCAGTGATGTGGGTGTATTGCAGCAGGTGGAAATTTTCGAGTATGCGCGCCGGGTGTCCGGTGCTGCACCGCTGATTGTGGATTCGCGAGATGTGCTCGAGGATCCCCACGCCATGTTGTCGGCGCTGTGCGCCGCCCTGGACCTGCCCTTCAGCGAACGCATGCTTTCGTGGCCCGCGGGGCCGCGGGCCAGTGACGGCGTATGGGCCAAATACTGGTACGATGCCGTCAATGCATCCAAAGGTTTTTCACCGTATGTTTCCAAGGCCCACACTTTGGCCCGGCAACTCGAGCCCCTGGCGGAAGTGTGTGAGCCTCACTACCGCAACCTGTACGAGCAACGACTATGCCCATGAATGAAACTGCCATCGAGCGCTACGGAGCCGGACAACCCATTCGACGCAAGGAAGATCAGCGATTCCTCACCGGCACGGGGAAATACGTCGATGATGTGGTCATTCCCGGCATGGCGCATCTGTTCATCCTGCGCTCACCCCATGCCCACGCGAAGATCGAATCCATTAACACCGAGGCCGCGGCCGAGGCGCCAGGGGTGTTGGCGGTGCTCACCGGTGCTGATTGGGCCGCCGATGCTTTGGGCGGCATCCCGACCCGCACCCCGGCCAAAAACAGTGATGGTTCTCCGGTTCCTACGCCCGAGCGCCCGGGACTCGTCGCTACGCGCGCGCGTTTCGTCGGCGACGCGGTGGCGGTGGTGATCGCCGAGTCCCGGGAGGCGGCTCGGGACGCGTCGGAATTAATCGAGGTCGAATACCAACCCCTGGCCGCCGTGATCAGCGCCGAAGAGGCGCTGGCGCCCGGCGCCCCGCTGGTCTGGGACGACATTCCCGGGAACCTGTGCGTACGCTTCGAGATCGGGGATGCCGGCGCGGTGGAAGACGCCATCGCCAATGCCGCCCACGTGGTGTCCATGTACGTGGACAATCAGCGGGTGACGGCGGCGCCCATCGAAAACCGCGGTGCGGTGGCATACCACGACACCGAGCGCGATCGCTTCGTGCTCGTATTTGCCAGCCAGAACGTGCACGCCAATCGCAACCAGCTGGCCGAACAGGTGTTTCATATACCAACGGATCAGCTGCGCGCCCTGGCCTACGATGTGGGCGGCGGCTTTGGCGCGAAGAATCCTCTTTATCCCGAGCACGCACTGGTGCTGTGGGCCGCGCGCCGCGCCGGGCGTCCGGTGAAATGGATGAATGATCGCAGCGAGAGTTTTCTCTCGGATGCCCACGGCCGCGACCAGCAAAGTAAGGTTACCCTGGCGCTGACCGCCGATGGCGATTTTCTTGCTCTGCGCGTGGATTCCGTGGGCAGCGTCGGACCCTATTTGCTGTCCGTTGGCCCGTTCACCTGTACCGGGGGCAGCGCGCGCACCCAGGGCGGTCCCTACCGGATTCCCGCCTTGCACTTTCACGCCCGGGCAGCCTTTACCAATACCGTGCCCACGGATCCTTACCGCGGCGCCGGACGTCCGGAGGCCACCTATCACATCGAGCGCATCATCGATGTCGCGGCCGTGCAGTTGGGCATGGACCGAGTCGCCCTGCGCCGGCGCAATTTGCTCGCTCCCGAGGAACTTCCGTATACCACCGGTGCCGGTGCCCGTCTCGACTGCGGCGACTTCGAGACCATTCTGGACCGCACCTTGACGTTAGCCGATTGGAACGGCTTTGCGGCCCGCGCAGCCCAGTCACGAAGCCGCGGCCGCCGCCGGGGTATCGGCATCTGCAATTATCTGGAGTGCAGCGGCGGCGGGCCCAAAGAGCATGCCGCCCTCACCTTCTCCAGCGACGGCCGCGTCACCCTGGCGGTGGGCAGTCACTCAACCGGTATGAGCCATGAAACGGTTATGGCGCAAATTGTTGCCGCCCGCTTGGGCTTGCCCCTGGAGAGCATCGATTTTCGCCAGGCCGATACCGACGCCACCCCCATTGGCGGCGGCCATGGGGGTTCGCGGAGCCTGGAGATGGGTGGGTCGGCGGTCGTGCGGGTGGCCGATCGGGTGGTGGAGAAAGCAACGCGAATCGCCGCTCATTTGCTGGAGGCCGCGGAGCTGGATGTGGAATTCGTACAGGGTCAGTTTCGGGTCGCGGGAACAGACCATGGGGTCGCCATGCAGGAGGTGGTGCGCGCCTCATTCGATGCGAACCGCCGCCCCGAGGACATTGACACCTTGGACGATAGCGTCGACTACGAGCGCAGTGGCATTACCTACCCCAACGGTTGCCATGTAGCCGAGGTCGAGGTGGATCCCGAGACCGGTGTCACCGCGCTCATCAACTACAGCATCGTCGATGACTTCGGCACCATATTGAATCCGCTCACCTGCGCCGGACAGGTGATGGGCGGCACCGCTCAGGGGATCGGGCAGGCGCTGATGGAGAAAGTCGCCTACGAGCAGGGCAGTGGTCAGCTGCTGTCGGGTTCATTCATGGACTACGCCTTGCCCAGGGCCGCGGACATGCCGGAATTCCACATCGATTTTTTCCAGGACGCGCCGAGCGGCGAGAACCCACTGGGTGCCAAGGGGGCGGGAGAGGCTGGCTGTTGTGGCGCCTTGCCGGCGGTGGTCGGTGCCGTGATGCACGCCGTCGAAGAGTATGGGGTGCGGCACCTGGACATGCCCTTGAGTCCCGAAAAGCTCTGGCGGGCGATATCGGCCGGTGACGGCCCCGGGCGCCCCGGCGTATGACCGGTAGTTAATCGGGGTATAGAAAACTTTCATCCGCGGGGCGGGTTGACGCACCGCACAATGTGCAATATATTGCATCGCAACATCACCTAGTGATGTTTCTCCTCCAAACCCTCCTTTGGTGGTAATTTAATGCCGAGGCGTCCCCCGCCTCGGCTTTTTTTTGCCCTTCGAAATCGACTGATCGCGGGTAACTGGTCGCCGGTAGGTTGGGTTTCGCTGTGCTCAGCCCAAGCTACGGGAGTCGGCCCAACCTACAAGGTCTTCATTCGCCGGGGCCGGCATCGGCTCGGGCCTGTGGCGCCCAGGGGCCGCTCGGCGCTTCGTAGAAGACGAAGAATTTGCGTCCGGCGAAGTTCAGCATCAAGCCGCAGAGGATGGCCACGCTTTTCGCCGCCGCCGGGCCCGCGCCGGCCAGCAGCAATCCTTTGGTGATGGCGAGGTCCAGCGCGGCAACGCACGAAACGAGCACGATGTATACGAGCACTTCCTTCGCCGTCGACCACTGGGCGTTGTGGCGGAACAACAATAGAACACAGAGTGCATAGTTGACTGCCGCCGCCACCACAAAGGCCGTGGGCGCCGCGGCTTGCACGCTGATAGCGTTGTAATACAAGGTCAGAAAAACCCCCAGATTGACCATTGCCGCGATGCCGCCGATGAACAAATAGAGCAGGAACTGCACCGGCAACGGAGCCTTGTGGGCGTTGTATCTCAGGATTGCATAGAGGGCGCGGAATCCGTCCTTGACGCCGATCTTCTTGCCTTCGGCATAGGTGCGGCCGTGATAGGAGATCCCCATCTCGTAAATTCGCAGGCGCATGTGGGCGACTTTCGCAACCACCTCCGGCTCGACGCCGAAACGGTTTTCTTCGATGGTGATGGATTGAATCACTTCGCGCCGGAATACCTTGTAACAGGTTTCCATGTCGGTCAGGTTCAGATCGGTGAATATGTTGGAGACCTGAGTGAGAAAGGCGTTTCCGAGGGAGTGCCAGAAATAAAGAACCCGGTGAGCCCCGTGTGACAAAAACCGGGAGCCGAACACCACATCGGCAACACCGCTTCTCAATGGCTCCAACAGGCGCTTCAGATCCTGGGGCTCGTACTCCAGATCGGCATCCTGAACGGCCACGTAGTCCCCTCGCGCTTGCGCGAAACCGGTACGCAGAGCGGCGCCCTTTCCCATGTTTTCGTCTTGCCGGACCAGGCGTACTTCCCCATGCTCGTCCGACAGTGTTTGGGCGATTGCGACGCTGTCGTCACGGGATCCGTCGTCGACGATGATGATCTCCAATTCGAGCCTGGCATCCTGAATTTCCAACAGGCTCTCGATACAGTTGCTGAGTGTCGCCTGCTCGTTGTAACAGGGTACGACGACGCTCAGAGTCACCCGATCATGATTCTGTCTACGATTCAACGCTGTGGAATTCCCATGGATTGGTACTCGGCGCCCGGCGAAGGCCCGGTGGGTCACGGCTTCACGTCAGGAGAAGCATAGGTGATCCGGCGGCGTTCGATTGATTTTTGAGCGCGCTCGATCGACCCATCGACGACTCGGTGGCAACGCGAGCGCGGCGCCGGCTCTCCGGAGCCATGCCCGCGCCTGTCCGGCACACCGCGCCGGCCATAGCGCGCATCAGTGCGATATTTTCCTGGAAGACATCCGTGCCATCGGCATTGACGTTGCCGTGGATGCTCGAGTCATTGGCGCGCCCGCCGCCGAGCGATCCCAGCGGCGGCATTGCGGATGCGATTCGGCGCCTCAGAAAGGAATATCGTCGTCGAAATCTTCCACCACCGCGGCTTTCTTGGGACGCGAGGGCGCCGGGCCCTGGTCTTCGGATTGGCCGCTGTCGAAGTCAGGAGGCGGACTTTGCGCGCTGCCGCGGCTGCCGAGCATCTGCATCTCGTTGCCCACGATTTCCGTTGTCCAACGGTCCTGTCCGTCCTGTCCCTGCCACTTGCGGGTCTGGATACGCCCCTCCACGTAAATTTGCGAGCCTTTGCGCAAATACTCGGCGGCGATTTCTGCGAGACGCCCCCAGAAAACAACCCGGTGCCATTCGGTGCGTTCTTGCTGTTCTCCGGATTGTTTGTCCTTCCAGGCGTCGGTGGTCGCCAGGCGCACGTTGGTGACGGCGCTGCCGCCAGCGGTATAGCGGGTCTCGGGATCGGCTCCCAGATTCCCGACAAGTATGACTTTGTTGACGCCTCTAGCCATGATGCTTCGATCTCCTGGTCCTTTTGTATTTTCACCGCAGCGCCGGCGACCTTCTGCCAGGAAGGAGTGACGATGATCGGCCTCGCCTTTGCTCGCCGCGAAATCCATCCTGGAAGGCGCGTAGCGCCTGGCGGCAGTCCCTTGCGTTGACTCTAGTGCCGTGGGCGCTCGCACGACGTGCACGCCCACTGGAAAACCGGCATACGCCGCGATTACCCGCCAGGAATGTTACGCTCGGGTTGCTGAAAATGCACGCAGGGCCTCCCGGTCCAGGCGCTTGTTATCCACCTTCAAATAGGCGATGCCGTCGCTGGCGACCACCACTGCTTCGGCGACACCGGCTATTTGCAGCAGGCGTGCCGTCAGATCGTCGGTCATTTGCTCGTTGACCTCGCCCAGCTTCAGTAAATGCGTACTGAGGGGCAGGGGATTGCGCATGCCGGCGCAGACCAACAGCCACAGCACGCCGAGCCCGGTGCAGACGGCGAAGACCGACGATATGCCCACATTCCCGTACAGCCAGCCGCCGGTAATGCCACCGAGGAACGCGCCCAGATACTGAGAGGTGGAATAGGCCCCGAGGGCAGTGCCTTTGAGATCCGAAGGCGCCATGCGCGACACCAGCGATGGCAGGCTCCCCTCGAGCACGGTGCATGCGGTGAAGTACATGATCATGCACAGCACCACCAGCCAGGCGCTGTCGAGGAATGCGAACAGCCCTAGCTGGGAGAACAACAGCAGCACCACCGAGACCACAAACACCTGCTTGATCCGATTGTGGCGGTCCGCGTACATGACGGATGGCCCTACGAAGGCGAGCGCCACCACGAGAACGAACAAGTAGACTTTCCAGTGGTCGCCGGCGGCGAAGCCGGCGTGATCCCGCAGCACCAGGGGCAGCACCACGAAGGTCGCCGTCATCATCAAATGCAGGATGAAGATGCCGAAATCCAGGCGCAGCAGCTGGGAATCACCCAGTATGCGTGCAAACTGCGCTGGTATGGCGCCGGTATCGCGGTGAAAACCAACCTGAGCCGGCGTCGGCACACAGGTGAGTAGCACGCCAATGCCCAGAAGGGCCATGGCGCCGGTGATCCAGAACAACCCCGACAAGCCCACCAGCGGCTTTATCGCCGGGCCCACGACGATAGCCAGGGCAAAGGCCGCGCCGATGCTGATGCCGATAATGGCCATTGCCTTGGTACGTTGTTCCTCGCGGGTCAGATCCGCCGTCAACGCCAGCACCGCGGATGCAATGGCGCCCAAGCCTTGCAGGGCGCGGCCCATGATCACCCCCCAGATACTGTCGGCGCTGGCGGCCACGGCGCTGCCGACGGCAAATATCAACAGGCCGGCGACGATGACTTTCTTGCGCCCGATGCGATCAGAGAGCCTCCCGAAGGGGATTTGAAACAATGCCTGGGTGAGGCCGTATATGCCGATGGCCAATCCCGTCAGCATGGCGGTGTTGCCCGAATATAGATGCGCGTCCAGGCTGAATATCGGAAAAATCATGAACAGGCCAAGCATGCGCAACATGAATATGCTGGCAAGCGCAATGGAAGCCCGGCGTTCGGTGGGTGTCATGGCCGTGCCGGGCTGGGGGGGCGATGGGTTCACGCTGAGACCAGGTTGCTTTGCGTCGGGATGCGCAAGCCGCGTAATATAAACAGTTTGCTACTCGCCTCCAAACGGGCATCCGCGGTCGCCGGGCGGGTTGAGATGTCGGGGATGTGGAGAAAATGAAGCACCAGACGCTTCGATTTGGCGTGCATGCTGACCGGGCTGACCGGGCTGACCGGGCTGACCGGGTGATGCGCGGCCGTTGGCCGAGTCGCGGGTAGCCATGCAATTCATCCGTATTCGCGGCGCGCGCACGCACAATTTACAGAGCATCGATCTCGATCTGCCGCGCAACAAATTGATCGTCATTACCGGGCTGTCCGGGTCGGGAAAATCATCCCTGGCCTTCGATACGATCTACGCCGAAGGCCAGCGGCGCTACGTTGAATCCCTGTCGGCCTATGCCCGGCAGTTTCTTTCCATGATGGAAAAACCCGATGTGGATCACATCGAGGGTTTGTCTCCCGCTATCTCCATCGAGCAGAAGTCCACCTCCCATAATCCACGCTCGACGGTGGGTACGATCACCGAAATTTACGACTACCTGCGCTTGTTGTTCGCCCGTGCCGGAGAACCGCGTTGTCCCAATCATGGGATTACGCTGGAGGCGCAAACCGTCAGTCAGATGGTGGACCATGTGCTGGCCCTACCCGTCGACGCGCGCCTGATGCTGCTGGCTCCCGTTGTGGAAGGACGTAAGGGTGAGCACTTGCAGGTTTGCGAGAGTTTGCGTTCTCAAGGTTACGTGCGTGCCCGCATCGACGGTAAGGTCGTGGAACTCGATCAGGCGATCGAGCTGGATCGGCGCAAAAAGCACACCATCGAGGCGGTAGTGGATCGCTTCAAGGTTCGGGAGGATTTGGGTCTTCGTCTTGCCGAGTCCTTTGAAACGGCGCTCGGGTTGGGAGACGGGCGCGCAAGAATCATCTGGATGGATGACCCGTCTCGAGAAGATCTGGTGTTCTCCTCGCGCTTCGCGTGCACGCTGTGCGGTTTCAGCCTGCCGGAGCTCGAGCCCCGAATCTTTTCGTTCAACAATCCCGCCGGCGCCTGCCCGGCGTGCGATGGTCTGGGGGTTAGCTCGTTTTTCGATCCGGCGCGGGTTGTTCACCATGGCGAGCTAAGCCTCCCGGGGGGTGCCATCCGCGGTTGGGACCGCCGCAATGCTTATTACTTCCAGCTCGTTCAGGGTTTGGCGAGTCATTTTAAATTCGACATCGATACACCATTCCAGGATCTGCCGGAGAATGTGCGCCAGGTAATTCTCTACGGCAGCGGCAAGACGCCGATCCGATTTACCTACTTGCGGGATGGCCGCAGCGGCTACGAACGAAAGCACCCTTTCGAGGGCGTCATACCAAACATGGAGCGCCGCTATCGGGAAACCGAGTCGAGCGTCGTGCGCGAGGAACTCGCAAAGTACCTGG